>TARA_R100000306_G_scaffold62513_1_pt1 | contig 114608 bp, 101 predicted proteins | sample TARA_R100000306 | Tara Oceans TARA_R100000306 (sample SAMEA2620824) | marine metagenome | biome: marine biome (ENVO:00000447); feature: mesopelagic zone (ENVO:00000213); material: "saline water (ENVO:00002010), including plankton (ENVO:xxxxxxxx)" | depth 1000 m | reverse complement strand
GGAGAGATGGTATCTCGTCAGGTTTTCCTCGCTCCTTGCCACCCTGTTCCCGGCACCTCGATTGGACGGTGTCACTTGGCGCCGGATAGTGCCCTGACGCTTCCGGTGCCGGAACGGGCGGGGCAGTCCTCCTCAGGTTTTCGTCGCTCCTTGCCCCGCTATCCTCGACACCTCGTTTAGAATGTCGTGCCAATTCTCCCGACACCTCTTTTTAGCGGTATCAGGCGTCGGCGCCGCGCTATGACAGTTGGGTGTAGATGGTGTAGAGGCGGCCTATGGCGTCTTGGGCGATGAGGAAGCCGGCTATGCCGAGTGTCCAGCCGAGGGCGGTTTCGGCGTTGCGGCTGATCCACTGATCGACCTTGATCAGCGTGCTCTGGATCTGATCGTGGAGGGCCTGACGCAGTAATAGCAGGACAATCGCTGGCAGTATCATGATCAGGCAGTAGACGGGCATCAGTATCAAAAGCTGGAAACGGCTCAGGTCGGCGGCTGTCATCATGGCGATGGCGCCGAGATAGGGAAGCATTGTTGCGACCTCTGCCAGTGCTGCCAGCAATGCCAGACTCATTAATACCCGGGTGGATGTAGAGGCCTGGTGTGTTCGCTGTTTCCAGCGCTCAACCCGTTCTGAAGCACCGGGTTTGCTGCTGTCAAAGCGGAAACTGATCCAGAACAGCCCGGCGCCTACCAGCAGCTGCAAACCAGAGAGGGCGGCATTGAGAATGCCGGGTTGGCTTTGCGCGTCTGCGCCGGTCTGTGACGGTTCTGCGGCGAGCAGCCAGTCGGCACCCAGTGCCAGCGTCAGTCCGACGATCAGGTAGAAGCCCGCAATCGTAAACAGATAGACGAGCAGTCGTGAGCTATCAATCTGACGATGGTCCAGCAGCAGCCAGATTGGAATTAACAGGGTACCGATGCTGGTGCTGTCGATCAGCGCCAGTCCTGCCAACACGACAATCAGTTCGATGCTCAACGCCTGTGCTCCTGTGTGGCTAGCGTCGACTTTCCTGGGTTGAAAGGCCAGTCTGGTCGCAAGTACCAGACTGGCCGTTCTGATTTATGCTGGATGGATTACCACAGTACGCGGCAGCGAATCGTGCCGGTGATGCCTACAAGTTTGTCCATGGCGATCTCGCTGTGTTCGCGATCGATATCCATCACCACATAACCAATCTTGTCGTTGGTCTGCAGATACTGCGAACGGATGTTGATGCCCGCAGCGGAAAAGACCGAGTTGATCTGAGAAAGAACACCTGGCACGTTTTCATGAATGTGCAATAGTCTGTGCATGTCCGGATGCGACGGCAGGGCCACTTCCGGGAAGTTGACTGAGGTCTGGGTTGAACCGTTGTCGCTATAGCGAATCAGTTTCTCGGAAACTTCCAGGCCGATGTTCTCCTGCGCTTCCATGGTGCTGCCGCCAATATGTGGAGTCAGGATGCAGTTGTCGAACTTGCGCAGTGGTGATACAAACTCTTCGTCGTTTGAGCGAGGCTCTACCGGGAATACATCGATGGCGGCGCCAGCCAGGTGGCCGGATTCCAGAGCGTCATGCAGCGCGTCGATATCTACAACGGTGCCACGTGAGGCGTTGATCAGGATGCTGCCCTTTTTCATCCAGCTGAGCTGCTCTGCACCAATCATGTTGGCTGTCTGTGCGGTTTCAGGAACGTGCAGGCTGATGACGTCGCAGGTTTCCATCAGCTCTTTGAGGCTGCTTACCTGAACGGCGTTGCCCAGCGGGAGCTTGGTGACGATGTCATACAGGTAGACTTTCATGCCCATAGATTCGGCAAGCACGCTCAGTTGTGAGCCAATGTTGCCATAACCAATCAGGCCAAGTTTTTTGCCGCGCGTTTCATAAGAGCCGGTCGCCACTTTCTGCCAGTCGCCACGGTGGGCCAATGCGTTCTTTTCAGGGATACCACGCAGCAGAAGAATGGTTTGGCCAATGACGAGTTCGGCAACACTTCGGGTATTGGAATAAGGTGCATTGAATACTGGCACGCCCTTGATCAATGCAGCTGTCAGGTCAACCTGATTGGTACCGATGCAGAAGCAGCCAACCGCCTGGAGTTTGGACGCCGCTTCGAACACACGGGCGGTGAGCTGGGTGCGCGAGCGAATACCAATAAAGTGCACGTCTTTTACTTTCTCGACCAGATCATCTTCCGACAATGAGGTTTTCAGATACTCAATGTTGGTGTAGCCGGCCTCGTGCAGGGTTTTGACAGCACTTTGGTGGACCCCTTCCAGCAGCAGGAAGCGGATTTTACTTTTGTCCAGTGAGGTTGGTTTCATAACAATGCGGTTTCTCGTCTGTGGGAGGCGCCAGTTTCAGGCGCGCTATGTTACCATAAACGCCCTCGGTAACATAAACGCTCTCTTCAGATCGAAACTTCCTGACAAGGTAACTTTAGCAATGAGCTTGATGCAGCAGACTCTCGCCGCCTCACTGGCAGAAATCGTGGGCCCGGACCGGGTAAAGATTGATAATGAATCGCTTCAGCTTTACGGCAGAGACTGGACCAAGGCTTATGAACCGGCGCCAGCAGCCATCGTTTTTCCTGGCTCCATAGATGAAGTACAGGCGCTGGTCCGACTCGCCAACAAGCAGAAGTTTGCCATCGTTCCCTCCGGCGGACGTACCGGACTGAGTGGCGGCGCAGTCGCCACCAATGGTGAAGTCGTGGTTGCTTTCGATCGTATGAACAAGATCCTGGATTTCAGTCCGGTCGACAGACAGGTCGTCTGTCAGCCCGGCGTGATCACAGAACAGTTGCAACAGTTTGCTGAAGAGAATGGCCTGTTTTATCCAGTGGACTTTGCGTCATCCGGTTCCAGTCAGATTGGCGGTAATGTCGGTACCAATGCCGGTGGTATCAAGGTCATTCGCTATGGGTTGACGCGCGACTGGGTGATGGGCATGAAAGTGGTCACCGGAACAGGTGAATTGCTGGAGCTTAATCACGGGCTGGTCAAAAATGCGACCGGCTACGATCTGCGTCATCTGTTTATCGGCTCGGAAGGCACGCTGGGTCTGATCGTTGAATTGACGATGGCCCTGGCCACCCCGCCCTGTGACCCGACCGTACTGGTGCTCGCGGTAGAAGAAATGGAAGATGCCATGCATGTGCTGCAGGCATTCCGTGCCAAAGTTGACATCACGGCTTTCGAGTTTTTCTCCGAAAAGGCGCTGAAGCACGTCATGGCCGAGAAAGGTCTGCCGCGTCCGTTCGAAACCGTAGGTAACTTCTATGCGCTGATTGAGTTTGAAAACACCAGCGAGGCTGTCATGGATACCGCCATGGGTGTATTTGAACACTGCATGGAGCAGGGCTGGGTGCTCGATGGCACCATGAGCCAGAATACCGGCCAGGCTGCCAATCTGTGGCGTTTGCGCGAGGACATCTCGGAAACAATATCGCGATTTACGCCATATAAAAACGACATCTCCGTGCAGGTGTCCAAAGTGCCTTCATTCCTCAAGGATGTCGATGCAATTGTAAACTCACGATACCCTGATTTTGAGATTATCTGGTTCGGTCACATTGGTGACGGTAATGTTCACCTGAACATTCTCAAGCCTGAGGATCTGGATAAGGCGGCTTTTTTCCAGCAGTGTGGCGATGTCAGTCACAGTATTTTTGAGACGGTAAAAAAGTACGGTGGCAGTGTGTCGGCCGAACACGGCGTGGGTCTGCTCAAGAAGCCTTATTTGCAGTACAGCCGCAGTGAGGGCGAGGTGGCATTCATGAAAGGCATCAAGAAACTGTTTGACCCGGCTAACATCATGAATCCGGGCAAGATATTCGACTAGAGACGAGTATTGAGAGCAATTTCACAGTTTTCGCCGTTTTTCGCTCGAAACTGTATTCCCAGCGACAAAATTAGGCGGTACACTGCTTTGAGGAGTCGGTGTTGACTCCAGCAGTTGCCACAGTTGTCAACTGTGTTAATAAATAATGGGAAGTGTCTGAATCCGCTTCAGCCGAGTCCCTTGGAAATAGCAAGAGAGCAATATGTCACAGCAAGTAGAAGGTACCGTTAAGTGGTTCAATGATGAAAAAGGCTTCGGCTTCATTGAACAGGAAGGTGGGAAGGACGTATTCGTCCATTTTAGTGCCATTAACGGTACTGGAAGAAGAACGCTGCATGAAGGCCAGAAAGTCACTATGGAAGTGACTCAAGGTCAGAAAGGCCCCCAGGCGGAGAACGTCACTCCTCTGTAATACAAAGAACGCAGGGCGTCAAAACCCTGCGTTTTTTTATTCCCGGCTATCGCGTCGGGGCGGCCCTACCAGGACAACTACCAAGGCTTTTAATTGGCGGTTAAGGTTCTGAGGCCCTCTTTTGTGCCCAGAATCAGTTTGTCTGCGGGTCGCACAGCAAACAGACCATTGGTTACCACACCGGTGATCTGGTTGAGCTGTTCCTCGAGTTTCCTCGGTTCCATGATATCCATGTGATGGATATCGATGATGATATTGCCGTTGTCAGTCACAAATCCTTCCCGATAGACCGGATCGCCACCCAGTTTAACGATCTGGCGACCGACATGACTGCGCGCCATGGGAATGACTTCTACCGGCAATGGAAACGTGCCCAGCACATCCACCAGTTTGCTGCCGTCGGCGATACAGACAAACTCTTTGGCAACAGCGGCAATGATCTTCTCTCGTGTCAAAGCGCCGCCACCACCCTTGATCAGGTGAAGATATTTGTTTGCCTCATCGGCACCATCTACATAGATAGTGACCTCTGGCGCGGCATTCAGATCAAGTACTTCAATGTTATGGGCCTTTAATCGGCGTGCTGTTTCTTCAGAGCTGGCAACCGTGGCGCGAATGTCATCCCGGAATTCTGCCAGATAGTCGATAAAGTAATTGGCTGTAGACCCGGTGCCGACACCGATAACTGTGTGGTCGTCCAGTCGCTGTTTGACGTAATCGGCGGCCGCCTTGGCCACCGCTTTCTTCAATTCGTTTTGATCCATAGGGCGGCGCTCTTTTGGAGTTTTGTGTGATGAAGGATATGATTGCGGGCAATCATAGCGCTCGCACTCCCATTTTCCAAATTAATGACGGCAGTGGGTGACCTGACTGGGCAGGGCGCGCGGCAATGATTCGAACTTTCCCAGTTAGGACACTAGCATGGAAAAATACGTTAAAGACATCCTCTCCGCGCGCGTTTACGACGTCGCCATAGAAAGCCCGGTGCATGAAGCAGCGTCTTTGTCCAAACGACTGCAGAACCGCATCATGCTCAAACGAGAGGACATGCAACCCGTATTCAGCTTCAAGCTGCGCGGTGCCTTCAACCGGATGTCACAATTGAGTGAGGAGGCTGCGGCACGCGGTGTAATCGCTGCCAGCGCCGGTAATCACGCGCAGGGGATTGCACTGGCTGGCGCTTCGCTGGGCATTAAAACCATCATTGTCATGCCGGTGACCACACCCGCCATCAAAATTAACGCTGTACGCAGCCGCGGTGGCGACGTGCTGCTGCACGGTGATACCTACAACGATGCTGCGGACTACGCCATGAAACTGGTGCAGAAGCATGGTTATACCTTTGTTCATGCCTTTGACGACAAGGCCGTTATTGCTGGTCAGGGTACCGTCGGCGTGGAAATCCTGCGGCAACACAGTGGTCCGCTGGACGCCGTGTTTGTCCCTGTCGGTGGCGGCGGACTGATGGCAGGCATGGCTGCCTATATCAAATACATTCGGCCGGATATCCGCATGATAGCGGTTGAAGCAGAGGACTCTGCCTGTCTGAAGGCTGCCATGGCCGCAGGTCGACGTGTCAAACTCTCGCAGGTTGGCCTGTTTGCAGATGGTGTGGCCGTGAATCAGGTCGGCAAGAACACATTTGGCATTCTGCGCCAGTGTGTTGATGAAGTTATCACGGTCAATACAGACGAGATCTGTGCGGCCATCAAGGACATCTTTGATGATACGCGCACCGTCACTGAGCCCGCAGGTGCCTTGGGTATCGCTGGCATCAAAAAGTATGTGCAGCAGCATCAGGTAAACGGACAGACCCTGATGGCTGTCGTGACGGGCGCCAATGTTAACTTCGATCGTCTGCGGCATATCGCTGAGCGCGCAGAGCTGGGTGAGTCGCGCGAAGCCGTGCTGGCTGTCACCATCGATGAACGGCCCGGCAGTTTTAGAGAGTTCTCGAAAATTCTGGGGCGACGCAATATCACCGAGTTCAACTATCGTTACGGTGACTCTCAGGCGGCACAGATTTTTGTGGGTGTTGAAGTCGCCGACGGCGAATCGGGCCGCCAGGCACTGCTCAAGGAGTTGTCAGAGCGTGGACTGACAGCCCATGACATGACCACTAACGAAGCCGCCAAGGTGCATATCCGCCACATGGTGGGCGGGCGCAGCCATCAGGTTGCCAACGAGCGGGTTATTCGCTTTGAATTTCCCGAGCGGCCTGGGGCGCTGATGAAGTTCCTCGATTTGCTCGGCGGGCGCTGGAACATCTCCATGTTCCACTACAGGAACCACGGAGCAGCCTATGGCCGGGTGATGGCGGGAATTCAGGTGCCGCCTTCCGACGACAAGGCCTTTCTGCAATTTCTGCGGGAGATAAATTACCCCTGGCAGGACGAAACGCAGAATATTGCCTATCGAATGTTCCTGGGCAGTCCCTGACCGCTCGAGGTGTTGGAATGCAGCCGCGTTCGGCAGGGGGGCGCCGGCTGACACATAACTCTGGATTCAGTGTCAGCCGGTTACAGGCTATTAACCCAGATAGGAGCAGCAGTAGTCCGTCACGCTCAGGACTTTGATGTCAAAGGCTGAATTGGCAGGTACTTCAAAGCTGTCGCCAGCCCCTACTTTGCGCCACAGATCTTCGCCTGGCAGCAGCACTTCAACTTCGCCGGCCTGAATCTCCATGATTTCTTTTTTCTCGGTGCCGAAACGGTAGTCGCCTGGCATCATGATGCCCAGTGTCTTTATATCGCCATTGGCGAATTCCACAATGCGGCTGGTCACATTGCCGTCGAAGTAGATATTGGCGGCCTTAACCACGGTTACATTCTCAAATTTGCTCATCATTATTGGTCCATTGATGTTGGGAAAACGGCTGTTAAGTCAGTAAAAGTGTCTATCGATCAGTGCTATACGGTGCCCAGCGGCTGGCCCATACGGACAGTCAGGCCTGGGCCCATATCCTTTGCGAAGCTCGCCATGCCAGGTCCAAAAACCGCGATCACGGTAGATCCCAGTTTGAAACGACCCACCTCGGCGCCGCGAGCCAGCATGACAGGCGGGCTGTGTTCGGTGTACGAGGTACGCAGCAGGTCATGCCGGGCCGGCGCAGCCTGCCCGGCCCAGACAGTATCGATGCCTGCAACAATCATTGCACCGACCAGCACCAGCGCCATCGGGCCATGGTCAGTGTCAAATACACACACCAGGCGTTCATTGCGGGCGAACAGCCGGTCGACGCCTTCTGCGGTGACTCTGTTGACTGAGAAAAGACGCCCTGGCACGTAAATAGTTTCACGCAATACGCCAGCCAGGGGCATATGAAAGCGGTGATAGTCGCGTGGTGCCAGGTAGATTGTTGCAAACGATCCGTCCTGGAATCGCTCTGCCAGGGCAGCGTCACCACCCAGCAAGGCCTGGAGCGAGAAATGACGCCCTTTTGCCTGCAGGAGCTGACCGTGTTCAATGGCACCAAATTGACTCAGCTGCCCGTCGGCTGGACTGGCGATCAGATGCTCGTCAGCAGGCAAAGGCCGGGCGTCAGCCTTGAGCGCTCTGGTAAAAAAAGCATTAAAGCAATCGAAAGCCAGGGGGTCGGACTGCTCAGCCTCGCTCATATCAACCTGGTAGCGATGAGCAAACCAGCGAATAAATGAGTTTTTGACGGGCGCCCAACGGCATGCTGCCAATTTGCCAACCAGCCGTGAAATCAGATGCTGCGGCACGATGTGCTGCAGCCATATGAATAAGATGTCTTTCATAGCGTCCATACTGCCAGATCGGCGGTCGCATCCAAAGGGCGGTAAAGCTTAATGGAATGTGATCGAGTTTGCATCATTGGCAGTACTAATTAATGATTTCGCGTCAGCGTCCGATGTAATAGAAGCGAGCCGATTGCTTTGATCCCGTTAGGAGTCCGTACAGGTCATGTTGTTTATAATTGGAGTGGTGGTTGTCTGCGCCAGTGTTGCCGGCGGTTATATCATGCATGGTGGCGTACTGGGTGTGCTGTGGCAGCCATCGGAGTTCATCATCATTCTGGGCGCCGCGTTTGGTGCGTTCCTGATCGCCAACAGTATGCACCTGGTCAAAGAGACCGGCAAACGCCTGCCGCGTGCGATTTTCGGACAGGCAGTCAACGAAAAGGTTTATCTGGATCTGCTAAGCCTGTTGTTCGATGTCTTCAATAAAGCAAGACGCGAAGGCATGATGTCTATCGAGGGCGATATCGAATCGCCGGCTGAAAGTGGCATTTTTACGCAATACCCCAGCATCCTCAAAGACAAGCGAGTTATCGAGTTTCTTGCTGATAACCTGCGCATCATGACCACCAGTAACATGGCCCCGCATGAAATCGAAGCCATGATTGATACTGAAATCGAAACCCAGATGCATGAGCTCAGCGAGCCCGCTCATGCCATGCACCGGATTGCAGACGGTCTGCCAGGGTTTGGTATCGTGGCCGCGATTCTGGGTATCGTGATCACCATGCAAAAACTGGGTGGACCGCCCGAGGCGCTGGGTGCCAGCGTGGCGGCGGCACTGGTCGGTACCTTCGTCGGTATTTTTGTGGCCTACGGGTTTGTTGGTCCGATGAGTAACCGTCTGCAGGAAGTAGCCGACGCCGAAATCAAGATGTTTGAGTGCATAAAAGCTGCAATTGTGGCCACATCCAATGGCCTGCCGCCGCAACTTGCCGTCGAATTTGCACGTAAAACACTGTACTCAGGTGATCGACCCAGCTTCTTCGAGCTGGAAGAACATATTCGCAGCCGTTGATCGTCAGCGGCAACTGGCACCAGCATCACGGTTTTGATGAATTGAATTCTGGGTAAGCATTTTGGAAAAGTCCGAACAGACAATAGTCATCAAGCGCGTCAAGAAAGGCGGTGGAGGCCACCACGGCGGCTCCTGGAAAATTGCTTTTGCTGACTTCGCCCTGGCACTGATGGCCTTTTTCCTGGTGCTGTGGCTGATCGAAAGCACCACTGACCTCGAGAAAATGGTCATAGCCGGTTACTTCTCGGATCCACGCAGCCTGGCAAGCACTGGAGACGGGGGTACGCCCTATGTACTGGATATGGGCGGCACTCCGCTCATGCTGCCCAACCAGGGAATGAACCCAGCCGTCGTGCGGGATGAAGAAGAACCCTACGTGGAGGCTTCCAATGAACTGGAGAACCTCGAGATGGTTGAGATGGCGCGTTTGCGCCAGGTGGAAATGCTGGAAAGCCTCAAAGGTCAGGTGGAAAACCTGGTGGCTGGCAACCAGGCGTTCGAATGGTTTGATGAGTCAGCCACAGTGGAAGTGACTGAGGATGGCTTGAGTATTCAGATCGTCGATCGTGAGAACCGGCCCCTGTTTGCATTGGGCTCCAGCGAGATGATGCCCTACGCCAGGCAGGTGCTGTGGTCAATGGCAAGTATTCTCGAAAGAGTACCCAACAAGATCAGCATCTATGGACACACCGACAGCGTGCCCTTTGGAGATAATGGCGGCCAGTACACCAACTGGGAGCTGTCGTCTGACAGAGCCAACTCGGCGCGCCGGGCGCTGGTTGAGGGTGGACTCGAATACGAGCGCTTTGCACAGATCATTGGTATGGGTTCCTCACTGCCTTTGTATGATGATGCGCCAGAAGATCCTGCCAACCGCCGTATTGTGATCATGGTATTGAATGAGCTGGCCGAACAGCGCATTCAGGAAGGTACGCGTGACTCGGAGCTTAATGGTGTTGCGCCGCCAGACGAGGTGCTACCGGATGGCGAAGCGCCGGAAATTTTCTGATCGATCTGTCTGATCATGCCCACGCAGGGAGGAACTCAACGCTATTCCCGCAAACTGTCCAGCACCTGATGATAGCTGGCCAGGCGCTCCTTGCTTACCTGCCCGGTGTCGACCGCTGCCAGGAGCGCACAGCCTGGCTCGTGCACATGCAGGCAGTCCCGGAATCGACACAGCTCGATGTGTGGACGGAACTCAACATATCCATGAGCAAGTGAGTGAGGCTCAATATGCCAGAGCCCGAACTCCCGAATACCTGGTGAATCGATCAGATCACCGCTGCCTGGAAGATGGTAAAGCCGGGTCGCTGTGGTCGTGTGTGTGCCTTTCTCGTGCCCGACAGACAATTCGCCGACCTCGGCCAGATTGTCTGATTCTTCGCCTCGCAGGGCATTTATCAAGGATGATTTGCCCACACCGGACTGTCCGACGAACACGACAGTGTGCTCGGAAAGTCGCTGCCGCAGAGCTTCCATGTCCGTTTCGCGGCGGGAGGATACCAGCTGGGTTGGATAGCCAATCTGCTGATAGTGCGCCAGCAGTGCCGAGACATTGGCTGAGGTACCGGATGACTCCAGCAGGTCTGATTTGTTCAGCAGTATCAGTGGCTGCAGGTCCAGGTGTTCAATTGCCACCAGGTATCGATCAATCAGGTTGCCAAAAGGTTCCGGGACCGGTGCAATGACAACAACGACGCAGTCGATGTTGGCGGCGATGGCCCGCAGTTCGCCGCGGTTGTTGGGTCGGCTCATGGCGCTTTGACGCGGGCGCTGGGCCAGTATGACACCACCGCCTTCCCCGTCCGACTGCCAGACCACCTGGTCACCCGTCACCAGCGGTGGCAGATTCGCCCGCTGGAAGCAGCGCACCACTTGACCTTGCTGGTCTCCATCACTCGCTTCCACATCAAGCTGCTGGCCATAGTGGCAGACCACCAGTCCGTGGCATTCTTCGCCTGTCATACTTGGCTCGGCGTCACGGCTGGCTGTTTTGCCGCGGCGCGATTGTTGGGCGTCGATACGGCGGCGTTGCTGATGATTGAGGCGTCGTTTGGTCATGGACTGGCATTCTATTACAATGGCTGCGCCGTGAAACCTGTCCTCTCCAAAATACATGGAATACTCTCATGCCTGACACACCAAGCAAGACATCGATAGACAAAACCAAGACACTGATCTGGATCGACATGGAGATGACAGGTCTGGAGCCAGATACAGACCGGATCATTGAAGTGGCGACGCTGGTTACCGACAGTGATCTCAATGTGCTGGCTGAAGGGCCGGTAATTGCAGTACATCAGAGCGAGGAAGCACTGGCCGCCATGGATGAGTGGAATCAGCGGACGCATGGTGGCTCCGGGTTGGTGGAACGTGTGCGCAAAAGCACGATTGATGATGCCGAGGCCGAAAGGCAGACAATAGAGTTTTTGAGTCAGTACGCTGATCCGCGCAGCTCGCCGATGTGTGGCAACAGTGTGCATCAGGACCGGCGTTTCATGGTGCGCTACATGCCAGCTCTGGAGGCCTTCTTTCACTACCGGAATCTGGATGTCAGCACAGTAAAAGAGCTGGCGCGGCGCTGGCGACCCGAGCTGCCTGGCGGCTTCAGCAAGGCGACAACGCACCAGGCGCTGGATGATATCCGCGAGTCAGTCGATGAATTGCGTTACTACCGCGAACATTTCTTCAAGCTGTAACGCCGTGCCGGCGTAAAGCCCACTCAACATGCTCGCGCACCAGCGCCGATGGGTACTGGGCGCGCGACTGCAGGGCATCAATAATCTTCTGGCTGGTCGGTGCATTACCCAGGCCCACGGCCAGATTGCGCAGCCAGCCCTCGTAACCAGTGCGCCGGATCGCAGATCCGGCGGTACGCGCAAGGAACTCAGCTTCGGTCCACAGGAACAGCTCGCTGAGCTCACTGCTGTCCAGTCCATGACGTGGCCTGAAGTCGGACTCCTCACTCAGGCGGCTGAACTTGTTCCAGGGGCACACAATCTGGCAGTCGTCGCAACCAAACACCCGATTACCCATCAGCGGCCGCAGTTCCTCAGGAATCGCGCCCTTCAGCTCGATGGTCAAATAGGAGATGCAGCGCCGGGCATCAAGCTGATAGGGTCCAACGAAGGCCTTGGTCGGGCACAGATCCAGGCAGGCGGTACAACTGCCACAGTGGGCACTGACCGGCTCGTCTTTGGGCAGTGGCAGATCGGTGAAGAGCTCGCCCAGGAAAAAAAACGAGCCCGCCTGTCTGTTCAGCAACATGGTGTTTTTGCCGATCCAGCCCAGGCCACCTTTTTCGGCCAGCGCCCGCTCCAGCACGGGTGCGCTATCCACAAAAGCTCTGTATCCAAACTCGCCGACCTCACCGCTGATTTTCTCGGCCAGTTGCTGCAGTCGTTTGCGCAGCAGTTTGTGGTAGTCCCGGCCGCGCGCATATCGCGAGATATACGCCATGCGCCCATCACGCATCGGAGTGAGTGTTTGCTCTCTATCAAAACTGTAATCCATGCGGACTGACAAAACGCGGATAGTGTTCGGGTGGAGCTGGTCAGGAGCCAGGCGCAAGTCCTTGTGACGTTCCATGTAGTCCATTTCGCCATGGAAGTTGCGTGCCAGCCATGCTTCCAAGTGGGGTCGGTAGGCGGTCAGGTCGATGTCCGAGACCGCCAGTTGCTGAAACCCCAGCTCGGCCGCCCACTGACGGATCTGGGACAGGAGCAGGCGGGACTGTTCTGACGATATCATCTGTTCAGAGCTGATTGAGAATCCCGGCTGCCTGCTGCAAGGTCGCGTCGTCTTTGCAGAAGCAAAACCGGATGATGCGAGAATCGGGAGCCTGTGCGTAGAACGGCGACAGCGGAATTGTCGCGACACCTTTCTCCTGACACAGCCAGCGGACAAACTCCATGTCCGGCACATCGCTGATGGCGCTGTAATCCACACACTGAAAGTAGGTACCTGCCGATGGTGTAAAGCGGAATCTTGAGGTCTCAATCAGCTTGCAGAAAGTGTCACGTTTGCCCTGGTAGAATGCCGGCAGCTCCAGGTGATGTTCGGCGTGATCACGCATGAAATCCGCAATCGCAAACTGTATGAAGCTGGTGGATGTAAAGGTCACGAACTGGTGTACTTTACGGAACTCCGCGCTCAGAGCTGCAGGTGCAACGCAGTAGGCAGCCTTCCAGCCAGTGGCGTGATAGGTCTTGCCAAAGGAGAACACCGCGAAACTTTTTTCGCGCAGTTCAGTGTGGCACAGCACGCTTTCATGCTGCTGACCGTCGAACACCATGTGCTCATAGACTTCGTCGGACAGAATCAGAATATCGTGCCCGCGGATGACGTCGGCAAGCTCGTCGAGGTCATCACGCGTCAGAATCGAACCACTGGGATTGTGTGGTGAATTGATAATGATCAGCCGGGTGCGCGGGTTGATTGATTCGCGCAGCCTCTGCCAGTCGATGCCCCAGTCTGGCTGAGTCAGGGGAATGTGCACAGGAACGCCGCCAGCCAGGCGCACCGCCGGGTCATAGGAATCATAGGCGGGATCAAACATGATGACTTCATCATCGCGCTGAACCGTGGCCTGAATGGCGTCAAACAGGGCCTCGGTGGCACCAGAAGTAACCGTGATCTCATGATCTGCATCGGCCGGATAGCCGTATAGATCGTTGACTTTCAGTGCAATCTGCTCGCGCAGCTGGGCGACCCCGGTCATGGGTGCGTACTGATTGCACCGGTGATTAAGATAGTGTGCAACACGCTCACGCAGGGCCTCCGGGCAATCAAAATCCGGGAAGCCCTGTGACAGGTTGATGGCCTGATACTGCTGTGCCATCCTCGTCATGACGGTAAAGATGGTGGTGCCTGTGTCGGGAAGTTTGCTGCGCAATGGATCGCCCTCATATCACTGAAGCTCGAAGTCTACACGAATTTGCCTTTCAAGAAATTGCCATAAGGATACAACGGATGACTCAGGCCTTTGCCCAGACCAAGTCTGCAAAAAGAACCCCTCAGCTTGCCGATAGTGAAATGGATGAACAGTCTGCTGCGCCGCAACAGGAACCCTTATGGGCTGACGGCCGGGCGTTCAGCCTGCCCATGGTCAATGCGTCCGGCGGTCGTCAGGCGCTCCGGGCCTACTTTGAGAACACCTGGCGTCTGACCGAGACCCTGTTCTCTGCGCTGGTCAGCGATGAGGCCTATTTTGAGCGCCCGTATCACAAGACGCGCCATCCGCTGATCTTTTATTACGTTCATCCGGTGAGCTTCTACATCAATAAACTGCTGGTGGCAGGGTTGATTGATGAACCCGTCAACAAGCATTTTGAGGCCCTGTTTGAAACCGGTGTCGATGAGATGAGCTGGGATGACCTGCATGACGGAGAGCAGGATGTCTGGCCGACTGTCGCCGAGGCGCGTGAATACCGGCAACAGGTTTATGCAGTTGTCAGTCATCTGATCGAGACGCATCCGGCGTTTGACAGGCCATGTACCCAGGACAGCCCGGGCTGGGCTCTGGTCATGTGTTTTGAGCACGAGCGAATCCACCTGGAGACCTCATCAGTGCTGATGCGTGAATTGCCGCTGAAATTTTTGCGCCAGCCAGATCAATGGCCGCCATTGCCGACCAGTGCTGACCAGTCACAGCGATTTGTCAGACCGGTTGCCGGCCTGCACTATCCGATGGATAACCCGATGCTGGAAGTGGCGGCAAAAACGGTCGCCCTGGGCAAGCCGTCCGAATGGCCCACGTTTGGCTGGGACAACGAATATGGTGCCGAGCAGCATAAAGTTGACAGCTTCCGAGCCAGTAAACGACTGATCAGTAACGGCGAGTTCTATGAATTCGTGGCCTCGGGCGCTTATCTGGAGCAGCGCTACTGGAGTGAGGCAGGTTGGCAATGGCGCCGATTCCGGAATACCCGATGGCCCACATTCTGGGTTCAGGACGGTCCGGTCGGTTCTCATCAATACCGTTTGCGAACGATATTCAATGAAATCCCAATGCAGTGGGACTGGCCCGCCATCGTTAATTTCTACGAAGCCAAGGCCTACTGCAACTGGCGCACTGAACAGGACGGCGCTACATCGCCTTACCGGCTCCTTCACGAGAAAGAGCACGTGGCAATGCGCGACGCGTCGCAGCGAGGTCTGAGCAACTGGAAGGCTGGCGAAGAAGATCGCCTGCAGGTCGACCCGGTCATGTCAGCAGAAGGGATTGCCCGCCTCAACCTCAATCTGACGCAGGGCAGCGAGGCTTCCGTTGAGAGCTTTGCAGCCAATGCGGCAGGCTTTCACGATGTGTTTGGCAATGTCTGGCAGTGGTGTGAGGATACCTTCCACCCGCTGCAGGGCTTCAAGATTCATCCGTACTATGTGGATTTCAGCACGCCCTGTTTTGATGATGAACATCAGATGATTCTCGGCGGCTCATTCATCAGCACGGGCGATGAAGCCAGCGTCTGGGCCCGTTTCCACTTCCGTCCACACTTCTTTCAGCATGCTGGCTTCCGGCTGGTGCAGGGCGAGCAGGCCGGGCCTGGCGGGGGGAAGCGCTACGAGACAGATGCGCTGGTGAATCAATATCTCCTGTTCCACTGGGGTTCAGAAGCAGAGCAACGAGACACCGGCATAAGTCAAAACATTGGTCATCCGTCTGTACCGCCGTTCATGACTACCATGGCAAAGCTGGTTGCTGAATACGCATCCAGCCACGGCAGCGTGCTGGATCTGGGCTGTGCAGTTGGCCGCGCCAGTGTGGAATTGTCCCGTCATTTCCAGCGTGTCGTCGGGCTTGATTACAGTGAAGCGTTCATCAGAACTGCCAGGGACCTGCTTGAGCAGGGCTCACTACGCTACCAGCGTCAGGAAAGCGGTCGCCATTGGACCGAGCTGCTGGCGACTGTCCCGGAGGACGTGGATCGATCGCGGATTCAGTTTGTGCAGGGTGATGCCGGTGATCTGGATGCTGCTGGTCTGGGCCAGCCAGGACAGTTTGATGCCGTGTTGCTGAGCAATCTGCTGTGCCGCCTGCCTGACCCGACTGCCTGCCTTGCACAGTTTGTTGGTGATCACTCACCGGTGACCGAGAATGGCATTCTGGTGTTGGCGTCGCCAAATTCATGGCTGGAGCAGTACACGCATCCGGAGGACTTCCTTGATGCACCTGACAGTGAATCAGCACTCGATAAGCTCGGTAAGCTGCTTTCCGAATATGAGCTGCTCCACCATCAGGACCTGCCCTTCATGATTCGCGAACACCGACGCAAGTACGAGTATGTCGTCAGTCAGGTGTCTATATGGCGGCGCAGGCGCGGGCGCCGATCCTGATGCATTCAAGGCGCTTCTGAAAGTCGAAGATGTGAGCGCTGAACATGATCTCGTTAACACCGGTGCGTTTGATGAAGGCAGCTATGCCTTCACGCACCTGCTCGGGATCGCCAATAACGGCTTCCCGCAGGGCGTGACTGGCCGCTGCCAGTTCTGCCTCGGTGAAATGCTTTTCAATGTCTTCCACAGGCGGTTTTAGCGGGCCAGGTGTCCCGCGGCGCAGAGCGATAAACTGTTGCTGGACTGAGCTTAGCAGATACCTCGCCTGCTCTTCCGTGGCGGCGGCGTAAAGTGGGATGGCGGCCATGCAATAAGGCTCAGCCAATTGCTCAGAGGGCCTGAAGCGGCTGCGATACAGCTCCAGCGCCTGCATCAGGTGATCCGGCGCAAAATGTGATGCGAAAGCAAACGGCAGGCCCAGTGCGGCTGCCAGTTGCGCACTGAACAGGCTGGACCCCAGCAGCCACAGAGGCACTTCCAGACCCTCGCCGGGGACAGCCCTGACTGCCTGGTCCGGTTGTGCTGCGCGGAAGTAATGCTGCAGTTCCTGTACGTCGCGGGGGAACTGGTCAACACTGTCGTGATAGCGACGCAGCGCCTGCATGGTCAGTGAGTCAGTGCCCGGGGCCCGTCCCAGGCCGAGGTCAATGCGGTCGGGATACAGACTGGCGAGCGTTCCGAATTGTTCTGCGACCATCAGCGGTGCGTGATTGGGAAGCATGATACCGCCTGAGCCAACCCTGATTCTGCTGGTTCCCTCCGCAACATAGCCAAGCGCTACCGCGGTAGCCGCGCTGGCAATGCCGGTCATATTGTGATGCTCAGCCATCCAGAAACGGCGATAGCCACAACTCTCTGCCTCCTGGGCCAGTGACCTCGCATTGAGCAGTGCCTGGCGTGCGCTGCTGCCCTGTACGATAGGCGCAAGATCAAGCAATGAGTATGCAGTCATTCCGGTCTCCTCTGATACGGATGTGCGCAGGAAATTCGTCGTTAATCATCATGCATGTGTCATGATAAGGCGCGCACGATAACATAGTCACGGTAGGTATTTATTGCGGCAGAGGGTTGACGCAATTCGGGTGCTCATATCTGGGCGTTGCCCAACGCTGAAATCTGTCTGGTTATCGCGGCTGACGGCATCAGGCTTGAATATTGCCAGGTGCTGGATTACTCTGCTTGATCCGTGAGTATCTCTATATAACTCTGGCTTATTTGACACATAAAGCAGCACGAGAATCAGTACGGCAAGGACAAGCTTACAGTAGATCGCGGTTAGGTTGAAAAATCAGGCGCTGAGAATCAATTGACGAAAATTTCTCTGAGGAGATTGATGTGAAAAAACAAACTATTCTTTCTGCTGCGGTTGCAGCGGTGGTCACCGGGGGACTTGCCCTGACTGCCGTGCAATCGACAATGGCAGCCGATGACTACACAGCACCGCGCAATGAATGGGGACAACCAGATCTGCGTGGCGTATTTAACTTCAGCTCGAATACGCCCATGCAGCGCAATCCCGAGTACGGCAATCGTCTGTTCTACACAGAAGAAGAAGTGCAGGAACGGGATCGCCGCGTGGCTGAAGAAGCAGCGGCCAGCGATGGCCAGTCTTCCCAGGGTGGCGTCGGTGGTTACAACCGCGCCTGGGTTGAGGATCTGCCGCAGGAGCTGAACCTGCGTACCTCCATCATTGTATACCCTGAGAATGGCCGCCTGCCGGCGCGAGTTCCAGGTGCGCCAATGGCATTCGGTGGTCTTGGTCCGGATTACGACGGTGAGCGTCCCGTTCGCGTTGCTGTTGGCGGTATCGGCAAAGATGGCCCCGAAGATCGAGGTATTTCCGAGCGCTGTCTGCTGGGCTTCAACTCAGTCCCGCCGTTCACACCCAGCATGTACAACAACAACGTGCAGCTGTTCCAGACTGAAGATCACGCGGTGATTTTCAACGAGATGATCCATGAGGCGCGTATCGTTCGCCTGCAGGATGAGCACATTCCGGAGAGCATCACGCAGTGGACTGGCGACTCAGTCGGCTATTACGAAGGCGACTCTCTGGTAGTTGAGACCAGAAACTTCAACTACAAGTCACAGACCTTCTTCGGTACCGGCGTTGCCAGTAACAAAACACTGATCGAGAAGTTTACCCGTACGGCCGATGACATTGTTGAATATGAGTTCACTGTCATCGACCCTCAGGCGTATCAGGACAAGTTTACCGGTGTTGTCCCAATGTTCCGCAGTGAAGACGTGCTGTACGAATATGCCTGCCACGAAGGCAACTACGGCATGATCAATATTCTGCAGGGTCAGCGTGTTGAAGACGGCACCTGGGATTACGACAACAACCGTGCGATTCGCCAGTGATCTGGTGTTTGTGAGCTAATTTGAACAAAGGTTTTTCATGAAGACACAATTCAAGACGATGTTTGCGGTGGCAGCCACTGCCGCCGCAGTCAGCGCTTTCTGGCTGGCGCAGGATGCAACTGAAGTACAGGCACAAAACGGCATGAGCAGTGCGCAGATTCCGCGTACGCCAGACGGCAAGCCAAACCTCAATGGTATCTGGCAAACCATGAACGCGGCTAACTGGAGCCTGGAGCCCGCTGAGGCCCGTCACGGTCCCCTGGCGGCTCTGGAAGCTGGTGCACACCTGGCATTCCCGCCCAGCGTGGGTTACGTCGAGGGTGGCACCATCCCTTACAAAGATGGCATGCGTGAGCAGCAGCAGGAAAATATGCGTAACTGGCTGCAGCGCGATCCAACCACGCAGTGCAAACTGCCAGGTGTGCCGCGCGCGACCTACCTGCCCTATCCTTTCCAGATTTTCCAGGCACCTGATGCAACGCTGATCAGCTACCAGTTCGCTGGCGCTGACCGCATTGTGCACATGGACCGTCCGGACCTGGAAGCACAGGTAGACAGCTGGATGGGTCACAACAATGGCTCATGGGATGGCGACACGCTGGTGATCGACGTCACTGGCCAGATCGCTGACACCTGGTTTGACCGCTCAGGCCATTATCACAGTGGCTGGGACATGCACGTGCAAGAGCGTTACACCATGGTTGATGCCAACACCATTGACTACTCGGCTACCATCACGGATCCGAACACCTTCGAAGAGCCCTGGACCATCAACATGAAGCTGTATCGTCACCAGGACGATAATGCCATGCTGCTGGAGTTCAAGTGCGTGGAATTCGTGGAAGAGCTGATCTACGGCCATCTGCGTGCCCCGGGCGATCCGATTGGCGATGGTGTTACACCGATTTACTGATTCGGTAAGCTGAATCAGCTATTTATAACACCCGATGAATACTGTATAAATAAACAGTAATCATCGGGTGTTTTTATGTCTGCTACGTTCTCTCTGAGCGCGGCCTCGCCGGCTGCGCCCCCAGCACCGGCCTATGCCGAGCTCCATTGCCTGAGCAACTACAGTTTTCTGCGCGCTGCCTCTTTTCCGGAAGAGCTTGTGGAGCGTGCTATTGCGCTGGGCTATCAGGCGCTGGCGCTGACTGACGAATGTTCAGTGGCCGGAGTGGTCAGGGCCTGGTCGGCGGTACGTTCCGCCACGCCGCAGGGTCACCCCACACCAGTCAAGCTGATTGTCGGCAGTGAGTTTCATTCTGATGACGGCCTGCATCTGGTGCTGTTGGCGCCCGATCGCCACGCCTATGGTCAGCTGTCTGCGATGATCAGCGAAGCACGGCGTCGGGCAGACAAGGGACGCTACAGTTTTACCCGTGAGTTGCTGGAGACCCATTTGCCGGCGCGGTGCCTGGCGCTATGGGTACCCCCGGCCCAGCCCTTTCTCAATCGCTATGATCCAGTGGCGGCGCACCAGACTCTGAAGTGGCTGCGCGGCCTGTTTCCGGGCCGCTTGTGGATAGCGGCACAGTTCTATCTGGATGCGGATGATTTCGATAAACGAGAGGCACTGCGGCAACTGTCCGAGCAAAGTCAGGTACCCGTGTGTGCCGCCGGTGGCGTGATCATGCATCATCCGATACGCCGGGCCTTACGCGATACATTGACGGCCATCCGCCTGGGCACGCCGTTGGCCAATCTGGGGTACAGGCTGCCACCCAATGCACAGCAGTTCATGCGCAGCCGCGCCACGCTGGGCCGTCTTTACCCGGCGCAATGGCTGGCCGAAACCACGCATATTGCTGCTCGCTGCGAGTTTGATCTGGGTGAGTTACGGTATGAATACCCGCGTGAGCTGGTACCGGAAGGATTCAGTCCGGCGGCATGGTTGCGACGGCTGACACTGGCAGGCATGCAGGAACGCTGGCCGGACGGGGTGCCGGAGACAGTCCGTACCCTGGTGGACAAAGAGCTGGGGCTGATTGCCGAACTGGGTTATGAGCACTTTTTTCTGACGGTGCATGACCTGGTGACCTTTGCCCGAAGTCGCGGCATTCTCTGCCAGGGTCGCGGGTCGGCGGCCAACTCTGCGGTTTGTTATTGTCTGGGCATTACCGCGGTTGACCCGGCCCGCATGCAGCTGCTGTTTGAGCGCTTTTTGTCCAAAGAACGTGATGAGCCGCCGGATATCGATGTCGACTTCGAGCACGAGCGGCGCGAAGAGGTCATCCAGTATATCTACCAGAAATACGGCCGGCACCGCGCGGCACTGGCCGCAACCGTGATCTGCTACCGGCGCCGCAGTGCCATCCGGGATGTTGGCAAGGCGCTGGGGCTGACAGAGACGGAACTGGACTGGGCGTTGAACTGCCTGCGCAGCAACTCCCAGGGCGAGCTGGTGGCGCTGGAAGAGCCGCAGTTACCGGCGTTTCAGCTGGAGCGTCTGGTTTACCTGGTAGAGCAGCTGACGGGTTTCCCCCGGCATTTGTCCCAGCACGTGGGTGGCTTTGTGATCAGTGAGGGCCGGCTGGCGGAACTGGTGCCGATCGAGAATGCTGCCATGGCTGATCGCACCGTGATTCAGTGGGAGAAAGATGATCTGGAGGCACTGGGTCTGCTCAAGGTGGATGTGCTGGCGCTGGGCATGTTGACGGCCATACGCAAAGCACTGGCGCTGATCAATGAACAGGTCGCTTACCAGGGTCATGAAAGGGCTGGCAAGCCGGGCGTCCGGCCGCTGACGCTGGCCGATGTCCCCGCCGAAGATCCCCAGGTCTACGACATGATCAGCGAGGCAGATACGGTCGGAGTGTTCCAGATTGAATCACGCGCACAGATGAGCATGCTGCCGCGGTTGAGGCCTCGCAACTACTACGATCTTGTTGTGCAGATTGCCATTGTCAGGCCCGGTCCCATTCAGGGTGATATGGTGCATCCCTATTTGCGGCGCCGACAGGGTGTGGAAGCGGTTACTTACCCAAGCACTGAGGTGCAACAGGTCCTGCAGCGCACGCTGGGTGTGCCCATCTTTCAGGAGCAGGTCATGCAGATTGCCATGGTGGCAGCCGGCTTCAGCGGTGGTGAGGCAGACCAGCTGCGGCGTGCCATGGCGGCCTGGAAACGCAAAGGCGGACTGGAACCCTTCCGGGAACGGCTGATCCACGGCATGCAGGCACGTGGCTACGCGAGCAGTTTCGCAGAGCAGCTCTATCAGCAGATAAAAGGGTTCGGTGATTACGGTTTCCCTGAGTCCCATTCGGCCAGTTTTGCCTTGCTGGCATATGTCTCGGCCTGGCTTAAATGTCATCATCCAGCCGCTTTTTTATGTGCGCTGCTCAACAGCCAGCCCATGGGTTTTTATGGAGCCTCACAACTGGTGCAGGATGCCCGGCGCCACGGGGTGACGGTATTGCCGGTCGATGTGTTGTTCAGTGAGCATGACTCCAGTCTGCAGCCGGTGGGCAATAAACCTGGCCAGTTGGCTGTCCGACTGGGACTGCATCTGGTCAAGGGGCTTTCTGCCAATGCGATACAACGACTGTTGCAGGCCCGCGAGCAGCAGGTGTTCACCAGTGTTACAGATGCATTGCGCCGCGCTGCTTTGTCCGCCTCCGATCGCGACGCGCTGGCGGCTGCCGATGCGCTGGGCAGTCTGGTCAGTGATCGCCATCGTGCGTTCTGGGATTCGCGGGTTGAGCTTAGCCTGCCGCCCCTGTTTGCCGGGCATTCTCAGGCCTTGCCAGAGAGCGCCGATCCTGAACAGCTGTTGATGCTGCCACGCAGCAGCGAAGCCCAGAATATCTATGCCGACTACCAGTTTCTGGGGCTCAGTCTGCGACGCCATCCGCTGAGTCTGTGGCGTGAACATCTGCAGCATTTTCACGTGAAGACGGCCACGGATCTGACATCACTGGCCGATCATCAGCCTATCAAGATCGCTGGTCTGGTCACCTGTCGGCAACGGCCGCAGACTGCGTCTGGTGTCACCTTCATGACCCTCGAAGACGAAACCGGGTTTATCAATACGGTTGTGTGGCCATCGCTGCTGAAGACCCATTATCGCCTGGTACATGAAGCCAGCCTGATTGGCGTCAGTGGTTACCTGCAGCAAAGCGAGGGCGTGACACACGTGATCGCGGTACAGCTGGTAGACCTGTCCCACTGGTTGCAGGGTATGCCGGTGCGGTCACGGGATTTTGCCTGATCGGGCAGCCAGCCTGGCTCAATAGCGCGGTTTTGGACGCATCAACAGGGGATAAGCCAGCACGGCTGCAATAATGATCAGCGCGCCCAGATAAAAACTACCACCGACCTCCTGTTGTTCGCCCAGCAACAGTGCTGCCAGGGCAATGGCATAGACCGGCTCAAGGTTGACGGCCAGAGCGCTGGCGTAGGCGGACAGATGTCGCAGTGCCATCAGCGACAGCGCAAACGGCAACAAGGTGCAGCCGATGGCCAGCACCAGCATCCATAGCAGATCCATGTCCTGAGGCAGCTGGAAGACCGCGGAGGGTTCATCCACGATGCCCTGTATTGCGCTGATATCGGCGGCACCCAGGGCTACACTGAGCATCACCAGAAACAGGCAGCCACTGGCCATTTCAATGGCCGTAACGGTGAGCGCGTCAGCTTTGAGTACATAACGTTTATTGAGAGACGCAAATAAAGCCACAAACAGGGCCGACAGAATGCCCACCGCTATACCCAGGTTCATTGCTTCTGGTGTGCCACCGACGACCAGCAGGATGCCGGGCAACACCACCAGTCCCAGCAGCAACTCGCGAAGCTGGAAGCGCCGCCCGGCGAGTATCGGCTCGATGACAGACAGAAAAACCGGGACGGTGGCAATACAGGTAACTGCAACGGAGGCGTTGGCAAGCTTGATGGCACCGTAGAAGGTCAGCCAGTGCAGCGCCACCAGCACACCAATGCCCGTATAGGCACCCAGCAGCCCCCGCGGCAGTGTTTTCAACACGCGCCAGATCCGCGGCAGCAGCAACAGTGCCCCAGCCACCAGCCCCATGCGCCAGATCACCAGTGGCAAGGCCTGCAGTGTAATCAGTTTGCCCAGTATGGCCGTAAATCCCCATAAGACCACACACAGGTGGATCTGCAGCCAGGCAACTCGGGTCTCAATCATGGGTCTTCAGCTCTTTGTTACGTAAGCAAACATTCTAGTCTGCTCATGGAAGCAAAACTATCGTAAGATGGGTATAGCAAGGGGGGGCTATACCGAAAGTATGATTAAAAAAATTGCCGTCGCTGATGTCGTGCTGGGAATGTACCTTGTGGAGATCCACGGTTCCTGGCTGCATCATCCATTCTGGAAGTCCAACTTTCTGCTGGAAGACCCGGAGGATTTGAGCAAGCTCAAGTCGTCTGGCGTGCCATCTGTGTCTATTGATCTTTCCCGCAGCAAACTGCCGGATAGCAAGCCTCGCCCACGCCCGGAAAGTCGCGACAAACCAACTATCACGGAACTGCGGCCGGCGCCGGCGGAAAAACGAACTTCCTTTGAGTCAGAGCTGCGCCACGCCCGGCGCCTGTGTGAGCAATCACAACATGAAGTGCTGTCCATGTTTTCCGAAGCGAGAATGGGACAGGCCGTACCGCTGACTCGCGCCTCGAAGGTGGTAGAAGAGATTAACAACTCGGTGACGCGTCAGCCTCAAGCCCTGATTACACTGGCCAGACTGAAAACCTCGGACAACTACACCTATATGCACTCGGTAGCGGTGTCGGCGCTGATGATTGCGCTGGCGCGGGAACTGAATCTGGATGATGAAAAGGTGCACATTGCGGGAATGGCCGGCCTGCTGCACGATGTTGGAAAAATGGCAGTGCCAGATACAATTCTTAATAAACCGGGCAAGCTGACCGACGAGGAGTTCTCTCTGATCAAATCGCACCCGGTGAAAGGTGCCGAGATCCTCGAGCGTTCCAGTGATGTTGATGACAAAGTGATTGAGGTGTGCCTGCATCACCACGAAAAATTTGACGGAAGTGGCTATCCAAACGGTCAGGCAGCCAACCAGATCAGCGTGATTGCACGTATGGCGGCGGTTTGTGACGTGTATGATGCGATTACTTCAGACCGGCCCTACAAGAAGGGCTGGCCGCCATCGGAATCAATTCAGCGTATGGTGTCCTGGTCAGGTCATTTTGATCCCAAAATTCTGCAGGCATTCATCAAAGTGGTTGGTATTTATCCCGTTGGGTCACTGGTCCGTCTGAAAAGCCAGCGCCTTGCGGTAGTGATATCACAGAGTCAGGGCAGCCTGCTGAAACCGGTGGTGAAAGTGTTCTTCTCAACGCGGACGCAGATGCCGCTGCCCCAGCAGATACTGGATCTTTCCAAAGGCACTGTCGATGATGCCATCGAATGTCGTGAGCCATTGGAGAACTGGAATTTTCCCTATCTGAACGACCTTTGGCAGGAAGCCGGCTAAAAACTATCTGCCTCGATCACGTTTTACAAGTCGTTTCGAAGTAGATGGTCTGGTTCAACAGAAAAATCCGTGCAGATACCAGTCGCCGGTGCTGCCAAGCTCCTGATAAATCCATAACTGTGAACCTTGCCGATTGCGCGCAACATAGTAATCACGACGTATGCTGCTGCCTGCCCACCAGCGGGTTTCAATACGCTGTGGGCCACTCAATAGCGTCAGTTGGCTTTTATAGATCGGGCGGTTGTGCAGTTGTCGCAGTCGCTGTGCCGGGCGCAGCAGCCAGGCTGGTGCCCGGTATGACAGTGCACAGGTATCGGCCAGCAGGCTGGGCGGGTTGTGCCAATGTTGAGTTGCGCTGCTGAACTCGGGAGCATGCTCTTCAGCAAGCTGCAGGCGCAGAACATTGTCAGCGCCAAGGCGGGCACTTAGCATATCTGCCAACCCATTGGCCTGTTGATCGGGAGAATAAGGCTGCAGGCTGATTGAACTCAGGGTCAGGCCGATGACGTCGGCAGTAAGTTTATGCTTTTCCAGAGCCAGCTCAAATAATGCCAGAAACAGACTGGTGTCACGGCTGGCATAACGCGTTATTATCGGCAGGGCAAGCTGCTGCCCATCCGATTGATGCAGCATGAGGTCGAATTGCGCAGACAACAGATGCCGGCGCAGCAGGAACTCCCGATACTCTGCAAACAGTGACGCAGCATGATGCACAATCGCCGCAGTATTATGCAGCGGATACTCCGGGTAAAGCTCACGTGAAAACTGCGGCGGCGGCTGCCAGCGTGGAGGCCGCTCAGGACGCAGGGCCAGCAGGCGATCCAGATATTCACTCAGTTCCCGGCCGAAACGCAGGCGAAGCTGTGCGGCTGGAAGGCGCCAAATATCCCTCAAATACAAAAGACCGCAACGCTGCAGAGATGCCTTTAACCTGGCAGCTAAAGGCAACTCTGCGATATTGATTCCAGCGAGCGCCGATCGCAGCTCGCTGCTGTGCGTCACGACTTTCTGCCGAGCGCAACGGGCCAACAGGGTGCTGGCAGCTGGGCTGGGCGTAACGCTGCCTCGATAGACTTCTGGCTGGTTCTGATACAGTTCATCCAGATGCTGTTCAAGCGTTTCGTGAAGGCGTCGCCAACCACCAAAATAACGCAGGCTTCCGCCTATCTCAATCAGCAGCGTCTCGGCATCTGCGGCACAGACATAATCACTTATGCGCAATCCTGCGGGCAGCGTCTGCTGCACCGAAAGGCCAGGGTGATGGATGGCATACCAAAGGGTGCGACTGCGTAGTGCCGGGCGGTTGCGTGGTGGTGCAGAGGTGAGAGAGGTGCCGCCGCGCGGGTGCCGGGCGCCGGCACCCGCGCGGCGTAATTTCAACATGGCAAACGTAACGAGGCCTGGCCCTGATGATAACTGCCGCGCGCCTTGAGCAGGCTGACATTCAGATTGCGCTGAGCCCTGGACTCAGGACTGGCATGCAGATCGCTTACGGCACTGCCAAGTTGCAGCTGCAGCGTGGCCGGAGAATGTAATGTAGCGCGCTGATGGAAAAGTATACCCAGCGTGTTGCCTTCACTGGCGGCCAGCTGCAGACGCCGGATCACGCGGGCGCTCAGCCAGTTCTGCCATGCCAGTACCAGGCCACACTCGCTGGATTGCAGGGCTTTTTCGATACTCCACAAAGCCTGGTTGCACTGAGTCTGGGGTGGAATCACAAAGCTGTTACTGAGGTTGATGCCGGCCTGTTTGAGAGCCGGGGCATGCAGCGGATAAGGGGGAGCAATCCACAGAATGGACTGCTTGCGCTGACTGCGCTCGCGCAGCAGTGGCATCAGCAACTGCAGCTCACCAATCCCCTGGTGTGGGCAGATCATCTCGACCAGCCCCCGCTCAGGCCAGCCTCCCTGGGGCAGCAGCCGGTCGAGCGCATCAAAACCGGTGGACTGGGCCTTGCTCTCCAGACGTGCCTGCGCCGATGACAGGGTTTGTGCATTGGGGCTGGCCTGATTGCCAGGCTGCACCTGGCTGGTCAGACGGTGCGTGCCTGGACCTTCCTGGATCATGTCGCTGTCAGCAAACAGATCGCCGGTGCCGGGTCGGCTGACAGACTGGTGATGGGAGCTGGCGGGACGGTTGGCTGGTTTGCTGCCTGCACGCCACAGATCCGGTGTCTGATTCAGTAAAGAGGCAATCATGGCTTCGCGCTGTTGATGAGGCAGTTCATCACATACCAGCTTGTCACACGCCAGCTTGTGAGCCGTGTCGCGATCCTGAAATTGCTGGCTTCTCAATTTATTCAGGCTGTCACTCATATGCTTGCCCTGCTTGATTAAAGTCTGACTGCGACCGGCAGATAAGCTCCAAGGTGTTTTCTGTTTAATGAACCCGATATCACCCTTTGCGTCTGATTTGCAGCCAGCTGCTGTATGGATAAACAGTGGTTGCTGTGAATATATACAGTGGTCTGGGCTAAGGCAAGCAAATATTTCACACAGAGGGCGTCACACTTGTAAATAAATGTAAAAATTTCCGTGTCGCTGATTGTCACAATCCAATTATTGTATTAGCCTTCAGCACGTTAGCCCTACTTTCTACTTGGGCTTGTGAAATATAAAACTTAATTAACTGGAAAATAGAATAATTAGAGAACGACATCTCATGAAACGCAAACCTGACATGTTGATGGTTGTTGTACTTCTGTTTGCACTGAGCGTGCTGGTCAGCGGTGTTGCCCAGAGCGGATTGCTCTAGCGCGATACGCGTCTCCCGCTGCAAGCGAATTGGTGGTGGCTGACTACAGGGGCCACAAGCGGCCAAAAGACCAGCGCGGCGTTGCAATCTGATCCATGCGGACATCCCATGGCGCCGGCCTGAGCGTCTCTCCTGATTCCTGACACATATGTCCCAGTCCTATCAGCCTGGGGAAACGTCTGCCAGCTCTGAAAGACAGAGCCCGATCGTAAAATCCCTTGCCCATGCCCAGGCGATGTCCCTGCCTGTCAAAGCCCACCAGCGGTACCAGAATCAGATCCAGGCTTTTGATACTGGCAACTCTGCCAACTGCCGGAACCGGCTCAGCAATGCCCCAGCGATTGCGGTGCAGACGGCTGTGCCGGCTAACACGGACAAATACCAGGCGATGCGGATGAAACGGATGCAGCACCGGCAGATAACAGATCTTGCCCTGTGCCCACGCCTTCTTCAGTAGACCAGCCGGATCAATCTCGCCATCAATGGCCTGGTAAAACGCGATGCGACGACTGCCTCGCCAAGTCAGTGAGCGACTGATGCGATGGGTCAGGCGGATGGCATTGTGACGTTGTGTGAAATGGTCCAGCTGTCGGCGCCTTTGGCGCAATTGCTTTCGCAGGGAAGGATTCGTGCCGGATTGACCGGTAGGCTGGTAAGCAGCAGGCATAAGCTTGACTACGATGTATGCGGAAGCCACCCAAGATACCGCCGCCGAAATAGTCCTGAACCCTTTGGTTCAGGTGGTGGCGCCAACGATGCTTTCAGGCTTTCCGTCAAGCGGACATGCACAACCACATCTTGTCGGCGCCTCCGGGGTATTGAATATCGGCTCAAGAACACTTTCAGCTAGCGGATACCCCAGGTGACTATGGAATCAGTATATAGCAGTTGGGAAGGCCTATCGAGGGTTAAGCGCGGATTTTTTGTTACAGCTCCATCTGCCGGGCATGGTGCAGCGCGCGCTCGATTTTATCTTCAAGATATTTGATCTTCTGGGCGCTGCCATGGCGGGATGTGTTGATCTGATGGTTCTTTTGTATCAGCTCGTGAGTGATATTCAGGGCTGCCATCACAGAGATTTTTTCGAGCCCGTGAATCGTGCCTCTCGCTTTGATTTTGCGCATGTTTTCATCCAGATAGCGCGCGGACTTGAGCAGCGCATCCTGCTCTGAGGGCGGGCAACTGATCTGGTATTCACGGTCGAGGATTTTGACGACAACCGTGCTCGAGGCTTCGGGGCTGCTGGACATATCAGGCGCTCTGGGATTGTTCCATGGACCGCAGACGGCTGAGGACTGACTCCAGTCTCGCCTTCGCCTGACGGTTATTCTCGAGGAGTTGCTGGCGCTCAGTTTGCCAGTTATGCTGACTGGCACGCAACAGTTGATTCTCCTGTTTCATGGCAGCGCACAAGGCAATCAGAGCATCGATTTTTTCTTCGAGGGTGTTCAATTGATCGTCATTCATGATCGTGCCTGCAAGCAGCCGCAGCCTTTTTATACAACAGCCTGTACTATAGAGAGCTGGCACAGGCCGGTCAACTCGTTCGCTTCATCCACCAACAGAGTCAGTTAAACAGCATGAAAGCAGATACTGAATTGCGATTTGCCCAGGCGAAAAAACACCGCCAGGCTTTGTTCAAGAAACTGAAAAACAACAGCGTTGCCCTGCTGTCGGCCGCGACGCTTAAAACGCGCAGCCATGACACCGAATACAGCTACCGGCAGCACAGCGACTTTTACTACCTGAGTGGTTTTGTTGAGGATCAGGCCATGCTGGCGCTGATCAAAGGGCCAGCCGGTAACAAAGTCGTATTGTTCTGCCAGCCCAAAGACAAGATCAAGGAAATCTGGAGCGGTATCCTGACCGGCCCTGCTGCAGCCGTTGGTCAATTGCATATTGACGAGGCCTGGCCGATCGGCGAGCTGGACCAGCGCATGCCGGGACTGATAGATGGCAGCGAACGGGTCTATTACAGCATTGGTCAGGACGCAGCGCTGGATACACGTGTATCGATGTGGGTTAACGACCTGCGTGCCCGGACGCGGCAGGGTGCGCGCGCGCCGGTCCAGTTCGAGATGCTGGATCCGCTGGTTCATGAGATGCGCCTGTTCAAGGACGCCGCAGAAGTCAAACTGATGCAGCAAGCCGCTGATATTTCGGCCCGTGCGCACTGCCGCGCCATGCTCGCGGCCCGCGATGGTCTGTACGAATATCATCTGGAAGCTGAGCTGCAGCACGAATTTATCAGTTCCGGGGCACGTTTTCCGGCCTACAACAGCATTGTTGCTGCCGGCGCCAATGCCTGCATTCTGCACTACATCGAAAACAACAAGCCCCTGTGCGACGGTGATCTGGTGCTGATTGATGCCGGTTGTGAATATGAATACTACGCGGCGGACATCACGCGCACCTTCCCGGTCAGCGGCAAGTTCAGCAAAGAGCAGAAGGCGCTGTATGACATTGTGCTGAAGGCGCAACTGAAGGCGATCGACGCCATCAAGCCGGGTGTCGCCTGGGATGAGCCCCACAATATTACAGTTCGCGTGATTACCGAAGGGCTGGTAGAGCTGGGTCTGCTGAAGGGCAATGTCAAGAAACTGATTGCGGACGGCGCCTATCGTGACTTCTATATGCATCGCGCTGGCCACTGGCTGGGCATTGATGTACATGATGCTGGCAGCTACCTGAAAGGTGATAAGTGGCGCCCTTACGAGGCAGGCATGGTTACAACCATAGAGCCTGGCATTTATGTGTCACCAGACAACAAAAAAGTCGCCAAGAAGTGGCGTGGCATTGGTATACGTATCGAAGATGATGTGCTGGTGACCCGTAACGGCAACCGTGTATTGACTCACGCGGTACCCAAAACCACAGAGGAAATAGAAGCGCTGATGGCCGGGCGCCAGTAAGCCTCTGCCATAGTGCTGCAGCGGCGGTAAAGTCCTGTCAGGCAGATACCGCCAGCGCGCAGCAGGTTTGGAGAAAAGGATTGCAGTGACAGACAAAACTCAACATTACGACGTCGTGGTCATCGGTGGTGGTCTGGTGGGTGGCAGTTTTGCGCTATTGCTGGCCGGGCAGGATCGGCGGCAAAGCCTGCGAATTCTGCTGGTCGATGCAATGCCGCTGGCTACCGCTGCCGGAGAGCCGGACTTTGATGCGCGCAGCACTGCCCTGTCCTGGGGCAGTCATCTCATATATCGACAGACCGGCTTGTGGGACGACCTGGCACCTTATGCATGTGCCATCAAGGATATTCACGTCTCTGACCGTGGCCATTTTGGAGCCGCACGATTACACAATACAGATGTCGATGTGTCGGCGCTCGGATTTGTGATCGAGAACCGGCATCTGGCAGCGACGCTCAACAAGCGCCTGCTTGAACACCCGGACATAGACGTATGCTCGCCCGCCTCGGTGCAACGCGTTCGTCACGCTGCCGCAGGCATGCAGATCGAGGTGCAGGGCCAGGATCAGGTCGCCACTACAATTGATGCCTCGCTAATGGTGCTGGCCGACGGTGGCCGTTCGGACATCTGCTCGCAACTGGGCATACAGCTGGAACGAAAGCCGTACCAGCAGCATGCTTTAATCTGCAACGTCGCCTTCGAACATGCGCACCAGGGGCTGGCCTTTGAGCGATTTACAGATACGGGACCGCTGGCGGTACTGCCATTAAGTGATGCAGAAAAAGAGCATCGCGGAGCGCTGGTTTGGACTGTGGCTGAACAGGAAGCTGCAGCCATCACTCAATTGCCAGATGCGGCTTTTTTACATGCACTGCAGGAGAGGTTTGGCACAAGGCTGGGACGGTTTACCCGTGCTGGTGCCAGGTCTCTTTATCCATTGGCATTGATGCTTGCCAGGGAGCAGATTCGCCCGGGGCTGGTACTGCTTGGCAATGTTGCCCATACACTGCACCCGGTTGCCGGCCAGGGTCTGAATCTGGCGCTGCGGGATGCTGATGCGCTGGCGCAGACACTGGCAGAGCAGGCGGAGACACATGGGGCAGCCGCCGTTGGCGACTACCTGATGCTTGAGCAATACCTGCAGGCGCAACAGTCCGATCAGAATCTGACGGTCATGTTCAGCGATCTGACCACAAGGCTGTTTGCGAATCGCAATCCGGCAATGGCGGCGGGCCGCAATCTGGGGCTGCTGTTCATGGACGTCATGCCGCCAGCCAAACAGTGGTTTGCGCGGCAGGCTATGGGTTTACGATAAGTGAGCGGATCTGCTCAATGCGTTCGCGATTGACACCCATGTCGCTGTAGCCAAGACGTGATGCCGACCTTACGTGAACCACTCCTTCGTGTGGGTTGGCCAGAAACTCCACGTCATCGACATAACCCATCAGGCGGCTGGTAAACTCAGCGTGTATGTAACCACCAGAGTCTGTGATGATCTCCACGCGTTCCATCTGGTTTAAAGCCTGTCTGACTGCTTCCGGCGTGCCTCTGATGGGTTCGATCGCATGACTGTCCCGGGTATCAAAACTGCTCACGCAATTAGGTGAGTCCGGGCAGGCCCGCAACTGACCATCCAGCGGCCCGAGATCGGCAGGCCGATCGCCGGCGCAGCCGATAAGCGTCAAGAGTCCCATAATAAGAATGCCCCGTGCAAAGTGGTTGGTCTGATTCCTGCTCATGGCGAATACTCCTGTATGTGAAGTCGGTACGACTGATCAGAAAACTGACCTGCAAAAGCGCCTGTTGCTCAGCCGGTGATCACCAGCGCCAGTGATTCTGCAATCATCGCTGGTTTCTGCTGGCCGTCTATCTCGACGGTTGCCTGGTTTTTTAACAGCCATTGACCAGGGTTCTTTTCCTCAATGCTCATTAATACAAAACGTGCACGTATACGCGAGCCGACCCGAACCGGATTCAGGAATCGTACTTTGTCCAGGCCGTAGTTAATGGTTATGCGGGTGTTCTGCAGTCGTACGTTATTAGCTTCAGCACCCAGCATACTGAGCATGGATAATGTCAGATAGCCATGAGCGATGGTGCCGCCAAAGGGCGTTTCTGCTGCTGCACGGGCCTCATCCAGATGGATGAACTGATGATCGCCGGTGGTATCGGCAAACTGGTTGACCTGTTCCTGGCTGATGGTGTGCCACTGGCTGACACCTGTTTCTGTGCCTATCAGATCCCTGGCTGCTGCCGGGCTCATTTGTCCGGACATATTATTCTCTCCTGCCTGCGTTGCCATATGATGGTAAAGTATCGGCAGTATTCAACAGAATGCAGCCCGCTTCAACTGATCTTTGGCAGCACGTAAATGAGTCAGCAAACGCACAGTCATATACAGCACGAGACCGAAATAGCCGTCGTTGGCGCAGGGCTGGTGGGCGCCACCATGGCGCTGGCGCTGGCTGACGCGGGTATCAATGTGCTGCTGCTGGATGCCGCGCCGGTGACTGCAGGTGAGACGGAGACACAGCCAGAGTCTTACGACCCGCGAGTCAGTGCCATCACGCATGCCTCGCAACGCTTGTTCCAGCAATTGCAGGTCTGGCCGGCCATCGAGGCCCAACGCAGCTGCGCCTATACCCACATGCATGTGCGCGAAGCCGACGGCACCGGCCAGATCGATTTTGATGCCCGGGATGTGCATACCGACTCCCTGGGCCACATCGTCGAGAACCGGATCATGCTGTCGGCGCTGCAGCAGCGGATGGCAGAGTACCCAAATCTGCAGGTACTGGCGCCGGTCACAGTCACTGCCTGTCAGCAGGTGGCTCATTCCGGGACAGCTCAGAAGGCTGAGCTGACGCTGAACAATGGTGACACTGTGCAGGCAGGGCTGGTGATTGCGGCGGACGGTGCCGGTTCGCCGCTGCGAAGCATGGCCGGGATCGCCACACGGGAATGGGACTACGAACATCAGGCAATCGTCACGACCATTTGCACAGAGCAGGCACACCACAATACTGCGCGCCAGATATTCATGGACGAAGGGGTGCTGGCTTTTCTGCCACTGGCCGACCAGGCCGCACCGCAATCGCCGCAACGCTACTGCTCCATAGTCTGGTCGGTGATCCCGTCAATGGTGGAGTCATTGATGTCCATGGATGACGCTGCGTTCTGTCAGGCACTGTCCAATGCCAGTCAGCACTGGCTGGGGTCTGTGCAACACACGGATAAACGCTTCAGTTTCCCGCTGCGCCAGCGGCATGCACGCCGCTATCATCAAGGCCCGCTGGTCCTGATTGGCGACGCGGCACACAGCATTCATCCACTGGCCGGCCAGGGTGCCAACCTGGGTCTGGCAGACGTCCAGGTCCTGGCAGAAGAGCTGGTCCGGGCCCGGCACAGTGGCCGCTCGCCGGCTGACCCGATTGTTCTGTCGCGCTATCAGCGCCGTCGCCAGCCCAACAATCTGAGCATGATGGTGACCATGGAGGCATTCAAACGTCTGTATGCCGAGCAGCCCCTGCCCGTGCGCTGGCTCCGCAACACCGGCATGGACGCCGTCGACCGTCTTCCCGTCCTCAAGCAGTTCCTGATTCGCCAGGCGCTGGGCTGATTTCGGCCAATCAATTGGAATATTTTCTAAAGAATCCCCCACGGCGGACGATGACCTTAGGTAAGCCTTAATTGCCCCCGAGGATTTTCTCATGAGCCAAGAATCGCCCTGGCCGTTTGATGTCGACCTGAGCGCTCTCGACACTGGCAGTATTACCAATATCATTCTGGATATTGAGAACCATCTGCCGCTGCTGACCTCTGAAAACGACATGCAGGAATTGCTGCGCGTCAAAAAGCTCTTTGAAGAAGAATTGATGGAGTCGCGCAGACTGCACTGATTTGTGCGCCCTTGCGAGCCCGCCATTCCCGCATTAGCTGAACAACCCCGTCATTCTGGGTCTGCCGCGTTTACCGCTCACCACCCCCGAGACGCGTTCTCCTGTATTCCTGGCTGAAATTGCCCTATGCTGTCCGCTGCTCTGACGTTTGGCGACGAGAGTGCGTATGCAGATACCATGATCATCGCGTCAATTGTCGGCACAACATCAATAATAATGACTGTGGAGGGTTTTCTGTGAAGAAGCTGGTCAGTTTATTTACCGTGGCATTGCTGGCTGTTGGCCAGGTGCATGCCGTCGATGAGGCGCGCCTTACTCAGGCTCTGAACAGTGCCGATCGCCCGGCAGCCGACAAAGAGCGCGATGCCTCGCGCCAACCAGTGGCTGTGCTGAGTTTTCTGGGCCTGGAAGAGGGCATGACCGCGCTCGATATCATGGCCTCAACAGGTTGGTATACCGAAGTCCTGTCGTACGCCGTGGGTCCCAATGGCACAGTACTGATGCAGAACAGCCCGGCCTCCCTGGGCATGCGTAATACCGAAGCCGGCGTGCAGGAGCGCCTGGCCGGAGATCGTCTGCCAAATGTGCAGCGCGTGAATCAGGGCTTTGACAGCCTGGGTATCGAGTCCGGCTCGGTGGATTTTGCGCTGACGGCGCTTAATTTCCACGATCTGTACAATGGCAACCCCGCCGCCGCGCAGGCCATGCTGGCTGCCGTCAAGGATGTGCTCAAGTCGGGCGGCGTCCTGGGTATCATCGATCACCGCGGCAATGTGGGCGCCGACAATGCATCGCTGCACCGCATCACACTGGATGAAGTGGCCCAGGCGGTCACCGAAGCCGGATTTGTCATCACGGGTGTCAGTGACGTGCTGCATGCCGATGATGATCCAAGGACAACCGGACCTTTTGATCAGAGTCTGGGACGCAATACCGACCGTATAGTTGTACGCGCCATGAAACCCTGATGCCTTGAAGGCACTGGCAGCAACTACGCTGCCAGCAGCGTATAATCGCGGGGTCACCGCCAGCCTGTCCGCAGGCTGGTCGTGGCCCCGCTGGTTTTTTGAACTGGTTTAACGAATAGTAGACGTTTGAAAGCAACTCTTCCCAAATTAAGCCCGTGGCAGTGGCTGACACGCTTTGCATCCGTGTTTCGCTATAGCGGCGTCGCAATAGAAATCGTCTGGCGTGCCAGCCCGGCCCTGACCATCGTCATGGCGCTGGCGACGCTGGCGGCAGGGCTGTTGCCGGCTGCCATTGCCTGGGTCGGCCAACTGATTGTTGATGCCGTTGTCGCCGCCATTGAGGCCGATGGCGCAGCCCGCGATGCGCTGCAGACCCAGCTACTGCAATATGTATTGATCGAGGCCGGACTGGTTGTGCTGATGACCGGCGCCCAGAAAATCAACACGGTGTGCCAGTCCATCCTGCGCGCCCTGCTGAGCAACGAAGTCAATGTGATGATTCTGGAAAAGGCATTGACGCTGGAGCTGGCCAATTTTGAAGACTCTGAATACTACGACAAGCTGGTGCGCGCACGACGTGAGGCCTCCAGCCGCCCACTGAGTCTGGTCATTGCGACCTTCGATTTGATCCGTGATGGTATCTCGCTGATCAGTTATGGCTTCCTGCTGCTGCAGTTCTCCATCTGGGCGGTTCTGCTGCTCAGCTTTGCCGGTGTGCCCGCCTTTATGGCCGAGGCCAAATACTCGGGTGAAGCATTCCGCAACCAGCGTCGTCGATCCTCAGAGCGTCGTATGCAGGTCTATCTTGAAATGGTGCTGACACGCGAGGACGGCGTAAAGGAGGTCAAGCTGATGCAGCTGGGCCGTCTGTTCCTGCAGCGCTACGTGGATATATTCAAGAATATCTACAAGGAAGATCGCAATCTGGTCCTGCGCCGCGGCTTCTGGGGTTATGTGCTGGGCCTGATCGCCAGCGTCGCCTTCTATTTTGCCTACGGCTGGGTAGCGTTTGCGGCGGTCGCCGGTGCCATCACGCTGGGTCAGATGACCATGTATATTGCAGTGTTCCGCCAGGGCCAGGGTGCGGTGACCAGTTGTCTGGCGTCTATCAACAGAATGTATGAAGACAACCTCTACCTTTCCAACCTGACGGAATATCTGGGTCATAACGTGCCCGAACCCACTGGCGATAAAACAGAGGGACCGCAGCCTGAAGACGGAATCCGTTTTGAGCAGGTCAGTTTCCATTATCCGGGGGCCGAGCGGCCAGCGCTGGATGCCATCGATCTGCATATTCGTCCGGGCGAGAGTCTGGCCATCGTCGGAGAAAATGGTTCTGGCAAAACGACGCTGATCAAACTGCTGACGCGGCTCTACACACCAACCGGTGGTCGCATTCTGTATCAGGGGCTGGATCTGCAGGAGTGGGATATCAACGCACTGCGTGAAAAGCTGGGCGTCATTTTTCAGGATTTCGCCCGTTACCAGCTAAAGGTTGGTGAAAACATTGGTGTTGGTGACAAAGAGTTTATTAATGATCGACCGTTAATCGAAGAGGCAGCCGAAAAGGGCCTGGCAGCTGAGTTCATCAAACATATGCCCGCCCAGTACGATACCCAGCTGGGTACCTGGTTTCGCGATGGACAGGATCTGTCGGGCGGGCAGTGGCAGAAGATCGCACTGGGCCGTGCCTTTATGCGCAGCCGCGCCGAGGTGCTGATCCTGGATGAACCAACAGCTGCCATCGACGCGCGTGCCGAGGCGGATATTTTTGCGCACTTTCGCGAATTGACCGCCAATCGTATCTCCATCATCATTTCCCACAGATTTTCGACGGTGCGTATCGCCGATCAGATCGTGGTTATGGAGCATGGCCGCATTCTCGAGCGCGGCGATCACGAGAGCCTGCTGGCACTGGGCGGTCAGTACGCCACACTGTTCGAACTGCAGGCGAAAGGCTACCAGTAAACGCCGTCACGGAGCAGTCCGCGAATGGGATTTGAAAACGTCTTTGTAGAAATAGCCGCCATGCTGGCGGTTGTGACCGTCATCGGCTCCATAGGGCTGATGTTGCGTCAACCACTTATCGTTTCATTCATCGCTGCCGGTATCATTCTCGGCCCCTCTGTCCTGGGACTTGTAGCAGCAACCGAGCCTATCGAATTGCTGGCGCAGATGGGTATTGCCCTGCTGCTCTTTGTTGTCGGCCTCAAGCTGGACCTCCATATCATTCGCACCATGGGGACCGTTGCACTGGCAACTGGTCTGGGCCAGGTGCTTTTTACTTCGATCTTTGGATTTCTGATTGCACTGGCACTGGGGATGTCGCCAGTCGGCGCGCTGTATGTGGGCGTTGCACTGACCTTCTCCAGCACCATCATCATCGTCAAACTGCTCTCGGATAAAAAAGAGATTGATGCCCTGCACGGACGTATCGCCGTAGGTTTTCTGATTGTGCAGGACATTGTGGTGGTACTGGTAATGATCGGCCTGACGGCGCTGGGTGCGGGCACCTCGGCCGAGCCCGGCGCGCTGGCGACCGAGATGCTTTGGGTGGTTCTTAAAGGCACCGGCATGCTGCTGTTCATCGCCGCGCTGATGAAGTACGTTCTCCCGACACTGACCGGCCTGATGGCCCGATCCGCTGAACTGCTGATCCTGTTTGCCATTTCCTGGGCCGTGACAATGGCGGCGGTGGGTGATGCACTTGGCTTCAGCAAAGAAGTGGGTGCCTTCCTGGCGGGTGTGTCGCTGGCATCGACGCCGTTCCGCGAGGTTATCGGGGCGCGGCTGGTCAGCCTGCGTGACTTTCTGCTGCTGTTCTTTTTCATCGAGTTGGGCAGCGGTCTCGAGCTAGGGACGCTGGGTGGACAGGTGACACCAGCGCTGATCCTGTCGGCGTTTGTCCTGATCGGCAATCCCATTATTGTCATGGCCGTCATGGGATATATGGGCTACCGCAAACGCACCGGATTCCTGGCCGGTTTGACGGTCGCCCAGATCAGCGAGTTTTCACTGATCCTTGCTGCGCTGGGATTGTCGCTGGGTCATATCGACCGCGAAACAGTTGGTCTGATCACACTGGTCGGGCTGATTACGATCAGCGGTTCAACCTACATGATTCTCTACTCGCATCGGCTGTACGAATGGTTGTCGCCCGCCATGACAGTCTTCGAGCGCCGCAACGCCTATCGGGAGACGGAATACGATACAGATTCAATCGTGCGACCGGAATTTGTAGTGTTCGGACTGGGTCGCTACGGGTGTGGTATTGCTGATCAGCTGCTGGCGCGCGGGCACAAAGTGCTGGGCATTGATATTGATCCGGAAGTCGTCCGTACTCAGGGCAGCGAGCATATGCAGGTTCGCTTTGGCGATGCCGAGGATCCGGAGTTTCTGGGCTCATTGCCGCTGGCCAGAACACGCTGGGTCATCAACACTGCCCGCGAGCGGGATATCAATATGGCACTGCTCAACAGCCTGCGTCGCGAGGGTTATGCCGGAAAGATCGCGCTGACGGCATCAACCTCGCGGGACGCGGAAATACTGAAACATGCGGGCGCCGATCTGGTACTAAGGCCTTTTGCCGATGCGGCATTTCAGGCTGCTGACTGGTTGCTGGGAAGTCGCGAAGCCGATCAGCCGGGTTAGCGAATTTCACCAAGCTTTGTGAAAATCCTCCACCAGGTTCGCAGGTCAGCGGGCCACTGCCTAAAAATAAGCCTTAAATAACAGGTGCTTAAATTTTTGGCACGATATGTGAATTGCTCATGCCATCACCCGCTCATTTGCAGCGGGTTCTGGACAAATCACAGGCAGTGAGCAATGAACAACACAGGCATTATCGATCTTTTTACGCGACATAAAGTGGCAGCCAACCTGGTGATGATCATGATGATCCTCTCCGGACTCTGGGCATCGACACGCATCAATACCCAACTTGATCCTTCTGTGGAATGGCCGGTTGTCATTATCAATGCCAACTGGCCCGGCGCCTCGGCTGAGGACGTTGAACAACTGATTGTGGTACCGGTTGAACAGCAGGTCCGCACCGTGATCGGCCTGCAGCAGATGTACTCCACCAGTACTCAAGGTAGCGCAAACATTCGACTCGAGTTCATGTTTGACACAGACCTGAGCAAGGCGCTCGAGACCGTAAGTGATCGAGTCGCGCAGATTCGTAACCTGCCAGGTGACATGGAGCCGATGGTGGTGCGCCGTGGTATGTCCTATGAGCCTATTGCCTCCCTGATTGTTGCCGGAGGCTCCAGTGTGTCAGAACTGGTACCACTGGTGCGTCGATTCGAGCGCGAACTTTATACCGCCGGCGTTGACCGCATTGAGTTCAGTGGGTTGCCGGAAGAAGAAATGGCCATTCAGGTAGGCAGTCGCGATCTGCTGGCCATGAATACCACGCTGGATGCCCTGGCGGGTGAAGTACGTTATCGCAGCATGGACGTACCTGCGGGTGTTGTTGCGCGCAGCCAGGGCGAAATGCAGTTGCGTGGACTGGATCAGCGCCGTGGTATTAACGAATTTGAGCGCATGGAGATTCAGAATCCGCAGACCGGTGAGCTGATTCGACTCGGCGATGTCGCCCAGGTAGAGAAGCGCGCCAAAGCGGGACAGCCGCTACTTAGCAAGGACGGCAGTCCTGCCATCGAAATGAACCTGTATCGTGTAACCAACTCGGATGCTTTGTTGTCAGCTCGCATCCTGCAGCAGTGGATGGATCAGACTCAACCACAATTGCCCGACGGCGTTACCGTGGAAACCTACCAGGAAGTCTGGGTACTGCTGAAAGAGCAGCTGGAAGTTATCGCCAGTAATGCATGGTCCGGCCTTGTGCTGGTTGTGCTGACACTGTTTGTGTTCCTGAATACACGTACTGCGGCCTGGGTCACGGTGGGTATTCCCGTCAGCTTCCTGTTCGCAACCATGCTTTACTACTACGTGTTCGGCGGCAGCATCAACATCCTTGCCCTGATCACATTCATCATGGCACTCGGTATTGTGGTTGACGACGCGATTGTGGTTGGCGAGGACGCTGTCAGTCTGCACGAGCAGGGCCTGAGTCCCGATGAGGCAGCGTCAGGTGCAGCAAAACGCATGTTCATGCCGGTGATGACCTCGTCGCTGACCACACTGGCCGCTTTTGTTCCGCTGCTTATCACTGGTGGCGAAATGGGGGCAGTCATTCAGACCATGCCGATGGTTCTGTTCTGCGTCATCGTGGCGTCTCTTGTTGAATGCTTTATCGTGCTGCCGGCACACCTCAAGCACAGCTTCAAACAGATGGGTCGTAAGCCAAAGTCGAAGTTCCGTCAGAAGTTCGATGCCGCTTTCTTTGGATTCCGGGATCGCTACTACAAACCAGTGCTCAATCTGGCGTTGGCGCGACCTGGCACTACGCTGCTGACCGCGATCGGCTGTGTGGTTCTGGCTTTCAGTCTGGTTATTGGCGGCAGGGTGGGCGTTAATTTTGTGCTGGGTATGAGCCTGCAGATGCTGGAAGCAAACGTGAGTTTCACCATGGACGCCACCGAGGAGCAGCGACGTGAGTTCATGCGACACCTGGAACAGTCAATGCAGCAGACTGACAGTGAGAATGGCAATGTCAACATCAATGGTTATTACGTTCGTGAGAATGTTGCCCGTATTAACCAGGAGAACAAGTCAGGTGCCCAGTTCGGTTCGATGCGTGTTGAATACGCATGGGAAGATGTCTACCAGGTCGCACCACAGGAGTTCGTCAATGCATGGCAACAGCGCGTCGTACGTCCGCCGTATGTCGAGCAGGTACTGCTTGAGGTGCGTGGTGGTGCCAATGGCGGTGCGCCGGATATCTCCCTGGTGCTGAGAGGGGACGACATCAACACACTCAAGCAGGCTTCAGAAGAACTGCAGGCGGCCCTGAGCAACTACGAGGGAGTGAGCAACGTCTTTGACAACCTGCCTTACGGACGCGATCAGATGATATTTAACCTGACAGCTCAGGGTCAGGCACTCGGCGTCACCACTGCCTCACTCGGCCAGCAGCTGCGCGCAGCCTACTATGGCAATCGCGTACAGATATTCAATCAGAATAACAGCGAGCTGGAAGTCATGGTCATGCTGCCTGACGACGAGCGCGATCATATAGCGTCTCTTGGTCAGTTTCCGGTGCGAACGCCACAGGGAGAGGTTGTTCCATTGCGCCAGGTCGCCCATCTCTCCACCCGACGTGGCATTGATGTCATCAATCACAACAACGGTTCGATGTCAGTGATGGTCAGTGCCTCAGTGGACAGCCAGGTGAACAATGCAGAGCGCGTGCTGGCATCCGTGCGCGAGACAGTCCTGCCACAGATCAATCAGCGTTACGGACTGAGCTCTGATGTGGGCGGCAATAACCTGCGCAATCAGCAGCTGCTGGAAACCATGCAGATGGGTGGCATGCTGACATTGGTATTCATCTACCTGATTCTTGCCTGGTCGTTCTCTTCATACGTATGGCCGCTGGCAGTACTGACAGCTATTCCGCTGGGACTGACGGGTGCAATTGCAGGCCATTGGGTAATGGGTGTGGACCTGGGCATGATGTCGATGCTGGCATTCTTTGCTCTGACTGGTGTGGTGGTCAACGACTCTATCGTGCTGGTGAGTTTCCTGCGCCGGGAACTGGAAGCCGGCAAAGCACTGGTCGACGCAGTGAGCAGCGCTGCGCTGTCACGCTTCCGCGCCGTCTGCCTGACCTCGCTGACCACAGTGGCCGGCCTGTCGCCGCTGATGTTCGAACAGTTCAGCCTGGCCATCTACATGGTACCGATTGCCATAACGCTGGTGTTCGGCCTGGCATTTGCCACCTTGTTGGTGCTGCTGGTTGTTCCGGCGCTGATTGTGATGATTGAACGCATTAAAAACAGACTCGGCAGACTCAAGACTGCCACCCAGGCTCAGGTGTTCGAGCCAAGTAAAGAGGGACTTTGATATGCAAGGCGATAACAACTTCGGGCAACAGATTTTCTGGGGGCGTCAGCTCAACAGATTCAGATACATTGGCACCAAAGCGGCCGGTGTATTAATACTGGGCATGTTTGTGCTGACCAGTGCACTGGTGGTAGCGACAGGGCCGGAAGCGGCTCCTGTAGAACGTGCCGAACGTGAATGGCCGGTAGCAGCCAGTGTCGTACAACCAGCTGCCATGTCTCCCACATTACAGGCGTATGGCAGACTGGAATCCGATCAGCAGGCAACATTGCGCGCCGGTCTGACGGCCGATGTCTCTGCAGTGCACTTTCGGGAGGGGGACTGGGTGAATGCAGGTGACGTAATGCTTGAGCTGGATCCGCGTGAGGCTGAACTGGCGCTGCGTGCTGCCCAGGCTGCAGAGCGACGAGCTGAGGCCAGCCTGAAATCGGTCGTTAGCGACTACGAGTTGGCACAGACACTGGCTACGCATCATGAGGATCAATTGCGCATTGCCAGAGAAAAGCTGCAGCGCTTTGAATCACTGCACACACAGCGCATGATCGCGGACGCGCAATTGGATGAAGTGCGTCATGAGGCAACCGAGCGCGCCATGGTTCACGCCAGCCACCAGGCGTCACTCGCTGATTACCCCAATCAGATTGCCCAGGCCGAAGCAGCACTGGAAGAAAGTCGAGCCAGTCTGGCCCGAGCAGAGCTGGACCTGCGCCATACTCAGGTGGCGGCACCGTTTAACGGCCGCATACTCAGTCTGGGTGTTGCAGTCGGTGACCGCATCAGTGTCGGTAGTGAGCTGCTGCAGGTAGCTGACTACGACCGCCTGCAGGTGCGAGCGTCATTGCCAATCGAAATGGCAGCGCAACTGCGTGGCAGTCTGCAGAGTGGTCAGGTCGTGACCGCGACAATCAACGATGCCAGATCGGCGTCAGGACAATCTGTTCAGGTGCTGGAATTGCAGGGGCTGGCTGGCAACGTAAAATCCGGACAGAGCGGTATTGACGGTTTTTTTAAGGTGCCGGCGGACGCCACGCTGGCGCTGGGCGCAGTGGTAAACCTGAATGTGCGTCTGCCGGTTGAGCGCGATGTCGTCGCTGTCCCGATGCATGCCATTTATGACAATGACCGTATCTACCGGATTGATCACAGCCGTCTTGAAGCGGTGCAGATCGAGCGCGTTGGTGAGCACATCGACCAGCAGGGTAACTACCATGTACTGGTCCGTTCACAGTCCTTGACCGCAGGAGACCAGATCATGGTTTCACAGCTGCCCACCGCCATGACCGGTTTGCTGGTAAACCCGGTGACCGAATCGGCACTGGTAGACAGCGCGCCGCTGCAACCAGGTGTGGCTGCCGTCAGCAGTATCAACTGACGACTGGCCACGCTGGGACCCGGCACTGGTAGTGCCAGGCGTGACAGCATGGTATTGTCCTCCGTCAAAACTGAACATCGCTGACCGTGCCCCTACAGGCTACGGTCAGTCTGCTTACGGAGGAACAGAGAATGTCACAGCTATTGTCCAATCAGGGCATCATCATCACCGGCGGCACACGTGGCATTGGTAAAGCCATCGCCGAGGCCTGTCTGGCAGAGGGTGCCAGGGTATTGATCACCGGCCGCTCAGAAGAGAGCGTCAATAAAGCACTTGAAGCTGTCGGTCACGATGCCCTGATCGGCAGCGTTGCCGATGTTGCCAGCGAAGAAGACACCGTGCGTGTCTTTGAACTCGCCATGCAAAAGTTCGGCAAAGTCGACGCAGTGGTCAACAATGCCGGTATCGCCCGTGCGGGCGCCATTCAGAACCTGCGCGCCAAAGACTTTCAGATGGTCATGGACACCAACCTGACCGGCGCTTTCCTTTACAGTCGTGAAGCTTTTCGGGTCATGAAAGAAGCCGGTGGTGGACGCATTCTCAATATTGGCAGTATCTCAAGTCAGACCCCGCGATTCGGTTCAGTCCCTTACACCACCAGCAAGTTCGGTCTGCAGGGGATGACCCGTGCGCTGCAGGTCGAGGGACGCGAACTTGGCATCATGGTAAGCTGTTTGCACCCTGGCAACGTACATACTGACATCTGGGACAAAGCGCCAAAGTCTGTTGTTGATGAGCCCAAAATGCAGGTGGCAGATATTGCCCGTGTGGCAGTGCTGATGCTGAGCATGCCGCCGAACTCCACCATCATCGATGCCACTGTGCTTGATCCCAGACAGCCATTTCTGGGCCGTGGTTGAACCACTCAATTCAAGGAGAAGCTGTTATGAAGTCAACCGTTATCCAATCCCTGGCAGCGCTGGGCATGAGCCTTGTGGCTTTCCATGCGCTTGCACAGAGCAATGACCTGGTCGCTGAAGGGGCGCAGATCGAGCTGCTGAGCGACACCTTTACTTTCACCGAAGGTCCGATAGCCGATGAGGCCGGGAACGTTTATTTTTCGGATATCCCTGCCAACCGTATTCATGTGTGGACAGTGGACGGCGAACTGCAAACCTTTCGCGAACAGACCAATGGCAACAACGGCCTGTTTTTCGACAGCAACTGGGTACTGCACGGTGCCGAAGGCGGTGCGGGCCGCATCAGCCGAATGGACAGTGAGGGCAATGCTACGGCAGTGATCGATCAGCACAATGGTGCGCCGTTCAACAGCCCGAATGATCTGTGGATTGACCCGCAGGGTGGCATCTACTTTACTGATCCACGCTACGGCAGCGAAGCAAACCTGCCACAGCCGGGCTACTACGTGTATTACCTGGCGCCTGGAGCTTCAGAAGCGGAAGTCATTATTACCGACATGCAGCGTCCGAATGGCATTATTGGTACGGCCGATGGTGAGACTCTGTACGTAGCCGATCATCAGGGTAACCAGACATTTGCCTACGACATCGATGCCCCCGGCCAGATAAGCGGAAAACGGCTTATCGCTCCGCAGGGGTCCGACGGCGTCACACTGGATGAACATGGCAATCTTTATTTGACCGGTGGTAACAATATTACGGTGTACAGTCCGGAAGGAGAGGTACTGCAGGTGCTTGAGTTCCCCCTGGCGCCCGCCAACATGACCTTTGGTGGGCCGGAGCGCAATGTTCTGTATGTCACCGCTCGCCGAAGTCTGTTCGCGCTGCCAATGAATGTGCGAGGCATGTACTGACGGGTCAGTCGTCAAACGCACATATGCTGGGCTCGAGACGGATACCGGTGTCTCCGGCTCAATCCAGCACAGGCGTGGTCGGGCGGTAGAACTCATACCGCCCGCGACCAGCCGCCTTGGCCTGGTACATAGCTACGTCGGCGTGATGCAGCAGGCTGGCAAAGTCGGTTCCGTGTTCAGGTGCGAATGTCACGCCCATCGAAATACTTGGCGTGATGGACACCCCCTCCAGACCAACAGGTGTTGAAACGGCGTTGACTATTTTGTCGAGTACAGGTTCAACATTGGCGTCTTCATGCAGCCCGCCGATGAGTATCAAAAACTCATCGCCTGCAATCCGGATAAGTTTGTCAGACCGTCGTAACTGTTCACTGATGGTTTTCGCCAGGTGCTGAAGCAGCGCATCACCGCGCGCATGCCCCAACGAATCATTAATCTGTTTGAAGTTATCGATATCCAGGAAAACAAAGGCAAGCCTGGAGTCATCCGACATGCATTGCGCCAGCACATCGTCAAAAAGCTGTTCAGCCATGCGCCGGTTTGGTAAACCTGTCAGATTGTCATGATAGGCAAGGTGTTCAGCGGCCAGCTTGGACTGCTCCACCTCGACCAGTTCCTGCCGCAATCGCGCCAGCAAGAGCAACAGGTCGGAAGCCAGCACACGAATCAGGAAAGTTGACGCCGCCAGAACAGCAAGGTGGTCAATCATCGTCAGGTAACCGCGTGTGGCTTCAGTGCCTGTGCGCCAGCCATTCATGGTAGCAACGCTGAGTATGACGATGTAAAGCAACATGCTGGCAGAGACGACATAAAACGATCGCGTACCGACCATGACCATGGCTAGCAACAGCACTGCAGGGTAAGCGATCACCGCGGCAGAGCGCAGGCCGGAGCCGTCCCACATACTCTGAAAGATACAAAACAGGGTGACCGCCAGGATGATATGACTGGCCAGTGTTGTCTGGCCACGCCGCAACAGCAGCAGTGTGCCACACAACAGCACCACGCAGATCATCATGTAGACCATGATCGATATCTGAGCGCTAAGGACGGCAACGATTGACAGCGTTACAAGCAATAAAATACAGACAAGAACAAACTGCTGGATCCGCCGGTTACGAATCTCTTCAATATCTCCTTGCAGTCGCAGCAGTTTGTTTTTGTCGGTCATTTCTTCAGTGGCGAATCAAATAGTCAAAAGCACTCAGTGCTGACCGTGACCCTTCTCCCATCGCGATAACAATCTGCTTATAGGGTATCGTGGTCACATCACCGGCGGCAAATACGCCGGGGATGTTGGTCTCACCGCGGTTGTCGATCTCAATCTCTCCAAACTTGCTGGTTTTCAAAGTGCCCTTGACCCATTCGCTGTTTGGCAGCAAACCGATCTGCACAAAAACACCTTCCAGCTCCACAGTGTGCGACTGCTCGCTCTGGCGGTCCTTGTAGACCAGGCCAGTCACTTTCTTGCCGTCGCCCACTACCTCTGTGGTCTGTGCCGAGGTGATCACCTTGACGTTGGGCAGGCTGCGCAATTTGCGCTGCAGTACTTCGTCTGCCTTGAGCGTGTCGGCAAATTCCAGCACCGTCACGTGAGCGACCAGACCTGCCAGGTCGATGGCTGCCTCAATACCTGAGTTGCCGCCGCCGACAACAGCGACACGCTTGCCCTTGAACAGGGGGCCGTCACAATGCGGGCAGTACGCCACACCCTTGTTCTTGTACTCCCTCTCGCCCGGCACATTCAGTTCACGCCAGCGTGCGCCAGTGCTGATAATGATCGACTTGGCCTTCAGTGATGCACCATTATCAAATTTGATCTCGTGGAAACCGCCAGGTTCAACGGCAGGCACCAGAGCCGACGCGCGTTGCAGATTCATGATATCCACCTGGTACTGTTTGACGTGCTCTTCGAGCTGTCGCGCCAGTTTCGGGCCTTCCGTTTCCTGCACAGAGATGAAGTTTTCGATTGCCATGGTGTCGAGCACCTGACCGCCAAAGCGCTCAGCCGCGACACCGGTTCGAATACCCTTGCGCGCTGCGTAAATCGCCGCTGCCGCACCGGCCGGGCCGCCGCCCACGATCAACACATCAAATGGATCCTTGCTTGCCAGCTTCTCGGCTTCGCGCTTGGCGGCGCCGGTATCAATCTTGGCGAGAATCTCATCGACGCCCATACGGCCCTGTCCAAACAGCTCACCGTTCAGGTAGATGCTGGGGACGGACATGACCTCGCGTTCTTCCACTTCTTTCTGGAACAGAGCACCGTCAATGGCCACGTGTTTGATATTGGGGTTCAAGACCGCCATCACGTTCAGGGCCTGCACCACATCCGGGCAATTTTGACAGGATAGTGAGAAATAAGTTTCAAAGGCGAATTCACCTTTGATGGCTTTGATCTGGGCGATTTTTTCCTCACTCAGCTTGGGCGGATGTCCACCCGTCTGCAGCAGCGCCAGAATCAGCGAGGTAAACTCGTGTCCCATCGGGATACCAGCGAAGGTCAGATGCATATCGGCATCTGGCCGCTGCAGGCTGAACGACGGGCGTCGGCTACCCTGACCGTCCTCACGAACTGTGATGTGCGGACTCAGCGAAGCAATGTCCTGCAGCAGTGCGCGCAGCTCCTTTGATTTCGCGCCGTCATCAAGCGACGCGACCAGCTCGAAAGGCCGGGAGACTTTCTCCAGATAGGCTTTCAGCTGGGTTTTCATGTTGGCGTCTAACATCACGTTTTTCCTCGATAAATCAATGCACAAAGGCAGTGTTTACACAAATTTCGGGCAAAAGAAAGCCCGGACGATAGCCGCCCGGGCTCTCGGGCTTACTGGAGTAAGGCGTTTTAGATCTTGCCTACCAGGTCCAGTGACGGCGCCAGTGTTTCTTCGCCTTCCTGCCACTTGGCCGGGCAAACTTCGCCAGGGTGAGCAGCGACGTACTGAGCAGCTTTGACTTTGCGCAGCAGCTCTGAGGCATCGCGGCCGATACCGCCAGCAGTAATTTCAACTACCTGGATCTTGCCATCGGGGTCGATCACAAAGGTTCCGCGCTCAGCCAGACCAGCTTCTTCGATCATGACTTCGAAATTGCGGCTGATGACGCCAGTGGGGTCGCCGATCATCGGGTAGGTGATCTTGCGAATGGTATCCGAGCTGTCATGCCAGGCTTTGTGCGTGAAGTGCGTATCAGTAGAAACGCTGTAGATTTCAACGCCGCGGGCCTTGAATTCTTCGTAGTTGTCAGCCAGGTCGCCCAGCTCTGTCGGGCATACAAAGGTGAAATCGGCTGGGTAGAAGAACACAACTGACCACTTGCCGGTCAGATCAGCTTCGGTCACTTCGACGAACTCGCCATTGTGGAATGCGGTCGCTTTAAAGGGTTTAACTTCGGTATTGATCAAAGACACGTAAAGACTCCTTAATTTCCCTGTGCCGAATCCAGTTTGATCGGCGGTTCACTTAACAGCCGCAAGAATAGCCCTATTTTCAGCTTAGGTAAAATGAAATATATATTAACAAACGATAGAAATAATAAATGATGTCGCTCGCTGTCGGCGTCTACAGTCGATAGAAGGCAGTCACCAGAACGTAGATCAGCGCGGCACAGAGACAAAAATACAGGATTACTTTGACAGGTTCCTGACGCAGTCTGTCCAGCTGCGTTTCGGCTCGCCCGGCGGCCTTGTCCGCTTCGTACTGCGCACGGGACTCTCGCTGGCGCTGTGACTGGTACTCGGCCAGCAGACTGGAGGCCAGACCGTAGTCGTCATCGTTGCGCAACCAGATGCCAGGCATTGAAATGCCCCAGTTGCCGGCACTGGTCTCATAGAAGTCTATATCATGGTCGTGCAACAGCTGGCGCACGTCCTCGGCTTCATCGTCAGGTACATGGCGCAGTTTGAATATCAGGCGTGACATAGTTGTAATACAGAATGGACTGGAGTGGTCATGTTACTGGCATCGGCCGCAGGAAAACATAGCCAACCGCAACAAAGGGAAGAAGAGGGAGAGCATTATGTTGGAGAAAGCAGGTTTCAAAGCTGCACAGGCGATCGTTGCGCTGGTACTCGCGAGCATCGCCTCGCTGGCGAGCGCGCAGACAGCGGTCTGGCAGGTCAGCAAGGATGACGGCAATCACATTTACCTGGGCGGCACCATTCACCTGTTGCGCGCCAGCGATTATCCCCTGCCGCCTGAGTATGAGCTGGCGTATCAGGAGTCAGACCGCCTGTTCTTCGAGACTGATATCGGGGCCATGAATGACCCTTCGCTTCAACAGCGCATGATGGCGCAGATGACCTACCAGGACGGTCGCACCCTGCGAACAGTCCTGAATGAGGAAGCGTATCAGGCGCTGTCAGATTATGTGGCATCGGCCGGACTGCCCATCCCGCTGGCCATGATGCAGACTTTCAAGCCGGGTCTGCTGATCAGCACCCTCAGCGTGCTGGAGCTGCAAAAGCTCGGGTTTTCACCCCAGGGTGTTGATATGTTTTTCCATACCCGGGCCATGGGGGACGGTAAGGATCGTGGACAGCTGGAGACGCTTGATCAGCAGCTGGCGCTGCTTGCCAGTCTGGGCGAGGGCTATGAAAGCGATTACGTGATGTACTCGCTGGAAGATTTCAAGGACATGGAGTCGCAGCTTGAAACCATGGTGAGCAGCTGGCGCGCGGGTGACCTGAGTGTGCTGGAAGAGCAATTCGTCGGTTCAATGGGCGAGTTCTCGGACGAGCTTTATCAGGGCCTGCTTGTTGACCGCAATCAGGCGTGGCTGCCGCTTATCGAGGCCATGTTCGAACAGGACGGCACAGAGTTCGTGCTGGCTGGTGTCGCGCACATGGTAGGAGAAGATGGGCTGTTGGTAATGCTGGAGAGTCGCGGTTACGAGGTGACTCAGGTGGTGGCACAGCCGTGATGCCTGCTGTGCCGTGCCCGGTATTAAGGACCTGGATCAGTTGGCAGTTTTGTGACTCAGGATGATCTGGCGAGGGCCGCGGGTATTGGTTTGACCGCTGGTGCCCGTTGGAATCTGCTGGACCTTGCCGCCGGATTTGAGAAACGCTGCTACCTGGCGGGCCAGATCTTCGCGATCACAAACAGGCAGGTCTTTCTTGGATTTGCTGGACATGACACTAAACCTTGATATCTACCGTAAAAAGTCGATCAGTATACACTAATCCCCCCTTTCCTGTCAGCTCGTCAATTTGTGCCTGCAGCCTTTTATACCGCCGGCAATCTGCTAGAATCGGTCAATCTGTTGGAGAGAGATCAGTATGACCGATAAAACTGCAGCGAAAAAAACAACATCCAAAACCACGTCGAAAGCCAAATCTGCGGCGACCACCAAGACCAGTTCTGCCAAGTCGACTGCCACGTCGCCCAAGGCGGATACCAAAAAGGCTGCGGTGAAAAAAGCGCCCGCAGCAAAGTCTGCGACCGCCGCCAAGAAAGCAGGCGTGGCTAAAAAAGAGCCTGTAGCCAAAAAAGCGCCTGCCGCCAAGAAAGCGCCTGCAGCAAAGAAGGCACCCACAGCCAAGACAGCGCCTGCCGCCAAGAAAGCGCCGGCGGCCAAGAAAGCCCCTGCGTCAACGACCAAGACGACCGCTGCCAAGGCGACTGCAAAAGCCAAGGCTGCGACAGCTGCCAAGCCCAAAGCAGATGCCAAGGCAAAATCTGCAACAGCAGCCAAGCCCAAGGCTGCCGCCAAGTCTGGGACCGCAGCGAAAGCCAAGGCCGCAGCCAAGCCCAAAGCTGCCGCCAGTCCCAAGGCAGCCAGCAAGTCGAAGGCAGAGGCAAAACCCAAGACGGCAGCAAAATCCAGGGCCGCGGCCAAGCCTAAAGCTGAGGCCAAGCCTAAAGCCGCGGCTAAACCTAAAGCGTCGTCCAAACCAAAAGCAGCCAGTAAGCCCAAAGCAGCCGCGAGCGCGGCGCCAGATATCACAGCAGCTCCGGCGGAGCCTGTTAAAGAGAGCGTCAAGGGTGCATCGGTCAGCTTCAGCTCAGTGCAGGAGCCGCCTGCTCATCTGACCATGCGAGTCGAGCCGAATCGCGTGGTGGCGTTTCACTATCGCTTGTGCGAAGTCCGCCAGGACGGAAGTTACTCCCCCTGGATTGAGAGCTCATTCGGACGTCAACCGCTGCTGTATCTGCACGGACACGGCAATGTGGTGCCGGGTCTGGAGCAGGCAATGGCCGGCAAGCGAGCAGGCGACGTGCTCAATATTACTCTGACACCAGATCAGGCCTACGGCCCGAGAAAGTCCAATGAGCTGGTCCGTCTTCCCATCAAGCAGTTGCATAACCCACCCACTGGCAAGAACCTGGTGCCAGGTGTCATTGTTGGGGTGAAAACAAACCAGGGTGTTCGTAATGCGCTGGTTGTTAAAGTCGGCAAATTCAATGTGGATGTCGATTCAAATCACCCGTATGCCGGTCGCACACTGCACTATCAGATCGAAGTGCTGGGGGTGCGCGCGGCGGCTCCGGAGGAAATTGCACACCGTCACGTGCACGGACCAGGCGGTCACCGCCATTAAATCAGGCCTGATCCCCGCCAGACATGAAGGCGGGCATCGCCCAGTGCTGACTCAGTCAGTGACACAAAAACCATAACAATAAGCCACCAGGCAGAGGCACAAGATGACAATAGAAAATGAAAGCCGCAGAAAGTTATTGAAGGCGGGTGTAGGGGCCGGACTGGTCGCCGCCACAGCAGGTGTTCCATGGTTTGCGCTGGCACAGGGCGAGCGAGTCATGCGTTTCCTGGATGTGCCCGAGGGCTGGGGCCCCGGTCCGCGTCAGCCAGGTGCCACGCATATTATTGACACCCGACAACTGACAGATTTCTATAGTCACGATTTTTATGTGGTTCAACACTACGGCCAGCCCGAGCTGGATGTCGCTCAGTATGAGTTGTCGCTTACGGGTCTGGTTGATCAACCCTTGCGCTTTACACTGGATGATTTGCGTGCGCTGCCCAGCCGCGAAATCGACTGTGGCTTCGAGTGCGGTGGCAATGGCGGCCGGATGTTTCATGGTCTGGTTGGCAATGCGCGCTGGCGTGGTGTGAGTCTTAAGGATCTGCTGGAGCGTGCCGGTGTGCAGTCCGCAGGTCGAGAGGTGGTGTTTTTTGGTGGTGATATGGGCCGCGAGGAAATCCGCGGTCGCGAAGTCGAGAAGGCTTTTGCGCGCAGCCTGTCGCTGGAAGACGCCATGCGGGACGACAACCTGATCGTCTACGAAATGAATGGTGAGCCATTGCCGGTTCATCATGGACGTCCGGTCCGCCTGTTGGTACCAGGCTTTTATGGTGTTGCCAATGTTAAATGGCTGACCCAGATTCATGTGCAGGATACCCGTTATATGGGTCGCTTCATGGGCCGTGACTACGTCACGCTGAAACGTGAAATGGTTGGCGGTGAAGAGCGCTGGGTTGAAAACTCCGTGGCGCGCATGAATCTCAAGTCGGTCATTGTCCGCGTTACCGATCGTGGTGGCAGCCATCGCATCAGTGGGTTTGCTTTGAATGATGGTACCCCGCTGCGCAGCATTGAAGTCAAAATTGACGATGGCCCCTGGCAGCAGGCGACTATCGATCCGCAGGCGAGCCAGTATAGCTGGAAGCCGTTTTATCTGGACTGGCAGGGTGCCAGCCCGGGAGAACATACCGTCGTCTCACGCGTGACCGATATCAACGGACAGGTCCAGTCGCCAGCCGATCAGCTACCGGAGCGGGTCAGTTACTGGGAAGAGTTTGGTCAGTTCCCGCGTCGCGTCATGATTGAGGCCTGAAGTAGCAGCCTTGCAAGTGCCGCAGAGGCCAGACTGGCGGATGCGGCGGCAAGGACAGGGATTACAAGCTGGGTGAGAGTCATATGAAAAGTTATCTGGTGCTGACACTGATTGGCAAAGACCAGCCGGGGCTGGTGGAATCGCTGGCGCAGATTGTCGCCAAGCATCACGGCAACTGGCTGGAAAGTAATATGTCGCGCCTGGCCGGGCAATTCGCCGGCATCCTGCGAGTCAGTGTTGATCAGGACAAGGCAGACGAGCTGGTCACTGCGCTGGATGCGCTTTCACCCAAACTCAGACTGGTGGTCCAGCGCCCTGCCCCTGGCGATGATGGCAGTGAGGCCAGTGCACCTCGTCAGGCCGTCAGGCTGTCGCTGGTGGGCAATGATCGTCCAGGTATTATCCGGGATATTTCTGGCGCCCTGGCACGCAATCAGGTCAATGTCGACGATCTGGAGACAGAATGCAGCCCGGCTCCGATGGCCTCCGACATGCTCTTTAAAGCCAACGCCCTGCTACACGTGCCAGCCGGGATGGATATAGATACGCTGAGAGCCGAAATCGAAAAGCTTGCCGACGATCTGATCGTCGATATCACGCCTGCCGAAGACTGATAACCGGCCAGCCCATATTGCTCGCGTGGGCCCGCAGTTTATCATCAGGGTCAACAGCCACCGCTTTGCCAGCAGCTTCCAGCAATGGAATATCATTAAACGAGTCGCTGTAGAACACGCTGTTCTCCAGCGTCAGGCCCTGGTACTCAGGCTGCTTGCTGTTGGTTTCCAGCCATGACTTCAGCTTGGTGATTTTGCCAGCCTGAAAGCAGGGCGCACCGCTAATCTTGCCAGTCAGCACCCCTTCCAGATACTCCAGGTCTGTAGCAATCAGGTCGTGGACCCCCAGTCGCCTGGAGATAGGCTCAGTCACAAAACGGTTGGTTGCGGTCACAATCAGGCAGATATCGCCCCTGTTCTTGTGAGAGTCGACCAGCGCCTGGGCACTTGGCAGCATAATCGGGTCAATGAACTGCTGCATGAATTTGATGTGCAGCTCCGCCAGCCGGGATTGCGTATAACCCACCACCGGTGACACCGCAAACTCCAGATACTCGGTCATATCCAGCGTGCCCTGCTGGTACTGTGCATAAAAAGCATCGTTCTGCTGACGGTGTGACTCGGCATCGGCCAGACCCTCACTGATCAGGAACTCGCCCCAGGCATGGTCGCTGTCGCCGGCCAGCAGAGTGTTATCCAGGTCGAAAATAGCCAGGGTTTTCATGCATTGGTTCCTGTTGCTTGGGTTAAGGGGTAATTGCCACGGCGCGGATTATAACCCGAGGCAGGCGCTTTTTTGTGGGACGTTTTTGTGAAACAATGCAGTGCTGGCATGTCTGTGACAGCAACGCCCCTATAGAGTGTTAATCGATCTGGAACGGATCGGAATTTGATCGGAATGCAAACGTAAATGATTGATGCTGAAGGCTTCAGACCGAATGTCGGTATCATCATCTGCAACCCTCGAGGGCAGGTGTTGTGGGCCAAGCGTATTGGCCAGGATGCCTGGCAATTTCCCCAGGGTGGCATCCGCAAGGGTGAGCGGCTGCAGCAGGCAATGTACAGGGAATTAAAAGAAGAAGTCGGGCTTGAGGCCAGGGACGTGGAAATACTCTCAAGTACGCGGGACTGGTTGTACTACCAATTGCCGCGTCATTATATCCGGCAGAACTCCAACCCGGTCTGTATCGGGCAGAAACAGAAATGGTTTTTGTTGAGTCTGCGCGGAGAAGAGTCACGTATCTGTCTGTCCAATCAGGACGATACGCCGGAGTTTGATGACTGGCAGTGGGTTAGTTTCTGGTATCCGCTCAGCCAGGTTATCGACTTTAAACGCGAGGTATACCGTCAGGCGTTGCGACAATTGGTCAAGCCTCTTAACCGATACGTGAATTCGTAAACGAGTCGCCAGCCAGGCGAACCATCCTATGCTCGATAGATTGCGTGAAATAGTCCAGGAGGTGAACACCGCCAGGGACCTGCAGACTGCGCTCGACATTATTGTGTCGCGCGTACGGGATGCTATGAACACGCAGGTCTGCTCGGTTTACCTGCTGGACAGCGACATCAATTGCCATGTGCTGATGGCCTCCGAGGGTCTTCGCAAAGAGTCTGTTGGCCACGTCAGCCTGCAACTGGATGAAGGTCTTGTTGGCCTGGTGGCGCGCAACGCGGAGCCGGTCAATTTGGAAGACGCTCGCGCTCATCCCAACTATCACTACCTGTCGGAAACCGGCGAGGAAGAGTTCCGCTCCTTCCTGGGTGTGCCCATTATCCACCACCGGAATGTGCTGGGCGTGCTGGTTGTACAGCACCGGGACAAACGGTCTTTTGACAACGGTGAAGAAGCCTTTCTGATCACGCTGTCTGCGCAACTGGCAGGGGTGATCGCTGCGGCCGAAGCCAGCGGCGCCATCCAGGGTATGAGCCCCTCCGGTCAGCGCCGCGCCGACACCAGTTTTGCGGGTATCTCCGGTGCATCTGGTGTAGCAATAGGCCAGGCAGTGGTGGTGTTCCCGCATGCAGATCTGAGTCTGATTCCCAGCCGGGTTGCTGAGGACATCGATGCCGAACTGGCAGCCTTTGCAGACGCCCTGAATCGTGTCCGTACTGACATCAAGGCGCTCAGTGACTCAGTGGGTCAGCAGCTGCGACCTGAAGAGCGTGACCTGTTTGATGTTTATCTGCGCATGCTGGACGACGATGCCCTGGGTCGCGAGGTTAATGATCTGATCTCGGCTGGTCAGTGGTCGCAGGGTGCCCTGGCCGAGGTAGCCACCGACCACGTCAAGGCGTTTGAACAGATGAAAGATCCTTACCTGCGCGAGCGTGCGGCTGATATCAAGGATCTTTGCAGTCGTGTGCTGTTTTACCTGCAGGAAACCGAGCGCGACAAACCCAAGGAATACCCGGATCACACCATCCTTGTTGGAGAAGAGCTGGCGCCTTCAATGCTGATGGAAGTGCCACGCGAAAAACTGGTTGGCATGATCTCAGTTAAAGGGTCAGGTAACTCACACGTAGCGATTCTTGCGCGGACGATGGGCATCCCGACCGTCATGGGCGCCCTGGATCTGCCTTATAGACGCCTCGACGGCCGCCAGGTTATTGTCGATGGCTACAATGGTACCGTCTATACCAGTCCGTCGGATCAACTGCTGGCGCGTTACCAGGAAGTCATCAAAGAAGAAGAACAACTGGTCCGTGGTCTGGAAGGGCTGATCAATCTGCCCTGTGTCACACCCGACGATCATCGTGTCAGCCTGTGGGTCAACACCGGTCTGATGACAGACGTTGTGCGTTCGCTGGATCACGGTGCCGAAGGCATTGGTCTGTTCCGCACAGAAGTGCCTTTCCTGTTGAGTGAGCGTTTCCCCAGTGAACAGGAACAGGCGGCCATCTACCGGCAGCAGCTTGAGGCTTTTGCTCCCAAGCTGGTCACCATGCGAACACTGGACGTCGGCGGCGACAAGGCCCTGCCCTACTTCCCGATTGAAGAGGCGAACCCGTTTCTTGGCTGGCGCGGCATTCGGGTGACACTTGACCACCCCGAGATTTTTATCGCGCAGGCACGGGCAATGATCCGCGCCAGTGAGGGCCTGAATAATCTGCAGATCATGTTGCCAATGGTTTCCAATCTGCAGGAGGTCACTGGCGCTACCCAGATTATCAAGCGTGCCCTGCGCGAGCTGCAGGAAGAAGGGCTGGACGTTCGCATGCCACCGATTGGTGTCATGATTGAATTACCGGCTGCCGTTTACCTGACACGCGCACTGTGCCAGATGGTGGATTTTGTGTCAGTCGGCAGCAATGACCTGACACAGTATCTGCTGGCTGTTGACCGAAATAACCCCCGGGTGGCTGACCTGTACTCAGCCTTCCACCCTGCGGTGCTTAACGCGCTGCAGCAGGTCGTTAATGAAGCCCATGCCGAAAACAAACCGGTCAGCATCTGTGGTGAGATGGCTGGTGATCCCGGTGCAGCACTGTTGCTGGTGGCGATGGGCTTTGATGTGCTGTCGATGAACGCCTCGACGCTGCTCAAGGTAAAGGCAGTGATTCGTGCCGTCACGCTCAGCACTGCCAAAGAGCTGCTGCAGGATGTCATGAAACTGACCGACGCGCAGAGTATCCGAAGCTGTGTTGACCTGGCGCTTTACAATGCCGGCGTCGATCGACTATTGCGCTCGTCACGCAGCAATTAACACGGAACAGATATTTACGACCTTCAGGAATTTGAAAAGACCCGATGCTGACCTACCCCGATATTGACCCGGTTGCTTTCTCGATAGGCCCACTGACCGTGCACTGGTACGGCATCATGTATATCGTTGCGTTTACAGCCTGCTGGCTGCTGGCGCGATACCGTATCCGCACCGGCCCCTGGAAAGGCGAGTATACCGACGATCATATTTCCGACCTGGTTTTCTACGGCGCCCTGGGTGCCGTGCTGGGTGGCCGTCTGGGATCGGTGCTGTTCTACAACTTTGATCGCTTCGTGGCTGATCCGCTCTGGCTGCTGCGCGTCTGGGAAGGCGGCATGTCCTTCCATGGCGGATTCATTGGCGTGATGCTGGCGTTCTACTGGTACGGTCGCCGCATCAACAAGCGCTGGTTTGACGTGCTGGACTTCATTGCGCCATTTGCACCGCTGGCGCTGGGTATTGGCCGCATCGGCAATTTTATCGGCGGTGAGCTGTGGGGGCGACCTACCACGGTATCGTGGGGCATGGTGTTTCCACATGTCGACAATTTGCCCCGCCATGCCTCGCAGCTCTACCAGGCATTTCTTGAGGGCGTCGTGCTGTTTGCGGTGGTCTGGTGGTTCTCCTCCAAGCCCCGACCACGCTATGCAGTGTCCGGACTGTTCGGGCTGGGCTACGGCCTGCAGCGATTCTTTGTGGAGTTCTACCGCGAGCCCGACTCATGGATCGGTTTTGTTGCGCTTGACTGGATGACAATGGGGCAGGTACTGTCCCTGCCCATGATCTTTGCGGGAATCGCACTACTTGTCATTGCCTACAGGAAACAGCCGGCGTGAAACAATATCAGGACTTACTGCAACGAATACTGGATGAAGGCGCCGAGAAATCGGATCGCACCGGCACCGGGACACTGTCAGTGTTCGGCCACCAGATGCGCTTTGATCTGCAGCAGGGCTTTCCGCTGGTCACCACCAAAAAGCTGCATCTGCGCTCGATCATTCATGAATTGCTGTGGTTTCTCAGCGGCGACACCAATATCCGATATCTGAAAGAAAACGGCGTCTCCATCTGGGACGAATGGGCCGATGAAAACGGCGACCTGGGCCCGGTCTACGGGTTCCAGTGGCGCAGCTGGCCTGGCAAGGACGGTCAGTCCGTCGACCAGATCAGCAAGGTGGTCGAACAGATCCGCAACAACCCCGATTCCCGTCGCCACATGGTGGTTGCCTACAACCCCGCCTATGTCGATGAGATGGCGCTGCCGCCCTGCCATTCACTGTTTCAGTTCTACGTCGCCAATGGCAAATTGTCCTGCCAGTTGTATCAGCGTTCGGCAGACACATTTCTGGGTGTGCCGTTCAATATTGCCTCGTATGCACTGCTCACCCACATGATGGCCCAGCAGTGTGATCTCGAGGTTGGTGAATTTATCTGGACCGGTGGCGATACGCATTTGTACAGCAATCATCTGGAGCAGGCTCGACTGCAGTTAACACGCGAGCCTTTGCCGCTGCCGACGCTGCATATCAAGCGGCGCCCGGGCAGTATTTTCGATTATCAGTTTGATGACTTCGAAATACAGAATTACCAGTCGCACCCACACATCTCCGCACCGGTGGCCGTTTGACGATGGACGAGACAGACGAATTACCCGAAATGAAAGTGGCACTGATCTGGGCGCAGTCGCAGAATCGTGTGATAGGCCGCAACAATGCACTGCCGTGGTATCTCCCGGAAGACCTGAAGTACTTCAAGCGTGTCACCATGGGCAAACCCATCGTGATGGGTCGCAAGACATGGGAATCCATCGGTCGGCCGCTGCCCGGCCGCACCAACATCGTCATCTCACGTAATCCTGAATTTCAGGCAGAAGGCGTCAAGGTAGTTCCGACTTTTGAGGACGCGCTGGCACTGGCCGAGAAGGTGTGTCTGATCAATGGCGGCGATGAAGTCATCATTATGGGTGGTGCGCAGATCTATGAAATGGCGCTGCCCTACGCTGACCGTCTCTACATGACGCAGGTCCATGCCCATGTCGACGGTGATGCCTGGTTCCCGGAATTCGAACTGAGCGAGTGGCACGAGCTGGGCCGGGAAGACCATGCAGCCGCCGACCCGAATCCCTACGATTACAGCTTTGTGATTCTGGAACGCTGATTGGCGGTGATGCTCTCGTTGAGCACACGAGCCATCTCAGCCAGCCCACGCCTCACGTCAGTGCTTTGCGAAACGCCTTGGAATTACGCTGGTAGTTGTAGAGCTCCTGCTTTTTGATCGGCAGGTCTGAAACAGCGATAGGTTTAAAGCCACGCTCCAGAAACCAGTGTGCGGTTTGAGTCGTCAGCACGATGGCATTGCTCAGCCCCATCCGCCTGGCTTCTTTTTCCAGGGCACGCAGCAGGTGATCACCGCGACCACTTTCCTGATACTCCTTATGGATCGCGATGCAGGCGATCTCTCCGGTGTCTTCGTCCAGTGGGTAGATCGCGGCGCAGGCGATAATCATGCCCTCCATTTCGATGACCTTGAAATACTCGATCTCTGCTTCCAGCAGTTCGCGCGAGCGATGCACCAGTATGCCGGCGGCCTCCAGTGGCGCGATCAATTCCAGAATACCACCGACGTCGTCAATCACGGCCTGACGCAGCAGCTCAAAGTTGTCACGCGAAACCAGGGTGCCGTTACCGTCACGTGTGAACAGCTCTTCGATCAAAGCACCGTTGTCCTCAAAGTTGATCAGATGACAGCGATGCACCGTCTTGCTGCTGGCCTTGGCGGCGGCTGCAAGTGATTCGCGCACACCATTCCTGGCCTGCGGGTGATCGTCACTGATATTGAGCAGCAACTGTTCAGCAGCGACCGGACTCAGGGTGCTGACCAGATTGTCGGCGGCGTCCATGATGCCGCGTTGTGGCACAAACAGAATCAGTTTCTCCGCCGCCATGGCTATGGCTATCTCGGTGGCCACCTCTTCAGCGGACAGATTGAACACTTCGCCCGTAGGGGAATACCCCAGGTTGGACACCAGCACGATATTGTTTTTGTCCAGGTGCTGCATGATGGCCGTGGCATTTACTTTGCGTACCACGCCTGTCAGCGCGTAGTCAAAACCGTCGATCACGCCCAGAGGTCGTCCCGTGATGAAGTTGCCGCGGCTGACCTTGATGTCTGCGCCGTGCATTGGCGAGTTTGCCAGCCCCATGGAAAACTGCGCTTCCAGATCGATCGACATGGCGCCGACGGTCTGTTTTATAATCTGCAGGCTGTCGACATCAGTAATACGCAAACCCTTGTGGTATCGCAGTTCGTGGCCAGCCTGTTGCAGTGAGGCGCTGATCTGCGGTCGCGCACCATGCACCAGCACCAGCTTGACGCCCAGACTGTGCAGCAGCGTAATGTCATGAACAATATTGCTGAAATTGTCATGCGCAATGGCTTCGCCTGTCAGAAGTACCACGAATACCTTTTTGCGATGGGCATTGATGTAGCTGGACGAGTGTCGAAACCAGTCGATGTATTGAGACAGATTTTCCATGTCGTGTTCCTGTGTTCTTTTTCTTTGTCCTAGTGCTTTTCCAGGCAGTAATGCGTAATAAACTGCTGCAGCAGATCGACGCAGGGTTTGACGCGATCCAGTGACAGATACTCGTCCGGCTGGTGCGCCTGGTCGATGTCACCCGGGCCCAGCACGATGGTATCGATGCCAATCTGCTGCAGCCAGGGTGCTTCGGTACCGAAGGCCACTGTTCCCGCCGTGTGTCCGGTCAGTCTTTCGGCGGTTTTTACCAGGTCACTTTCTACCGGACAGTGGAATGCTGGTGCACCCGGAAACAGCGGTGTCAGCTCAAAACCAACCTGCCAGCGCTGTGCCAGAGGCTGGAGACGTTTGCGGATCAGCTCGCGCATGTTCTCCACTTCCATGCCCGGCATCAGACGAATATCAAACTCCAGCTCGCAGTGGCCACAGATGCGATTTGGGTTGTCGCCACCATGAATACAGCCGAGATTCATCGTCGGTTTATCGATGGCAAACAGCGGGTTGTAATACTTCTCCTGCAGCTCGGCCCGGAATTTAAGCAGATCACCGATGACATCATGCATGGCTTCCATTGCATTGATGCCCAGGCTCGGATCAGAGGAGTGGCCGCTGCGACCCTGCAGCCGAATCGATTCCATCATGACACCCTTATGGGCATGGATGGGTTTCATGCCGGTAGGTTCGCCAATGATGGCGTAGCGCGCCTTGGGGCGCCCAAGTTCGGCAATTTTGCGGGCCCCAAACATGGACGTTTCTTCGTCCGATGTGGCCAGCACAATCAGCGGCTGTTGAAGGGGTTTGTCGGCGATATCGCGCACAGCTTCCAGGATCAGCGCAAAAAAGCCTTTCATGTCGGTGCTGCCAAGACCGTAAAGGCGGTTGTCCTGCTCGGTCATTTTCAGTGGGTCAACCGACCACAGTTCCGGGTCCATGGGGACGGTATCGGTGTGTCCGGCCAGCACCAGCCCACCCGGGCCGCTTCCGAGCGTGGCAATCAGATTGGCTTTGGCCTCGCCGCTGCTGCTCTCACAGGGCATGATCTCGCACTGGAACCCAAGCGCTGTGAACTGCTCCGCCAGGTAGTTGATAACCGGCATGTTGCTCATGTCCAGCGACGCATTGGTCGAGCTGATACTGGGCAGACTCATCAGGCTGGAAAAGTGTGCCAGCAGCGGTCGCGTTTGGGACGATTTGATGGTCATAAGCACTGCCTCCCGGTCAATTGTCCCGATTCTAACTGATTTGCACAGCCGCAGATACCGTCGTCCTGCAGGCCGCGCCACTCATGACTCTGCGCCAAAACACCGTTATTTGACGCAGTGCAAGGGTAGCACCCCTGCGGTATAAAGATTGTCGTAATAATTTGATTCGCAAACCTTTCCGACCCGGAGTGATGCTGTATGACGTCCGCAAGATTCCCCAGACTGGCCACATTGGCGGCCGGATTACTGGTCTGTAGTAGTTTGTCCGCTCAGGACTGGCAATTGCCTGACGAACTCACTGACAAACTGGAGGGAATGAGTCCAAGTCAACAGTCGTTTATCAGCAGTGGTGACTTCCTGACCTATATGCCTGCGCGGCAGATGGAGCTGGAACTGGCCAACCGGGATACGGCAGACATGCAGGCCCTGGTGGCAGATTTGATGGCTGTAGCAGCGGAGATGGGGTATGACCCCCAGCGGGACATGGGAGCCATACCCCTGAACCTGACTGCCAACGGCTTCAACATGGGTATCATCCCGCCGCCTATTCTGCGGGATGACACACGCAGCCCGGGCCCCTTCAGTGTGCATCGCTACCTGTTTCCTGAATCAGGTGTGCCTACATTTGCGGGGGCCCCGGTTGCGATTTTTCCCGAAGACCTGGAGGCGGGTGACGTCGACGTGGCGATTGTTGGAATTCCCAGTGATATGAGCAGTGGCCGCCGCGATGCCGGAAACGGCCCACGCGTGATGCGCGCGCTGAACACCATTGGGGTGCCGGACGTGCAGACGCTGATCAAGCCGCTGGATGTGCTGTCAGTCGTCGACTACGGTGACTTTTCAGTAGACAACCTGAGCGTGGAGCGGACCGTCGCCCACGTCACGGCCATGGTGACCGAGACAGCCGCCACCGGAACAGTACCAATGATGGTGGGTGGCGATACCTCAATGCTTTACCCCGGTGTTAAAGGTGTTGCGCAGGTCCACGGCAACGGCAGCTTTGGTCTGGTGCACTTCAGTGCCCATCCGGATGCCAATCGCAACGGTGTACATACGGTGTCCGACGATCAGGCGGTGTTCCTGCTGATCAATGAAGGCATTGTTAACGGTGACGACGTCATCACCGTCGGGCTGCGGGGCGAATCAGTGAATGCAGATACCTTACAGTGGCTGCGTGATCAGAATGTCCGTTATCACACCATGGCCTCCATCAATCGCAATGGTTACAGCGAAGTCATGGATCGCGTCATCGATGAGATCGACGAGCTGCCAGACCAGCTGTTTGTCTCCATCGACGTCAGCGTTATTGAGCCGAATGACATGGTCGCAGCAGGTCGAGTGGCCACCAATGGTCTGGCCATGCAGGAAGTGACCTCTACCATTCGCCATCTGTGTGCAGCGCGGGAGATCGTCGGTTTTGAAATAACAGACCTGGCACCTGTGCTGGACTTCTCGCGTCTGTCAGCACTCAATGCCAATGCAGTGCTGAATGCATGTCTGGTCGGAATGGCCGCGCGTGAAGCTGGTTTCGAACCAGACGAAGTTCATCCACTGGCGCTTGACCACGGTCAGGGCTAAACGGGAGGACGACGACATGCAAACACGACCATTCGCAAAAAATTCCGGAAGTTTGACAATGAAGAACCTGTATCGAATTCCATCGCTGTCGCTGGCAGCGTCCGTGCTGCTCCTGGCTGCAGCGGTATCCCCGAGCGCTCATGCGCAACCGGCGACGCCGGAGCATGTAACAGGCACCAATCCATATCCCTTTGAAACCCGGGATTTCCGTGACGACGAGGAAGAGGAACCCGAACTGATCGATCTGCCGGAAGGCTATGATGATAAGCTGGCGCTGCTGAGCGAGGAACAGCTCGAGTTTCTGCGCGGCCCCGATGCGCGGCGGTTCCGTGGTGACGAAGAAAAGATGACCGAATACTTCGACGAACACACTCCGGAAGAAATCGTCGAGTGGGTCAGCGCCATGCAGACTGTGGTGTCCAGTACACGGTATGAAGAAGGCCGTGACCTGCCCAATATTCCGCTCAACACGGCATCACCTGAATATAACGCCTGGCGCATTCAGCGCCCGCGCTCCATGGATCCAGAGCGTGAGCCCGGCCCCATTGATCTTGGCCGCTACAATGGCCGCGGCGGTCCGCCCACGTTCGGTGGCTTCCCGCTGGCTTTGACGCAGGAAGATCTGGAAGCCGGCGAAGTGGACGTTGCCATTGTGGGCGCGCCATTGAACATGGGTTCCGGATGGCGGGACTCTGGCGCTCAGGCAACAACGGATATGCGTGTCCTTGGACGCGCATTGGGGGGAATGGACCAGTACACACAGATCAACCCGGGCAGCGTGCTGAATATTGTTGACTATGGTGACGTTGCCATGGACAACAACAGCACGGAACGGTCCATGCAACATGTCCGGGAGATTGTGCGGGAAATCGCTGAGACAGGCGCGGTGCCCATCATTATCGGTGGTGACCACTCACTGGAATATCCGAACGTCGCTGCGCTGGCTGATGTACACGGTAAAGAGCGCGTGTCAGTGATTCACTTCGATTCACACTACGACGCCTGGTGGGGCAGCACTCACCTGATCAGCCACGGTGCGCCTGTCTACCGCCTGCTCAATGAAGGTCATGTGCGTGGTGCTGACTACATCCAGGTTGGTCTGCGTTCCAGTGGCCCCGATGAGGAAGCGTTCAAATGGATGCGCGAGATCGGCATGCGTTTCCACACCATGGCGGAAGTCGAGCAGCGCGGCTGGGATAACGTGATTGATCGTGTCGTTGCTGAAGCCAGTGAAGAAGGTCGCAAGATCCATATCTCTTTTGATATCGACATCATTGACCCCGCATTTGCTGTTGCAACCGGTACACCAGTATCGGGTGGTATCAACATGCGCGAAGCGATCACAATGGTTCGTCGTCTGTGTGCAGAATCCAATGTCATCAGTTTTGACCTTGTTGAGTTGCACCCGGCACTTGACCCAACGTATGCCACAACCATGAACAGCGCCCATGTCGTGAAAGCCTGTCTGACCGGTCTGGCTCTGCGTGAAGAAGGTTTGACCAGCCCACACTACCTGAGTCCGATTGCTTCCGAGCACGCCATCGACAACTACTACGGCGACCAGGCCGAGTTCCTGCGTCGAACCGAAGAACTGGAAGCCTCGCGCGAAGAGGAAGAGAACGAAGAAGCGGAGACGGTAGAAGGGTCTGATTCTGATATCGTTGCGCCGATTGACCCCGTTGAGCAGTAAGCCCATTGAGCAGTAACAAAGCCTGGCCCTGAAAAAAGAGCTGTCGCCTTGAGCCGGGCGGCAGCTCTTTTTTGTTTTTTTCACAGCCGCCAGGCCCGCCACTATCTTCTGCTGCCAAACAAGCCCGGCGATTGTGCCAGACTGATCAAAAACCCTGTGGGTTGGTGCTTTGCCAGCGCCACGCATCCCTCATCATGTCTTCGATACCCAGTTTGGCTCGCCATCCCAGGCCTTCAGCGGCAAAGGATGGGTCGGCATAACACTCTGCAATGTCACCCGGTCTTCGTGCCTCGATTCGATAGGGAATGCTTATGCCTGAGGCTTTTTCGAATGCCTTGATCATGTCCAGTACAGAATACTTTTCACCGGTGCCAAGGTTGAACACCTGATAGCCAGAAGCGCTTTCCATCTTTTCCAGTGCGGCCAGATGGCCAAGCGCCAGGTCTACTACATGAATGTAGTCGCGGACTCCGGTGCCATCGTGTGTCGGATAGTCATCGCCGAACACTTTCAGTTCTTTCAGGCGGCCGACCGCAACCTGCGTGATGTAGGGCAACAAATTGGCAGGTACCGTCGTCGGGTTTTCTCCGATCAGACCAGAGGCGTGCGCGCCTACCGGGTTAAAGTAACGCAGTGAGGTGATGGACCATGATGGATCCGCCCGGCAGACATCTGACAGAATGCGCTCAACCATGTATTTGCTGGTGCCGTAGGCATTGGTTGTTGCGCCTATGGGGAAGTCCTCGCGAATCGGGGTTTCGGCGGGATCGCCATAAACGGTTGCGGAAGATGAGAAGATCAGCTTTTTGACATCATGAGCAGCCATCACCCGCACCAGGACCTGTGAGCCGTATACGTTGTTCTCATAGTAGCGAAGCGGGTAGATCACACTTTCAGCAACCGCCTTCAGGCCAGCAAAGTGAATCACAGCGGTAATGTCATACTTGTCAAAGACAGCAGACAGCGCTGCCTCATCAAGAATGTCGCCTTTTACAAACGGCACTTCCGTGCCAGTGATTTTTGCCACGCGCTTCAGGCTTTCTTCGGAACTGTTGGAAAGATTGTCATACACAAGCAGTGATTCGCCCGCGTTCAGCAGCTCCACAACGGTATGTGATCCAATGTAGCCGGCGCCGCCTGTAACCAAAATCATAGAGCCTCCGTTATGAGCGCTGTAGCATGAATGTTTCGTATTCCAGTTTTGCGAACTTTCTGTTCAGGAAGGCAATGCCAACCAGCGTCGAGACCAGCATCGCGATGGCAAACCCGTAGCCATAGAACTGCGGCCCCAATTGTATTGATAACCAGCTGAGCCCAAAGTTCAGAACCATCATCAGCGATATCAGAAACAAGGAAATGTAGCGCTTGTCGAGATAGAACAACACATTGAGCAGTGCCATCAACAAAACCTGCAGCGAGACCCCCACCAGATCCACGTAAAGCAGGTGCAGATAGGCCTGGTCGATACCAAGGAACGCGAGTATCTGATCGCTCCAGAGCAGCAGCAGAGCGAGCGTGATGCCCTGTACCTTGAAGATCTGATAAAGACTGTTCCTGGCATCCATCACCATTTTGTCCTTGTACATAAAGATCTCGTCCAGCGAGGCACCCGTGCGGACAGCATCGTAGAACTTGCCGTTCGACTCGGCAAAATCCGTTTCCATATGCAGCAGAAACACCGCCATGCCCGGAATGATGGCCAGGTAGGCGATAAAAATTGGCAGGTCGTAAATGTAGGAGGCCCGGAATATGGAAATCACATTAAACGAAACGTCTGGGTGAAACCAGAATACAAACTTGTCGACCCACACACCCAGGTTATAAAAGAGGCCGCAAAATGCCAGCGAATAAAAAGCTCTTTTGCTGTCCATGAAGTCGAAGCTGATCAGGCGTCGGAACTTGAACTCCCGAAATACAAATATCAGCAACAAAAAGGTGATCAGCGCCTGTGATCCCACAAATATCTGCAACAGGCCCAGCAGACCATTGGTCGGCATCAACAAAGAAGCGCCCACCATGATGGCGTAGCCGGCGGCCAGCGTCAGAAGGATTTTGTAGTAGGCCTTCATGCCGCTGAGGAAAACAATAATGATCCACAGATTATTCAGTATCACGAGACCGCTGATCATGGTGATCTCAATACTGTTGGGCAAATCCGTCACATAACTGACCCCCAGCCCGAGGGCGTAGGCGATGGACGATATCACCAGCATACAGCCAACAAGATTCGGAACGATGTCCTCAGACGCCTGCTGGAAGATAAGGTCAGAAATAAAACGTGTCAGCATCAACTGGAAGAATCCGCTGAGAATCAGCGAGGCCGCCATCAGATAGGTCACCATGACAAGAAACTGAATAATCAGATCCGTCGGGAAAATGCGTCCGATACTGATGATGCCAATCAACAGCAGGGCAAGGATAGACAATGCCCATGGCCCGGAGCCGATAATGGCCGCCAGGCCGTAGGCTTCCAGATAGGAGAACAGCGTGTTTTTCTTCAGAATTTTTCGTAACTCAAATCCTATCCCTGCCATCAGATCAACTCCTCATAGCGCTGTCTGAAGCGATCAAACATCATCTCTTCCTGATAATACTTGATGACCCGGTTGCGTCCATTGTCACCCAGTTCCGCCCATTTTGTATCGGAGTGAAAGCATTGTTTGATGGCATCGGCGATCCTGTCAGGTGATGCAATATTGGTAATCCAACCGCATGAGCCGATCTGGCGGTCTTCTTCGGTCATGCCGTGAATGATCTCGGCACTGGCGCCGACATTGGTTGCAATGCACGGGATTCCGCAGGCCATGGCTTCAAGCAGCACCAAGGGTTGCGCCTCGCTGATTGACGACAGCACACACACACCGATCTGGGGAAACAACTCGGCCACGTTTTTCATGCCCAGGAAGTGGATGTTGCTCTCCATATTAAGACTTGTCACCAGCATCTCGCATTCGTGGAAATAGTCTTCGTCTTCTTCCGTCGGTCCGGCAATCCAGCCCTGAATGTCAGGGTCCGAGCTGCATGACACAGCAATGGCGCGAATGAAGGTCTTGATGTCTTTAATGGGTACCACGCGTCCCACCAGGGCTGCTATTTTAGGAGGCGTCGCTGGTCTTGCCTGGTAAGCCTTTTCAAAGCGGCTGAGCTTGATGCCATTTACAATCACCTGAGTCCTTTCCGCTGGCGCACCATCCGCAACCTGCCTGAGCCTGTTGCCTTCATAAAGCGCGGTTATCTTGTCGGCAAATGCGTAACTGGTTCGCCCTAGCTGTTCAAAGAACTTGATCCACATCAGCCGGGTCTGCTCATTGGAGCGATGCATGCTGTTATCCAGCACATTGTGTCTTTCCTTGATCCATTCCGCCTGGCTCAGATCAATTTTGCGCTCTTTGGTATAGATGCCATGCTCACTTAACAGATAGGGAATCTTCTGATGGTGTTTTGTCAGAGAACCCAGGAAACCGGCGAAACCCGTTGAGATGCTGTGAATCACCCGCGTTGGCGGTATCTCCCGGGCAATCTCGACAAGCCTGAACAGCGGGCTATAGATGTTGCGGAAAGTCCAGAAGAAATCGATGAAGGACTGACTGGTGGCGTACTCATCGTAAAGCAGTAGCAGCACCTGCCAGGATTGTTCACTGAATAGAAAATCCTTGCGGCTGAATCCCTTGTCTTTGGCCAGCTGGCCCAGCATGAAATCCAGATCGTCCTGCGACAAAGCTTCACCCGAGTCAAAAAAATGTCCCAGCACACTGTACCACTGCAGCATGAACTTCTCGCTGACCTTGCGTGCACGCGGTTCAACAGAGGCTTCCGGCTCCATGATGTAATGGGTTTCAATACCGACGACATTGGCAGGCAGCTCGTAGTGGGCCTCGCCAAATGACTCCCGCGTGCCGCCAATAAATACCAGATAGAAGCTAAGGTGGGGCATGCCCTGAATAAGCTGGTGTACCCAGCTCGAGACACCGCCTCGAACGTAAGGGTAGGTGCCTTCCAGCATCAGGCAAACGTCACTTTGCTGAGACACACCAGTACTCCTGTAGTTCTTCGCTGTGCTCACCATCGGGGCCGCCGCTGCACTTGCATAACAGATCGTCTATCTTGCCGTACTCTCGTCGTTTGAAGGCGATTTCGGCACGATACAGGGCAATCGAATCGCGATCCGAGCCCACGGCGATCGCATTCTCAAAACACATTTCCGCCTCATCCAGATTGCCCAGCGCCAAATGCACGCGCCCGAGTTTGATGTATATCTGGCCTCGCGGATCCAGAACTGCGGCCTTATCGAAATAAATGTGGGCGGATTCAAGGTAGTTTCTGGTGATCGCTCCATCACTCAAACCAAGATAGTAGAACTCCCAGTACAGTTCCCCAAGTTGCACAAGTGTCGAGGCCGATTCCGATTTCTCCAGCTTCGCCTTAAGCGTATTAATTTTTTTGGTCAGCGAGTTTTCCATTCTGTCAATAAAGGAAAACGCCAGCAGTCTTATGTCGTCCTCTTTATCAGTGACTGCCAGTCGAAACAGCGGAAGGGCTTCACGATTAGGAATGTACCGGCAGGCTTTGACTGCTGCCAGCCTGCGCTCCGGATCCGGATGATAAAGCAGAATATCTTTCAGGCCGGCAACACCAAACATGGATGTCGTGATGGTTTGCGCCTCGGATGGCAACTCAATGTGATCGGCCCGACGCCACAGGATGCTCTGGGCTTTTCTGGGCCAGTTGGCGAGCACAACGTAAAGCATCGTCAGCCCAATCATTCCGGCAACCGGAACTGCCAGGGAGATCACTGAAATGAACAGGACAGACTGCAGTGTGGGTCGCTTGTATTCTTCCGGCAATAGCATTAAACACGCGAGAGTATATGCGGCCGCAGCAATGCCGTGAAACAGCCAGAACCAGACCCAGCTGGTCCAGAGGCCCGTCGCCTGACCAAAAATACTGAGAGTCTCAGTGATCAGTGTAATCAGAATCAGCAAGATCGTCACTGAAAGCTCCAAATCTGATGAGCAGGTCCTGAACCTGCTCGGCCTGCTTGTTGACGTACAATGGACCGATGATGTCGAAGTCGGCCTCTGTCACACCCGGTCTGCTCATAAGGATTTTCCTGATCCGGGTCACATAACGCTCCGCCTCAATCAGATTGGTAATTGGCATCAGCACAAATACAGCCTGATTCCTGTTTTTATCTCGCGTTACCCAGTAGATATCTGCGCCGCGACGAAAGTCAGTGATATGCTCAATGTCGACGCTCTGATTCTTGCTCTGGTCGGTAAACACAACCAGCGAACTGTCCACCTGATAGTGGGTATAGTAGTTGTCCTGATTGGAAAGATAATGCAGGAAAAGTTTGCGCTGTTCTGGTTTTAGTTTTGGTGTGTGTACGTCTGTCGAGACCAGGTTGGCAATGAAGCTTGCGAGCAGGTGAACCAGAGCGATGTTGCCCTGGGTCAGTTGAATAAAGCGAACCTGGGAGGCAACAATAATCGCCTTGATGTTGCCCATCACATCCACCAGCGGCACGACGAGCTGATACTGCAATTTGCTGACCCCTTTCGGATGAGTTCGGTCCCCTGCCTCAGACAGATCGCGTGCACCAACTGTAATGCGTTGCTCGATTGCATCACGCACCATTGGGTCATCCAGCACCAGTTCTTCAACCGTGCCGTGCTGCGCCAGCGGGCGAGTGGAAATCTCGCCATCAATGACTTCATAGAAGCCAGCCTCGTAGATGGAGATGACCTTGTCCAGTACATCCAGGGTCCGGTCCGCTACCGCGGGCGTTAACTTGCCGTCAGCTGAGGTAAACTGTTTAATTTCCTGCACGGCTGTTCGCAGACTCATCTGCTGTCCGGCAAGCCGCTGCTCAAGCTGATCGTGCGACACTTTCAACAGGTGATAGCCCTGAGTGAACATCTCCAGTCGGCTATTGGCAAACTCCTGGTTCAGGGTCAGGCGCTGATTAACAAGGTGCCAACTGTCACGGAATTCACCGGTAATCATGGTCAGCAGCGCCGTGCCAAGGATGACTGAAATGCTCAGCGGTATTGACTCGCCTGTCAGCGTATTGAGCCCTTCAACCATGGCTACCGTCAGCAGCAGACTGATCAATCCCTTGCCGAAGCCGTAGCGCAGAGAAACCAGCACCGGCCCCAATGCTGGCCAGAAAAAGTAGTCTGTCGCAGCGTCGTAACTAATGGTGTTCTGGTATCGCCAGATCAGCACCGAAATCGCTGAAATGACAACAAGCTCAACCCAGCGAATCACTTCGTTGCGCGTGCCAATAACGATGTTCGTAATAATTGTTTTAAGTTTCATAAGGGCATCATTTGAAGCCTGGTCCAGAGTAATGGGTCAGGCGTTACCGCCAGTTTATTTCTTCCGTGATATCCTCGATGGCTTTAATGCCAATCCGTGTGATTGACTCACGTCCCCAGCCGCTGCGTGAAGCCGACCCTCGCCATAGTTCATTCTGGTTCAGTTCACTGATTACCAGTGTCAGTCCAACAGCGGGCTCTCCGTCAATGCCGAACTTGTACTGCCACTCATGGACGGCTCCCTGAACGACGTAGCCCGATGACTGCTGCGCCAACCAGGCCCTGGCTTCTTCCTGCCGGAGATCTGGTTCCAGGCTGGCCCGTACATCGCTGATGCGGGACTTGGGATACACTCGCACGGTCAGTCCCTGAGACGACAGCACGGACGCCACCAGTTCCTCGACCTGCGACTGAGCCATTGGCATGTTGGACTGATTAGAGAACGGCATGACATACAGCGTTCTCGACGGGTCAAGCTCAGGGGAGTCCTCGCTGACCGTCGTGCCGCACGCGGCAAGTCCGATCATTAAAAGTCCCGACATAAGACGAAGAACTGTCCTGGGTACCATCATTGCATTCAGTTTGCTTGTCATAATTGCTCTCCACAGCGTTTTCTGGCCTGACCAAGCCAGCCTGTTTAAAAGTCCATAAAGTATTTAACGTTAATTTGTGTACTGGTTTGACCATTGATGTCGGCATTCTGCCAGCTGCCGGTGACGGACAACTCATCGCCACCGAATACTCTTACTCCCAGGCCGAAACTGATGTTGAAGTCGACCTCTTCCAGCTCGAAGTTGTAGCCCAGACTGGTATCAAAAAGGTATCTGGCGCCTTTCACGTCAGGCCCCTGCCGGCCAATGTTGCCGTGAGTGACGCTCTGCCCAATTGCAAATCGGTGGTACTTGTCTGACAGAAACGCGCCCGGAGTGACCGTTGTTGATGTATTGGTACGTGACATCAGCCGTGTCAGTTCGCCGTCAGCGATATCGTTCTCCTGCAGGTCGTACTGCATGTATATCTGCCAGACCGGGACTCGCTGCCAAATGTCGCTGACGCGCAGTGAAATCTGCCTGCTGTCGCCAATACGCTCGGAGAAGTCTGTTTCAAACTCGCGAGCCTGTATGTTGGCGCTGATGCTTGTTCGACTGGTGAGCTGCCAGGCCGTGCCAAGCTGAATCCCGGATTGTCGCCCGGCCAGTGCAAGATTCTCACTCTGAGTCGCCGGAGTATTCCAGAACAGAGAGGCCGACGGTGTTAACCACGGACCTACCTGCCACTGGGTATCTATCTGCAGGTTGGCGTGGCTTTCGCCATAACGATGCTGGACGCCCAGCTGATAATGTTCTTCAGGGGTCTGCCAGCCAATATTCAATGACTGCGAAGAGTAGTCTTCGCTATAAAACGACGGCTGGTCCGCTTGTGCGTCTGCCAGGGTCACATGCATCTGGCCGTTGCGAACCGGCCGGTAATACTCCAGCTCTGAACCACCCAGGCCATAGCTGGGCGTGCCCGCAAAGGCGTACGACCAGCCGTGACTGCGATGCCAGTGTTCGTTTGCCAGCAGTCTTTGCATGGGTGCCAGTTCGTTGTTGGTCAGGCTTGGATTCAGCGCTTCTTCGCCATACTGCCAGGCCAGCCTTCGCTCATCGATCTGTGCCAGCGAGGAGGCCCGCTCCAGGCCCGTCAGGTTCTGACCCTGAATCGCAAGATTGCGGATGGCGTTCTCATCCCGCCGCGCCAGAGCAAGTGCCAGTTGCACCGTTTCACTCAGCTGTTCTTCCTCCAGCATGCCGATGGCCTGCCAATAGGCAATACGTTGCAGTCCGTTCTGTGACTGTGTAAACAGAATGCTGTTGATCTCTTCAGCTTCTACGCCTTCCGCCAGAGCCTGTGTCAGCTGCGAGTTCGAATGTGCAGGCCCGACAAAGATGGATAGCAGCGAGCGATAGCTGATCTCGCCGTTGAGTTCGGCCCTTAACTCGTCGGCCATGGTACTGATCACCTGCCAGCGCAGCGCCTGTGCCAGGGCGTCATTACCGTGCTCCTGCAGCAGGATGGCGTAAGCCAGTATGTCAGATGGGGCAGCCAGACCCTGCTCATAAAGTTGCTGATACCAGAATTGTGCATGCAGGGTGTTGTCCAGATTCTGGGCTGCGTAAGCCATCAACTGGATTAGATCAGCGTTGTTGAGTGCGCTGGCGAATAATTGTCGATACAGCTCCTCCAGCCAGCGCGAATCGTCAAGAGCTATCGCAATCCAGACAGAGTCTTCCTTGTAGCGCTGAACGGCAGGGCGAAGTGCAATCAGCTGTTGCAGCAGCTGTCTGGCCGTTTCGTTGTCTTCCTCGTAGGTCGCAATGCGCAGCCTGAGCTCCTGCATCTCGACAGACTGGTGGTCGTGATAATTGGCCAGTTGTTCTTTTATTCGGGCTACATCTGCGCTGTTCTGATCCAGTATCGCACCCTGAAGAATCGAGTCCAGTATGATGCGGGCGGAATCCGGCAACTGGTTAACAGAGCCAGCCTGGTTCTGGCTGAATAATCGATAGTATTCCCACAGTCGCTGACGTTCTGAAGCATCTGATACTTCGTGCGTGGCGATCAGTAGGAAAGGGTCGATAGTATTGGCTTCCCGCGCCAGCAGTATCTCCTGAACATCGCGCAGCGTATCGCGTTCACCAACGAAATAAGCCAGGCTTCTGATGTTGTCCAGCTGATCAAGATTCAGTTCGGTGAGGTCAAGAAAATTGACGGCAGTTTCCAACGCCTCTTCTGGCTCATTAAGATCCACAAATGCCTGAATAAACTGATTCAGGTTTTCATAGGAATAGGGTTCTTCGATATTGGGGATATTTCCAGGGTGTCGGGACCGCCACAGCGCAATGGTGCCTTCCTGGTCTCCCACAAAATTGTAGAAGCGACCGAGCTCCACTTCTATCAAACGCAGCTCGGCCTCGGTCAACTGACCGCTGGCCGTTTCACCCTCAAGGATTGAGTAAAGCGCATCTGACACATAATCCGCCCCGTTCAACCTGTCAGCAACTGCAATCCATTCCCGGATCTCAACGAGGGTGGCCACACCCTGGGCTGCAAGTCCGTAAAGATAGGATTCCAGCACCTCGATATTGATTGCTGCATAGGCAACCCGTATGACATACCTGATCAACTCTGGTGAGTCATCAGGGGTGATGAATTCCTGCATCAGGGCAAGTGCATCGTCGAATCGCTGCAGCCCAACATAAAGATCTATCAACTGTCGCTGATGCGCGCTTCGCAGGGCAGCGCTTTCATCCACAACTCTCTCCAGCCAGAAAGCTGCCGTCACCAGCTCACCTGTCGCCAATGCCTGTTGCGTGGCCTGCAACCAGTCGTCCGGGGAGTCGCTGCGCTGGGCTTTGATAAAAGCCAGATCGGCGGCGCTGTTGACGGCATTGCCCGCCAGCAGGAAATTGATCAGAACCTGCAGACAGGCGTTGTCACAGTCAAGGCTGGCATGCTGTTCAGCCAGCGCAATGCCCTGGTCCCAGTTCCCGAGCTGTTGTACCAGAGTCAGTACCCGTTGTACGTTCTCAAAAGTCGGGTCATCGCGGTAAATCTGCAGCGCATGCTGATAGGACTCATTGGCCAGCCCTGATTGCTGTGCAAGCGCGAAAAGCTCACTTTCCGACGTCGTGCTGCTTTGCGCCCGCAATCGATACGATAAAGCCGGTGCGCCAGTCTGAATGGCATACTGCGCAAATCGATTCAGCTCATCGTCACTGAAGTCAGAGATGTTCTGTGAAAGGAACTCATGCAGTCTGTCAGTCGCGGCTGCTGCCGTCTCGTCCTGTCGTAGCGTTGCCAGCTGCCACAGGCTGCGCGTAAAAAGGTCGTAGATCTCTTCCTGATAAGGAGTCTGCTCAAATCGCTCTGCGGGTTCGATCAGTGCGATTGCTTCCTCAAACTCATTGAGCTGAACGCGCTGCTTGGCAATCAGATACTGCAGCTGCGCTGTTGGCTCGTCATCCTCACGCAACACATTCAGAAACGCCAGGGCAACGGTAGGGTCGTTGGCGTCGTCCAGCATGGTTAGCAGTAACTCACGATTTGGTTGCAACAGGGTGAGCAGGGTTACGGTGGATGCTGTCAGGGCAATAATTGCGCGGCGATTAAGAAATACCTCACGGCCATGTTGTGACCGGTGCTTTAGCTTAGGTTTCTTTTCAGTAGCGCTCATCGACCTTCTCTACTCAGTTACACTGCAGGCGCAATTGATGCCGCCCCGGGGAACTTGACGCTACAGTCAGTACGGCACCTGAGCCGGTTGTCTGTAGCTGTGCACCAGACTGTGATACCTGACACTGTTCATGCTGTGCAATCGTCATGCTGAGCGGCACGTGGCTTTGTACTTCTATCAGCAGCTCCTGACCCTGCCACTGCCATTGATGGATGATGCCATTCGCCGATTGCAGATAGGGTCTGCCACCTAACGTGTCCCGCGAATCATCCTGCTGCAGGCTAAGGGTCACACGTGTATCTGCCAGCGTGAGATATCTGCCATCCGGGCCGTCGGTTACCCCCGCCACACCGGTGCTGTTGCCGTCGACTGTCCGGGTGTCATTCAGGCGAATGCTGCGAACGCCCGTGCTGGTAATCTCCCAGCTGGCTTCTGAATCGCTGCGTTCTACCCGTCGCGCCAGCCCGGTTTCGTAAAGCGTACTTGCTCTGGCAGCATATTCACTTAAAAACATTGGCGTTACTGACTGGTTGATGGACCAGTCGTAGACCTGGCGCAAGGCGCGTATAGAGGACGGGTAAATGCCGGAGTACATGTGGTAGTAGATACTGATGGGTTTTAGCCGGCGTGGCTCGCCCAGCAGCTGGAAACTTTCAACGGCGCGCGAGTAACCGTTGTAATTGTCTGTCCACAGATCGGTATACAGGTTCTCGTTCATCAGCGGAGCGTAGACCTGCACTGCTTCAGGGTACCAGTTCAGGTGCGGATAAATCTGCGCAATCGAGAAGTTGCTGTTGACCACGTAGGTGTTGCCACCATTGACGTTGTATATGCCGAGTTCCTGGGTTTTGGCGATCACGTCGGGTGTCGGGTTAGCGCTGCCTGACCACAGGAACACTTCGACTTTTTTATCACTGCCGGCGGGGATCAACTCTCGCTCTATGTACTCCACACTGCCAAAAACTTCGCGGTCGTAGTCCAGTTCATAGCCGGGAATTTCCAGCGAATCACCATACACTCGCTCCGCGGCAGCCACTCTTTCATCCCAAAAGAACGGGTGGCTGAATGTGTGAGAGGCTATTTCGACATGGTCGAGTGCAAATATTTTCCTGGCAATGTCCTCCAGCTCTGCGGAGTACTGGGGGAACAGGCCGTGTGGGGCGACTTCAGCCTCAATCACGGACACCGTCTGCGGTATGTCGTAACGCTCCAGGATCTCCCGTCGCACGATTTCACCGGCGAATGTTCTGTTGCCTGTGTAGGTAATTGACGGAAAACCATCGCCGTCTATATGCGATGTAAGAATACGCCGGCCTGATTCTGTGGTGATATCCGGGACAGGAATGTCTGGCAGGTGCAGCAGGGAAAGCACGTCCTCAAACGGATCCAGACTCCAGCGCATTCTGTCGCCCATCATTTCCTGAACGGTCAATGCTTCGGCCACCACACCGCCCCAGGCAGTCTCCATCAATCCAACGCCTGAGTTGCCAGCTGCATCGGTAATCTCCACTTTAACTTCAGCACCGGCCGCCAGCGCGCCCGGCGCCAGGACATAACGCGGCGTCACATTGAGTGTTGAGGTTGGCATTCTGTAACCCAACTGGCTCAGGTTGGTAGTCAGTCTGCCCTGGTAATTGTCAGCAGCCTGAAGATGCAGCCTTTCCAGCAGAGTTCTGTTGTCTGGCAATTCGCCAATGAACAGCGAGCGAACGCCCTCTGTCTGCAGCACCCGTTCAATCAGCGCGATCAAACTGGTATTTGTGTAGTTGCTTTGTGCCAGCCAATACACGACGCCTGCGTACTTGGCCGGATCAAAATGCAGGCTGCTTACCTGATTGACATCAAAGCAATCAGGCACGTAACCGGCATATTCGATAAGCACCGCGAGGAAGCGGTGGCAGGGGGGCAGTTTTTTCAGGTACTGGTCGCCGTTGAAAAACACCAGAACACGTCGCGGCACAGGATAGACAGTTGAAACACCAACGTCGGTCAGCATTCCATTGGAGAGGTAGGGCGTGAAACCCATTGCAAGCAGTTGCTGAGCCGCCGCAATCCGATCCTCCTGACGTTCAGATGGCAGGTAGTCAATCACGATGGCTTCGATGCCAGCCTGTTGCACCTCCCGAAGCCTGTCATTGACCCATTGAGTGTCAGCGGCGGTTCTCTGGTAGTAGCTGTCAAAGGCTGCGTCGTAGCCATTGATCATGCTTTCGGCGACCACGGCTGCTGGCTGAAATGACAGCCTGCTGATCAGTTCAAAGCCCCGGTTGAGGATCAGCTCGACCTCTGAGTCATCGCTGCCACTTCGAGAAAGTTCGTCCAGCATGTCAATCAGGGCAACTTGCTGCGCATCCAGTTCAGCGGCGGACAAGGGCGCAAGCATGTAGCTGTCGAGTGTGTCCAGGAAAAGGCCGTCAAAGCCCCGGTTGCCCAGGGCCTCGGCCTCCGACAGCAGGTAGTTGCGCCAGCCATTGTCCCGTAGATCCATGACCGAAGCGTTCCAGGCTGTGTTTTGTGTCATTACGTTGCTGCTGCCCGGAACCTGGCCCAGACTGTTGTCCCATTCGCCAACGCTGAGGTAGCCATAAACCTTGATATTGGCCTTGTGCAGCTGGGCAATCTGCCGGTCAGAGATTTGTGTTGGTGTGACCACGACCCGGTCAAAACTCAACAGCTCCCGCACAGAGTCTACCGGTCCGTAATAGAAGACAATTGACGCAGGCGATTCCTGTGATTGCGCCGGGGACGCCAATAGCAGAATAAAAACCAATAAATAGAATGGTTTAGCTGATTTTAACCAGTTGCAGTGGATGATAGGGAGCAGCCTTTTTCTGGTCATTTAAGAAAATATAAACCATTGATAATTATATTAAAAGAGAGTGACAGATGGTTTGGCCGGGAATTAGTAGAAACGCATCGCCAATAACCTCGATGATTCTACAGACAATCCGTCCGTTCAGTGAGGGCTAAATAGGGTCAGATGCTTATGTTCGCCAGCGCGAGCAGCTCAGACGCTGGCTCCAGAGCCCAGTGCTACGGGTCGACGTTCGACAGGCATCAAACAAAATAACCCAGCACACTGTTGAGGAAGTGGTAGCCTCTGATCGTGGTCGTGACCTGCTCATCTGAGGAATCCATCAAGCCCTGCTTTTGCAGCACTGATACCTTATCGGCTATTACTGTGTAGGGCAGCCCGGTGCGCTGCTCAAACTGGGTTTTTGTGAACCCCTCGCGCAGCCTCAGGGCATTCAGCAAAAACTCCAGAGGCAACTCTTCCGCCTCAATCGGCGAGGCATCGGCCAGGTAGGGATATCGGTTGGCCAGATTCGTACTTTCCTGCGCCAGGCTGTGTTTGGCCGCTGCCAGGTAATGCCCCGGCTGCTTGCGTTTGCGCAGCCGCAATACACGCTGCCGGTGCGGCTGGGTCAGTTTGGCGTGAGCGCCAGCGCCAATACCCAGGTAGTCGCCGAACTGCCAGTAATTGATATTGTGACGTGCCTGTTCGCCCTGCTTTGCAAAGGCTGATATTTCATAGCGCTGGTAGCCGGCACCTTCCAATAGCGCCAGGCCGGCATCCTGCATGTCGATCAGCGTGTCCTCTGCCGGCAGCGGCGGTGGCTGCTTGTAAAACGCGGTATTCGGCTCGATAGTCAGCTGATACCAGGAGATATGTTCGGGATCAAAACCAATCGCCCGCTCCAGGTCGGCCAAGGCCTGTTCCGGCGCCTGTTGCTGCAGGCCGTACATGATGTCGATATTCAGCCGTTTGAACCCGGCATTGCGCGCATACTCGATGGCACGTTCGGCATCCTGGCTGTCGTGGATTCGGCCGAGATTCTGCAGCTGCTCGGGCGAAAAACTCTGAACCCCAAGCGACAGCCGGTTGATCCCGGCGAGAAAATAATCCGCAAACTTTTCACGTTCCGCTGTGCCTGGATTGGCCTCCAGCGTGATTTCAATGTCGCTGGCAAAGGTCAGATGCTGCTGCAGGCCCTCGAACAGTCTTGCGTAGGCTTTGGCCGACAGCAGACTGGGCGTACCGCCGCCAATAAAAATGCTCTGAATCTCGCGGCGCTGAACATACTTCAGATCGTGCCTGAGGTCATCCAGCAGCGCCGTGATGTAGTCGTCTTCCGGCAGCTCGCCGGACTCGTTCTCGTGTGAGTTGAAATCACAGTACGGGCACTTGCGTACGCACCAGGGTACATGGATGTACAGACTGAGAGGAGGAAGAGTCAGCATCAGGCCAACGCGGCCGGCGGTGTCCCGGTCAGTTGCTGTATCAGCAGCCGCATGGCAAGGGCACGATGGCTGATCTGGTTTTTGCGTTCAGCGGGAAGCTCTGCGGAGCTGCAGTCGGTGGCAGGAACGTAAAACAGTGGATCGTAACCAAAACCACCTTCGCCTGCCTGTTCGTGAAGTATGCGGCCGTGCCACTGACCGTGGCAGACCACCGGTACAGGGTCTTCAGCATGGCGAACAAACACCAGGACACAATGGAAGGCTGCGGTACGTTCAGCGTCGGGCACACCCTGCAATTCGGATAACAGCTTGAGGTTGTTGGCAGCATCGCGCGCCGAACGTTCCATGGTACCCCAGCTGGATCCAAGGTCACCGGCAGCATAACGGGCGGAGTAAATGCCGGGCGCGCCGCCCAGGGCGTCCACGGCCAGACCGGAGTCGTCTGCCAGTGCCGGCAGGCCGGTTTTGGCGCTGGCATGGCGTGCCTTGAGAATGGCGTTCTCTATAAAAGTGAGACCTGTTTCTTCCGCATCATCCACAGCCATATCACCCTGACTGATCAGGGTTGCACCCAGCGGACTCAGCAGCGCCTGCAGTTCGGCCAGTTTGCCGGCGTTGCTGCTGGCCAGCACAATCTTCTGGTTTTTAAGAAACGTTGATGTGGATGTTGTAGTGCTCATTGTCAGGCAGCCTCGGTTCTGGCAGGTTTGCGACTGAAATGATAGATGGCAATCTCGCTGAGCAGGTTGGGAAAGGCGCGAATAATCCAGCTGTCGCGATGTTTGATGTCCACCACTGTTCGGGTGATCACATCGATATCGCGGCTGCGACAGAACTCGTCAAAATCCTTTACCGTACAGAAGTGAATATTGGGTGTGTCATACCACTCGTAGGGCATAAAATCAGACACCGGCATGCGCCCTTTGAAAGCCAGGTAAGCACGACTCTTCCAATTGCCGAAATTCGGGAAGGTGACGATGCAGTTCTTGCCGATACGCAGCATTTCGTCGACCAGTTTGTCGGGGAAATGCACTGCCTGCAGTGTCTGGGTCAGCAGCACTGTATCAAAGCTCTGTGACTCAAAATTCTGCAGTCCCTTGTTCAGGTCCTGCTGAATGACACTGATACCTTTATCCAGACAGCCATTGATTTTCTGATTGTCTATTTCCAGGCCGATGCCGTGAATCTGCTTTTTGTCACGCAGATAGGCCAGCAAGGCGCCGTCACCACAGCCCAGGTCCAGTACCCGGCTGCCAGGTTCAATCCACTTCTGAATGATGTCCAGATCAGGCCGCATTGTTACTGATCTCCAGTTTGACACGGTCCAGATAAGTCGTCAGTGCCTGCATGTAGCGCGGCACTGGCAATAAGAATGCGTCATGACCCTGGTCGGCTTCAATGTCCAGATAACTGACCTGTTTGCCGGCCTTTAGCAGCGCCGTCACAATCTCTTGTGTGCGCTCTGGAGGAAAGCGCCAGTCAGTGCTGAATGACACCAGCATGAAGCGGCAGTCGCTGTTGGCAAAAGCTTTGCTAAGATCACCATCAAAATCAACGCTTGGGTCGAAATAATCGAGCGCCTTGGTCATCAACAGATAAGTATTGGCGTCAAATGTCTCAGAAAAGCGTTCACCCTGATAATGCAGGTAGCTCTCTACCTGAAAGTCGACGTCAAAGCCAAAACTGAGTTTGCCTGCACGCAGGTCGCGGCCAAGATTCAGCGAGGCCTGCTTCAACTGTTCTGATACTTTGCCGAATTTTTCGCGCATCGCACTGTCAGACAAATAGGTAATGTGCCCCACCATTCGTGCCAGCATCACGCCGCGCTTGGGCAGGGTGTTGTGTTCACGATAGCGGCCGGCATGAAAGTCCGGGTCAGCCGTAATCGACTGACGCGCGACTTCGTTAAATGCAATATTCTGAGCCGACAGTTTGGGTGCCACGGCCATCATGATGGCGTGGCGCACGCGTTCGGGATAACTGATGGACCAGCGCATCACCTGCATGCCGCCGAGACTGCCGCCAATCACCGCTGCCCATTTGTCGATGCCCAGTCGATCTGCCAGGCGTGCCTGACTGTTGACCCAGTCCCTAACCGTGACCACCGGGAAATCCGGACCATACCAGGTGCCGGTTTCCGGGTTGATGGACGCCGGTCCGGTGCTGCCCGCGCAGCCACCCAGGTTGTTCAGGCACACCACATAAAAGTGGTTGGTGTCGATCGGTTTGCCAGGCCCTATTGCCACGTCCCACCAGCCAGGTTTGCGATCATCCATACTGTGATAACCGGCTGCATGGTGGTCGCCGCTCAAGGCATGACAGATCAGGATGGCATTACTGCGCTCGGCATTGAGTTCGCCATAGGTTTCAACCATCAGGTCGTAGGCCTTCAACTCTTTGCCGCTGCGCAGCGTCAGCGGTTCATCAAAATGATAAAGCTGTGGCGTCACCAGACCCACAGAATTTTCGGGCAACACGTCGGGCATTGTGTTTAGAGTCCGAGCACGAAGCGTGGATTGGCCTGGACCGGGATGATCAGCACAATACGGATGATCTGGATGGCCAGGAACACAAAGATGGGTGACAGATCCAGGCCACCCATGGACGGCAGCAGACGCCGGAACGGTGCCATGACCGGTTCAGTCAGCTGTCGGACCAGCACCAGTGCCGGGTGTCCGCTGAATGGTGCGATGAAGCTGGCGATGATCGATATCAGCATGCCCCAGAAATAAATATTCAGAATGAAGCTGAGGATGCCTGCCAGACCCCAGGTCAGTATCAGACCAAAGTTGGGGAACTGCAGGCCGGCCAGAAAGATCAGTGCGTACATGGCGGCACACTGAAATACGATGGCCAATACCAGCGATGACAGGTCGATGCCGCGTACTCCCGGGATAAAACGACGGAAAACCTGCACACCCGGATCGGTGAAACGTACGATCATCTGTGTAATCGGGTTATAGAAATCGGCGCGCGACAATTGCAGCAGGAATCGCAGCAGGATAGCCATCAGATAAAGTGAGCCCAGCGTACTGACAAGCAAGGTTCCGATGTCGCCGATAGTGTTCATGTTTATCCTGTCCCGCTATTTCGTGTCTGTTGAATTTAAGTTTATTTGGCCAGTTCGGCAGCGCGTTGCTGCGCCGCTTTCATGGCGGTTTCAACGATGGATTCAAAGCCGTCGCGCTGGAATGACAGTAGAGCCTGTTCGGTTGTTCCACCTGGCGAGGTCACGCGCCGGCGCAGTTCATCCGGCGGGACATCGCTGTTTGCAGCCAGTTTACCAGCCCCCAGGGCGGTCTGAATGGCGAGCTGCCGTGCCGTTTCGGCAGTCAGCCCCATGGCCGTACCGGCTTTTTCCATGGCTTCCATCATCAGAAAGAAGTAGGCCGGGCCGCTGCCGGACAGCGCCGTGACAGCGTCGATGTCCTGTTCCTGATCCAGCCAGCACGCAATACCCACGGCCGCCATGATGTCGCCGGCCAGTTGCTGATGCTGCTCGCTGCATCGGGCATTGGCAAACAGGCCTGTGGCGCCCTCGCCCACCAGCGATGGTGTATTGGGCATGCAGCGGACAATGGCCCTGTTGTCACCCAGCCAACTGGCCAGCGAGCTGACCGGAATGCCGGCAGCAATGGAAATAATCAGGCAGTCTTTTTTTCCAATAAGCGGACGCAGCGCTTCGCAGACACTGGCCATCACCTGTGGTTTGACGGCCAGCACAATGACATCGGCCTCGGAGGCGACAGAGGAGGTGTCACCGGTGCGAATGCCACACTCGCTGGCGAGCTGGGACAGCTTGTCACTGTCGATATCGGTGGCGGCGATATTCTGCGCGGGCACGTCTTTGGCAAGCAGGCCTCGAATCAGGCTGTTTGCCATGTTGCCGGCGCCAATAAAACTGATCTGGCGTTGGTTCAAAGCGACTGTTCCCCGGGGTTGTAAGTCAATCAAGCGGCTATTCTAGCGCAGCAGGACGGCAAGTGCATTCAGCCGTTAAACTCCTTGCTGAAAATGCTCCAGAAGCTCAGAAACAGCGCCGCAATCAGCGGGCCGATGACAAAGCCGTTAATGCCCAGCAGTGCGATGCCACCCAGTGTGGAGAACAGCACCATATAGTCGGGCAACTTGGTATCGCGACCAACCAGTATTGGGCGCAGCACATTGTCTGCCAGCCCGATGACAACGGCACCGTAGGCAACCAGTATCGAGGCCTTCATCCAGTCGCCGGTGGCGTACATGTATATTGCCACCGGTATCCACACCAGCGAGGCACCCACCGCGGGCACCAGTGACAGAAAGGCCATGACCACCGCCCAAAGTACTGGCGCCTGCAGGTCCAGCATCCAGAATATAAAACCGCCCAAGCCACCCTGCACAATAGCGACCACCAGGTTACCCTTTACGGTGGCGCGGGAAACTTCTGCAAACTTGCTGAACAGCACCTGGCGGCGATCTTCGTCGAGAGGTAAGGCTTTGCGCATCCAGGTGACAATACGTTCACCATCGCGAAGCAGGAAGAAGGTGAGATACAGCATCAGGCCAAGATTGAGTGTGAAGGCAACAGTGTTGCGGCCGACCACCAGCGCTTCCTGTGAAATGATGCGACTGAGACCCACGGCCGATTCGGACAGATAGCTGCGCAGGTTGGAGGTATCGATGCCCAGGCGTTGTAATAGTTCGGGCAGGATGGGCACGGCGGTGCCGATCTGGTTAATGAATTCCGACGGATTGATTTCCCGGCTCTCGATGGACTCGTAAAGCTGGGCGCCCTCATTGATGAAGGCAAACACGATGGCGATGACCGGGATAACGACCAGCACCATGCCCAGCAGCAGCGTAACCAGGGCTGCCAGAGACTCCTGTCCCTTAAAGATGCGGACCATGCGACGCTGCAGCGGATTAAACAGCAGACTCATGACGCAGGCCCAGAAGATGGCGCTCCAGAACGGCAGCAAGATCAACAGAAACGCCGCTGAGATGCCCGCCAGCACCACCAGAAAGCCGCGATTCTCCATGGTTTCACGCATAATGGTGAGTCCTCACTTGGCCTGCAGGCCTTTTATACACGGCGTCGTCGTAACATGCGCCACACTTCAACGATGCGCGGCGGTTGACCGGTGCGCAGAATGCCCTGCCGGAAGATACGCCCGGACAGCCACAACACAGCGATTGTGGTCAGCACCAGCACAATGGTTGTTCCCACCACATCCACCATGGGTGGCTGCGCGGCGGCACGGTTCATCATGGTAAATGGCGTGAACAGCGGAATCCAGGACATGACGCGGGCCATGGTGCCATTGGGATCCTGGGCGATAAAGCTCATCGTCAGCACCGGCACGATCAGAATCATGATCAGTGGCATGATCAGGCTCTGGGCCTCCTTCAGCGTATTACAGAGACTGCCGATGGCCAGGAAGATGCCCGCATACAGCGCGTAACAACACAGATAATAGAACACAAAGTAGGGAATCAGATCCGAGCTCAGCAACACGTCCAGAATCTGCACAATGGCGGCCGTTTCAACCGTCTGGTACAGCTGCAAAAACACAAAAAACGAGGTAATCCAGGCCAGGATGGTCGTAATGCCGGTGGCGCCAATGCCGAGCAGTTTGCCCATCATCAGCTCGCCCGGTGTCACTGAAGCCAGCAGTACTTCGATAATGCGATTGGATTTTTCTTCAATGGTGTTACTCAGCAGGTACTGCACACTCTGCATCAGGGAGATAAAGATCAGATACACAAAACCCATCGGCGCCCACTGCCGGAAGGTGTCGGCCATGCTGACCTCGGCCTCACCCAGCTGTTTGCCGGGATCCAGCCGGCTCAATGGCAGGCGGGTTCTCTGGATGTCACGCACCGCCTGGATATCAATGCCCTGCGCGGCAAACTCCTGCTGGCGGATGGTGTTGTTGAGACTGCCCTGGATGGCACTGGAAAGGCGCGTATCTGTCAGGTTGGCGGCCCAGTACTGAACGCCAGTGGGCGTGCCATCAGACAGCATCAGGCGCTCCAGTGAGTCAGGTCGCACCACATCACCGGCGACATTGGCTGGCACCAGTATCAAGGCAAACAGAGGTACGGCGGTCCCGTCGTGCTGCAGGCGTCGCTCGCCATTCAGATAGGGTCGCATGTATTCCACAATGGTCTGCGGAGGCGCACTGGTGTCCAGATCGGCTGGCGGATCAATGGCAATGAACTGTCGTCGTGGCGGTGTGAAGGGGGGCGCATCTTCGCGCAGGTAGGGTCGGGCCATCTGCAGCGCCATATCCAGGCCACCATTGCTCAGCCAGTCATCAAGCGCAGACACTTCGTCATTGCCAAAATCATCCATCAGCTGATCGAGCTGGTTGGCTGGCGCCTGCGGCGGCGGTGCGCCGCCCATATCAACGCGGTTTGCCTGCAGGTAACGCATGAACTCCTGCATGACCTGGCGCTGGTGTTCGCGGCTGATGGCCGTGGCAACCGCGCCGCCGTACTCACCAGACTGGTCAATCAGCATGAAATAGCGCGTCGGTGTGGCGGTGGCCAGGCGGCTTGAGATATGGAAGATCAGAAAAAAGACAATTGGCACCAGCAGGACGCCAATCCAGAAGCCCTTGGTTTTCACATTTTCCATGAACTCGCGCCAGGCGATCAGCAGCGTCACTCTCATCTAAAATTATGCTCCCGGGCTTCCTTGCCAACCAGATGCACAAATACATCATGCAGACTGGCCTGAGTGAAATCGAAGCGGCTGAGTGAGACACCGTTCTCAAAGCAGTGCTGCAGTATCTGTTGCGAGTCGGCCTGTTCTTTTACATACAGCTCCCATTGCCGAATGCCATTGGCTCTGGCGCTGCCGTCCTCAGGCGCCTGCTCCTGAACCGACAGTACACCGTCCAGCTGGCGCACCGAATGGATATCACCCCGCGTTTCCAGCACAACGCGGCGTGGAATGATGGCATGTGCCTCACTGACGGTGCCATCAAACACCTTCCGGCCCTGGGTAATCAGCAGCAGACGCTGACACAGACGTTCGGCATGCTGCATGATGTGCGTGGAGAAAATCACGGTCTGACCATTGGCCGACAGGTCCTTGATCAGTTGCTCCAGCACTTCCTGATTGACCGGGTCCAGTCCGGAGAACGGCTCATCCAGAATGACCAGCTCGGGTTCGTGGGCAATGGAGGCCAATACCTGCACCTTCTGGCCCATGCCCTTGGACAATGACTCGATGCTGGATTCGGCAAAGTCCTTCAGACCATAGCGCTCCAGCAACTCAAATGCCTTGTGGCGGGCAGCACTGCGCGACATACCCTTCAGCGTGGCAAAGTAGCTGATGATGGCCCAGACCTTCATTTTTTTGTACAGGCCCTTTTCTTCGGGCAGGTAACCGATGCGGTGACGCACATCCATGGCCGAACGGTGGCCCAGCACATCGATATGGCCGGTATCCGGGCGGATGATGTCGAGAATCATGCGGATAGTGGTGGTTTTGCCGGCCCCATTAGGTCCCAGAAAACCATAGACAGAGCCCTGCGGTATGCTCAGGTTTATCTGGTCGACGGCGGTAAAGTCGCCATAGCGTTTAGTGACGTTTTCAAGCGTCAGAACCGGTGTGCTCATTCGTCGAGTTTAGCACACGCTTGTGGCAAAAATGTCACTCACAAAAAAGGCCATCATCCGCGAGGATGACAGCCTTTGCTGTGGCAGCCACAGCTGCCGGATATGACGTCTTCAGTCAGACAACTCAGCTGGCCTTGGCTTCCTGCTGGCTGGCTGTGAGCTGCTGATCGATGACTTCTGCTACCAGACGACCTTCGTCGATGGCGCGTACCACCAGAGACTGACCGCGGCGGCAATCGCCCGCAGCAAACACCTTGGGGTGGCTGGTGCGGAAGCTCTTGTACTCGGCCTTGTAGTTGGAGCGCTGATCCAGCTCCAGTCCCAGCGGCTCGCTGATGTAGTGCTCTGGCCCCAGGAAACCCATGGACAGCAGAATCAGATCGGCTTCCCAGAACTTGGTGGTGCCCGGCACTTCCTTGAAGCTGGAGTCCACTTCGACAGTGTTGATGCCCAGCAGCTTACCGTTTTCATCACGGACAAACTCTTTGCCGCTGATGGAGTAAACACGTGGGTCGTTGCCATCGCGCTCGGCGGCCTCTTCGTGACCGTAGTCAACGCGATAGATCTTCGGCCACAGCGGCCAGGGGTTGTCCGACGGACGCTCACGTGGCGGCTTGGGCATGATCTCGAAATTGACCAGCGACTTGCAGCCGTGACGCAGAGATGTGGCGATACAGTCGGTACCGGTGTCACCGCCACCGATGACGATCACGTTCTTGCCCTTGGCGCTGATGTAGTTGCCATCTTTCAGCTCAGAGTCCAGCAGGCTGCGCGTGTTGGCAGTCAGGAACTCCATCGCAAAATGCACGCCATCACCTTCACGGCCCGGAATCTTCAGGTCACGTGCGGTAGTTGCGCCAGTCGCCAGCAACAGGGCGTCAACTTTATCCAGCAGTTCACTGACGTCCAGGCCGTTTACGCCTTTTCCGCCAACATTTACGCCGGTGACAAACTTGATGCCTTCTTCTTTCAGCAGATTGACGCGACGATCAACAACATCTTTTTCCAGCTTCATGTTGGGGATGCCGTACATGAGCAGGCCGCCGATGCGGTCTTCACGCTCATAGACAGTCACTTCATGACCGTGCTGGTTCAGCTGCGCTGCAGCAGCCAGTCCGGCGGGACCACTGCCGACCACGGCGACTTTTTTGCCGGTGCGGAACTTAGGTGGATTCGCCCGTACCCAGCCGTTTTCAAAGCCTTTGTCGATGATGGCGTTTTCAATGTTCTTGATGGTGACCGGCGGGTTGTTGATACCCAGTACACAGGAACCTTCGCAGGGCGCCGGACATACTCGTCCAGTGAACTCCGGGAAGTTGTTGGTCTTGTGCAGCCGATCCAGCGCATCGCGCCACTGGCCCTTGTAGACCAGATCGTTCCACTCGGGAATCAGGTTGTATACCGGGCAGCCGTTGTCGGACTGACAGAATGGAACACCACAGTCCATGCAGCGTGCGCCCTGCGTCTGCAGGTGCTCTTCCGCCGGGTCGGTGTAAATTTCCTTGTAGTCCAGCAGTCGCTCTGCCGGCGCACGGTAGGGAACCGTGCTGCGCTCGAACTCTTTAAAACCGGTTGGTTTACCCATGTTAAAACCTTATCTTTGCAATTTTGTACGTATCAGACAGCCACTGCCTGGGTCTGTGACTTGGCAGCCATTTCCGCCAGCACACGCTTATAGTCGGTCGGCATCACTTTCACAAAGTGCTGCAGCGATGCGTCCCAGTTATCCAGAATCTGCTGCGCCACCGTCGAGCCGGTGTAACGCAGGTGATTGCTGATCAGTGTTTTTAATTCTTCAATGTCGGTGGCGTCCTGGACTGGTTCCAGTTCAAACGACTCCATGTTGCACTGACGCTCAAAGTCTTTGTCCTGATCCCAGACATAGGCGATACCGCCACTCATGCCGGCGCCAAAGTTACGGCCGGTTTTGCCCAGAATGACCACACGACCACCGGTCATGTATTCACAGCCGTGATCACCGATGCCTTCCACGACGGCGCTGGCGCCGGAGTTACGCACGGCGAACCGCTCAGCGACGATACCGCGGAAGTAGGCTTCACCACCGGTGGCGCCATACAGATTGACGTTACCGGCAATGATGTTGTCTTCCGGCTTGAAGGTGCTCTCTTTCGGTGGGTAGATCACGATCTTGCCACCAGACAGGCCCTTGCCGACGAAGTCATTGGCGTCACCCTCAACAGTGATGGTGATGCCTTTGGCCAGCCACGCTCCCAGACTCTGACCGGCGGAGCCATGCAACTTGATGTTGATGGTGTCTTCCGGCAGCAGGTCTTCGCCGAATCGCTTGGCCACCTCGTTGGACAGCATGGTGCCGACTACGCGGTTGATGTTGATGACCGGCAGCTCAATGTTGACCTTCTCGCCTTTTTCCAGCGCAGGTGCGGCCAGTTCGATCAGCTGGTTATCCAGTGCCTTGTCCAGGCCGTGATCCTGCTCCATGGAACAGAAAGTACCGGTATTCGGGAACACTGCCTTGGCGGGCGTCAGGATGTTGCTCAGATCCAGGCCGCGAGCTTTCCAGTGGTCCACAGCCACATCGCTTTCCAGCAGGTCGACGCGACCGATCATTTCGTTGACGGTGCGAATACCCAGGCTGGCCATGATCTCGCGCATTTCTTCAGCCACCATGAACAGGTAGTTAACTACATGCTCTGGCTTGCCTTTGAACTTCTTGCGCAGCTCAGGATCCTGAGTCGCGATGCCCACTGGACAGGTGTTCAGGTGACACTTACGCATCATGATGCAGCCCAGCGTGACCAGCGGCGCGGTTGCAAAACCGTACTCTTCGGCACCCAGCAGCGCAGCGATGGCGACGTCACGGCCGGTCTTGAGCTGACCGTCGGTCTGCAGCGCAACGCGTGAACGCAGATTGTTCATTACCAGTGTCTGGTGTGTTTCTGCCAGACCCAGCTCCCACGGCAGACCCGCATGCTTGATGGAGGTCAGCGGTGAGGCACCGGTGCCACCATCATGGCCGGCGATGACCAGGTGGTCAGTCTTGGCCTTGGTAACACCAGCAGCAATAGTGCCGACGCCGATTTCCGATACCAGCTTGACGCTGATACGGGCCTGGCGGTTAGCGTTTTTAAGGTCATGGATCAGCTGAGCCATGTCCTCAATGGAGTAAATGTCGTGGTGCGGGGGCGGAGAAATCAGGCCCACACCCGGCGTCGAGTGACGAATACGGGCGATCTGCTCGTCCACTTTGCCGCCGGGCAGCTCGCCGCCTTCACCGGGCTTGGCACCCTGGGAAATCTTGATCTGAATCTCGTCGGAGTTGCTCAGATACCAGATGGTCACGCCAAAGCGGCCGGATGCGACCTGCTTGATCGCGGAGCGCTTGGAGTCACCGTTGGCCATCGGGCTGAAACGGATCGGATCTTCACCGCCTTCACCGGTATTGGACTTGCCGCCCAGTCGGTTCATGGCAACCGCCAGTGACTCGTGGCTCTCCTGAGAGATTGAGCCAAAGCTCATGGCGCCTGTTGCAAAGCGCTTGACGATTTCCTTGGCTGGTTCCACATCATCCAGCGAAATTGCTTTCTGGTCGGTGCGGAACTTCAGCAGGCCACGGAGCGTACAGGCGCGTGTGGTCTGCTCATTGGTGTACTTGGCAAATACCTTGTAGGCATCCGGGCTGTTGGTGCGGGCCGCGTTCTGCAGATTGAAGATCGCGCTCGGATCCCACATGTGGCTTTCGCCACCGCTGCGCCAGTGGAAGTCGCCCGGGTTGTTGAGTACCGGAATGCGGTTCTCATCTTTTTCCGGGAAGCCCAGACGGTGACGACGTTCGGTTTCTTCAACCAGTGTTTCGAAGTTGACGCCCTGGACCCGGCTGGCAGTGCCAACAAAGCAGCGATCAACCACATCTTTAGCCAGACCCACGGCTTCGAAGATCTGTGCGCCACGGTAGGACTGCAGTGTGGAGATGCCCATCTTGGCCATAACCTTGAGCATGCCCTTGGCAACCGCTTTCTTGTAGGCGGCAACCACGTCGCTTTCGTTCGGGTAATCTTTGCCCAGCAGACCGTCCAGCTGTGCCTGCCAGATCGCCTCAAAGGCCATGTAGGGGTTGATGGCGTCGGCGCCATAACCTACCAGCAGACAGTGGTGATGTACTTCACGCGCTTCACCAGTCTCGACGATCAGGCCGATCTTGGTGCGCTCGTGAGTACGAATCAGGTGGTGATGCACGGCACCGGTGGCTACCAGGGCGCTGATCGCAGCGCGATTCTTGCCGATCTTGCGGTCAGACAGGATAACAAAGGCAAAACCATCGGCGATGGCCTGGCTGGCTTCCTGGCAAACGCGGTCCAGACCGGCCTGATAACCATTTTCTGCATTGATGTCGTAAGTGATATCAACCACTTTGCTGCGCAGACCGTTGTGGTCCATGCGGCGAATGGTCTGCAGCTGCTTGTTCGACAGAATCGGGTGCTTCAGGCTCAGTCGATGGGCGTGCTGCTCGGTGGTTTCCAGCAGGTTGCCTTCCGGACCGATAAAGCATTCCAGTGACATCACCACTTCTTCACGGATAGAGTCGATTGCCGGGTTGGTCACCTGGGCAAACAGCTGCTTGAAGTAGTCGTAGATCATGCGCGGCTTGTCAGACAGACAGGCCAGCGCCGAGTCATTGCCCATGGAGCCAAGCGGGTCACGGGCTTCCGTGATCATTGGCAGCAGCATGAACTGCATGGTCTCGGTGGTGTAACCGAAGGCCTGCATGCGCGGCAGCACGTTGTCTGAATCCAGCGAGTGGGCTTCATTGCCGTCAGCCAGCATTTCCAGCGTGATTCTCTGGTTAGCCAGCCACTCACCATAGGGACGCTTGGCGGCAATGCTGTGCTTGAGCTCTTCGTCAGGGATCAGTCGACCCTGTTCAAAGTCCAGCAGGAACATACGGCCTGGCTGCAGACGGCCTTTTTCTTTGACGTTGGCCGGATCAACCTGAACCACACCCACTTCCGAGGCCATGATGACCTTGTCGTCGTGAGTGACATAGTAGCGGCTGGGACGCAGGCCGTTACGGTCGAGTACGGCACCAATGTAGTGGCCATCAGAGAATACAATAGAGGCCGGGCCATCCCAGGGCTCCATCAGCGCGCTGTGGAATTCGTAGAAGTCCTTCTTGTCCTGCGGCATGTTGACGTCTGACTGCCAGGCTTCCGGGATCATCATCATCACCGCTTCCTGCAGGGAACGGCCGGACAGCAGCATGAACTCAAGTACCGAGTCGAAGGAGCCGGAGTCAGAGACATCAGAGTCGATGATAGGGAACAGATCTTTCAGCTTGTCGCCAAACAGGTCAGTGTGCAGCGTGCCTTCACGTGCCACCATCTGGTTGACGTTGCCGCGCAGGGTGTTGATCTCGCCGTTGTGGCTCATGAAACGATTCGGCTGGGCACGGTCCCAAGACGGGAAGGTGTTGGTGCTGAAACGTGAATGCACCATGGCCAGGTGTGTTTCAAAGCCGGGGTTGGTCAGATCCTTGTAGAACGGGAACAGCTGACCGGGCGTCAACATACCTTTATATACAATAACTTTGGTCGACAGGCTGCAGGCATACAGCATTTTTGCCTGGCTCAGCGACGTGTCGCCGCGCAGCTTGTGCGTAAAGCGCTTGCGAATGATGTACAGCTTGCGCTCGAACGCCTCTTTATCGAGACCATCGGAAGCGCCAATGAACAGCTGGGCGATGTAGGGCTGCGCCATTCGGGCGGCCGGACCAACGTCAGCACCTTCAGCATCAGTCGGAACTTCACGCCAGCCAAGCAGGTTCTGGCCTTCTTCGGCGATGATCCTGTTGATCGCCTCGCGGCAGAACTCACGCTCTTTCTCGTTCTGGGGCAGGAAAATATTGCCGGTGGCGTACTTGCCTGCTTCTGGCAGGGTGACGTTGAGCTCGTTCTGAGCAACTTCGGCGAAGAACGTGTGTGGCAGTGCCATCAGGATGCCGGCGCCGTCGCCGGTGTTGGCTTCAAAGCCGCAACCACCTCGGTGATCCATGCGGGAGTTGAGGTGGTAGGCGTCCAGCATGATCTGGTGACTTGGGCGACCTTTGATGTCTGCAACAAAGCCTACGCCGCAGGAATCTTTCTCGTTGGCCGGGTCATACAGTCCGGTCTTCTCCGGAAAGCCAAACATGTGGGGGTATTGGGCTTGATCAGTCATAGTGTTCGCTACGTCTCTTTAATTCGTTTTTAGTGTTTCTCTTCCAGCCACCGTTGAACCCTCCCCCACATACGCTGCATCATGTAGCACTGCTGACAGGGAGATGCGTGAATTAGACATTATTGATTTGGCATGGCTCGGTGTTCTGCCGGCACCCCGGACTGCGTGTCCGGCAAGTTCCAGACGGTCCTAAAACACGTTACGCTGTTTTACGGGGGCTGGACACAATACCACTCAAACAGAATATGTCAAGTTAAGGGGCCGCACCATGCTTGGGTTTGTGGGTGTCAGGGTGACGTAGTGCCGCAGGTTTTGTCTTGATAAAACGGGGCAGCTGGATTACTCTTCGCCTTCTATATAGCGCCTCTGTTTTCCGACAATCAACGTGACAGGAAATAAAGAGAATCTGCCCACATCAACAATAAGCACAAGTTAACAGCTGAGGGGATATCACGTGGAAATTATAAGAAACAAGCGGGACGTTTGGGGTGACGAGGTCATTCTGGGTGTAGCCTGGGATCTGTTGTGGGTTGTCGCAGTCGCGGCACTGCTGCTGTTGGCTGGTCACGCCATCGTCATGGCGGCACTGGCCAAGCGTAAAGCCAAGCCCTCAGCCGAAGGCCCCAAAGTACGCCGTCACGATGCCATCGATCGCGCCTTTCACTGGATTATGGCCGCATCTGTGCTGGTTCTGATCGCCACCGGTGTCATGCCAATTCTCGGCGTGCGCTTTGCCTGGCTGAACATTCACTGGATTGCCGGCCTGATACTGACATTTGTGGTCATCTTCCACATTATCCGCGCTACCTTCTGGCAGGATTTCAAGTCGATGCTGCTGACGCCGTCCGATTTTGCCGAACCATTTGATGAAAGCCGCAAGCCGGGCAAGTACTCCTTCGAGCAGAAGGGCATGCACTGGGCCATGACCGTACTGGTACTGCTGGTCATCGTGACAGGCGTGATTCTGTTCACCAACATCAACTCACCGTTCTGGGCACGTCCCTCGGTGCAGGATGAAGCCCAGCTGGGTCTGATGTTCCTGCTGCACGGCCTGGCGACACTGGCCCTGGTTGCCTTTACCGCCATCCATATCTACTTCGCACTGCGTCCTGAGAAGATCTTCTACACCCGCTCCATGGTGAAGGGCTGGATCTCTGAGGACGAAATGAAGCAGAACCATGACACAAGCAAGTGGAAGCCCGAGGCTGAGTGATAGACGTGAAAGATCTTGAGAAAGAAATAGAAGTCGTTGAGAGCGGCTACGAGTTCCTGCTGGCCTACGCCGCGCAGGGAAGACCGCCACATGATGAAGACAATTATCCGCCGCCCCACGCACGGCCAACATTAAAAGACATGTTGAAGGCCATGCAGAACGTTGCGGCGGCGATCAACGACGGCAGTTCACAGCATGAGTACGAGCAGGTGATTGCGGATGATATCCGCAAGGCGAGCGCAGCTCTCAGCTTTGTGCTGGCGCAGCCAAAGATGAGTTCAGAGTTGATCGACAACCTGAACGCGTCAATACATCTGCGCGCCGTACTGACCGATTTCTTCCTCTACAGCGAAGTGTTCCGACCAGTATCCGAGTCTGCGGGCTCGGAACCAGCCAAGCCGGCATTCGACGCATCTCTGGCAGTTAACGCTGCCGCGCCGAAATCCGACTCCTGATCTGACAAATCAGCTAATCAGCCAGTGACACCGACCGAAGTCGGTGTCACTGGCTGGCTGTTGTCATATCTGTCCTAGCTGAACGTATAACACGCCCACCGCGATACCCACAGTCAGCAACAATAACAGCCACTTGCCAGCGCCCCCGCGTTTGTTGCCCCAGTTGTAATCTTCTTCCTCCACAAAAATAGGATTAATTTGACGTTTGAATAATCGCATTTAAGGACCTCTACTACCTTGGGTTTTAGCGGGTTCACTAATTGTGACAACAAATGCCCGGCATAATTTGCTGGACTTTGTGGCAATCCGGGGCGCATCTGTAACAAAGTGAAACCGCGCGCATTAATTGATAAGCAGGCGGTCAGCCTCATCAAAACTTGCTGATATACTCGCCCTGCTTAAAAAAACCATAATGAAAATAATCGGGGAACTCGCAGTGATATCACCCATATCCATCACTTCTTTTCGCCTGCCTGCCACACTTGCCAGCATCACCGTGCTGACGATCTGCGCAGCGGCTTATTCCACCCACTCCTACGCCCAGAATCCGACCGCGGAAGGTGTATTGCCCCTGACACAGGTCGACAGCGATACCGCCAACATCGAGCTGGATGGTGCCCTGGATGAGGCTGTCTGGAATACACTCCCTGCCTACGATGGCATGCGCGTGATCAACCCGGATACGCTGGCGCCAGCGTCCATGCGCACCGAAACACGGATCTTCTACAACGATCGCGGCATTTACGTCGGCGCCATGAACTATCAGGATCCAGACACCCTGGTGGCACGCATGAGCTCGCGGGATGAAGGCGTGCAGCGTGATGGTTATGTGATTTCCATCGACACGTCGGGTCAGGGCCTGTACGGCTATTTTCTGCGCATCAATCTGGGTGGCACCTTCTCTGACGGCACCATCCTGCCCGAGAAGCAGATCAGTCGTGACTGGGATGGTCCCTGGAATGCCGTGACCAAAGAGCTGGAGAACGGCTGGTCTACCGAGATATTCATTCCCTGGGGCATGATGCAGTTGCCGCAGACCGGCGAGGTGCGCGAGATCGGTATCTACACCGAGCGTATGGTGACCCACCTGAACGAAACCTGGTCCTGGCCAGCGTTGCCGCAGACCAACCCGGAATACCTGTCGGCGTTCCAGAAGTTCTCGGTGGCTGGTATTGATCCGAGCACGCAGTTCACCTTTTACCCCTATGCTTCCGCGACCTACAACAATATTACCGACGAGTCCGAGACGCGTGTGGGGGCCGATATTTACTGGCGGCCAACCTCCAATACCCAGGTATCGGCAACACTGAATCCAGATTTCGGTACCGTCGAGTCCGACGACATTGTCGTGAATTTGAGTGCATTCGAGACATTTTTCTCGGAGAAGCGCACATTTTTCCTCGAGGGCCAGGATATTTTTCGTGCCGGCCCACGTGCCAGTGGTGGCCCCTTCGGCCCCATCACAGTCCTGAATACCCGCCGCATTGGTGCGGCGCCGTGGATCGATACACCAGCCGGTGTTTCAGTGAGTCCGACCGAGCGCAATGCACCAACCGAGCTGCTGGGCGCTGCCAAAGTGACCGGCTCGCAGGGTAACTGGCGCTACGGCACGCTGCTGGCAGCCGAAGACGACATGAGCTTGCGTGGCCGCGATGCCGCAGGCAATCAGGTCAATCTGGAGTCCACCGGCCGCGATTTTGCCGTCGGCCGTCTGCTCTACGAGGACACCAGTGGTGGTGGCCGTCGCGGCTTTGGCTGGATTGGCACGCGACTGAGCCATCCCGATCATGACGCCACTGTAAACGGTGTCGACGTCTCCTGGTTCTCTGCCGACACCCGCTGGGTGTTCGACGGCCAGGTGCTGCACAGCGATGTGAACGGCACCACTGGTTCCGGTGCGCTGTTCGACCTGGCCTACCGGCCGGAGCGCGGCGTTCAACACTCTTTCACTGGCAACTACTTTGATGACACGCTGAACATCAACGACGTGGGTTATCTGCAGCGCAATGACCATGTGATGCTTGATTATCGCTTTAGCATTACAGAGTCGGGACTGGACAACCTGCGTTCCCGCACGCGCAGCATGAATGTCATCAACCAGTGGAATACCGACGGCCGACCCGTGCGTCTGGGTCTGTTCTTTGGTCAGAACATGACCTTTCTGGACAATACCAGCCTGAACATGAACTTCCGCTACTTCCCGCCACGCGTTGACGATCGTCTGAGTCGCGGCAATGGCACCTACAAAATCCCGCACCGACTGGCCTATGACATCGAGTGGAGCAGTGACCGTTCGCGTCCGATCAGTTACAGCGCGCGCTTTGGCAATGGCCAGGAAGACCTGCAGCGCAGCAACCTGAGCTACGAAGTGGGTGTGCAGTGGCAGCCCAATGACCGCTTTAACACCGAGCTGGAGCTGGAGTACCGTGACCGTGAATCGTGGCTGGTCCATCAGGGTGGCCCGCGCATGACCGCATTCCGCGCCACTGAATGGGCGCCCGAGTGGAACGTCAATTATTTCATCAATTCCAAGCAGCAGTTCCGCCTGGCGGTGCAGTGGACCGGTATCAAGGCCAAGGAAGACAAGTTCTATCGCATCGATCAGACCGATGTGCGGCACTTGATCCGTACGCCCAAGCCGGATGCTACCCCCGATGACTTTACGGTCAGCCAGATGAGCTTTCAGGCGCGCTATCGCTGGGAGATTGCGCCGCTGTCAGACCTGTTTATTGTCTACACACGCGGCAGCAACCTGCCTACGGATCTGGGTTCGGAGTTCCAGGACCTGCTGTTTGATTCCTGGAGCGAGCGCGTGACCGACACCTGGGTAGTGAAGCTGCGTTACCGCCTGGGTAATGGTTGACGGCTTGGAAACCAGTCCCGGTTGAGGCTGACAGCGGCGGGTCATACGCCGGCCGCTGTCACCCAATCATCAACAAAATGTCGTAGACTGCCAGATCTGTAAAGTCCACTTTCAGATAGAAAAAAGGATACACTGATGGTCACTCGGTCGATGTCACGATTGTTGCAAGGGGTTGTGCTCATGTCTGTCATTACTGGCAATGTGCTGCCGTTAGCACCGGCCATGGCGCAAAGCGATGCTGCCGACAAAGTCGTTGTGGCGCACCGCGGGGCCAGTGGCTACCTGCCCGAGCATACCCTGCCGGCTGCTGCCATGGCCTACGCCATGGGCGCTGACTTCCAGGAACAGGATGTGGTCATGACGCGCGACGATCAGTTGATCGTATGGCACGACCTGACGCTGGATCGCAACACCGATGTGCGGCATCAGTTTCCGGGTCGCGCCCGCGACGATGGACGTCACTACGTTATTGATTTCACGCTGGAAGAGCTGCGTCAGCTGCGCGTCACCGAGGGCTACCGCCTGAATGATGCCGGCGCAGAAGAGATGATCTACCCGCAGCGATTCCCGCTGTGGCAGTCTACTTTCACCATTCACACCTTTGCCGAACAGCTGCAGATGATTCAGGGGCTGAACCGCTCGACAGGCCGCGATGTCGGCATCTATCCCGAGCTGAAGTCACCAGCCTTTCACCATGAACACGGCAAGGATATCGGCATGGCCGTGCTCAGCGAGTTGAAGCGTTTTGGTTACACCAGCAAGGACAGCAATGTGTTTGTGCAGACCTTCGAGTTTGACGAGCTCAAGCGCGTGAAAGAAGAAGTGCTGCCGGCATTGGATATCGAACTGAAGCTGGTGCAGCTTATGGGTGATGACGAGTCTTACGCCTGGATGCTGGCGCCGGGCGGCATGCGCGAGCTGGCGCAATACGCTGACGGCATCGGGCCTGAGAAAGGCATGATCATCAGCTATGAGTCGACGCCCAACAATCTGCAGATCAGCTCGCTGGTGCGCGATGCCCACCAGGCCGGGCTGAAAGTGCACCCCTATACCTTCCGTGCGGACGACGGTCAGGTGCCCGGCTATGCAGACGATTTTGAACATCTGCTGGAGATTTTCCTGTTCGAAGCCAATGTTGACGGGCTGTTCACCGATTTTCCGGACAAGGCGGTGGACTATCTGAGCGAGAGATAAAGGGGACGGAGGGATTTAGCCAGCTAAATCCCTCCGTCCCCTTTAGGCCCTTTGGGTCATTAAATAGCTTTCGCCTGCTTACTTATTGCTGTACACTGCGCGCCCTTTTTGTAGAATATCCTCGTTTACCGCACGTCACGCCAGCAGGCACCTATTATGTCCAGCACCACCGCGCCCGATCTCGGCTTTGCCGAGCTCAATCTGCCCGCATTCCTGTTAAAAACACTGGAGCGCGTCGGGTATGAAAAACCCTCGCCTATTCAACAGGCTACAATTCCTGCCTTGCTCGAAGGAAAGGACATTGTGGGCATGGCCCAGACCGGCACCGGCAAAACAGCCGCGTTTGCACTGCCGATTCTGGCCAAAATCGATGTGAATAACCCGTCGACCCAGGCACTGGTGCTGTGTCCAACGCGCGAACTGGCCATCCAGGTGGCTGAGGCCTTCCAGACTTACGCCGAAGGACTGCGTGGATTCCACGTACTGCCCATCTACGGTGGTCAGGACATGAGCCGGCAACTGCAGGCACTGCGTCGTGGTGTGCACGTAGTGGTAGCAACCCCCGGCCGTCTGCTCGACCATCTTAATCGACGCTCGCTGGACCTGAAAAAAATCAACACGCTGGTACTCGACGAAGCCGACGAGATGCTGCGCATGGGTTTTATCGACGATGTCGAAACCATTCTGCAGCAGACCCCGGACAGCCGTCAGGTTGCGCTGTTCTCTGCGACCATGCCGCCGCCCATCCGCAACGTTGCGGAAAAGTATCTGCATGATCCGCAGGAAGTGCGCATCAAAAGCGCAACCAGCACCAACTCCGATATCGATCAGTACTACTGGCTGGTGCAGGGCACCAACAAGCTGGATGCGCTGACGCGCATGCTGGAAGTCGAAGACTTCGACGGCATGATCGTATTCGTACGTACCAAAAACAGCACCGTCGAGCTGGCCGAGAAACTCAACGCACGTGGCTTCTCTGCCGCGGCCTTGAACGGCGACATGAACCAGCAGCTGCGTACCCGCACCGTTGAGCAGTTAAAGAACGGCCAGTTGGATATCGTGGTAGCCACCGACGTGGCAGCACGCGGCCTGGATGTGGAACGCATCAGCCACGTCATGAACTACGACATACCCTACGATAACGAAGCCTACGTGCACCGGATTGGTCGTACCGGACGCGCTGGCCGCAGCGGCAAGGCGGTCCTGTTTGTTGCACCGCGCGAACAGCGTATGCTGCAGTCGATCGAGCGCACCACGCGCAAGAAAATCACGCGTATGGAACTGCCTACCCGTGGTGATCTGATCCTGAAGCGCAGCCAGCAGTTCAAGCAGACCATCGCCGATGCATTGGCACAGGACAACCTGGATTTCTTCCGCAGCCTGATCGCCGATCTTTGTCAGGAACATGAGTGTTCACTGGAAGATGCGGCAGCCGCCATGGCCTTCCTGTTGCAGAAAGACCGACCGCTGGAGCCATCTTTCAAAGAAGTGAAAGAAACCGGCTACGGCACGAGCAAAGGATTCAAGGAAAAGGCGTCAAGAGGCACACACTCTGCTGGTGACGACTATGCTGACGAGCGGCCTGCCCGCAAGCAACGCAGCAAAGTCCCGACAGGTGATGAGTACATTGGCAGCCTGCTGGAAGGTGATGATGCTGGTGAGCGTGCGCCGCGCAAGCGACGCGAGCAGCGTGACTTCAGTGATGGTGATGATGTGCCGATGGAACACTTCCGTCTGGCTGTGGGGCACGACCATGGTGTCACGCCGCGCGAGATTGTTGGTGCCATCGCCAACGAAGGCGGCATCGAAGGTCGTTACATCGGCCGCATCCAGATATTTGATGATCACACCACCATCGATCTGCCGACTGGCATGCCCGATGAAGTATTCCAGACTCTGCAGCGTACACGCGTATGCAATCAGGCTCTGAACCTGGAGCGTATTGCAGCTGGCATGGCGCCGGATCGTGGCCGTCGCTCGCGTCCTGAAGGTGCCCGCAAACCACGTTCAGCGGGTCCACGTCGTGAAGCATTTACAGAATCCACGCGTCCGCCACGTGCGGCTCGCCAGGATCGTTTTGCCGACAGCAAGCCGGGCGGAGATCGTCCCCGCTTCGACCGCTCGGCAGACAAACCGGATTCGGACAAGCCACGTGGCGATCGCATCAAAACCGGCGGTTTTAAAGGCGACAAGTTCAAGTCCGAGAGCAGGGGCAGTAAGTTTGGCACCGACAAGTTCAGCGCGGACAAGCCCAAAGAGAAAAAGCGCGGCGCTCCCAAAAAGCGTGTCGACAAAGACAAGGGCAAACGACGCTCGCCGGCTCGCGGCAGCAAGTAAGCCACTCGCCTGCAACCAGCGCAGGCGATCGGCACGCAGTCTGTTAGACTAGGCCCAACTTCATAGTCAGGGGCCGAATATTGTGACGCTGGATCTTGCCGGGGCGCTGGCCCTGATAAGCGCCATGCTGGTGCTGGCTGCCTTGCCCAGCATCAGCGTGCTGGCCGTGACATCACGCGCACTGAGCGGCGGTTTCAACCACGGAGCCGCCGTCAGTGCCGGTGTGGTCATCGGCGATCTGCTGTTTATTCTGATTGCGCTGTTTGGTGTCGCCCTGCTGATGGATCTGGCTGGTGGCTGGACCGTCTGGCTGAAATACCTGGCAGCCGCCTATCTGTGCTGGATGGCACTTACCCTCTGGCGCAGCCCGACTACCTCGTCAACAACCCTGTCTCCCGACTCAACTCCCTCAATGTCCCTGCGCGGCAGCTTCATCAGTGGTCTGCTACTGACGCTGGGCGATCAGAAAGCCGTGCTGTTCTATCTGGGATTTCTCCCGGCCTTTGTAGATGTGACTCGCATCACTGCGCTGGACGTGCTGGTCATCATGCTAATTACTGTCGTCACCGTGGGTGGTGTCAAGCTCGTCTATGCGGCGCTGGTAGCGCGGGCAGGGCAGCTGCTGGCTGGCAATCCACACTTTCAGCACTGGGCGCGCTGGCTGAACCGCCTGGCGGCGTTGCTGCTGGTGGTAGCGGCCGTGCTGGTGCTTCTGCGATACTAGGGTCATGAAAATCATTTACCGTGCTGCCGACATCATGGAAGCCCACATCGTGGCGGGTCTGTTGCGCTCGCACGGTATTGAGCCGCACGTGGGCGGGCATTACCTGCAGGGGGCCGTGGGTGACCTGGCAGTGCAGGGTTTTGCCGACGTCTACGTGCAGGACGATGATTTTGACGCGGCACAACCGGTCATCCGCGATTATGACAGCCAGGCGGAAGCCCTCACACAAGGAGAAGATGCTGATGAGTATCAAGCAGATTGGGGCGACCCCGATTCAGGAATATCACACGCTTAACTGCCATTGCGGTGCCGTTGAGATTGAGCTGCACCTGCCCGACGGCGTGGTATCGCCGCGCCGCTGCGACTGTTCCTTCTGTCGCCGCCGAGGCGCCATCATGGGTACCACCAGCCTGCCTGCCATTCGTATTGTCAAAGGCGAGGACGTGCTGAGCCTGTACCAGTTCAACACCCAGGTCGCCAGACACTACTTTTGCTCACAATGCGGCATTTACACGCATCACCAACGCCGCTCCGACCCGAATGAATACGGGTTTAACGTCGGCTGTCTGGAGGGCGTCAACCCGCGTGACCTGGGTGAGGTGCCGATCATGGATGGCGTCAATCATCCCTCGGATCGCAAGTAAGTAATCGCTATTAATCGGGTCTTTAATTCAAGCAGGTTTCCAAGAATAACGCGCCGCTGGAGGCAATATGAACCGTCTGCTCAAATCGCTCGTCTGCACTACGATTACGCTGTTCACCGCTGTGTCACTGGCACAGGAATTCATCTGGGCACCCGATTTTCCGGTGGGCAGCGAGATACCGGCCATCAACGCCCAGGACCAGACTGGTGAGGTTCGTACACTGGGCGATCTCAGCGGTGACAAGGGTCTGGTGCTGGTCCTGAGCCGCTCCTTTGACTGGTGCCCGTACTGCATCGCGCAGTTGCAGCAGCTGGTGGATGTGGCGGACGAGTTTGAATCGATGGGATTCAACGTCGCTACCATGACCTATGACTCGCTGGAGACATTGCAGGGCGCCGAGATTGACTACGAAACTGACTTCCCGCTGCTGCGCGACGAAGACACTACCCACGTCACCGCACTTGGCATTCTCAACACCGAATACGAACCCGGCAGCCGTGCCTACGGTATCCCCTATCCGGGTATTTTCCTGCTGAGCCCCGATGGTGCCGTGCTGGCCAAGTTCGCCGAGGAGGATTACCGCAACCGGCCCGATTTTGACTATGTGCTGGAGGCTGCACGGGGGCTGTAAACACATCTCGAACCGTGCCGGGTCGCCACTCAGGTTTGCCTGGCCCCCAGCACAGTGATCAGCCTGCCATCGCACATGGCAATAAACGTGAAATGGCCCCCACTCGTCACGTTTCAGCCTTTTGGGTTATTGCAAAGTCACAGGGATTCCATTAAACAGGAAGCACAATCACGCCCGGACACAACACCGGGCGCAAACAGGGAGAACGGGTTGTGTTTGTTGTCATCTTTCGCGCCAAAGTCAAACAGGCCGATGAGCTGTATTCAGCCACGGCCAGCCGCCTGCGCGAACTTGCCCTGACCGAATTCGGTTGTCTGGAATTCACCGCGGTCAACGAAGGCGATACTGAAATCGCTCTCTCCTACTGGCCTTCCGAAGCCCACATCCTGGCCTGGAAGGCCCACCCCGAACATCGCACCGCCCAGCAGCTGGGCCGTGAACGCTGGTACGCCTCGTATTCTGTGGAGATCGCCGAGATCGGCCGACGCTACGTGTCGTAGCCAACGCCTGGCTTTTGTTGCGTCTTGCAGGCGTCCAGCGCCATCAGCCGGCCAGACAACCGGCCTTAACTTGCGGGGCACCCGCAGGGCGGTAGCGTGCCTGGATTTTTGTCATCCGCCACTTAAACCAGAATAACGGAGTACCCGCCATGACCGCACATACCGTATCCGGCAGCTGCCTGTGCAGCGCCGTCACCCTGACCGTACCCACCGAAGGCCACATCGAGGCCTGCCACTGTGGCATGTGCCGCAAATGGGGTGGTGGTCCACTGCTCGCATTGATGCCAACCGGCAAACCCGAGATCAACGGCGCCGACAACATCAGCAGCTACAGCTCCTCCGAGTGGGCCGAGCGCGCCTTCTGTAAATCCTGCGGCACCCACCTTTACTACCGCATGAAGGAACACAACAACTACGCCATCCCGGCGGGCCTGTTCAAGGACAACGGCAGCTTCAGCATGCATGAGCAGATATTTATTGATAAGAAGCCGGACTACTATGATTTTGCCAATGACACGCCCCGGCTAACGCAGAAAGAGGTGTTTGAGAAGTTTGGGGTGAGCTGAGGCCTGGTGGGACAATAAATTTTCAAAGGAACAGGTTCTGAAAGCATAAAAATTTATCGAGCATGAAGCGCCTGAGATTCATGCCTGGGTGATAAAGAAGCTGGAAGACGCGGTCGAGAAGGGGTGGTTGAAAGCCGCATGAGCTCAACTTTAAGTCTGGAGCATGAAGCTACTTTTCCTGAGCATCTCGATGAGCTTGTAAGAATTCGAACTGAAGCGATGCGCGACAGTCTCATCAGAATTGGGAGATTTGATCCGGAATGAGCCAGAGAAAGATTCACATCCGGCTTCGATCCCCAGTACACAAGATTCATAAACTCTGGTGGTCTGAGAGTCGGCTTCCTGGTAGTGAAGCCGGGGCAGAACTGCTTGAAGCTCGATCGCTTGTACATCACACCTGGCTATCAAGGTCGTGGAGTGTATCAGGATGAGGCGGAGTGGGATATAAACTATATCCGCAAGCCTCGGAATCATTGAGCCAAATATCACATTGCATGAGGCAGCCATGGATAAGCAGCTAAAGGAACTCAGATTACTGTCAATAACAACTGCGCTACTGTCTGGTACAGCATTTGTCACAATGCTAAGACTTGCGGCATTTCCGACTCCGGGATCGGCAGAATTGTATGCCTTTACGTTGTTTGGAGTATTTCTGATTGTGGTTCCGCATATGGCTGTCCATTCCAAAATTAAAAAAATCAGGAGGACATATGGAGCTGAGCGAAACTGAACAACGTATGCTGGATTCTCTGGAGAAACGTCAAGTCAGATGGAAGTCTGGCCGCTGGGCTGCGTAACTAATCTCTCTGCTTCTTCACAGAAAAGCGATCGAACAAATAATGGACACTATAGCCAGAATCAAACACTGGATAGCTAACGACTCCGAACGGATGAAGGCGCTTGACGTTGCTGCGAGAATGGACCTTCCTGAATGGTGTCTTGCCGCCGGGTTTGTGCGCAATCTGGTTTGGGACAAACTTCATGGCTATGTGCACGCCACAGCATTAAACGACATTGATCTCATTTACTTTGATCCCGCAGACACGACAGAGATTAAAGAGAAAGAAAGTGAACAGGAACTTGGCAGCGTGTTGGATGTGCCGTGGTCAGTCAAGAACCAGGCGAGGATGCACCTGCGGAACGACGACAGACCCTACAGCTCAACTTCAGATGCCATGAGCTACTGGGTTGAAGTGGAGACGGCGGTCGGCGCGACACTAAACAGTGCAGGTGACATCGTACTGGTATCGCCATTTGGCTTTGACGCACTCTTCGATCTTACAGTAACCATCAATGCGAAAAGGCCCAAGCCAGTGGATTTCCATAAACGGATGTCTTCAAAGCGGTGGCTGGATATATGGCCGAGGTTGGTGATTAATGCCTGAAAGAACCCGACAATGCCAGCCCCCAGTTGACTGGTACTGGTGACAGATCTGGGCCGAATTTGCTGTACTTTTTTAGAAACAGACTAAAAAAACTGAATGGGTCACTGCGAATGGAGGTGCCGAAGTTGATTTCTAAATTTCTTGAACTAGAAAGGTCTGAGCAGGACAAACTGATCGATTTAGCTCGACAGGATGCTGGCAAGCAAAAAGGTAGATTGAGTTTTTGGTTAAAATGGAGTCTTGCCCATGTCGGAGTATTGGTCGTGACAGCTTTTGTAGCTGGCTTCTGTATTGCTGCGCTGTTCGAAATGTTTGGGTCGAGATCCCCTGGCCCTACAACTGTTGGGGCTGTTATAGGTGTGGGTTATGTGATGTTATGGCCATGCCTCCAGAGAGTTATCAGTGTGTACCTGCTTAAGTCCGAAATAAGATCGCGCCTGGATCTCGCATCAATTTGACAATGCCGAGCAATTCCAGTCAGCACAGTTGGGGCAGAGCCTCGCTTCACTCAGTCTGTTTTGGCGATGTTAGGGCGACCATGGACCTGCGCAATGTCTGAAACGATAGTATGTGTGGGTGCTGTGGTCTATCGCGGTGATGAGATACTGTTGGCTCGCCAGGCAAAAGGTCATTCCTTGGAAGGGCAATGGACGATTCCTTGGGGGAGACTTGATAGAGGGGAGTCGCCAATGACGGCGGCTATACGAGAGACAACCGAGGAAGCTGGCATCATAGCAGAAGTTGATGGCCTGCTTGGAGTCCAAGAGTTACCTGCACCGTGGTCGGGCTGGCTAGGTTTGATATATTTATGCAGGCACATCAGTGGCGACCCGGAACCTCAAGATCCCGAAATGGATGCGGCAAGATACTTTACTAAGACGAACCTAGCTGAGATTGATGAGCCTATTGAGCCTCTCTCCGCTTGGCTGGTTGCACGTTTCTATAACGATGATCTCAAGGTGATTCCAGCAAATCCGTCGAATCCCTTGCAATCACGAGGGTCGTTTCTTTGAAACATTGCCTAACAAATTCATCAACTGCACGTTATCCGTGCTGGACACAGCACTTCGCGCTACGTCGGTTATGAAAGACGTTTGGTAACCGACATGATTCAAGCTGTATTATTCGATCTTGATGAGACTCTAGTTGACCGCACAGAAACGATGCGGATGTTTCTTATGAGACAACACAAGAGAGTCACAGCATTAAATAGAATAGATTGTTTTGAATACGTCGATGCATGCCTCAAGTATCAAGAGAATGGGTACGCTGACAAGCATGAAGCATATAAATTGGCGTGCGACGCAATTGGCCTATCTTTCGCAAACCTGGCCGATCTGCTTGTTGAAGATTTTAAAGAGTATTACGGCAAAGAGCCGGTCTTGTTTCCAGGTGTCCTCGACACACTTGGAATTTTGCACAAGAGTTATATGATGGGATTGGTGAGCAATGGAAGAACCAAAGTCCAGGCCGCAAAGATAGAAGCAAGTGGCATCTCAAGGTTCTTCTCTTCAGTATGTATATCTGAGGCGATCGGAGTCAAAAAGCCAGACCGAGAAATATTTATTAAATGTCTTGATGACCTGTCGGTTAAACCTCTCGATGCGGTTTTCGTAGGCGACAATCCTTCATTAGACATTGAGCCAGCCAAAGCTTTAGGGATGCGAGCTGTTTGGCGAAGAAACGGGTGCTTTCCTGAACCGAAATCTTGTGACGGCATATATTCCAACATAGACGAATTGCCAGGGATGCTGAAAAATATTGACTAACCAAGTCTTCAACTACGCGTCGCCGGCGCCAGGCACGGACCACGGCCGCGCCGGTCACGAACGGCATTAGGCTGAGGTGACTTGTCATGAAATTGTGCTATGTCGCGATCCACGATTATGGTTCTGGTTCTGTAGGCATAAAGGTCTTTGCAAGGTCAATAAATGAAGTAAAGTCTGTGTTGCCAGAGCCTGAATGGAAAGTCTATTCCCCTGATGAAACGGGCCATCTTCGCCATCTGGAGCTGCTCCCGGAATCTGATATCGATGAAAGATCTCAACTCTTGCAAACTGTCATAGAAATTGGGCTGCAACGCGCAAAGGGTAAAACCTTATTCATAGTCAAGGACAAGACTGGTGAAGTGAGGCATGTGTGGGCAAGGTCTGTTGGCGAAATTCTAGAGTCGTATCCAAAACTGTTCATATTGTCCTCGGTAACATCAGAAAGTACTGGATATTCGGATATCGATAGGCCTGATAAGTTTCTGCATAGAAATGCTGATGAGGGTCGCCAAGTCTAATGGGTGAAATCCTTGCTAATTTGTGTACAGAGGAAATGACTATACACACAGCTATAAGCCAAAATTCGCCTAACAAGCGCATGCAGACTGACGCCGACACCTCCGTCTTATGTGTCACCCGCTGGGCTCAATCATTAACACATAAATACACCGGCTTCGGCGCAGCTGAAGCGGGCGCTAGGTGCGGCCACCAACTTAGTCAGGGAAAAAATGGACACGGAACTGGAAAGATATCTTAGAAGATCGCCCAAGCCGCAATTCAGTGCTGAGCTGTTCCGTGCTGGTGTCACGTCAAAATTTACAAGAGACTGCCAGGCTGAAATTTACGAGATTGGATCCGTAGGCAAGGTTTTTACAACCACCTTATTGGCGATTCTGGATCGACAAGGTTTCATAAGTATCAACGATCTGGTTTCTAAGTTTCGATCTGATTTGCCATTTGCTAGCCAAGTTTCTCTGAGACAGCTTGCCTCACATACTTCGGGCCTACCTAGCAACCCGCTGACAGGGATAAAACTTGTCACAGAGTCTTATTTGGGCATGTTTATTAGTAGTTTCAGAGAAGAAGACTTTAATCGATACCTCAGAAATTTGAGGAAACTCCGCAGTCCAGGGCGCTTCAGATACTCGAACGTAGGAATGGCATTGTTAGGCGAAATCCTTTCTTCCGCGCTGGGTACAAGTTATGAGTCTGCTGTTATTGAGCACATATGCAAACCGTTAGGCATGAGTGATACATCAGTCGCCGTGCCACAAATGCAAGGCAACCTTGTAGTTGGGCACAATTCCAAAGGTAGGCCAGTCGAACCATTTAAATGGGCTGGGATGGAAGCCGCTGGAGTTTGGCGTTCTACCACAGGGGATATGATGAAATTTCTCAGAGCTATGCTCGGGTATTCAGGGGATGGTTGGCGCGAACTGGCCGGCGCTACTACCAATCCAGTAGCAAAAGTTTCCAAGAGGATGGCTGTTGGTCTGGGATGGCTAACGTACAAGTCTGAACGTTCTGGTACGTTGATTTGGCATGATGGGGGCACATTGGGCCAGAACGCTGTGGTTGCCTGGAGTCAGGAACTGGACAGCGCGTGTGTGCTTTGTACTAATCAGCGCCCAGGGTTGCGAGAAATATTGCTGCCAGGTCGAGACATCGGAACTGTAGCTATCAAAATACTAAGTGGTTCAAATGCCAAGAGTACCTAACAATCCGCAGCAATCGCTCCCGTTGGTCGCTGGGACAGCCAAAACGCTGCGCTTAATTGGCTGCCCTTGTGCGGGGCGTTAGAAATTCTAGATACGAACAAGGTTTTAACTTGAGTGATATACACCTGACCGATGCAAAGCGAAAAGGCAATAAACTCCTGGTCTGCCCCTATTGCAACGAAGAGTTCCACATAAGTAGAGATACGGTAGTTCCTGCTCCAGTGCCAGTTGCGTCGATGGGATGCAAGAGAATTGCCACATGTCCTAGATGCAATAAAGATAGCTGTGCTGCCCGGGATGCCTTGGAATATGATCTCGATGATCCTTCACCAACGCCCAATTTCTAACAAGTTGCTGTTGTCGCCGCTGCGCGGCAGGGACCTCCGTTTCGCTACGGCCTCAAAGCAAGGCGTTATGTGTCCGTAGTGTTCGAGACGTGCAGAAAGGGAACTGGAAAAAATGGATAGGAAAGGAAGTTGCCTATGTGGATTAGTTCGAATCAGTGTGAGCCGCGACGCGACCGATGTTGGGGCTTGTCATTGTAAGATTTGCCAGAGATGGACTGGCGGTCCATTGATGGAGTTAGAGTGTGGGTCTAACGTTAAGTTTGAAGGTTCCGAAAATATAAAAGTCTTCAAATCTACGCAAAGGGCTGAAAGAGGGTTTTGTAAGGAGTGTGGGAGTCATCTATTCGTCAGATCGGTTGAAAGCGACGAGTACGGTATTCCGCCAGGAATCTTTGAAGACGTTCAAGGTATTAACTTTAATCGGCAAGTGTTTATTGACAATAAGCCGAACTACTATAGTTTCGCAAACACCACACGTGATATTAGTAGCGACTATATATACGAACATTTCCCACAGGTCCGGGATGAAAACACATAACAATCGCAATCAGTACGGCGCTGCGCGCCCGGACGCTCACTTTGTTCGCGCCGCAGTTGCGGGGCGTTATGAATTCGAGGGTCTAGCATGATCAATTGGCAGTATTTCCCAAAATCGGATATGGCTCCCAAAATTGCTATTTCGGTAGTTCATGTATTTGAATCAGTAGAAGCAAGGGGCACGTCTAACACTCAAGAGCTCCCGAGCAATGCAGTTTTGGCTGAAGCGCGCGAGGGACTACAGGAGATTGGCTTTGATGTAGAAACGGGAAAATCTGCATCAGATAAAATAGCAGTTCCGGTTTTGTTTGGGCAGAACGGGAAGCTCGAAAAATCATTTGAAGCGGATGCGTATCACAGGGCTCATGAATTCGTAATTGAGGTGGAGGCCGGGCGGGCGGTCGTGAATAATCAATTTCTGAAAGATCTATTCCAGGCTTGTATGATGCACGGAGTTGAATATTTAGCAATAGCTGTTAGAAATCGCTATCGCGCCAGTAATGACTTTGAGCGAGTGGTCAGATTCATGGACACCTTATATGCGAGTAATCGAATGTCTTTACCTCTCAAGGGCATTCTTATAATTGGCTACTAAATACGCATGATAAGACAAATTACCGCGACGCATTTTTTCGCTCCGCATGCGGCTACACTAAAATGCGTTCGTGTTGGCGGCATTATGTTTCTAGGAGAGTCCAGTGAAAAATAAAGAAATTGAAGATCTTTTCAAAGATACAGATGCAAACGCCTCTAAGCTAGTGAACATGGAACCCGCCAGCGATCACAGGGTGATCGGTAACTGTTCAGGATAGAGCTTCAAAGGAAGCGAAAATTTTGACCATGACGATAGTGGGTCTTTGAATAATTATTATGGCGTTGAAGATAAAAAGAATCGTGCTGAAGCGGAACGAGAAGGCTGGTATGAAGGATATGACTGCTAGTATTCGCGAAGGATAACTTTCAAATCAATCTGGGACAAACAAGAGCGCGCCCATAATCAAGAGCGTAATGAGTTTTCTAAATAGGGTTAAAGTAATGACCGGCTATAGGACTGGCTCAAATTGGAGCGATTTAAACGAGTTGAAATGCTTACTTGCATATAAGAAGCTTGAAGAAGCTGGATTCCCTAGAAACATGGCTACTGAATTGGCGAATGGTATCGCCCTTGAATCTAAACTTTCGCGAAGCTCAGTAAAGGCCAAAATTGGCAACTATAAATCGGTTGCTGGAGTCACGGGGCATTCCAATGCTTCTCAGAACACGCTCTCCATGTATAAAAATCACGGCCATTTGAATTCGGCTCAGCTCCAAAGTTTAATTGAAAGTGGTAAATACTCATAACAAACAATCGCAAGCGGCCAGCAAGCTAGCGCATGAGTAAGGGCGTTAGGGCTCGTCATAGTGACCACCCAGAGCGAAGATATAGATTGATGATTCATCGAACTGATACACAATCCGATCCTTCTGGGATATGCGTCTGGACCAAAATCCAGACAGGTTATGCTTCAGCGGTTCAGGTTTGCCCAGTCCAACAGTGGGGTTGTCGCAGCGAATGAGCTCTTTAATTATTTTGCGAGTCGCATCGTGCAATTTTTTGTCCTTTTGGCGCATGGCTTCATACGCCTCCCACGTCTTGCCCTCAAATACCAGTGATCTCATCCATTTGCTCTTTGGTCGGCGTGTATCCTTTACGCTCTGCGTGGGTTTTGGCTGACTCGGCAAGTTGCCGCATCAGGCTACTGTTTTGCAGAACATACAGCGTTTCCTGCTCGCGCTCCCAGTCTTCAGCACTCATCACCACAAAGTCTTGCCCAGATCGCCGGGAGACCCTTATCGGTTCATGTCTACTAACACTTTGTTCTACAAGCTTTTTCAGGTTATCCCTGAACTTATTTACACTTACTGTTTCCATCGCAACCACCAATATATGTACGGGAATGCCGTACAAGTATACTCTAGCCGCCCTAACAATCACAAGCAATCGGACGCCAGCGCAGCTGGCGCCGTTGTTGATGGGCGTTATGGAGCCAAGTAACAGTGGTGCCATCCGAAAAGCGTAAATATATGCACCTTGCAGTTATGGAGGGGCGAATGGCCATAGCAAAATGTGCTGACAACCCTCCGGTAGGGTGTGTGCTAGTTCAAAATGGAAAAGTGGTGGCGCGGGGTCATACGAATAGTCCAGGAGAGCCGCATGCAGAGGCGATGGCAATCAGCCAGCATTAATAATGCAGCCGATGATGTTGTTGCTTTTGTAACGCTGGAGCCATGTTCATTTCAAGGCAGAACACCGTCATGTGCGCAAACCCTAATCGATGCTGGTATAAAAACAGTTTGCGTCGGAATTCTGGATCCAGATCCGAGGTACAATGGCCAAGGAATAGAAAAAATGAGAGCTGCCGGGATAAACGTTGAGGTAGGAATATTGGCTCACGAAATCAGTGCAGAATTGAGGAGCTTCCTTGGAAAGGCTCCATAACAATTACATCAAGTACGCTCCCTTCGGTCGCCGGATGCCTGCTTCGCAGGCACCGCTTATGAAAGGGCGTTAGCCAGCGGTCCGCAGCGCACTTATAGACATCAGTTCAATGCCTTGGCTGGATGAGCCAGGGAACTCAACTACTGAGCAAATGGAGGGCACTTGTTAAATTGTATATATGGTTTCAGTGTGTTGTTGCTACTAACGTCTTGCGTGAATCAAACTGTTAGCAGCGAAATACCGACACAGAGATCTATCACTCAACTAGTGGATGGCACAGTCAAGACTATCGAGAGTGATGGGTTGTTCCTGCAGTTTCGCGCGAACCTAGAGGAGCGAAATGTTGAACTTACTTCGCCTGACATAAGTAGTGTTGCCTGGTTAAATGCTGCGCCGGGAGTTGCGTATCGTGTTGGTGACTATTGGATGAACGTACATCTCTATTCAGTTGCTGCCGCTGCTCAAGAAAACGCAGACCGGATTCCAGCCGGTGCTGATTCCGGGATGTCAGATTGGGTCGCACCGCCGCATTTCTTTCTTTGCGACCGCATCATCGCGCTCTACCTTGGTCAAGATCAGAATGTTATAGCTGCATTAACTGAGGTATGTGGTCCACAATTTGCTGGATTTCAGCAGCAGGCTAACAATCAGTTGCAGACCGACAGCGGATACTACGCAGCTATTGTGTTACTCGCTATGCTCAAACAATAACACAATAGCCGCTCCACACCCGCTGCGGCTGAACAAGGGCGTTGAACAAATCCGCTGCGCGGAAGCTATAACCGGATAG
>TARA_R100000306_G_scaffold62603_1_pt1 | contig 115361 bp, 120 predicted proteins | sample TARA_R100000306 | Tara Oceans TARA_R100000306 (sample SAMEA2620824) | marine metagenome | biome: marine biome (ENVO:00000447); feature: mesopelagic zone (ENVO:00000213); material: "saline water (ENVO:00002010), including plankton (ENVO:xxxxxxxx)" | depth 1000 m | reverse complement strand
GGCGGCTGGGACGCTCGCAAGCTCGCGCCCTTGTGCGCGGCGTTAGGAGTCAACGTGGCCGATAGTCTTTCACAAATATCTGACTTTCTTATTAGCCTGGACGGGCTGAAGTTGGTAAACCGCAGAACCTATATCAATGGGGGCGAGCGAGTCGAAAACTCTGCGGAACATTCCTGGCATTTGGCGATGGCTTGTTGGGCATTCTCCGAATTACTTAGCGAAGACTTCGATGTATTGAAACTTGTCAAACTGGCGCTGGTGCATGATCTTGGTGAGATTGACGCAGGTGATACTTTCCTTTACAGCGCTAATCGTTCAAACGCTCATGTCGACGAACGCAAGTGTGTGGAGAGAATGTCGTCACATCCGGGAAACTCGATCCCAGATCTAGTGCAGCTTTGGGAAGAGCAGGAGACTGGTACCAGTAAAGAAGCTAGATTGCTAAAGGTAATAGATCGGCTGCTGCCGTTCCTTCACAACATGAAGAGTGAGGGACGAGCATGGAGAGATAACGGAATTCATAGAAGCCAAGTACTAAAAATGCACCAATTTATTGAGAAAGAGCAGCCAGAGATCCATGAATGGGTTCTTTCAAAAGTTGAATATGCGGTGGAGCAAGGATGGCTGAAAGCCTCCTAACCATCAATTACACGCATCCAGCTCCGCTGGTGCGTGAACTAGGGCGTTATGCCTACAAGCTCGTAGCGCCCAGCAGTAATATGGGCTAATATATGACCATAATTTAGATCCAAATAGAGGTTTTTATGCGTCAGGTATTAGCGGATTTTTCTGTAAGTATTTCAGAATTAAAGAAAAACCCTTCAGCGCTGCTTTCCCAGGCCAGTGGTTCACCTATAGCAGTGCTAAATCACAACAAGCCAGCGGCCTACCTGATTCCAGCGGAGACCTACGAAGCTCTAATGGACATGATTGATGACTATGAACTGGCACAACTTGTTGAGGAGCGTCGTGGCGACAAAGATCAAGCTATAACGGTGTCGTTGGATGACTTATAAGCTGCGTTTTCTTCCGGCTGCGCTGAAGGAATGGGAAAAGCTTGGTGCTCCGATCAGGAGCCAGTTCAAGAAGAAGCTGGCAGAGCGATTGGAGAACCCCAGAGTGCCTACTGATAAGTTAAGCGGCTATGACTCCGTGTACAAAATTAAACTTCGCTCTGCTGGTTACCGGTTAGCCTATGAGGTTGTTGATGATGAGCTGTTTGTGTATGTACTTGCCGTAGGCAAGCGGGAAAAGGGCAAGGTCTACTCGTCTCTCAAAATGCGAACCTGATATGAAGCAGAGCAGGCATAACAATCAGTTCCAGACCGACAGCGTGCACTGCGCAACATTTGTGTTACTCGCTGTCGCTCAAACAATAACACAAACGCCGCTTCATGCTCGCTGCGGCTGAACTGGGCGTTAGTTGCCCTGCGCTGCAGCATCGAGCTTGTCTAAAAGTTCAAGGCCGCGTTTAACATCGCCAGAGGCGGCAAAGGTACGGAATCGAGTTTCGCTGTCAAATTCGGCGAGAGTCTGAGTAGAAATTTCTTCAATCAGTTTGTTGACGCTCATTTTTTTGCGACGAGCCAACGCCTTCAAGCGGTTATGTTTGTCGTCGGGTAGCCGGATGGTTAATGTGGCCATGCTGTCATCCTCTTAACAATTGTTCAGGTGTCATTACGTGCAGTCCGGGAAATATCAGTTCAGAAGATTTGATATCCCTGACATTGTTGGTAACAACACAATAGGCATTGCCGGCAACGGCAAGCTCAATTAAAAAGTTGTCGCCTTCATCGGGCAGGTTTGGGCGCCATAGATAGTAAATGGGCACCCATTCGCAAACGCTATAGTATGCGTTGAGTAGCTCGCGAAGCTCCTCAGGCGTCAGCGGGCATTGTTCAAGGATATGAGACCGGTTCGTGACGTCTTCATATTCCATGAACAAAGTATTGCTGATCAACGGCTTATAATGTCCCTGCAAACACCTTCGGATCAACTCCCTGGCTGGTCCAGCAGGGCCAAGCAGGGCATTGATCAGTACACTGGTGTCTATGACGACAATATTATCCATGTGAAATATGGTGGCATATATGCTATCACTTGGCAACACCGGAAAAGCAACTAACCAAGCGCATCAATCGCCGCTTGCGGCGGCTGGGACGCTCACAAGCTCGCGCCCTTGTGCGCGGCGTTACGCATACAATTGAGTGGTCTCATGGGAAGAGTTGGACGCAAGAAGAGAATGAAGGCTTTCAGAAAGTCCTTAGGAATTGGCTTGAATATTTCTGCGCCTAAAGTCTTCGATAGCGTAAAGCGCACAGACAACTCGCCGAAACGGAACACTGAGAGTGACTTCATTTTTTATAATCGCTCTGCTCGAACCGAAATTGACAGAATACGAAATTTCATCGAAGCCTGTGTAAAGAACTATCCCCATACGGAACAACAGGAAATTGTTTCCCGTCTTCGATCCGGAGATGATGTTCATTTTCGTTCTGCATGTTTTGAACTATTTTTATATGAAGCATTGAGAAGACAGAGCTTTACACTAACTGCTCATCCAGAGCTCCCCAATGGGAGCCCTTATAGACCAGATTTTCTAGTTTCTGACGCTGAAGCCCGGTGCTTTTATCTAGAAGCAGTTTTAGCAACAGAAAACAATGAATTAGATAGAGGTGGAGAAGCCAGAAAAGGAGTTGTTTTAGATACCTTAGCGAAATTTCCTCATGATAACTTTATGATTGCGTTGGACGATGAAGGAAGCCCCAAAAGTCCTCCTAGTGGAAAAAAATTAAAGAACAAAATTCATGCGTGGTTAGATTCTCTTGATCCTGATGAAGTGCATAAAAAAATAGATAGTGCAGGCTTCGATAGCATCGAACCTTTGGTTTGGACTCATGACGATTGGCATTTGCAAATTCGCCCAATCCCTCTAAAGCCTGAACGGAGAGGACAGAGTTCTACCCTTATTGGAATCGGTGGTACGGGAGGTGGTTGGATCGATGCTTGGAGCCCTATTAGAGATGCAATTAAGTTTAAGGGCGGGAAATATGGTGATCTAGAAATTCCGTTGGTTGTAGCTGTCAATTTAGATAGCTTCCATCTTGATAGAATCGATGAAATGCAGGCGCTTTTTGGGCAAGAGCAATTTGTTTTTAAACCTGGCAGCGATGCTGAGCCAGAAATGCGAAGGGCACCAAATGGGGCATGGTATGGAAAAAGAGGGCCGCAATATACGCGCGTTAGCGCCGCATGGATTTTTAATGACCTTCATGCTTCTTCCCTAGCGGTAAGAAATAGCACCATATATTTTAATCCCTGGGCCGCGTTACCTGCTCCAGAATCATTGAAATCTTTTCCCTTTGCAGAGCCTCAGAACGACAAAATGCACTGGAATGAAGGGCTCTCGTTTAGAGAGGTATTTGAACTTCACGAAGGGTGGCCAGAAAATGCGTAACAAGGCGCTGTTGCCGGACTGGTTTTCCGCTGCGCTCCAAACCTGCCGCAAAGCGCGGCGTTATGCAGCTTGACGCTGTTGCGCAACGCGCTACACTATGAGTTATGATCAAGTCTTTCAAGCACAAGGGATTGCGTCGCTACTACGAGACAGGAAGCACACGCGGCATCCAGGCAAATCACGCCAAACGGCTAAGAATGCAGCTGGTAGCCCTCGATACCGCAGTTGAAATCGCTGATCTTGATATTCCTGGATACGGGTTGCACCCACTCAAAGGGAATCGAAAGGGTATATGGGCCATTACCGTAAACGGAAACTGGCGGCTTACCTTCGAGTTCTCAGACGGCAATGCGTATCTTCTTGATTATGAGGATTACCTCTGATGTCTATGCACAACCCTCCACACCCGGGCGAATTCATTCTGGCTACCTACATGGAGCCCCATGGGCTGAGCTGTCGGTATCTGGCCGAGCGGCTGGACGTTTCTCCCTCCACTTTGAATCGGATTTTGAAGCAGCAGAGCGGTGTCAGTCCGGAAATGGCACTACGGCTCTCCAAGGCGCTAGGCCGTACACCGCAGAGTTGGCTGGCCATACAGGACGCTTACGATCTGTGGCATGCGGGTAAGACCATCAAACTGGATAGGGTTCACAAAGTTGAACTCACCGCTGCATAACCATCAATTACACGCGACCAGCAAAGCTGACGCGTGAATATGGGCGTTATGTTTCTGGACTTGCCTCATCACGTACTTAAAGTAATTAAAAGAATAATGGATATTGGTTATGTCTGACTGGCTCTATCTGCTGCTAATTCCCTTAGTCAGGTTTCTGATAAATATAAACGGTTGGTTCTATTTGCGAACTGTCCTGGAGAAGCACAGAGTTTACCTCTATGGTGCAATACAATCGAATCCCAGCCCAGCTGACAAGAATAGTTCTGATAATGCGGCGCGCTGGATTACTGCGAATATGACTGAAATTAAGTCAAAGGTATCAAAGGCAGGTCTTCAGCCTTCCGTCAAATCATTTATGGAGCCAATTGGCTACGGGCATGTGCAGCAGCAGCAATTAAATGTCTTAGATAATTTGCTATTTTTAAATAAAGAGATTGTAGCCGAAGCTTGCAGATGCATAGAGATGGCAAAGGGTCATTACTACGTTCAAGCAATGTCCAGCCTTAGCCCAGTGTATTGGGCCGAAATTATCTTCTATCTTCCGCGATATCTAATATCGGCGAGTGGTATAGACACAACTTCAAAAGTTGTTGATGTATTCTCGAAGGTATCCCAGATTTTTTACTGGTTGGTTATTGTGGTAATCATCTTATTTAAGCCGGAGTTGTTGTATATCTTGGATAGCAGGTAGAAACATAACAATCCGCAGCAATCGCGCCCGTTGGTCGCTGGGGCAGCCAAAACGCTGCGCTTTTTTGACCGCCTTTGTGCGGGGCGTTATGAGTCAACTGAATTCGAGCGAAACCATTCGGCTAATTGCGATTCATCCAGATTGCCTGCTGCTACCGATTCCATTGCGACCACAGTGTCGGCTTCTGAGGCAGTGACGACGAAACCATTTAGCTCTAAGAATAATGCCCCGCAGACGAAAGCAGTGCGTTTATTGCCATCTACAAATGGGTGGTTTCGTGCTATTCCAAATGTGTAAGCTGCAGCCATTTCATGCCGGCTGCAATGTGGCTCGTAGCTGAACTTGTTTTTCGGGCGATCCAGGGCTGAATGCAACAACGACTCATCACGTACCCCGGCAGGCCCGCCGTGCTCGGCAAGCAAAAGATTGTGCACGTGGCTGACGACATTGTGCTTTAGCCACTTTGGCTCTTTCATTTAGCCAGCTCTTTAAGTGCATTCTTGTATCGCTTCATAATGCCTCGGGCAGCGGTGACCTGCTCTTCAAACTCGGGGTCGTAGACCGTTAGGGTGTAGCCCTCCGGACCTTCCACCAGGTATAGCGTGTCGCCGCGTTCGGCATTGAGTTTTCCAAGCGCTTCTTTGGGCAGCAAAATGCCCATGGAATTGCCAACGGCAGTAACCTTGACCTTAAGCATAGGGGGTATCCTGTTATTACGAGTGTTATAACATCATATGCCTGCCTAGTAGCTGGCGTCAACACTCATGGGCTAAGAGTCTATGTATTTGTTGGGTGGTCACTGCCTTGGTCAAGCTTTAGACTCATAACCATCAATTCCACGCGACCAGCTGCGCTGGCGCGTGAATACGGGCGCTATATGCCAGAGAGTACAAAATCGACTGCTGCGATAATGTCAGAGCGATATGCGGAAAGATCATATGCTTGAGCACCGAGTAGATTTCGATCCACGCCTGCAATGTCTTGTGTCATCGCGGTGAAGCTCTCATCGTCAAGAACGAAAACAGGGTTGAGCCTGGATAGGCTCATTGATGCAACAGTTTTAGAAGGCGTGAGCGGAATGGCGATGGTTGTTCTCAGCCCACTCAATAAATCACTTTGTATATCCAGCAGGTAAGGATACTGGGCGCATGTGGCAGGATTGGAGTTTTTATATGCCCAGAACTGCCCCATCAGAACTTTCTCACGCTGTCGCTGAAAGTGCCGTTGGTTTCGACAAATTGGTTGTATGCTTGAATGGCATCGGCATTCTCGCGCAGCCATTGATCGCGCTGTTCAATACGGAGTTGCTCAGCCAAGGCGCGCTCCAGCGTTGCCGAAAGATTGATATTGAGACCTCTGGCCTTTTCAAGTAAGTCGCTGTTTATACTGACATTAGTGGGTTTTTTGGGGGCTTGGGAGTTGTATGCGTAGTTCATGTCGGTTGCTCCATATACATGATGTGTATAGTTTATGCGCATACTATATGGCAGGCAAGGCATATAACAATCAATTGCACGCGACGAGCTGCGCTGGCGCGTGAATACGAGCGGTAGAGCCATGAAAAAGATTCTAGCCCTGACCTTTGCATTAGCTTCATCCCATTCGTTCTCCGAATGTATGGGGCGCGGATACTTTGTGGGTCAAGAAGACCCGCGCTACAGTCTCAAACATTGCATTGCCGCTAGAGACTACTTCTCAACTATTGATACCGATGGGAATGATCTGCGGGAGATACTTCGCGAGACTGATGAATCCGATATGGCTGTTCTTGTTACTCCCTTAAATGAGGCTGCCAAATCGATGTTACGCGGAGAGGATCAAGAGTACTGGCACTACTCTGGCGAGTGCAGTGACCTGATTTCGGGCGCCCCGATTGAGATAACGGAATCCGAAGCGCATTGCAGCGATGTAGGCCCGACCAAGTATATGTTGCTTGGTGATTTCACAATAAAAGAAGTGAAGGTTGTAACAGATTAATGGGCGCCGATTTAACAAGAGCTTTTTATGATCAGTGCGAACGGATAGCTCAACAATGAAGCTTTGGCATGTGCTGATATTATTTGTAGTTCCACTATGTGCAACGTCCGGTGAGGTTCTCCCGTATGATGACTCCGAACCTGACTCGGTTTTAACGGTAAGAGAGACTTTGGCTGGTCCGGTAACTGCCTCTGTTATGGCTGGACCTGAGTATGAGAATCATAATTTGTTTGAACCTTCTAATGTCTACCTAAAAATAGAAGCTCCGGGTGAGGAGTGGTGGGTGCATACTCCGGAGCCCTACGATTCGATGGGCATCATTCAATTTATCAATAATTCACATTTGATGGTCTCTTTGACTTCACCAACTACAACGGCGACGGTGGTGTTGAATCTTGGTGATAGATCACTTTACCGAATCGGTTCAGGTGCTGGCGAGTTGGTCTCTATCAGCTCTGATGAGCCCTTGATCCTATTGAACGGGCAGCGGGGGTACTCGGGTGGGGTATATTGGTATAGATCCATTGTCGATTTAGAGGGTAGGGTCATCGAGTTTCTATCTGACGGAGAAACTTGCTTGCCTATTTCAGAAGTCGTATCCGAAGACGCTGATTTAAGTAGGCTTCAGCAACCGTTGGACTATTGTGTTGGGATTACAAGGTGAAACTATTGGCAGTGTCACATAATAATCACATCAAATTCACTTTCTGTATTAGCCTGACACTTGCTGCGCAGGCGCCGCTGATGACAGGTATTAAACAGCACCACAGGTGACATGAGTAGATTTGAGATTAAAGAACTGACAGCGAGCGACTGGGAGAGCTACAAGCAAGTTCGATTGGCTTCTCTCAAGGATTCTCCTGACTCGTTCGGTTCTACCTACGAGCGAGAGAAAGCATTCTCGGAGGCAGATTGGAAGGCTCGGCTAAGACCACTATCCGGCGTTAATATTTCGTTTCCGATAGTGGCAGAGAGTCAAGGCAATATCGTTGGGCTGGCATCGGGTGTTATCTGGGAAGAAGACCCGGCCGTCGCACACGTATACCAAATGTGGGTGTTGCCCGAGGCGAGAGGAAAAGGGATCGCAACGGCGCTACTAAAAAGTATCACTGCTTGGGCTGAATTCAGAGGCTGTGAGTTAATGAAACTTGTAGTCACAACAACTAATGAGCCAGCCGTTAACTTGTACAGGAGCTTCGGGTTCTACCCGTCTGACAGGCTTGAGCCACTCCGGGAAAGTTCAGCTTTAGAAACACAGCCAATGGCAAAAGAACTGGGTAAAGCTGTATAACAACTGAAGTTTTTACGTAAGAGGGCTATCAAGTGCGAGCACTTCTTCTACTATCTATCGTGCTCAGTGGGTTGGGCAATTTCGCCATTGGCCAAGACAATGTTGAGCTTGAGCAGTTGTATATATCTGACCAATCAGCTCGCCAGGCTCAGTCTATTAACTGGGACGAGTTGAACGAAGATGATGCCGCGAGACGGCAACAGGTCCTATCAATTCTGCGGGCTGGTGGCATTCAAACCGCTAAAGACTACTTCCATGCAGCTATGATTTTTCAGCATGGTAATTCCGCAGAAGATATTCGACTTGCTCATTCATTTGCGACAATCGCCGCAAGTTTAGACCCAAATCTCGCTAATGTTAATTGGCTCAAAGCTGCTACGTGGGACAGGCTGCTTCTAAATTACGACCAGCCGCAGTGGTTCGGGACGCAATTCGTCAGAGATGATCATGGAAACCTCTCTTTATATAAAATGCAGCCTGACGTAATTACCGACGAGCAGCGAGCCGCATGGTCTGTGCCGAGAGTCTCTGAGTCACTCAGGATGCTTGAAGAAAGGAACAACACAAACTAATACGGCTTAACAAGCTCCATCAACGGGGTGCACACAGCGCTCGCACCTTTGTTGAAGGACGTTAATGCAACCAACATCCAGGACCAGAGCGTAGCCAATAGAGAAGGAATGGAATCGATCGTGATCGTTGAGTTTGAAGCCGCTTTCCCAGAACACCTGGATGAGCTTGTCAGAATACGGATCGCAGCGATGCGAGACAGTCTAACGAGACTAGGGAGATTTGATCCGGATCGAGCCAGAGAAAGGTTCGCATCCGGCTTCAATCCCGCCTACACACGATTTATAAACGTTGCTGGGCTCAGGGTGGGTTTCGTCGTAGTGAAACCCGAGTCTGACCTCCTGAAACTCGACCATTTGTACATCGAGCCAGATTATCAGGGGCGTGGAATTGGTGCTAAGGTGCTTGAAAGTATCTTCAGCACAGCAGACGAACTTGGTTTGCCAATCACAGTCACCGCGCTGCGAGGGAGTGAGTCAAACGCGTTTTATCAACGCCACGGATTTGTGTATCAGGATGAGACAGAGTGGGACATCAATTATATGCGTAGGCCGCGCACACATTAAACGAAGAGATAGTTGCACGAGGCAGCTAAGGAAAAGCAAATTCGGGTGAGCTAGGTGGCTATCAATTTAAAGGAAGTAGACGGGGTAACTATTCAACCCAGGCACAAAGCAACGTGCCACTGTGGCGCTGTGGTGATAGAACTGGACTTACCTGATGGTTTAGTTGATGTTCGGCGTTGTGACTGTTCATTGTGTCGACGTAGAGGTGCAATTGCGGCATCAGTACCACTGTCAGGAATCAAGATTCTGCGTGGCGAGTCCAGCATCAAGCTGTATCAGTTCAATACGAGGACCGCAAAGCACTACTTTTGCTCCGAGTGTGGTGTTTACACACATCATCAGAGAAGATCGAATCCCACTCAATACGGTTTTAATGTTGCCTGTCTGGAAGGTGTTAACCCATTAAAGATTGAGGGCATTCCGACCTATGATGGCGTCAACCACCCGGCGGACAGTTAGTAATGGGGCAAGATTGCGTAACAGGAACTTCTACGACAATTAATCATATGAGCCAAAATTCATCCAACCGATATACGCACGGGCACGAGCAAAGCACGCTTGCCTCACACAGTGTACGGACCGCTTCAAACTCGGCTGCCTATCTGCTTCCTCACTTGAAACCGGGAATGGATATCCTCGACATTGGCTGCGGGCCTGGAACGATTACGCTGGATCTGGCAGAAATTGTTGCTCCCGGCAAGGTCACGGGAATAGAGAACGTTAAGGCGCCACTTATTGCGGCACGAGCTGAAGCTGCATCTCGCTCCGATAAAACAACTGTATTTCAACTTGGCAATGCGATGGAGCTACCATTCGAGAGTCAGTCCTTTGATGTGGTCCATGCGCATCAGGTTCTGCAGCATCTGACCGATCCGGTGGCTGCGTTGCGTGAGATGTTGAGAGTGTGCAAACCAGGTGGGTGGATCGCCGTGCGTGACGCAGATTACGCTGCGATGAGCTGGTATCCCGAGCTAACTGGACTTGAGCACTGGCGAAAAACCTATCGCGCTGCCGCTCGGGCCAATGGTGCTGAGCCTGATGCCGGCAGAAGACTGCGAGCATGGGCTCATGCGGCAGGTATTCGCAATCCAACAGTCTCCGCATCAGTATGGAGCTACGCCGATGCGGAAACCTGCCGCTGGTGGGGCGACAGTCAGGCAAACAGATGCGCGGGCGACGTTTTCTCTCAGCAGGCTAAAGAGCAGGGGTTAAGCGAGAAAGAAATTGCCGATATTGTTAGTACCTGGAGACAATGGGGTGCTGAACCAGACGCCTGGTTTTGTCTGGTTCACGGTGAACTACTTGCGCATTCATTGGTCAGCGGTGAATGATGAAACGCCTTAGCGGGATCAGATCTTATGGTGAACAAGAAAGCCAAAATCGTGCAGTGGATAGAGAACGACCCCGAGCGGATTTCAATGATCGGATGGCTAGAAAACGGTGGCTGGATATAAGGAAAATTCACGAGAGAGTTGGCTTTACTAACACCGATGGTTTTATGGACATGAGACTTTGGAATGAGCAGCCACACATGTTATCCGCGGTGTTATGTGAACAGGGAGATCAAACGTGAAATTTGAGTTTAGAAAGAGCACCCTGATCAAGCTCGGTTTGATTCTCGCGCTTGTAGCGGTAGCTCCATTTCTCGTTCATTTTACGTTAGAGTTCATCATAGTAGCTGACTTAATGGGAATCGAGGCATTAATCATATTTCTGTTTGCTTACGGCAAATCGATATTAAACTCGTTACGACTGCGTATCGAAGAGTTTTCACGTGATATTGTGCATACGGTTCGACTAGTTTCCGAACTCTATATGTTTAAACCATCTATTTTCTTCGGACACGCAACCGTTATTAGTATCGCAATGGTTCTCGCCTGCTCTGTATTGCTGGCCTGCGCGGCATGGGTGCCAGTCATGCTAATGAGTTCGGTGTACATGACATAGATGCGCGTGGTAAAGCTTAAATATAAATATGACAGAGCGCGTCCTCATAATAATGAACTCCAAACACCTAGCGAGATTGGCACTTGTTCAAGGATCTTGTTTGTCGATTAGTAAATCGTGGGTCGTCATCGTACTTATGGGGCTCATTCTGGGTGGTTGTGCTGCAAATATTCCGACACATTCAGATTTTACAATTGGAATGAGCCAGGACCACGTAAGCCGGGAATTCGGCAAACCGTCAAACGTGGAGTACATCTTCAGTAAAAATCCAAGTGACTACATTTCGGAGCCTGTGACTGGAGAGCCAGCACCTCAGGAGATTGAGGTCTGGAGCTACAAAAGTACTATTGGCGCGAGTCCACAAGTGACTAGTTCTGGTGATAGCGCAGGGACGTCGTTGCTCTACTTTTTTAGAAAAAGACTTACAAGGACCGAATGGGTCGCCGGGAATGGAAGTGCCAATGACTCATGAAAATGAGTTAAATCGGCGCGCTGAGTCTCTAAGGGTCAGACTGTGAATAGAATGATTCCAGCAGCATTGCTCATAGTGTGCTCTCTGCTACTCATCCCTGTCGCAGCAGAGACTAGAAGCTTCGCATTGGATGACATACAAGAGGTCATTCCCGGTCCGAATGCCGTGCATCCTCGGGAGATGCCAGTAGGTAGCATGCATGGCCTGGCTAGGGTCGAATTCGCATTGGCGTACGTTAACGACGATCTGCAGTTTTACGCTACGGTCTACGACAGCCCTGATTACGCAATAACTTTCAGCGTAAGCGCCAGACTCTACCACTCTGATGATCAGTTAATAGGATACTTTGGGCAGAGCCCAAGAATTCAGGTACCAGCAGCATCTAGCTTGTTTCCTATGGGAGGCGCCTTCTATACCCCTGAGGGTGGCGTTGAGCGTTTAACGAAGTTCGACCTGGAGAATCTTAAACGACTTAGGCTTGAGGTAACGTGGGTTGAAAGTAACTAAACATAACAGTACCTTCAAATTGAGGCGCAAGCGTGCAATTGAGGCGGTCGTCAGATTGAATCGGCTGATGTCCAGTAAGCTTCATCAGCCACGCATGTAACAATTTCGAGCAATCGACCGCCGGGATTGCATATCCGAAAATCATCGACTTCTCAGGAGGTTTCTGTGAGCTCGATCCCCCGCCCCGATCTTTCGGCTCGACCGCTCCAATGCAGCTGCGAATACACGGTCAACGCCAGGCCAGAAAAAGTCTACGCGGCCTGGACGACACGCTTCGACATCTGGTTCGCGCAGCCCGGAACGCTTGCCCTGGTGCCCGAGCTAGGGCGACCATACTTCTTCTACAACCGTGACGACTGGGGCAGACATCCTCACTATGGCCGAATCCTCGATGCAAAAGAGAACCAGTTCATCGAAATGACGTGGCTGACGGGAAATGGGGCCGCCGAGGGAACAGAAGGAGCCGAGACGGTTCTTAGGATTGAGCTTGTCCCTAAAGGCGAGGCGACCCAGGTCCGCTTGACCCACTCCGGTTTCGTCTCCAAGAAGTCGCGCGATGGACACAAAGAGAACTGGCCACTGGCCCTCGAGATACTGGACGAAGTCCTCTCGTGATCAATCTCTTGTTGGCGCGCCGGTGTTTCAGGCGTTACTGTCCACTAATTAATCCTTGAATTAAACCTTGACAGCAGAGCCGGCATGACGGCTATAACAAGCATGATGCTGATCGGGATGAACCACTGAGGCAAGACGAACAGGAGTTCCTGGTAGGGCCATGATGCCCAGATACTATTCATGGATGCCAGAGATGTACTGAGAACTGGGAGCATTAAAAAAAATATTGCCAGGCCTGTCAGCCAACCTATAGAAAGCACCACGTGTCGCAAATAAATCATGCGTGAAACCCGACTGGCCACTTTCTCAGAAAAGAGGTCTGAGTCGATGCTTGAGAATTCAGTAGAAAGCGCCTGTTCAAGTCGGGCGTCAATGGCTGCATGTTCAGACATTCTGGTTCTCCGCCAATTGAGGTTCCAAAAGCTCCCTCAGCTTATCTTTTCCTGTTTTGATGTAGGTTTTTACAGAGCCCAGTGGAAATCCGCTGATGTCGGCGACTTCTGCGTGCGAATATCCCATCGTGTAACACAGTGTCAGGCAGATGGTTTCATTTTCCGACAGCATTGTGATGGCCTTCTCAAGGTCCAGGTTCATTTCAATCTGGTTGTCATCTAGACATTCATCAGTTTCCTGTCGCCGGAACTGCTGCCACTTTTCAGTGCGCCTGGAAACCAGTCGTTTCTGCTGCAGGTAGCAACGCTGGGCAATTTTCAGCAACCAGCTTGAGAACTGCCCGCTTGGCTGATATTTGCCGATGTGGCGGAACGCCAGCAAAAAACACTCTTGTGCCAGGTCGTCGGCCTGATCTTTGTCCTGACATAGCCGAGCCAGAAAGCCACGCACCTTGGCATTATGTCGCAGTACCAAGGCTTTAAAGGCCGCCTGATCACCGAGCAGCTGAACGCGATTTACCAGATTGATATCAGATAAATTGCTCAACTGAGACTTTTGACGAGCTTTACTGTCTGGCAAACCATTGCAGCCTGGGTTGGTAAATAGATCATCTCTCTTTAAGGCGTGATGCGACAAGATAGCTTATGCCAATGCTCAGAGGCAGTAAACTTAACAGGCTCAGTCTGACTGGATTGCCGAACACTTGTAACACCAGCATTAAAAAGATGGCAAAACCAATCGTCAGGTAGAAGACGGCCATGCGGACATCGCTGCCAGGTGTGCTGGGGTTGGGTTGATTGAGTACGGCCAGCATTTCCGATGTGACCTCACGATTACCGTCCAGCAGCTTTTCAATGATAGCCAGCTTTTTGCTGCGGTATTTCAGGTAAAAGTAAGTAATCGCAATCGGCATGCCAAATAAGCCAATAAATAAAGTTACGGGAACAATTGTATCTCCGCCCATCGTCGTTATCCTCAAATCCTGGGTTAATAGCAGGCTTGTCAGCCACTCTTACTATTACAATGCTTTGACTCCGGAGATTGGATGTTGGGCTGGACCATTAATTTTGATGTATCCTGCAATTCATTCGGACGGGCGTCTAGTTCACGGAGGAAACGAAACATGGAGAAAGTTGTCACAAGTTTACTGGTGCTGGTAGGTATCATTCATCTCTTGCCGCTTTCAGGAGTTTTGGGCGTGGAACGCCTTGCCATTTTGTATGGTATTTCATTGGGTGAGCCCAATATTGAAATCCTCATGCGACACAGAGCCATTCTGTTTGGGCTTCTCGGCCTGTTTTTAGTGTACGCTGCCTTCCAGCCATCATTGCAAACATTAGCCATCATCGCGGGTCTAATCAGTGTTGTGTCCTTCATCGCAATAGCCTGGTCGGTCGGCGGTTACAATGAGTCGGTTGGCAATGTTGTCATCGCAGATATTGTCGCAACAATCGCGCTTGTTGCTGCTGCGGTAATCCATCGTAAAGCCCGAAACCCGGGATAGTCAGGTCTAATGAATCGAACAGACATACGTCAGGCTCTGCTGATCATCAATCCCAAAGCCCGTCAGTGCGCCGGAGCCCAATTGGACGAGGGAATTGCTCAGCTGGAGCAGGCTGGCATTGCCGTTGAGCGATTGGTGTCAAGCAGCCCTGAAGAAAGCCGCCAGGCGGTGCAGGGACGTAAAGACCAGCTGGATCTGGTGATTGTCGGCGGGGGCGATGGCACCATCAGCTCCATGGCTGGCACAATGCATGACAGTGGCCTGTTGCTGGCCATTCTGCCTCTGGGCACGGCCAATGACCTGGCTCGTTCACTGGGGCTTTCAGGCCAACTGGATGAAGCGTTTGATGTGATTGTCTCGGGTGTGCGTCAGTCGATTGACCTTGGCATGGTTAACGACCACTATTTTTTTAATGTCGCGCACCTGGGCTTGGGGGTGCAGGTTACCGAAGAGTTAACCGATGAAGTGAAAAAACACTGGGGCGTATTTAGCTACCTGAAAGCGTTTTTTTCGGCGCTGCTTCGAATAAAGCAATTTAAGGTCACCATCACTGTGGATGACGTCCCTCACCGTCAGCGCTCCATACAAATTGCGGTTGGCAACGGACGCTATTATGGTGGTGGAAATGTGATTGATGAAAACAAGCGCATCGATGACGGAAAGTTGTCATTGTACAGCCTGCGTCCGCAGACAGTCTGGGAGCTGCTAACGTTGGCGCCTTTGTTGCGTGACGGCCGGCAACGATATAACGAGCGCGTTTTTGATATACAGGCCGAGAGCATCACAATAGCAACCGGACGTAAAGTGATGGCGATTCACGCCGATGGCGAGCCGGTTACCAGCACGCCGGCGCATTTTAAGGTGTTACCAGATGCACTCGAAATCTTGGCGCCCAAACCGATCTCTTTGGTTGAATAAAGATTGCTGAATTTTCGGCGGCGGTAGAGGGCTCCACAAGAAGGAAAATGAATATGAGTATATTGCGCAATGACCTGCAGGTTGCACTGAACAACTTACATGTTGCGCTTATAGCCAGTGACGAAGACTATCGCGACGCTGCTGAGTTTGTGAGTGACAGTGCAGTCAAGGAACTGTTTATGCAGCTTGCCGAGAGCCGGCAGGTTCTGGAGAAATCAGTAGCAGTGGCCATAAGGGCCAGTGACGACCTGCCATCAGTCCCCGATCCGGATCGGCAGACTGGCCAGCATTTATTGCAGAGGCTGGAGGCAGCGTTTTCTGCCGATCAGACTGTCGAAGTTATTGAGCAAAGACTGGCTGAAGAATCTCAACTGGAACAGCTTTTAAACGATGACGACATGTCTGTCATCGATAAAGAGTTTCCGTCTTTGAGATCTGAGTGTAAGGCAAGTATCAAAGAGGCGAAGGAAAAGCTGGAACGGGCGAAGGCGGGTTGAACTCCCGTTAAGTGTTATAAGGTGTGACCCAATTCTCGCCACACGGAAAAGACCAAAAACAAATGAAAAAAATCATGACTCTCCAGCTCCTCCTGGTGTCACTTGCAAGTCTGCCTGCCGCGCAGAGTCAGGCTCAAACAAGCGGGGAGCCCTACGACCTTGCGGCTTTTGTCCAGCAGCTCGACGCTCTGCGCGAGGCGGCCAATATTCCCAGGATGTCTGTGGCCGTCGTGAAAAGTCAGGCAGTCGTCCTCGCATCAGGGTTCGGTTATGCTGATGTCGAAAACGGTATTCCAGCTACCGCCGAAACCGTCTACGACATAGCGTCTGTCTCGAAGCCTCTCTCTGCTGTCCTGGCCCTTCGGCTCGTGGAGGAGGGTATACTTGATCTTGACAGGCCAATTAGTGACTACAGCGAATGGTCAAACTTTTGTGCAGACTTTAGTCAGCAACCGTCTATCTTTGCACAGGAGCTTCGATGCCAGACCGCCGGCCACACGCTTCGACACCTGCTGTATCACACGGCTACGGGAGTGCCCAGTACACAGTTCTCGTACAACCCCATTCTATTCTCCTGGGCATCACGCCCCATCATGGCGGCGGCTGACGAGTCTTTCTCGACTCTTGTCGAGCAGTATGTTTTCGATCCGGCAGGAATGGATGAGTCGGCACGCAGGCACAGGAACTTGCCTTTGCGTGAGGATATGGCTCAACGCCTGGCACCTCCTTATCGAATTGACAGCTCTGGAGCAACGCAGCGCGCCCCTGCACCTCCTCCTCAGGGAGACGGCGCCGCCGGTGGTGTCATTACCAACGTCCTTGATCTTGCCAAATTCGACATTGCTCTTGATCAGGGGGTGTTAATCTCGGCGGAGTCAAAGGCGGAAATGATGGCGGCCACCACGTCGCGCAACGGTGAGCTCTTGCCGTATGGCTTGGGCTGGTATGTGCAGGAGTATCAGGGGCACAAACTCGTTTGGCATTCGGGGTGGTGGGAAGATGCCTACTCCGCACTGTACCTGAAGGTTCCGGCTCTGGAGCTAAGTTTCATTGTTTTGGCCAACAGTGAAGGCGTTTGGTGGGGTAACCCACTGGATCGGGCAGAAGTTCAGCGTTCGGAATTCGCGCAGGCATTTCTTCGGGCGTTCGTAACTAAAAATGCACATTGAACAGGAAATGGCTGCCTGGGACGGCAAGTCTGCTGCCAGTATTAAGTCGATATATGCTGCACACAAAGCGACTGACAGTTTTGCTGATGACATTATTTCTTTGCTGGAAAAGGAAGCTTGTGAGTCAGGAGCCACCTGGCTATTGAAGGCGTGGCTCGAGGACGGAAACAGGTTAGATCAAATTCAGACTGCAAAAGTGTTTGGGGCACTCAATCAATTGGAGCACTGGCAGGCCCGGTTGCATGTCCTTCAAAGTATTCCTTACCTGAACATAGCCGACGCTGACTGCAATAAGGTATACAATTTCCTGAGGTTGACGCTTGTTGATCAAAACAAGTTTGTGCGGGCCTGGTCATACAATGGTTTTTATGAATTAAGTAGAAAGCATGCAGAGTACGAAAAAGAGACCAGGCAGTACTTGGAGATGGCTATGCGTGATGAGGCACCATCTGTTAAGGCGCGAATTCGAAACATTATGAAAAAAAGCGCAGATAGTTGAGTGGGGTATTGGCTGAGTCTACTAGCGGGGAGTGTTAAGGAATGTACGTACCAAGTCACTACAAGGAAGACGACATTGGAAAGCTTCAGCAGTATATCCGTGACTACGGTTTCGGTCTGTTGGTGGTTGCGGATGCTGATGGTATCGAGGCGAACCATGTTCCCTTCAAGTTAGTCGCTGAGCAGGAGGGTTCTCTTGGCCAGCTTCACTGTCATTTGGCCCGCAACAACCCCGTCTGGAAACGAATACAGGATGGAACCCGCGTTCTTGTAGTCTTCCAGGGGCCGGATGCCTATATTTCGCCTTCGTGGTATGCAACAAAGGCGGAAACAGGTCGCGTGGTACCAACGTGGAATTATCTGGCTGTCCACGCAGAAGGCAGTGCCCGCATCGTCGAGGACAGCGCCTGGCTGAAACATCATCTTCGCCAACTGACAGGCCAGCACGAATCGGGCATGAGTACTCCCTGGTCTGTAGATGACGCGCCAGCGGAATATACAGATCGGCTGGTAACAGCAATCGTCGGTGTTGAAATCACCATTGAGACTCTGACAGGAAAACTAAAAGCGAGTCAGAACCAGCCAGAAAGAAACCGTGCAGGTGTTAAAGCAGGACTAGAGGCCGGAGACGGAGCGCAAGGCCGTGAGATGGCCAGGCTGATCAGTTAACATGAAGGGCGCCAGATGTGTGTCATCTGCAAAAAACAGAAAGGAATCCCATGAGCAGGCATGAAGGGTCTTGCCTTTGCGGCACCGTAAAATTTGAAGTCCGTGGATACTTCGACAGCTTTTACCTTTGCCATTGCAGGCACTGTCAAAAAGATACGGGTTCTGCCCATGCGGCGAATTTGTTCTCGCAGTCGGCTGAACTGAGCTGGCTTTCCGGTGCAGACGCGGTAACTTCTTTTACTCTTCCCGGTACCCGCCACCATAAAAGTTTCTGTAAGTTCTGTGGTTCCGCACTGCCAAGCGCTCAACTCAATAACCTGGTCGTCGTTCCAGCCGGGTGTCTGGACACGGCAGTTGATGTGTTGCCAAACGCGCATATCTTCACATCAAGCAGTGCGCCATGGAGTGATGCACTTGGTGATATACCAAAGTTCAAGGGGCTGCCAGAATGAGTCCACATCAGTCAAGAAGAGCCTGTCGTCGCTAGTCCCAGCGCTCTCGCAATGTCAGGATGATTTAGTGCAAAGGAGATCCCAGTGATACTCGAGGTGGCAATACTGGACGTCAAACCCAATCAAACTGAAGAGTTTGAAGCTGCTTTCAAGGAAGCTCAAACGATAATCATGAGCATGAAAGGCTATCAGTCACATCAATTGCAAAGATGTCTGGAGAATTCAAACCGATATATCTTGCTGGTCAACTGGGAGAAACTGGAAGACCATACGATTGGGTTTCGTGGTTCAGAACAGTACCAGCAGTGGCGCTCATTGCTGCATCACTTCTACGATCCGTTCCCCACAGTAGAACACTTCACGCTGGTTACACAGGGTCAGGTTTAGGAGTCCAAAATGGCGACAGAGAAAATCAATTACATTGAACTTCCGGCCACAGATATCGAAGGCACCAAGCGATTCTTTGCCAAAGCATTCGGTTGGGAGTTTATCGACTACGGCCCTGACTATGCGGCCATCTCCGGTGCGGGGCTTGATGGCGGTTTCTACAAATCGACATTGCGTGCGACAACTGAAACCGGTAGTGCATTGATGGTTCTGTACAGTACAGATCTTGAGACGTCGCTTGGCAATGTTAAAAACGCCGGCGGCAAGATCGTTAAACCCATATTCTCATTTCCAGGTGGTCGTCGGTTTCATTTCACCGATCCGAGTGGCAATGAATACGCGGTATGGTCGGAGTGAGGAGGCGCTATGGCCGAAGGAATATCATTAACATTTTTCCTTATAGCATTTGCCTGGGTTTTTATTGCGGCGTTCACGAAACGCGGCAAAGGTCTCATCATGGGTGGTAAAATAATCAAGACGTTTGATAGCGTTTCCTCCAAAAGAAAAATAGTTTCCTACGAGGTTAAAGTACACGCTGTTGATGGTGGGCCAGTGCGATTTGTTGGATTGGAAATTTCAACGACCTCTTTGGGAAGTATGAGAGGGCATACCGTTTCGTTTCCGGCTGGCGAAGCGCGGGAACTGGCAGCCCTGCTGATTGAGGCTGCGGATTATCAAGAAGATAAACTACAGGCCTAGTTCATGCTGTCTAAAGGCCTCATCTCGCCCTGCCAGCAGGCTGCCGGAACCCTATTGTAATCCCTGATCCGGAATGCTAGATAAGTAATTTTGACTGGGACTCTAATCATGACAGGATCATCACGCGGACAATCCCCAAGCCTGCAGAGCCGTCGCCGGTTCTTGCGTCAATCCATGCAGCTGGGTGCCGTTGGTGCCATCGGTGCCAGTGGTCTTTGGTTGCCCGCCCGTGTTGCAGCGCAAAGCTCACCTTCAGCGGTGGTGGAGATCGACACTGGCAGAGTGCGTGGATATGTCAATGAAGGGGTGAGCGTGTTTAAGGGCATACCCTATGGAGCGTCCACAGCGGGAGAGAACCGCTTTCGGCCACCGCAGCCAGCGACGGCCTGGTCGGGAATCCGCGAGTCGGTCGAGTACGGACCAACAGCACCACAAACACTCGGCAGCGACGGTCAGTTGGCAGCCGGTCAGAGTGAAGACTGTTTGGTGATCAATGTCTGGACACCGGAAGCCAACAGCAATCGAAAGCGGCCAGTGATGTTCTGGTGTCATGGTGGCGGCTTTACCAGCCTCAGCGGCTCCAGCCCCAGCTATGATGGCACCAATCTTTGCAATCGCGGTGACGTGGTTGTCGTCACGGTCAATCATCGCCTCAATATCATGGGCTTCACGCACCTGGCGGAGCTGGGTGGCGAGCCATTTGCGTATGCCGGGACAGCAGGTATGCTGGATCTGGTCGCGGCTCTGCAGTGGGTGCAGCGCAATATCGAGCAGTTTGGTGGCGACCCGGACAATGTGATGATCTTTGGTGAGTCCGGCGGTGGCCGCAAGGTAGGCACGTTGCTGGCCATGCCTGCAGCCAAGGGGCTGTTTCACCGTGCAGTGATTCAAAGCGGTCCCACCATTCGTCTGGCCTCGGCAGAAGCCGGCACACGCCAGGCTACCTCGCTATTTGAGGAGCTGGGTCTGCAAACCGGTGATATGCAGGGCCTTCAGAACGCTCCTGTCGAACGTATTATCGCCGCCTATCAGGCCATTTCACGAACCAGCAGTTTTGCGCCGGTTGTGGATGGCGATGCCCTGCCGGCTTCACCGTTTCACCCGACTGCCTCTGCCGTGAATCCGGATGTGCCCCTGATCGTGGGTGCCAATCGCACAGAACTGACCCTGCAAATGCGAGCCGACACGGAAGCATTTAACCTTGACGAAGCCAAGATGATGCAGCGCCTCCAGTCGATACTGGGAGACATGACCCGTGAAGTTGTTGATGTGTATCGCAGCGCCGAACCGGATGCCTCGCCCAGCGAGCTTTTCTTCCTGATTGTCAGCGATCGCGCCTATGTGGTGCCCTGCACGGTTATTGCTGAACGTCGTGCCGCACTGAATGCTGCGCCCGTCCGTTCCTACTATCTGACCTGGGAAACCCAGACGCTTGATGGTCGTCTGATGACGCCCCATGCGCTGGATATCCCATTTGTCTTTGACAACACTCACGCTGAGCGTACCGTGTATGGATTCACAACAGGCACCGCCGAAGAGCGAGCGATGGCGGACAAGATCAGCGACAGCTGGATTGCCTTTGCGCGCAGCGGCAACCCCGATACTGGCAAGCTGCCTGACTGGCCTGTATACACTGGCGAATCGCGTCAGGTCATGGTGTTGAACAACGAGAGCCGGGTCGTCGAAGACCCGATCCGCGAACGACGGCAGGTAATGCAGCGAGTCCTGAATCTGGCGTAAGGTAATTGCTCGCGTGCAACAAGTTAGAAAGTAACCGGAAGAATAATGAAAAGAACAAATATACTTTACGCAACCATCTTTCTGCTTGTTGTACTTTCCGCGTTTCTTGCCATATGGGTGTACTACTTAAATGAAGGCAAAGACCTTCTTAATTTCACCATATCAATTGTTGGGTTCTGTATTGCTTTCCTCGCTTTATTTATAGCTGTCCGTACGTATACCTCAATTGACAGTGTAAATAATATCAGCAAGATGGATGGCAATATTCTGGATAACGAAAGTTATGTCACCTCGCTACCGGAGCTTATATGTCAGTTTAAGTCTAAAGATGAAAAACGTCTGGATGAAGATTTGTTCGATTCGATAGAGAGGAAATTGAAGAAGGGCACTAACACCGCTGTGCTCTTCGCGGACACGCTCCAGTATTTGATTGATCTCATAGTACTTTTTCCTGCTGTTTTTAACGCTGCCGAAACTGACAAAAAGCGATATAAAGAACGAATGGACAAAATACTGCAGAGTCTTGACAGGCAGCGAGACATTCTGCACTCAGTGAGTAAAGGAAATTCGATTCAGATTACTGAGTCGATAAAGCTTTTTAAGGCGGTTGTTTCCTATCAGAGTTTCGTCGCTGAGGGAAACTTCAATATTCATGCTGACCTTCTTCATGTGCGTGGGCCAGTACTACGTAATTCAGTGACAAAAACGATCTACCACAACTATCTGGGCTTGTATTACAACAAAAAGGCCATGCACTTGCTCAAGGAAATCTCACACACTGAATCCACAGATATCCTATCGATTCGTGGGCTTCGTTGTATTGCGAGTAGGATAGATACGTTCCCCCCATCAACTGTCGAGGAGATCGTAATGTACTTGCGCTCCGCATGCGATCAGTTTGACAGAGCGCATGAGATATCGAGCGAAGATGTTATGTGGCCTGGGTTTATCAACTACAACAAGAGTCGCACCTTGTATTTCCTGGGTATGCTGTCGGAATCACACGAGAGTTGGCTTAGTGTCATGAACAATGCTATTGAATCGCGCTACAGGCTAAACCGACTCATTGACGAGGTTCTCACAGAAAGCCGTGCAGGAAAGACGGAAGTGACTGATACACATTTAAAGCAATTTTTCATGTATCAAGAAGAACTCGCTCGTGTGATGAAATTGAATCTTCTGATCTCTAAAGCGAATGCAAAAGAGTCCTCGGCACCGTTGTTATATAGAGGAACTAACATTGAAACTATCTCCCGGAAAGATATAGAGAAGTTATTAGTAAACATAGATTGCTTTCCCTTGATCAAGATCTATCAGGATCAGGTTTTGGAAGCGATGTCAGTGTAGGTGTCAAAGTTACTGCTTGCATGGGAGTGGTATGGGAATCAGAAAGACAGAGCATTGAAGAAGGGGTTGTATGATAAGAACCTGGACAATTATTGGTGTTGCTGACGTCGCCAGAAGTTATCGCTGGTATCAACAGTTGTTCGGGCAGTCTCCGGGAGAGCCTGCCCACGACTATTTCGGGCAGATTCTGGATGAAGATGGAACCGTGCTCCTTTGTCTGCATAGCTGGGGGGATCATGATCATCCCACGCTCAACAGTCCGGCCAGCGCCACGCCAGGCAATGGACTTTTGCTGTTTTTCAGAGTTGACGACTTTAGCGATGCACTTGCGCGCGCCCGGACGCTGGTTCCCAGTCTTGAGGAAGAGCCCAACACAAATCCTGCCACTGGCACGCAGGAATTCGCGTTGCGCGATCCCGATGGGTACTACGTTATGGTAAGCGACCTTGGCGAGGCATAACTGTCAACAATACTCCTTAACGCATGACTGAAAGTTTAAGCGCCACGCATGGCCTCTATGAAAGTCAAAGTCATAAAATCATACGAATCAGCCTACCCCAACCCTATTTCATTTGAGGTCGGTGAGGCTGTCCGTCTTGGGGAGATGGATGACGAGTACCCTGGTTGGATCAGGGTAACGACGGCAGATGGAAATATCGGCTGGGCGCCTTTGAAATATCTCGTCAGTTCAGGATTAGCATGGCATCTCCCCTCACCATAGATCACCTGCGCCGCTACGCCATCTCGCGCAGCCTCTTTAAACCGACCACCCTCTCTCGTGCGATTACCAAGCTGGGTTTTGTGCAGCTTGACCCGATACGTGCGCCTGCGCGAGCCCAGGATCTGACGCTGCGCCATCGTGTGGTCGACTACCATGCCGGCGATCTGGAGGCCCGGTATCCGCGGCTGGCTGTTGAGGAAGACTTCTTTGTTAACTACGGTATCTTGCCGCGCAACACTCAGCAGCTGATGCATCCACGCACGGCGCGCAAGGAATGGTCACGTGCACGCTGGGATCAGGCACACGCGGTGCTGGAATTCGTGAAGAGCGGCGGTGTTGTGCATCCGCGCGAGGTCGATGCGGCTTTTCAGCATGGCACCACAAAAAACTGGTTTGGTGGCAACAGCCGCGCCAGTACGCAGCTGCTTGATGGTATGCACTATAGGGGCCTGCTACGTGTGGCGCGTCGTGAGGCTGGCGTGCGCCTGTATGCGCCGTCTTTGACTCAGGCGCAAGAGCCAGTTGAGCCAGATACGGTGCTGGATGTATTGATTGACGTCGTAGTGGCGAAATATGCCCCACTGCCTGCGGCTACGCTGGGCCGTCTGATAAGCAGCATATGTTCCTCGGCAGTCCCGCAGTGGCGCGAGCGGCGCAGTGAGGCACTCGCGCGTGCCAGGGATCGCTTGCCTCAGGCCACAGTGGATGGCAGTAGTTGGTTCTGGCCGATTGGTGACAACCCGGGTGCCCGCCGTTTCGCCCATGATGAAAGTCTGGGTGACAAATTGCGCCTCCTGGCGCCTTTCGATCCGATAGTCTGGGATCGCGATCGCTTTGAGCGGTTCTGGGGTTGGGCCTACCGCTTCGAGGCCTACACACCGGCGCCAAAGCGGGTGCGTGGTTATTACGCATTACCGATGCTGTGGCGGGGACAGGTCATCGGCTGGGCCAATGCAGCCATCCGCGATGGGCAAGTGGTGCTGGAGCCCGGCTATGTCACAGGGTATCCTCCAAAAGATGCAGCGTTTATATCAGCGCTAGAAGATGAGCAGACTCGTCTGGCACGCTTTCTGTCGCTGGACAGGGCTTGATTCGGGGGGGCATGGCATGCGTGACGTGAAGCAGAAATACCTTCTGCGCCTGGCAGACGAGCCAAGGTGGGTGGAAACGCGCGATCTTTTGGCCTCAGATCAGTCACTGGTCCTGGAGAATCCGACCCAGGATGGGTTCATTGTCTGGAGCTCCGAAGACGATATAGGCTCTGTGGTTGGTCGGGTAGATCCCACACAGCTGTTGCGTGCGGCCGAGGATGTGTCTGAGTTACTGGTGTTTGCGGACAATGTCGCGCAGGCAAGCCAGGTGCTGAAGGACTTTCGAGCTGAGATCGCCACCATATTCACCTCGCCAATTGAGCTGCCCCTGACTATCCAGCATGATTGCCGTTTGATGGAGCAGGCAGATGCAGCCCTGCTGGAACACCTTCCGGAGGGCCTCAAGGAGGAAATCTGTGATGTATTGGGCGATCAGGTTCCGGTGGTGGCTGCTTTCGATGGTTCTTTGCCCGTTGCATTCGCTTACGTAGCGTCCGAAACTGAAGCCCTGTGGGACATCTCCATTGATACTCTGGCCAGCCATCGACGCCGGGGCTTTGCTGCTTCTGCGGTCACCTCGCTCATGGGCATTATGGAGAAGCGCGGTAAAACGGCAGTGTGGGGGGCGCTACAAAGCAACCCGGCCTCAGTAAAGCTGGCTCAACACCTGGGTTTCCGCGAAGTTGATGAACTCTGGGTGTTAAGCCGCGAGGATACCGGCAGCTGACATCTTTTTCTTGCCGGCGTGCGTAAGAAATTAAGAGACAAGACCTCAAACCGGCTGGCAGGGCGGTATTCTGAGTCGCCTGTTTGAGCAACCCATGTGCAATACAGGGAGCTTCCTTATGAGCAACCCGGTCATCGCTGACAACAAGCCAATCAAAGTCGAACTCAAAGAGGGTTCCGAATATTACTTTTGCATGTGCGGGCGTTCCAAGGATCAGCCGTTCTGTGATGGGTCCCACAAAGGGACGGATTTCAAACCCAAAGCCTTTAAAGCAGAAGAAAGCGGCGACGCCTATTTGTGCCGATGCAAGCATACCGCCAATGCGCCTTACTGCGATGGCACGCATAAACAGTTCACGTCAGAACAGGTCGGCAAAGAGGGGCCCGGCGCGTCGGATTCCGATTCCGAGGCCCCGGCTCCCAAAGCAACCAAAGAAGAACCCACAGTCGAATTTATTCATCAGCTGGCGCGCGAGGGTCTGTCCAAAATGGGCCACCATGGTCCGATGACCGCGATGGGTGTGCCGCGGCACACTTTGCCCCATTGGGATGACCTGCAGTTAATGGTCGCGCAGATGGCCGCCAAACCACTGATGGAAGATGTCTCGGTCGCAACTGAACTGGTGATAGGGCCTGAAGCCAAAAAGCCACTGGTACTAAAAATCCCTCTGTTTGTCTCCGACATGAGTTTCGGCGCGCTGTCAGAAGAAGCCAAGATTGCCCTGGCCAAGGGTGCGGAGCTCGCCGGAACCGGCATCTGCTCAGGTGAGGGCGGCATGTTGCCCGAGGAACAGGCAGCGAACTCGCGTTATTTCTATGAGCTTGCCAGTGCCCAGTTTGGCTATAAGGAAGAACTGCTGGAGAAGGTTCAAAGCTTCCATTTTAAAGGCGGCCAGGGCGCCAAGACCGGCACAGGTGGACACTTGCCAGGTATCAAGAATAAGGGAAAGATCTCTGAGGTACGCGGGATTCCGGAAGGCGAAGCTGCAGTGTCACCGCCCACTTTCAAGGATCTGTCCTCGGTAAAGGATTTTGCGCGCTTTGCTGGCCGCGTGCGTGAGATTACCGGTGGCATACCGGTTGGCTTCAAGCTGAGCGCCAATCATATCGAACGTGATATTCAATTTGCGCTGGACGCGGGCGCCGACTACATTATTCTGGATGGTCGTGGTGGTGCCACGGGCGCTGCGCCGGAAATGTTCCGAGACCACATCAGTGTACCAACCATTCCAGCCCTGGCGCGTGCGCGCCGCTACCTGGACGCCCAAAAGGCCAGCGGTCGCGTGACGTTGATTATCACAGGTGGCTTGCGTGTGCCGATTGATTTTGTAAAGGCGATGGCCCTTGGGGCTGATGGTGTCGCACTGGCAAACAGTGCGATTCAGGCGATCGGCTGTGTCGGCGCCAGAATGTGCAACACCAATAACTGCCCGGCAGGAATCGCGACGCAGCGAGAGGACCTGCGCAAACGCCTCGACGTCGACGCGTCGGCAGAGCGGCTCAACAACTTTCTGCGAGCCTCGGTAGAATTGATGCAGGTGATGGCGCGCGCCTGTGGGCATGATTCGCTGGGCAAGTTCAATCCGGATGATCTGGCGACCTGGAGCCGGGATATGGCGTTGCTGTCGGGTGTGCGCTACTCAGGCGCAGAATCGATTTATCCGGGTAAATAGCAGGGATGGTCAAGATTGATGTTGCTGCACTGGAGCGAGCATACGATCAGGCGTAACATTCGCCAATAGTAACTTGATCAAGCAATAATCAGACTTCTATAACAAGGATAAACCAATGAAGCTGCCGCTGAATCTGTTGAAAGACTTTGTTGTCATGAGCCCAAACAAGGCTGCTACAGTAGAGCACTTTGATCCGGGGCTTTATGAACGACTCGATACGACCTACGGCAGCTTTGAAGGGCACGACCTGATCTCCTGTCATGAGTTTGATGCTGACTGGCCAAGCTGGGAGATGCATCCGCATGGCGACGAAATTGTCGTGCTGCTGGCTGGCGCGACAACCTTTCACCTTCAAGCTGAAGACGGTGACAAAATGATTGAGCTGTCGGAGCCCGGGCAGTATGTGATTGTGCCAAAAGGCATCTGGCATACTGCAAAAACACCGGAGTTCTCCCGGGTACTCTTTATTACACCTGGGCAGGAAACTCAAAACAGAGCGATGTAATCATGGAGCTGGCGACAGTGGGGCGCGAATGACGTCGGCATAAGCCTATATAAGTAAATCAACAGGGACGGGTATGTATATGATGAATAGACTACAAAAGGCTGTACTGGCCATTTGCCTGATAGGTCCAATGAGTGTGGTGCAGGCCGATCAGCTTTCTGACACGGGCTTGTATCTAAGCGCTGGTGTCGGGCAGAACTGGATACAATCCGGCCTCCCCGAAGAGAACACCACTATTTTAAGAGTCGCGGCCGGCTGGCAATTCAATCCTTATCTTGCCTTAGAGCTTGGGTACAATGATCTGGGTGAATACCCTGCGCCGAGCTCGTTATACAGCGATTTTGATGTCACGGGTGCAACAGCTTCTATCATCGCCCAGTTTCCCTTGTCCGATCGACTTGCTGTCTATGGCAAGGCCGGTAACTTTTGGTGGAGCGCAGATTCTTCTTTCTTCTTTTTCAGCAGGAGTGGCGGGGGGAATCAATTAACCATGCTTGAGTTTAATGAATCCGATATTGTCTACGGTCTGGGGCTGAGCTACGAGCTCTCGCAGAGCCTGGAGATTGACCTGGAATACAATGCATTTGACCTGGAATTTTCTGGTTGGCCTAATCTCAACAACAGGAGTTCAGCGCTGACTGTGTCACTGAAATATGAACTTTAGATGAGGGTCTGCTGACGCAGAAAGGGACTGAGTGTTGGATCAGTATCATGTGTTCGCGTTTTTTACGACAGTCGTTACTTCTGTAGCGGCTGTGATGCTTCACTACGAAGCCTTTATCCTGTTTAGTCGGTTTATTGCCAGGTCCTCACTTTCGCATCGACAACGCATCCTGCTGCTATTGTTTGGCATACTCTGTATTCATGTCGCCGCGATCTGGATTTTTGGCATCAGTGCCTGGTGGCTGGTAGAAAAACATGATGTGGGTGTTGTCAGCGGGTATGAGGTGATGTCATTTCTTGACTATATCTTTATGTCGGCTGTGACCTACACCACGCTGGGATATGGTGACATGATTCCCATGGGGCCAATACGCTTTCTTTATGGCACTCAGTCTCTGGTGGGATTTGTGCTGATCACATGGTCGGCATCATACACATTCCTCGAGATGCAGCGAAACTGGAACAAAGATTAAAAGGAACTGACATGTTTACAAGTATGGAAGAGCTGGAGAATGGCTTGAGTGACATCAAAAGCTCACCCAAAGAAACTGGTACCGTGGAGTTGATTGTCCGTAGGCCGGAAACCGGTGAGCGTGAGGTGCTAGCGCACGCCGAGCTGGATTCAACGCGCGTGTCATAGTCGCAGGCGTCGTAAAGTCGGGAGACACTATTAGAAAAGTAGACTGACTTTGTTTTTCGAATTTGGCCAAAAGGTGATCGTATGTCCAGTCTGTCCGGTGGACTTGTGCATGACATGCCAGCAGAATGAGGAAAGCAAGGCATGAATATTCGTCGCTACCGGCCTGGCGAAGAACACAGGCTTTTTGATGTCTATCACTCAGCCGTGCATCTCGTTGCCTGCCGTGACTATACGCCGGAACAGATAAATGCCTGGGCACCTGATGATCTGGATCCCGAGCTATGGGTGCAGAAGATTAGAGAGATAAAACCATTTGTTGCCGAACTAAACGGACATCTGGTTGGTTATGCCGATATCCAGTCCGATGGATATGTGGACCACTTTTTTGTCTCCGGGCACCATCAATCAAAAGGCATTGGTAAACTCTTAATGTCAGCGCTTCTTGGCGAGGCGGCGGCACTGGGGCTCAAAGAAATGACTGCAGATGTCAGCCGCACGGCACAACCCTTTTTTGCGAAGTACGGTTTTTGTATCGTCGAGCAACGCTCCCCGGAAGTCCGTGGCGTTGTCGTTCCGAATGCAAGGATGCGGAAAACGCTAAACGACGGAGTTGGTATTTGCATCACAAAGGGATAATGCATTAAAGAGAAGAAAATACAGGGAAGGTAATTATCATATGAATATAGCCGTTAGAGTCTTTATAGCGCTCATCACACTATTTCCGATGAAGGCATACGGTCAGGCTGGTGTCTGTCAAAGTTTCACGATTGACGATAACCTCATGAAATTGCCTGTGTCGATCCAAGGAAAAATCTATCAGGCAGTCATTACGATCAATAATACGGGTGCGTCTATATCCAGTAATCTAGCGAATGAGCTCAATCTTGTCGTTAGACAAATCGGCAATCGACGTATTCTCTGGAAGTTTGGCAGGATCAATCCGTACACATATGCGAACAATCTGGAATTGAATATCTTCGGCAGTACAATTACTGCAAGCGACATTGCGGTTGAAGATGGAGCCGAAAATTGGATACAACTCAGTCTGGGTGTATTTCGAGGGCTTATTTCCCAGGTAGATTTTCCGGGCAAGAAGATTTGCCTATACTCACGGAGCGATTTTGATTTGCCAGGCGCAGAAAACATTAGGTTCGGCGCCGATGCCCAATATGGAAATCCAATGATTGAGGTTACGTTCAATAATGATCTCAGGGCCTGGCTTCAAATACTACCGAGTTACCCCCAAGGAATTAAAGTCGATCCTGAGCTTGCCGCAGAGCTTGGCTTGATCGCCCAGGCTGGAGAGATTGCAGCTGCGGAAGGTAATGAGGTTTCCCCAAAGTTGACAGAGATCCAGTTAGGACCTTACTCCATCCAGAACGTTCGTGTTGAGCATCCTGAGCCAGGCGAGCGGCACAATCTGACGACAAGCGGCAGATTTATTACAGGAAGCCATATCAGGCGAGGGCAAGGCTATCGCGGTCGGATAGGCATCGATGTGCTCAAGCATTTTGTCCTCACTATGGACCTTGAAAGACAGCAGCTACATATCTACGCGCCGAATTGATTATTGAAAATTAAATGAACCCGCCAGCCATTCGCATCGTCTTAAGAGATGAGTGAATCGGAGTGACGAATGCAACAGGCTGAAGAAGAGCTTTTGGTGCTGGCAGCACAGGATGGCGATAATCGGGCTTTTCAGCTGCTGTTTCAGCGCTATCAAAACGCCCTGCTGCGTTACGGCTACAAGGTAAGCGGCGATCCTCAGATAGCACAGGACGGCACTCAGGAAGCCTGGTTCAGGCTTGCCAGGAACATTCGTCAATTAGATGACCCCAAAGCGTTCAAAAGCTGGATGTATCAGCTGGTGCATTGGAGTTGTATTGATCTGCTCAAGAAATCCAGCGGCTCGGAGCTGCAGCTGGATCAGTCAGATGTTGAGCCTGAGGTCAGTGATAACAACAGTGATCAACATGAATCGCTCAGTGCCGCGATCAATCGACTGCCTGCGCTGGAGAAGCAGATGGTCCACCTTTTCTACCTGGAAGAAATGTCCGTCAGACAGGTGGCTCAGGTGCTCAGGATCTCGGAAGGGACAGTGAAGTCGCGGTTGAATCGAGCCCGGCGATTGCTAAAAGAGCGGTTTGATGTATAACGCATTGATTACGGAGAGCAGCAAATGAATCTGGACAATCGAATTAAAAATGAGCTTGAAAGTGAAGCTGCAGAGATTGACCGGGCCATGGCAGAAAATGAGGGGCTTATTGAGTTTGCTGCCAGTCCGTTCAAAGGTGGGCTGCGGCGATGGATGGTAGTTGCCTACGTGGCGATAGCCGTGATGACCGTGGCTTTAATCTGGTGCGGTTATCAGTTTTTTATGGCAGAGAGTGTCGATCAACGGGTCTTCTGGGGCGTGTGGTTTGTGATCACGATCAATGCCCAGGGGATGTTGAAGCTGTGGAGCTGGATGGAGATGAATCGCAACTCTGTGATACGTGAAATCAAGCGTCTGGAAATCGCAGTTAGCAAGCTTCATACTGGCAGCAGCTGAACCACGTTAATGAGGCGGAGAGAGCTATGAAACTGGGTTGCTTTTCCATCAGTCTGACAGTCAAGGATCTGCAAAAGTCCAAAGCGTTTTATGAAAAACTGGGTTTTGAAGTTTACGCTGGCGCAGAGTCTCACAATTTTCTGATCATGAAAAATGGTGAGACCAACATTGGATTGTTTCAGGGGATGTTCGACAAAAATATTCTGACATTTAATCCTGGATGGAATCAGAATGCCGAAAACCTTGAGTCATTCGAAGACGCGCGTGAGATTTGTCGTCAACTGGAATCCAAAGGTATTGAAATTGTTGAGCCGTCGATATCGGGTGACAAAGGCCCGGCGAGCTTTACGGTATTCGATCCGGACGGAAATCCCATTCTGATTGATCAACATGTCTAAGCCGGATAGTCACTTATCCAGGTTGAGTCTTGATGGATCTTTTTGAGGACGGACACAGTGAATCTCTGGCGATTGATGATGCGGAGATTGTTCTTTGGCGTCACGTTGATTTCGGTGATGACAAACAATTGCTGGAGCGTCTGATCAAGGAAACACCCTGGCGTCAGGATCGCATCACCCTCTGGGGGAAGTCATACCTTCAGCCCCGTTTGCTTGCCTGGTACGGTGATGCGGGAACCGCTTACTCGTATTCTGGCATAACGCTGGTGGCCGAGCCCTGGTCCGAACTTTTACTGAATATTAAAGCGAAGGTTGAAACGCTGAGCGGCAGCACCTTTAACAGTGTGCTGGTCAATTATTATCGCGACCACCGGGACAGTATGGGATTTCATGCCGATGACGAACAGGAGCTGGGGGAAAACCCGGTGATCGCGTCAGTGTCATTCGGTGAGGAGCGACGCTTCGTGCTGAAACACAAACATCGCAATGATGCCGAGAGGGTCGTTTTGCCGCTACCCTCCGGCAGTCTGCTGCTGATGGCCGGCGAGACACAGAAAAACTGGAAGCACGGCATCCCGAAAGAAACACGGCCCCGAGGCCCCAGAATCAATCTGACCTTCAGAACGATAATCACGCCGTCCTGATTCAAAGGCTCCCGGGATCAATATGACCGCCTGAATGATAGCGCAGACCCTATTTCGTCCCAAACTTCTCGTGCTCGCCAAGATCGGGCTGCTCACCTTTGGCCTTGGCAGCGGTTGTCTTGATGCTTTTCACCATCTTGCTGCTGTCACTGTTCCAGTGTTCACCTTTGTGAACCTTGATTTCAAGCATGCCCACATTAGGTGACTCTTTGCCTTCCGGGAACCAGGCGCCGATGACCGAGTTCCAGTAGCGGTCGATGAGCGTCTTGTCCCGCGTAGCGCGGCCAGTGCCGGTGAGCGAGACATAGACGTGGTTGTGAGGGTCCGAGAAAGAAACGCAGACGTCGTTGTCATCCTCGAGCTCAAAGACTTTCTCTGAATCCAGGTCGGTGAAGAACCACAACGTGCCGTCGTATTCATCCTGCACCAGCACCATCGGCCGTGAGCGCAGCTCCTCGCCGTGACGGGTTGTCAGCATAGCGTTCTTGATGTCCTTGATGAGGTTCCAGATTTTCTGCTTATGCTCTGGGCTCGACATAGACTTCCTCCTCTATAACTTGGATACTATTCATTAAGGGGCTACGACCCCCGGTTCAAAGTGGTTTAAACCCAATTTTTTAAGTTATGCCTGGAGCCAAGCATGATAGCCCCCCCAATTCCTGCAGACGAGAAAGAGCGCCTCTCACAATTAAGATCACTTTCAATACTGGATACGCCGCCAGAAGAGCGATTTGACAGGGTGACTCGTATGGCGAGGCGGCTATTCGGTGTGCCGATAGCCCTGGTGAGTCTGGTGGATGAAAACCGGCAATGGTTTAAGTCATGTTTTGGATTGGACGCAACGGAGACGGGTCGAGACATCTCTTTTTGCGGACATGCGATTGTAACATCCGGAACATTCGTGATTGAAGACGCCACGCAGGATGAAAGGTTTTCTGATAACCCGTTAGTCACGGGCGAGCCGTTTATCAGATTTTACGCAGGACATCCGCTGCGAACAATGAGCGGCCAGGCGATGGGCACACTATGCCTCATTGACCGCGAGCCGCGTCAATTTGACGATGACGATCACGCAATGCTCGCTGATCTTGCGGGAATGGTTGAACGTGAATTGATGGCAGTTCAACTGGCGGTATCTGATGAGTTAACGCGCATATCGAATCGCCGTGGTTTTCTTGCACTGAGCAAATATAGCCTGGAGCTGTGCAAGCGCCAACTTTTTCCAGCGACACTGGTTTTCTTTGACCTGGACAAGTTCAAGCAGATCAATGACACCCATGGTCATGCTGAGGGCGATCGCGTACTTAAAATTTTTGCGGATCAGATGCGAGAATCGTTTCGTACATCAGACCTGTTTGCGCGATTGGGTGGCGACGAGTTTGTGGCGCTACTTACCAATGTAAGCCCAGCTAATATCACCGAGATGATGAATCAGTTTGCTAGCCGACTGCAGGCTAACTGTGACAAGCTCTCGCTGCCTTATGAGATCGGTTTCTCCTACGGTCTGGTGACCTATGAGCCCCTCAAGCATTCCTCTGTTGAGGACATGCTGCATGAGGCAGATGGGGCGATGTATATAAACAAGCGGGCCAAGCACACTGAGATCTGATCAGGTAGTGGTTGTGTCAGACGAGGTTTTTCGTACGGAGCGGCTGAGCGTTCGGCGCTGGCGCGACTCCGATCTTGCAGATTTGCTTGCCGTCTATGGTGACGCTGAGGCGATGCGATGGGTAGGAGATAGCAAACCGATTACCCGCGAAGAGTGTGTTTACTGGATAGATGTGACGCGCAGGAACTACCAGCAACGCGGATACGGCATGTTTGCGGTTGAGAGATTATCTCAACCAGGGGTAATCGGCTTTTGCGGGATTGTGCACCCGGGTGGTCAGTTGGAGCCAGAGATTAAATACGCCTACCTGCGTTCACATTGGGGATGCGGCTTTGCTACGGAAGCCGTGCAAGGGCTGATCGCCTATGGCGTGTCTGCTCATGACCTCGACTATATTATCGCCACTACGGCGCCTGCCAATCTGGCATCACATCGGGTATTACTTAAAGCAGGCATGCTGCGCGGTGAACTGCATGATGCAGGCACTGACGACGCCACACAGGTTTTTTTCTGGCAAGCAACTTCTCAATAGTCAGTAAGAATAGTTACAGCTGGCAAACACACGGCCGTCACCCTGTTCTGTCAGCGCGGTCGTTTTACCGGCGACTGCCACCGTGAAGTTGCACGTTGTGTTGCCCTGCAGTTGCAGGGTGATTCCGCCCCCCGCATCCCAGAGTGAGATACTGCCGCCGCTTTCGAAATTGGCTGTTCCCGTCTCAACGAATGTCGACCATTGGATGCCCTGAATCAGGCCATAAAGCACGGGTCTGTTGAGCGGCGGCAGATGCAGCGTCTGATTGAGAAACCAGCCTCTGTCGCCGGCGCCTTCACTGGACTGGTAGGCACGGAGGATACCCGGCCCGCCGAGTGCGAAGTTGTCACTGCCCGCCAGCTCGGTGACGGCGTATTGCGCTGATACCTGAGTTTCTGTGCGCCAGTTGCTCCAGCGCTCACCTAAAATCGCCAGCTGCTGCATGTGGGCAAAACTAAGGCTGACATGTGTGCTTTCCGGTTCACCGTCCACGCTGTTGTAGAAACGGCGATAGTTCAAAGCATCGTTTTTGTCTGTCACGCCTGCCAGGCTGTTAAAAACGGTTGCGGTAATCTGATTGGAACTGAATTCGCGCTGCAGGTTCAGCGTCAGCCCGGCAGACAGCTGTGCGCCGTCATACTCGGCGCCGCCAACTTCAGTACCACCGAACAGGCTGGCCCGTTCAAACTGTTTCAGTGAAAACGCCACATTGCCCTGCAGCTCCCAGCTGTCACCGCGGCGTAGCGGCGCGCGATAGTCGGCGGTCAGCTGCAGCGAAGTGCTGGCTGAGTTAATGCCTGGAATTGAGCTTGATGAGGTATCTGAATAATTGGTATTTAACGTGAAGATGTGACCCCAGCGATTGGGCATGGTCAGCACCGCGGAATAGTTGCTGAACTCTTCTATGCGGTCGCCCAGCGTGGCGTTCAGTGACAGCTGATTATTCTCACCCAGAATATTCCCCAGGGTTGCGCTGATCGAGTAGCGGTTGGTGCCGGAGCTTTCCGTTGCATGATTGTTGTACCCCGCCTGAATACCCCAGGGGCGCTGTTCGTCGATCTGCACGTTGGCGATGCTTTGTCCAAGTTCAGTGCCAGGCTCAAACACGACGCGTGCACTGCGGAAGGGGCTGCGGTTTAATTCCTCGACGGCATTGTCCAGAGACTGCTGACTGAGTATCGGCGCTTCCAGAACCGGTTCAAAGCGGTCGATGACTTTCTCTGGATCACTCCAGAGCGGGGCATCGGCGCTATAGTTGCCATCACCGCGACCATAGCTGAGCCTTACTTCAGCCAGACGGAACTCATTAACCTGTACGCGCAAACGATTGTCGGTAATTTCCTGAGGCGGGACGATGACTGACAGCAGTGGGTATCCGTTTGACCGATAGGCGTCGGTGATATCCTGCTGGATAAAACGAACGTCACCCAGGGTCAATGGCAAGTCCTGATAAACCGACAGCGACTCCCTGATGGCAGCGTAGAGCGCATCGCGCTCATCATCGCTTACCCGGCTGCGACCCACAAAGTCGACGAATTCGCCGTCATTGCGGATATCTCCAGTCTCAAGCAGTTCGATGGTCAGCGCGTCAAATGTCGCCATGATCTGAACGCCGTCGTCGGCGCCGGGTGCACTGATCAGTGAGGGAAAGTCGATCATACCCTCGGCAGAACCTTGCGGCAGAACCGGGGCATTGTATTGCTCCACCGTGGATTGTGGGCCGATCACCTGAACACCAAATTCTGATTGCTGTGCAATCGTCGGCATCCCGACAGTCATCAAAACTATGCCGGTTAATGGAATTATAAAGTTATTCATGACCCTGCACTCCATGCGTTGGCTCGCGCGGCAAGCTCTTCAGGGCTTCCGGACAGCACGTCTGCCTGACGAACGGCTTCACCCGCTTCCTGCTCTAGATTATTCTGAACATAGGAGCGTATCACTTCGCTGCTGGCTTCGCGTGTCACCTCATACTCCTGCTGGCGTCGTGACTCGATTTTGGCATTGAGCACGTACTGGCTGACCTGGTCTTTGGCTTTTTCGACACCGACAGCCAGACGATATTTTGATTCAGCCACAGCGCGTGCCTGCTCCAGATAGGCCATGATTGCCTGGTCTTCAGCCTGCTGTCTTTCGAGCGCAGCAACCTGTGCCTGCTGCGCGACAAAGGCCTGGGCTGCAGCGATCTCTGCGTCGGATGGACCACCGCCGCCAATTCCGAACAGGTCACCGGCAAAGCTGAGTGCACCGTCGACAATATCGACACCCCAGTCGGCAATAGTGGTCATGGCTTCGCCGACACCACCCAGCGGTCCTGCCAGGACTTCCAGTTGATTGCGCGCCGTGTTGAGTGCGCTGCTGGTGGCGCTGATCGCACCCGAGCCGGCGATATTCACGGCTTCCAGCGTGGCGCCCTCTGGATTGGAGAACAGATCCTCACCCAGCTCACGCAGCTGGCCGGCCGCTGCTTGCGGATCTTCCAGGGCGTTGAGCGCCAGCTCTTCCGGACTGCCACCAAACACCGCCGCGAACTCTGCGTCTACCGCACCGCGAATGTCATTGGTGGCGCGCAGCGTACCAGTGCGGTCCGCGACTTCTGCCTGAGTCATCGCTGCGTCCTGCATGGCCAGTGCGGTTCGGCCTGCAGTTGCGGCATCCTGAGTATTGTTGATTGCCAGCGGGCCTCGGCCTCTCCCGGAGCTTGATGTGGCGACCATAAGCAGCAGTTCTTCTGGCGGGACACCATCGCGCATGCCGTTAATCACGTCCCTGGCCAATGCCGCCTGGGGTACGTTGGTCTGCATATACAGCTCAAGCATTTCTTCTGGCGTATCGGCGGCGCGCGCGGCGTCCGCCTGGCCATTGATCATGCTGATCAGCATTTCTTCGGGGGTCTGGCCGTAAGTATCTGCGAAGGCCTGCTCGGCCGCCACTTCAATGTTGTTGACCTCCACCAGCGTGCCGGTAGGATCCTGAGCGGCCGCTTCCTGCATCGCAGCATCCTGCAGTGCGCCATCAAGCCGGACTCTGGCGATCACCATCTGTTCGGCGACGTCAATGGCGCTGTCACGGTCGGTGGGCACCAGATCGGCAGCAGCATCCAACGCCGCACCCGGATCATTCAGTGCCTGTGTTGGTGTGATACCAAACTCGCGACCGACAGCCGCATCGATACGGGCCTGATAACCTGCTGCCGCTGAGCGTGCGGTACCGGGGTTAGCCGCGGCAGCCAGATCGGTGGCTCCCTGGCGAGCCAGCATGCCCAGAGCGACGCGCTCAACCATGGGTATGGGATTACCGTTGGCGTCAGTCGCCGGGATGCTGCTCAGGTCGACGCCTGCCAGCTGTGCGATACGGGCGTTCATGCGCTCACGCGCTGCAGCAACTATCGGCGTAGAGTCGGCTTGCGCTTGAGTCAAGGTCCCACCAAAAATCCCGACGGCATTGCGAGCACCCGTCAGAAACAGGCTCTCAATATCGTTCATCGCTGATTGCTGTTCCGTCATCGCGGATTGATACTGGTTCTGCAGCTGGTTTAGCTCCGGCACGCTGTTGACCAGGCCGTCACGCAATTGTTGCGGATTCACGCCCAGCCCCTGTCCTGAGCTGGCCTGCTGCGCCAGTTGCTCAGCGTAATTCAGTGCGCCGGCGCCCAGGGTTTCAGTAATGGTTTGCCCCACGGCGTTCTTGGCCGCTGTTGCCTGCTCACGTCCTGCCAGCGTTGCTACCACGGCCGGATCGGTATCGACCAGACTGGCTGCAGTGCGATCGGCGAGGTCGGAGGCGACCACTGCCTGCAGACGGTCGCGCTTGGCTTCGGCTTCCTGACGCGCCTGCGCCAGATTGGCGGCCCGCTGCGCGTAAGCCTCAGCTCCTGCGGCGCGTGCTGACTCCATTTCTTCGCTGGCCTCGGCGATTCCTTGGCGTAGCGCACTGGCGCGCTCGGCAGCCAGTTGCACCTCAATTTCCGTGTCATTCATCTCGGCAGCCAGGATCTCGCTTTGTTCTTCCAGCTCGGCAATGCTTTGTTGAGTCGCCTCAAGCTCCTCTTGCTGAGCAGCGATGAGCTGTTCGGTTTCTGCCCGCTGTTGCAGTATCTCGTCTTCCTGGTCGATCAGCTCCTGCAATCCGGCCTGCATCTCCCGGTATTGGGCCGCTTCAGCGCCGCGACCGGTGGCCAGTGCTTCCTGCTCCAACTGGGTGTACTCAGCCAGGCGAGCTCGGGCCTCCTGGATTTCAGCCAGATTGGTATCGAGATCAGCCAGCGCTGCGCTGGCATTGGCGATTGAAGACTGGATGGCTGGCAGGAGTGCCGTCGCCACCTGGATGTCGCGCTGTGCCTGGTTGTAGTTTTGTGTCAGTGATTTGAGGTAACGTGCTTCGCTGCGATACCCGGACTCCAGTGCCGTGTATTCCTGCTGCCGCTGCTGAAGCGTCTGCGCGGCGGCTACGTAAGTCTGGGTGAAGTTGTCACGTTGCTCTGGTGGGGTGGACAGAATGGTGTTGTTCACAGGTGCAGCTGCAACGCTCTGGAATACGCTGGCGGTCGCCGCCTCATATTCCACCACGGTTACTGCGTCCGCCTGTGCGTTGACCATCTCAGTCAACGTTTCCCGTTGCGCTTCCAGATTAGTGTCGGCCTGGGCGCGCAAAACTTCCGGTGGTACAACATCGGTGATCAGTTGCAGCTCACGCTTGATGTTGCCGGTGGTGCTTGGTGCGTCTCCCAGTGAATAGTTTCCTGCATCGCTGCCCGTCAGATCAAAGCCTGACAATATGACAGGCTTGTTGTCGCCGACCTCAGGGTCAGCAAACTTACCACTGATATTGGCGCCGATCAGCCCGACATCGTCGCCGCTGATCACGCCCTGCAGGTTGCCGCCGCTCACGGTTGCTGAGGTATTGCCGTCAAAGAATTTGTCAGCGACCTGAACGCCGCTTATCTCCAGCAGGCGCTGCAGAATATTGACAGTGACGCCCTCTGGTTCCGCCAGCGAGTAGTTGGTGAAGTCCGCGCCTGTGACTGAGAAGCCCGTCACGGTGACTGGTTTGTTGTCACCGGCATCAGGGTCAGACAGCGTGCCTGTCGCGCCGGCGGCTGAAAGCTGAACGGCGTCGCCGTCAATCATGCCTTCGAGGGTGCCACCTGATACAGAAACAGTTGTTGTACCGTCATAGGCCCTGTCTGCTGCGCTTATTCCTGTGATACTTAGCGGTTTTGGGGTGATTGATGCTGTCAGGCTACCCGGCAGTTGCAGCAGGTAATTACCGGCATCTGTGCCGCTGAGTCCGCCGCCTTCTACAGTCACCAGTTTGCTGTCACCGACATTCTTGTCGCGGAAACTGCCGCTGAGCAAAGACGCGTCAAAGTCGACGGCGTCGCCGGAAACCAGATCCGGAAGAGATGCAGTGCCACTGAATGAGGCAGCGATCGTGCCATCGTAGACTTTGTCTTGAGCGGTGATACCACTGACAGTCAGGGTCCGTGGTGTGATGGAGGCCTGCAGTTCTGGGATGGTGAAGATATAGTTATTGCTGCCGCCGCCGGACAGGCCAAGGCCGCTTAATGTGACAGCAATGGAATCACCAACATTCTTGCTGGCGAAGGTCGCTACAGGCTGCCCACTGACTGTGACAGAATCCCCGCCTAAAGGACTGACTGACAGGCTGCCGCTGAGGGGCGCCTCTGTTGTACCATCATAGACTTTGTCGTCTGCCACGACGCCCTGCAGGACGAGTTGGTAGGGTGAAATCGAGGCATTAAGCGGTTCGGGCTGTTGCAAGCGGTAATTGCTGGCATCATCACCGTCCAGCTCATATCCAGAAACGTTTACGGTGCGTGCACCGACATCTTTTGAATCAAAGGTCGCCAGCGGTGATCCGCTGATAGTAACGGCGTCGCCAGTTTTGAAGGCGGCACTCGGTGTGCCGGACAGGTCAGCGATGTTGTCGCCATTGTACTCCTTTTCCAGCGCGGTCAGGCCGACAACCGTGACCTCCAGCGGTGTGATATTGCTTGTCAGTGTGGTCGGCAGGTTCAGAGTGTAATTGCCAGCATCCTGTCCGCCCAGGGTGACACCGCTGACAGTCAATGGTTTGTTGTCGCCTACATGCTTGTCTTTCATGTTGGCGACAGGCGTGCCAAGCAGGGAAAGATCGTCCTTTATGGTTTGCAGGGTGCCAAGTGTGCCGAAATCGAGGGTACTGTCACCCTCAAGATTTACCAATGTTGTAGCGTCATAGACACGGTTTATAGCCGAAAGGCCGGTGAGGGACACTGTAGCAGGCGTGATGGAGGCGGTGACGCCGGTGACCGGTGAAATCACGTAATTGTTGCGGTCATTGCCAGACAGGGCCAGGCCCGAGACAGTGACGGCCTTGTCGTCTCCGACATGGCGGTCGGCAAAACTGCCAGAGCGGGCGCTTTCATCAAGTGTGACCAGGTCACCATCGATGCGCCCGGCAATCACACCAGCACCAGTCAGCGTCGCTGATGTGGTCAGGTCGTACACTCTGTCGCTGGCGCTGATGCCAGACACGGTAAGCGACTTTGGCGTGATCGAAGCAGTAAGGCCGGTTGGTGTCGCAGCAGAATAGTTTGCGGCGTCAGCGCCACTGAGCGTGACACCGGACATGGCCACTGGTTTGTTGTTTCCTGCATTCTTGTCAGCGAACTGCAGATCTACCTCGCCGACATTGATTGCCAGGTCGTCACCATCTATGGCGCCACCAAATGTACCGGCACCGGAAATCTGTGCAGTGGTGGTGCCGTCATACACTTTATCCGCGATTGTCAGGCCATCAACTGTGATGTTGCGCTTGCTGATTGTGCCAGTCAGGGCGCCTGGCTGATTGAGTGAATAGTTACTGGCGTCACTGCCCTGCAGAGTGAAATCGCCAGTCAGGCTGAGATTTTTGTTGGTACCGGCGTGTTTGTCGGCGAACGCAGCGCTGACCGCAGTTCCATCCAGGCTGACATCATCTCCAGCAAATGCGCTGTCCAGACCATTGTGGCGCAGGGTGGTAGAAGCCAGGCCATCGTAGGTCTTGTCACCATTGATCCCTGTGATATTCAGAGTATGAGGCGTAATACTGGCGTTTAGAGTCAATGGATTGAGTGCGTAATTGCCTGCACTGCTACCGGTCAGTGAAAAGCCGCCGATTGCTACCGCTTTGTTCTGCCCAACATTCTTGTCAGAGAAGGTGCCAAATCTCTCAGACACCAGCAGACTGAGGCTGTCGCCAGTCAGAATGCCGGTAATACGGCCGCCAGTAACAGAAGCGCTGGTGGTGCTGTCGTAGACCTTGTCGGCAACACTGACGTCGAGGAGGTCGAGCAGCCGCGGTGTAATTGATGCGGTCAGTCCGGCGTCGGTGGCGTCGTAGTTACCGGCATCCGCACCACTGAGTGTCACCCCGCCAATACGTACTTTTTTGTCGGTACCGACATTCTTGTCCAGAAAGTTCAGTGTGAAACCACTGCTGTCTATGGTGAGGTCGTCACCATCAAGAGCGCCGCTGACTGCCGCATCACCTGTAAAGCTTACGTTGATGGTTCCGTCGTATGCGCGATTGCTGATATTGACGCCACTGACATTCAGTGGTTTGGCTGAAATGCTTGCAGTGATCCCGCTGGGCTGGAGCAGGTTGTAGTTGCCTGCCTGAGCGCCGCTGAGGCTGAAGCCGTTGATGGTCACCGCCTTGTTGCTGCCAACGTGTTTGTCAGCAAATAGTGCTGCGCCGTCACCCTGCAGCGTGACATCGTCCTGACCATAGGTGCTGATACCGGCATTGCCAACAAGCTGAGCTGAGGCAGTGCCGTCATAGATGCGATCCAGAACGCTGAGGCCAGTGACCACAACGTCCCTTGGAGTGATGCTTGCGGTAAGACCTGTGGGCTGCAACAGTGTGTAATTGCCTGCATGGACGCCGTGCAGGGTAAAACCGCTGGCGGTAACGACCTTGTCAGTGCCGACGTGGCGATCAGAAAACTCGAATAGAGCGGAGCCACCTACTTGCACCTGATCGTCACCCAGTGCGGTGACGGTGGCAGTGCCCGTGGTGGTCGCTCGAAGAGTCTCGTCGTAGACTTTATCCTGCGCTGTCAGGCCGGTGACCTGCAGCTCGCGAGGGCTTATAGAGGCAAATACAGCGTCGGACAGGTTCAATGTGTAGTTGCCAGCATCTGCGCCGCTCAGTGTCAGACCTGTGAGTGCAACTGGTTTATTGTTACCTGCGTTTCGGTCAGAGAAACTGCCGCTGACAGTTCCTGCCAGGCTGACATCGTCGCCCTGTATCGGCGCAATTGACGGGGTACCGCTGAGACTGACCTGCGTCGTGTTGTCATACACACGGTCGGCGGCGCTGAGGCCCGTGGGACTAAGGGCCAGCGCTGTAATACTTGCGGTCAGGTCTGGAAGCACAAGAGCATAGTTGGGCGCATCAGCACCGTTGAGCTGCAATCCGCTGATGGTGACGGGCTTGTTATTGCCGACGTGTTTGCTGGCAAAGCGGGCAGTCGCGGTGAGTGTGCCACCCAATGTGATGTCGTCCCCGGCCAGCGGCGCAATCGCTGCAGTGCCGCTGAGACTTGCGCTTGCTGTGGCGTCATACACACGATCCTGAGCACTCAGGCCGGTAACCTGCAATTGTTTTTGCACAATGGTCAGCAGTCCGTCGACCAGCGTCACATCGTAGTTATTGTCGTCGCCACCACCGGCTATCAGATCATAGGGCTGAGCGCGCACATTGGTATTGATTGTCGCATCGGTGGTCACTGTCAGCGGCGTATCAAATACCGAAATACTATCGCCTGTCACCAAGCCTGCCCCATCGTCCTGCAGGTTCTTGAAGGTGAATGTAAACTGCGGATTATCAGTGCCGTATTCACGTGTGACATTGTCGACGATGGCACGAATCGATTTCTTGGTGACCGTCAGATCACCGGCTTCACCTGCGGTGACATCAACTCCAAAAAGACTGCCTGTTGTCACATTCTCGCGTAGTGTGGCGATCAGGCCGTCAGTATAACTGCCCACTTCGGCATAGCCCCCCGCCGTCTTGCTGACATCATCAGCCGGTGCGGTCTTGACCACAGTCAGGATGCCGGATGCAGTGATACCGTATGCGTCAGGGTCAATGTCGTTGCCATCCAGCGTGGCTGAGTCCAGTTGCAGTGTGGCAACTGCTTCATCACCAAATGTGGCAGTAGAATCCCCCACTGAGACCTTGATTGAGGGGCGTATCGTATAGAAAAACCCGCTACCGGTTGGCAGGTCATTGGGGGTAGGGTTGGAAAAATTAAACGCCTTGTTGTAGTGCACAAAATCACGGCCGGTAATGTCCAGGTCTTTACGCAGGTTGCTGGGTGAGATGGCGCCTGTATTATCTGGCGTTTTTGAGAAAACCCGGAATACGCCCGGATTGGTGTCGGCAAACCGGAAAATATTATTGGTCAGCGCACGGTTTTCGAAGCGGTCTGGTGCACTGATCAACAGGTTGCCGGTACCCATGCTGAGTATGGCTGAGTTGTTGCTGGAGTCGGTGCCCACCAGCACACGTGCCTCGCCGCTGTCACGATAGGTGGCGTTGGCATTGGGAGAGCCTGCCAGCAGGTGCAGGTCGCCATTGTCGGTAGTGATGGATGCGTTGACCAGGATGGAACGTCCGGCTTCCAGTGTCAGTTTGCCGCCATCGCCATCCGGGTTGTTTACCGTGATGGCGTCAACAACATTGATGTCGTTGTTGGCCTGCAGCGTGACGTCGGTGCCCAAAGACAGCGCCCCAGCCAGCGAGCTGGCCTTCAGGCTGAGTGTGTCACCTGGCTGGGCCCCAAAGGCAAACCGGCTTTCGAAGTCGAACGGGCCCTGATACAGGAAACCGGCCCGCCAGGGGTTCGAGCCCGGAGTAGTTGCTGGTGTGCCACCTGTTACGACTTTGTCACCGGAAATTGCCAGGCTGTAACCAATGCTGGATTTGTCGCTGCCACCGCCGTTGGCGGCAGCCAGTGATGCGATCAGATTATTGCTGCCACTCTGCCAGCCGCCCTGTTTCTTGAATAGATAGACTGCGCCCCCGACATTGTTGTTGCCCGGAAAGGCACTGACCCCGACCAGACCGTTGTCTACCGCCACTGCGGCACCAAAGCCAGTGTGGTTGACCTGCAAACGCGCCGCTGGCTGGCTGGACGCTGCCCAGCTGCCCTGTTTCTCGAATACATAGGCGCCTGTAGTGCTGGATTGCTGTATGTTGCCGAATTGCGAGCCAAAGCCGACCACTGCGAGGTCGCCGTCCAGTGCGACGGAGCCGCCAAACAGGCCAGACGCGAGGTCATTGGAAGCGTCTGCGCCGCGGCTCAAAATGGTCTCTACCGCAGTGGACCAGTCATTGGAGGTGTTTTCAAATATAAACGCCCGCTGGGTGATGCTGTTGTCAGTCGAGGCTTGCCCAACCAGCAGCGTGTTGCCGTCCAGCGCGACGTCAATGCCAAAACCGTCGCTGTTCCCGGAGGTGCTTGGGGTCAGACTGGCGATGGCATTATCCAGTGCGCTTTGCCACCCTGCGCCACTGTTCTGGAACAGTTTGACCTGACCCGGCGTTGACTTGCTTTGATGGGTAAAACCAACTGCCAGAAGGTTGTTGTCCAGCGACAGACTGTTGACTGTGTTGCTGCCGAAGAATTTATAAGCGGTGAGGTTGGTGTTGCCGTTTTTCCAGCCAGCGCCTTTCTCAAAAATGTAGGCGTCACCCGGGCTGATGACGGCCACTGTAGAGCCCTTGATGCCGACATCCAGACCGAAACCATAAGCGCTGCCACTGATAAAACGCGGATAGCGACGGCCCAGTCTGGCGGCCAGGCTGCCATTCTCGAATATGTAGGCGGCGCCTTCGTTCGTGGCGTTGAAGGCTACCGATGAGTCGCCAACAACCCAGGTGTCTCCGTCTATGGCAACGGCGTCGCCAAATTCCGTCGTGTAGTCAAGTTGGGTGGAACCCAGAGTCTCGCCGTACCCCCAGGTGCCATTGTGACGAGTAAAGATGTTGACGCGGCCATCCTGGTTGATACCGCTGGCCCAATCTTCCTGTCCGATGACAGCGAGGTCTCCGTCCAGAGCAAATGAATTTGCTCTCTCACCACTGAGCGTGATGTTCAGGCTGTATGCACAGCCGGAATCCGGGCAGCTGTCCCATCCTGCAGTTGGCCGCTGATAGATAGCATGTCTTGTACTGCTGCTGGTGAAGGCATTTTCAACCATCAGGGTGTCGCCAGAGACTGCGATCCGGTTTGCGCCCCAGAGAGTGGCGGGTTTGGCTATGGTCCAGGCAGCGCTTTGCTGGGCCTGTGTCCCACCGTCGCCAATAGATAAATCAAATTGGCGGAACGAGTCTCCCGAGTTGACTACCAGGGTTCTGTCATCAACATCAAAACCGCTGATACTGCCGAAACCTTCGATGGTCAGGTTGAGTCGGTTGAAGCCAACAAAGACATCCAGCTGATTCTGGGCTAGCGTAGGGTGGTATGATTTTGTGCTGCCTATTGCGACGACATCGCCATCCGCCGCCAGGCTTGTACCGTAGCGTTGATCGGCGACTTTGGTTTCCGCCGTGAGCTCCCCGGCGGAACCGCAGAGTGTGGGGGAGTAACAGTTGTAGACCAGCACCGTGCCGGCGTCCTGGCCATTGACTGAATTCAGATCTGCCAATGGATTACTGATGTAAAAATAGGTGTTGCCGGAACGCTCGGCGCCGACCAGTGCAGCGCCCCAGTCGTCAGTCGAAAAATCATTCGTCTGCTTGGAGTAGGGGTTGTACAGCCTGGTAACAAGGCTTTGGGTGCCGTTTTTCCAGCCATCACCCCGGTGGAAGAAAGAGATCGCGCCCCGATACTGAGAGATGGTGTTTTCAATATTTTTGCGATCGCCGGGCGCAGAGGCGGCGATAAAATCCCCGGCAATGGCTATCGTCTTACCAAAATCTACGGTGCTGGACAGTCCACTGGTCAACAAGGCTGAGAACCTGCCGTCCTCAAACACATACACGCCGCCGGCAGATCTGCCCTGCGCAGTGCTCTCTCTGGTCGAGACAATGAAGGTATTGCCACTGACATCCACATCCTGACCAAAATTCCAGGTAGTGTAAGAGGCAGCACGGGCGCCGGGTTCGTTAAGAACCCGCCTGAACTCTTCAAGGGGTGCGGCAGTTTCGATAATGGTGATGTTTTTAGGATCCAGCAGCCAGGCACCGTTGGTGCCGTAAGGGGCTCGTGCGCCGGCGTCAACATCACCGGACACGCCAAGGCCGTCCCGCCCGGATGTTTCAACCATGCCGCCATCGCCGCCCAGAATGCCGCCGCGGGCAGTGATATTGCCGGCAAACTGCGTGATGCCATCAGACCAGGCAGCGACAGTACCGCCTTTGCCCAGCTGTCTGGCATCAACACTGATATGACTGGTCTCGCTGAGATAGGTGGATTGTGAATTGCGCGTCTCCAGCAGCGGGTTTCCCTGCCAGATATCCTGACCCTGCCAGCCGCCGCCCAGGTATACCTGGCCGCCCAGCGCGCCACCTTCAGCCGCAATGCTGCCACCAAACATCGACACACTTTGGCCCCAGAGACTGACGCGGCCACCCTGCAGGCCACCGGAAGCATTAATGGTGCCGGACAGAATGGTTTTGCCACTGCCGCCATCCACGGCAACTTCGCCGCCCGACGCCGCGCCCTGTGCGCTGATGCTGCCGGCAGAAGTCAGCAGCACTTGATCTTCTGCTTCCAGCGTTATAATGCCGCCATCACCGTCCGTGCCGTCGGCCCGCATGTCAGTATCGCTGATGATGGCGTCTGCGGTCAGGCTTATGCGGCCACCGGAGGTGCCGCTGACGTCCTGCAGGCCGCCGTAATTTTCGATAAGCTGGGCAGCGATCTCGATATCGCCGCCGCTGCCGTCGGCATTAACCGCGGCTATGGCGCCGCTGCTCTGAACCCCGCCGTTATCAGCCGTCAGGAACACCTTGCCGCCTTCGCTGCGAACTCCGGTGGCCTGGATCAGTCCGCTGTTATTGCCAGCCAGCGCGTAAATATTGCCGTTATGGGTGCGCAGTTCCGCCACCATGGCGCTGATGCGGCCCTCATTGGTGACGTTACTGTCGCGATCGCCGATTTTGACAGCAAACGCACCACCCGCCCAGCTGGTGTCGGTCAGTACATCCACACGAGTGCCAGCTGCCAGACCGGCGTGGCCCTGCGGGGCGCTGATGTCGCCGCGATTTTCTACGGTGTAGCCGGCCAACAGCACATTGCCGCCGGACGAGGAAATTTTGCCCAGGTTGGTAACGCCGCTGAGCGCCTCGCCAGACAGTGTGAAGCCACCCCCATCAAGGAAGTCACTGTCCTGAATATCCAGCGTGGAGCCAATAAAATGGCCCCCAGTGAGCACCCGGCCGCCCTCGCCAATGACGATGCCGTTGCTGTTAAGCAGGAAAACGCTGCCGCTGGCTGTAAGTTGTCCGTAAATGTGAGAGACATCTGTGCCAGTGACACGGTTGAGTGTGGCGCCATTGCCATTGTCAAAGTCGACATGATAGCCAGCGCCAATGCTGAAGGTGTCCCAGTTGACAATGCCGTACTGGCTGCCCTGTTGGACCTGCATGTGCTGGCCCTGTACGTCGATGTCGATTCGCCCGTGGGCAACATCTGCACCCTGCGGTAGGTCCTGGGCGCGACTGGAATGCATGGTAAGGCTGGCGGCGCATATGGCGACGGCCAGTTCGAGACGTTTGAAGCGGCTGGGAGGCACGTGATTTACCTGTTTTTTACACGTTTCTTGATTTGTTACCAAGTATTACAGGAAAAGGGTCGAACGATAGCTCGACACACCGAAACAATAGGGTCAAAATAGGGCCAAACAAACAGCAAGATTTTGTTATTGCGAGAAAAATGACGTTTCACCCAGGATCAGCCTTAAAATGGTACATCCGCACTCTTTTAGTGCTGACTGCCCTTCTGCTAACAAGCGCATTCTCGACCGCCTGGTCCCAATCGGTCAGCATTGACCCTCAGCTTGAATCGCTGTCCCTGGCCGACCATGTGTTATTGCTGCAGGATGATGCCACCACGCTGACATTTGCGGAGGTGAGCAGCGCAGAAATGGCCTCGCGCTTCGATCAGGATTTCCCTGCTGATCTGGACTTTGGTTACACCGATACGGCCCTGTGGTTCAAGCTGGAGCTTGACTGGGACGCTGCGCTGATAGATGACGGAACACCGTATTTGCTGGAAATCGGGCCACCAAAGCCCACCAATGATGTATTTGTGTGGTTGTTGGACGAGTACGGCGACGTGCAGGAAAGCATGCACATGCACAACAACCAGACCGAGCACCATCCGCGTGAGGTGAGAACGCTGCCTGGCGGCTTTGTGGTGCGGCTGGAGCCAGGGGTCGACAGTACCGTCTACATTCGCGCCACTTCTTTTCGCAACTTCCATGTGCCACTGACACTGTGGTCAGAAACCGCATTCAAGCGCAACGAAGCACAGGGCATACTGATCATGGGGCTGTTCTACGGCACCATTGGCATCATGATTCTGTATAACCTGTTCCTGTATCTGACCGTGCGCGACAGGAACTACCTCTATTACGTGGCATATGCAGCAGCGGTTCTGTTGGTTTATCTGGGCATCAATGGTCATATGGTGTTTCTGGATCTTAATGACAATTATTTCATGCGTCACCTCAGCGGTGCCTCGGTGGCGCTGCTCAGTCTGACCCGCCTGCAGTTCACGCGATCATTTCTGGATATCGATTCCTATAACAGAGCGCTGGGCCGGATATTTGGTCTCCTGATCCCGATTGCAGCGGTTTTGCTGCTTCTTGCGGTAATTCCTGAAGATTTTGGCCTGTTTCAGGGCAGTTCGCTGATTTTCAGCTTTTTCGCAATCGCCGCCATCATCTATGCCATGGTCGACGGTGTGGTGCGAGGGCACGCGCTGGCCAAACTCTACCTGCTGGTGACCTTGATTGGTGAAGTCGGCGTGATCGTTGGATTTGCTACGTTGGTACTGGGCATACTGCCGCACAACTGGTTTACGGATAACGCGCTGTTTTTGGGCCTGATGGCCGAAACAGTGCTGTTCTCCTTCGCCCTGGCCTGGAGAGTCAGGCTGCTGGAAGGTGAGAAGCAACAGGCATTGCGCGAGAAAGCACGTCTTGAGTCGGAGATTCAGCAGTTCCAGCAGGCTGAGCAGCAGTTGAAGCAGTCACAGAACCGGCTGCATCAGATACTGGAGCACAGTGACCTTAGCCTGGTGGCCTTGAATGAGGCGGGCTATATCACCTTTGCCTCGCATGGTTTCTGCAGCCTGTTGGGGCTGAACAAGGCAGAGTTGCAGGAGGCTGAGTTTGTGACGCTGCTGGCAGATTCCTCCGGTGAGGAGCAATTTGTGCTGGGAAACCTGACAGGGCAGGACGATGACAGCGATCTAGCGATGACAATCGACAGCCTGGCCCTTCAGGGTCGGGATGCCGAGATAGTTGTCCGAGGCCAGCTCGCCCAGATTGGTGTGGAGGATGCATTTTACTTGCTGGTACTCAATGACCCGCGCTACGAAGAAGGATCAGGTGATCCGCTACTGGCCTTTCGTATGATGGCCCAGGCCAGGGACAGGCTGGGCTCTGTCTCCAAACAGCTGCAGTCACTGGAACCGCTGCTGATTGACGCGGCGCCGAGGGCGCGCCGGGAACTGCAGGAGGTTTTTGAGAAGTTAAACTCACTGACCGCTAATGGCACGGATTCGCCGACCAGCCATTCACTGAAGTCACGCCTGATTGAAACCATGCGCCTGGCGGTGGAATGCTGGGAGATGTATACCGGCAAGACCAAGGTAGAGCTGGCGCAGGAGAGCAAGCTGTGGGCTATAGTCATCGACAATGGACGCCTGCGCACTCGCACACTGGATCGTTATCTTGGCGAAGAATCGTTTCCCAAACGGCCCAGGTGGCGTCAGGTCGCCCGCACCGGCTACTTTGTGCTGGCCGCCATCAAGGACAAGCAGAACCTGCCTGCAGAAACACGCGAGGCCCTGAAATACTCGCTGCTGGAGCTGCAGGCACTGACCAGCGGTGAGCGCAGCTGAACGGTCGTGCAGCCATGAAGCCGATTCCCTTCCAAGATCATGATATTGAGATTATCCTAGAAGCGCTGGGAGAAACAGCCGCTCAGGCGGTGCTCACTGACAACGCGATTGCATTCTACAAACCGCAAAATCAGCCATTAAGCGGTTGACGGGCGAAAGCCAGTCCTGGCCGCTGAGGAGTGACTATGTTTAAGGTAGAGCGAGTCGGGCCCAAGCGCCTCAACATGGAATTCAGTGGCAAACTGGATTCCACCGAAATGGAAATGGCACTGGACGAGATCATCACGCATTCTGAGGGCATCGAAGACGGTGGTACTCGCAGACGAAACCTGGGTTCAGCGCGTCAGCGAGCTGGAAGGCATGTTGATACCGTGGATGCGCATCAAGGCCTTTAAACTGAGTGAGAAGCCGGTGGCAGAAGCCTGGCTTTCCGCTGACTGAGCCAAGTCGCGTAACAGGGTGGGAGTTGAATCGTGAGAGGGCTCTTCAGACTCAGGAACGCAGAGAAAGGCCACCCTGAGGTCAGGCTTTGGGTTGAGGATCATGACAGCGAACTGGGTGGCATTGCCCTGAAGCCAACAACGTTGTGCTGCTAAGGTTTTGAAATAAAAGAAGTGTCGCGTTAATTTCGTCATGATTTCGTGTTTGTGTCGTTTTAATTGAAAAGAAATTTGCCCAGTCTTGCATTGCCTCAAGCAGTGATACGGACTCAGCAGGGCTTCAACCGGCCCCCAATAGGACTGTGTAATGATTATCAGGAAATTACGCCTGAAAAATGGATGGTCGCAAAGCCAGCTGGCTGAAATGGCAGGTGTGACGACGCGAACAATTCAGCGTATTGAGCAGGGTCATAAGCCGAGTATGGAGACATGCAAGGCACTTGCTTCCGTGTTTGAGGTGGATCTATCTCATTTACTAGCGGAGGAAAAACCCATGCAGGACGATTCACAATTGAAAGCAGACGAACAACAGGCATTGCTTTACGCCAAAAGAATGAAAGAATTTTATGAGTTTCTGGTGACCTATATGGTGCTGGCGGCTGTATTTCTGGTTGCTTTCCACGGTGAGCCGGTGGTTTATATTATTTTTGCCGGTCTTGGCGCCGGGCTTGTTGTGCAGGGCCTGATTGCTTTTGAAGTGATCAGCTTTATGAGTCCCGGCTGGGAGCGCCGGCTGGCCGAGCGCAAGCTGGGTCGCAGGTTATAAGGCTCGCGAAACAGGTCTGCTCATGTCTGATACAGCCATTTCCCACTACCTGGAATCAACCAGGGATCGCCCGACACGGGAAGACCTGAAGTTTGCTGTCAGCAGAATCGACGGCGCCAGAGCCGCCATTGATTGCGGTTGTGGCGCTGGCGCAGACATCAGTTATTTATTGGATAGCGGGTTTCGCGTCTACGCATTTGATGTGGATGATCAGGCGCTGTCAGTCTGCCAGGGTCGATTCAAGGGGTCAAAAAACGTGGTCCTGTCCAAGGCATCGTTTGAGACGTTTGACTATCCGGCAGCGTCATTGGTAGTGGCAGACGCCAGTCTGTTCTTTTGCCCACCAGATCATTTCAACACAGTCTGGGATAATATCTTCGAATGCCTGCTGCCAGGTGGAATATTCTGCGGATCTTTGCTGGGGCGAGAAGATACCATGGCGCAAGCGGGAGACAACCCCAGCGTGTTCTGGTCGCATGTCTCAGCATTCGATCAATCGGAGGTCGAGGGTCTGCTCAAACCCTACGAAGTGCTGCGGTTTAAGGTGCATCGTTCAGGCGGCAAGACTGCCGGTGGCGTTCCTCATGACTGGCACATTTTTCAGATAGTGGCCCGCAAGCCAGCCAGTTGAGAATCAGTCCGAGACTTTGAGAATGCAGTACAGGGATTGATCTGGTTAACTATGAGTTAAATTCGGTGTAAGCTCGATGCTGAATCTGTGACCGGGGCCGCCGCCATGTCAGGGAAATACCCCAACCGAGTCAAACAGCTGCCGTTGTACGATGGCAGATTTGACGCCTACAAACTCAAAGCAGACGGTGCTGATGTGCTGTTTGCATCCTACCCGGCTGGTACCACCATCCCGCCGCATACCCACGACACGGACAATTATGGTGTCATCACGCGGGGTGAGCTGATCCTGAGCATGAATGGAACAAGCGAACGCTTTGGCCCCGGCGATTGGTATCACGTGCCTGCTCATGCCGAACATTCAGCAACATTTAATGTGGAAACGGATGAAGTGGAGTTCTGGTTTCAGCCAGCAGGTTGATCAAGCCGGCAGAATGAGAACATGGAAAGGGAAGTGACCTGAACGTGAACCCTCAAGATGAAGACGACAAGGCTCCGCACGCTGCTGATACACCTTCGCCAGACCCTGATTCAGGTCTCAGCGGAACGGAGCAGCGCCTGGTTCGCCTGTCATTCTGGCAGACAGTGTTATCTGTTGTAGGCGTTTTTATCGCAGTCCTGGCGCTTTATGCGGCATTGACGGAGTCGCAGGCAGTCCGCCAGCAGACAGCAGCCGCGGTATGGCCTTTCGTGCAGCTGTCTGTTGAAGACTACGATACCGGCGATAGAGCTGGCTTCATGCTGTCGGTGACCAACTCCGGGGTCGGGCCGGCATTGGTGCGCTCGGTGCGTGTTGTTCTGGATGGACAGGCAATGCGTGACTGGGAGCAGGTAGTGACGCAGTTGGGTGGAGAACTGAATGAGCAGGTCGGCAGAAGCACCCTGAGTGATCGCGTGCTGAGTCCGGGCGTGCGACGAGACCTTATAACTGTGACGGATCAGAATCTCGCGCGGCAGTTTCAGGCCATGATTGCAAACCCTGAGAATTCCATCTCCTACTGTTACTGTTCCATCTTTGACGAATGCTGGGTCGCTGACAGTCGCCGTCAGGCCCTCGATCCGACGACTGTTCAGTCGTGCCCGGACTATGGCGATGAAGCGTTCCAGAACTAGAGTGGTTAAGCCCTTGTCAGCCACACAAAATCAAGTTGGACTGATTGTTAAAAGGATAGAATATGAATAAGCGCTGGCTGATCGTGGCGGTGGTTGCAAGTTACCTTATCATGCTGTTTGGTGGCGCCCTCCTTAAACCGGGGTACTCTCACCTTGGACAATACATCAGCGAACTCAACGCGGCCGGCACCCCGTATGCGTCGTTGATTGGCTGGTTTGGTTTTGTGCCTTTTGCCGTCCTGTCGGCGGCACTGCTTGTTGCCGCCGCACCGGTGGTCCCTGTGCGGGGCGTCAGCCGCCTGGGATACTGGCTGCTGTTATCAGAGCCGATTGCTTACCTTGGATCGGCGCTTGCGCCCTGCGACATCGGTTGCCCGGCCGAAGGCAGTGTCAGTCAGATGATTCACAACGCGCTTGCCATAGTGACATACCTGACAACCAGCGTGGCCTTGGTGCTTTTGGCTTTTACCCCACGTATATCAAAATTCATGCGTGTTGTCTGGGTGGCCGCCGCCATGGTCTGGTTGACACTGTTTGGCATGATGGCTGACCCTGGGCTTTCTGAGTGGCGTGGTCTGCTGCAGCGTCTGGCAGAATGGACAGTCTTTGGCTTGCTGTTGGCATCTGCCTGGTGGTGTATAACAAGACAGCAAGATTCGGGTCGGTCTGGCGAGGCAATGAATTTACGATGATGCTGTAAAGTACACTGAGGCAGCATCATGTCCGATTATGACCGAATAGCACGTGCCATGACCTATATTGTAGAGCATGCGACAGACCAGCCGAGCCTGGAAACTGTGGCAGCCCACGTGAACCTGAGTCCCTATCATTTTCAGCGTCAGTTCAGTCGACTGGCAGGCATTTCACCAAAACGTTTTTTGCAGACAGTGACGCTGGAGCGTGGCAAGTACTTGCTGAGACAGCGACGCTCTCTGCTGGATGTGTCGCTTGATCTGGGGCTGAGTGGCAGTTCCCGCCTGCACGATCATTTTGTGCAACTGGAGGCGGTGACGCCGGGAGAGTTCAGAAGCGGCGGAGAGCAGCTGTGTATCCGTTATGGTGTGCACGACAGTCCACTTGGACAGCTGTTTGTTGCGGCTACCCCGCGTGGTGTGTGCCGAATGGCATTTGTCGACCATGAACCAGAGTCGCAGCTGTTGTCACGTCTGCAAAAGGATTGGCCAAAGAGTGCCATCATTGAGGATGTGACCGCGACACAACATGTGATTGAAAGCTTTTTTCGGCAAGCGCCGGCGCCCAGCAACCTCCCGCTTTCCCTGCACGTCAGTGGCACCAATTTTCAGCTCGCAGTCTGGCGCGCTTTGCTGAACATTCCGTACGGTGAACTGGCCAGCTACGGACAGTTAGCTGCGTCAATAGGGGCGCCAAAATCAGCCAGATCGGTCGGCAGCGCAATTGGTGCCAATCCGGTTGCCCTGTTGATTCCCTGCCACCGGGTCATTCAGCAGAGTGGTGCCCTTGGCGGGTATCGTTGGGGAGAGAGCCGCAAGGCCGTGGTACAGGCATGGGAAATCGTGCAGAATCTGCAGGAGGCTGATACTGTCACGACTTGATAAACGAGTGGAGATAAAGCGGGTATGACAGAGTTTATCCGAACACCCGATGCCAACTTTGCCGACTTGAACGATTTTCCGTTTGAGCCGCACTACCACCAGTGGCAGGATCTCCGGCAGCACTATATTGACGAAGGCCCGCGCGATGGCCCGGTAATGCTGTTGATGCATGGCATGCCGACCTGGTCTTACCTGTACCGAGACATGATTCCATTACTGGTGGCTGCTGGATACCGCTGCATAGCACCTGACCATCTGGGATTCGGGCGCTCCGACAAACCCGTCGACCCTCACTGGTATACCATTGCCAGGCATACCGAAGTCCTCACCAGTCTGATTACCGAGCTTGATCTGCAGCGCATCACTCTGGTGTGTCAGGACTGGGGTGGCCCGACTGGTCTGGCGCAGGCGGCAATGATGCCCGAGCGCTTTGACAGGCTGTTGATCATGAATACCTGGCTGCACCATCCTGAGTTTCACTATTCAGACGGTATCCGAAAGTGGTTCAACCACTGGCGCTCAGGTGGACTGTTCGATCGACCCTGTCCCGATGTCGCGCTGCTGTTGTTGCTAAGCAGTGGGCTGGCGCCACGTGACATTGTTATACCTGCGCTGGTCAATGGCAAAACACCGCCGCTTGAAGAAGGCGCCCAGAGAATGTATCGAGGATTCTCCGCGCCCTATCGGGGGTTGCCCGATGAGGCTTTTAACGGCTACCGTCGGTTCCCGCTTTCGATTCCGGCACTGGACTACCAAAGCGGCAATGCCGCTGCGCAGGCGTTGCATTATCGGTTGCTGTTGAACTGGCAGAAGCCGGTGTATTTCATCTGGGGCTGTGCGGATGACGTATTCACAGAAACATGGGGACGCGAGTGGGCAAGCCAGTTGGGCGCAAGTTTTGATCCTTTGCCGGATGCCGGCCATTTTCCCCAGAATACTCATGGTGAGAAAATCTGCCAGATACTGCTGCAGCGAATCGCCTCCGAACCCCGGCGATAGGCGGGTGCCCGGCAGGTTCAGCGCAAAACAGGAGACGTTCATGTCCCAGATTCAAAAATATCCGATCGGATGGCGCGTGCTGCACTGGTTGATGGCAGTCATGGTGCTGACTCTGCTGCCAGTCGGTTTGTGGATGGCCTCCCGGGCGGAAGCCAATATCTGGGGCTCACTGACCAACACCCTGTACAGCTCACACAAGGCTCTGGGTTTTACCGTCCTGTTATTGATGCTGGTTCGTATTGGCCTGAAAATACGTGTTGGTGCCCCGCCGTACCCATCGACCTTGCCGCGGTCTTTGCAGATAGCAGCCAAAAGCCTGCATCACTGCCTTTATTTGTTGCTGATCATCACCCCAATGCTGGGATGGGCTGGCGTTACTGCCTATCCGGCGCTGATCATTGTGGGTGATTTCTATCTGCCCGCCATGCCGGGAGTGCCCGAGGACGCAGCGCTGGCAGAACGGCTTTTTGCCATCCACGGTGTTTTCGCGTTGATGTTGGCCGTTCTGCTGGCAGGACACATAGCGGCGGCCCTGCGACATATGCTACGTGGCGATGGCATATTCAGGCGGATGCTTTGAAACGCGAAACGCTTGAGCAGTACCAGGTCTATTTATACTTGTCAGCTATCAGTTTCGGGCTGCTGGCAGGGCTGAATTTTCCCGTGCTGGAATCAATGCTGCCGGCAATGTTGTGGCCCCTGTTGGCAGTGCTGATTTATACAACCTTCACACAGGTCCCGCTCACTACCTTACACCAGGCTTTCTCGGACAGACGTTTTCTGACAGCTGCGGTTATTGGCAACTTCATCCTGCTGCCCATGGTGGTGTGGCTGCTGCTGTGGCTGGCGCCAGAGCAACCGGCGGTGCAGCTCGGTATCGCACTGGTGCTGCTGGTGCCGTGTACGGACTGGTTTGTGACATTTACGCACCTGGGTAGGGGAGACACGCGGCACGCTATTGCGTTTACACCGGTGAGCCTGCTGCTGCAATTGTTGCTGCTGCCGGTTTACCTGTGGTTATTTCTGGACGATGACATTGCCGGTCATGTGTTGCGTCAGGAGCTGGTGACAGCGTTTCTTGGACTGATAGTCCTGCCACTGGTTCTTGCCATGCTTACCGAGCACTGGTGCAGCCGGCGCGACGATCGCGCTGTGCTTCTGAGTCACCTGGCATGGTTGCCGGTACCCCTTCTGGCGCTGGTTGTTTTCTGTATTGCCGCAGCACAGGTGAGAACAGTCATTGCAGCCTGGCCGATTCTGGCGCAGCTGGCGCTGGTTTTTGTGCTGTTTCTGTTGGCGGCCGCGCTGCTCTCCAGGCTGATCAGTCACTGGTTCAGGTTGCCTTCAGGGCAGGGACGGGTGCTGGCCTTCAGTCTGGGCAGTCGTAATTCCTTTGTTGTGCTGCCGCTGGCTTTAGCGTTACCAGCGTCGTATGAGCTGACAGCTGTGGTGGTTGTTTTTCAGTCCCTGATAGAGCTGGTTGGTCTGGCCTTTTTTGTCTGGTGGGTGCCGCATAAGCTGCACCCGGCAACTGGCAGCAGCGCCGGTCCGCTGGACTCTTGACCTCGTGCGCATTATGCTCAAACCATCACACCGATGATGGGGAGACCTAAAATGGCATCACACACAGACAAAGCCAAGCACCTGAAACTGCCGGCCATGTCCAGGCGCAGCCTGCTGCTGGCATTACCAGCCATGCCTCTGGCAATGCGCGCGATGGCGCAACAGGCGGGTGCGCAACCCATACCCACAGCGGGTCTGCACAGTTTTGAGCTCCGGGTCAGCGACCTGGACCGATCTGTAGAATTCTACCAGGGCCTGTTTGGCTGTCCTGTCCTGACTCGCATCGGCGACACAGTCTCGCTGGGCGTAGGCAATGACGGGCAGTATTTCACGCTGGCTCAGGTCCGCGAGGGTGAGCAGCCCAATATCAGTAACTTTGGTCTGCGAGTTCCCGGCTACACCCGTTATCAGTTGCAGAGTCTGCTTTCTGAGCATGGCATCAATCGTACAGTGGACAGTTTTTACGACAGTCGCACCTCTGCAATGCAGCGAGCCAATATGACCTGGCTGCGTCGACTGCCGGGTGAAAGCGATACCATGCTGGCGGACAATCACGAACTTTTTGTGGCAGACCGCGATGGTGTACCAATCAAACTTTCCAGCCCTGATGACTGCGGTGCCGGTGACGAAAGCTGTACACCAGAACCTGCGTCCACTGAAGGCCTGATCGAACTGCGCGAGATCAACCATTTGACAACCTTTGTCGCCAACTATCAATTGAGCAACGAGTTCTATAGAAGGTTGTTCGGATTGGAGAATCAGGCATTCCAGGCGCAGTTCCCGACTCTGGGACTTGGCAATGGCACGCAGTTCCTGATGTTTGTGGGCGGCATGCAGGACGGCGTACCGGCACAAACCGGGCGCATCGACCATGTCAGTCTAAATATGGAAAACTTCACAGTAGCCTCGGTACTGGAAAAGCTGACCGAGTACGGCCTGTCGCCACGCGGCGACGGTGAACCTGCTCCGCTGCAGCATTGGGTAACCATGCGTATGCCAGAGCGTGGGGGTGCAGAGCCGGATGGTACTCCGGAAGTGTATTTTTCAGACCCAGATGGATTGCACCTGCAGCTGCAGCATCACACTTACTGTGGTGGCGGTGATGAGTTTGGGGGAACCTGCAGCGCCTGAAGCGGCACTGCGGGTCTCGCAAAAAATAACGTCCGCCAGGCTCAGGGACACGGATGGCGAAGTCAGTCAGGCCACTACTGACCCTATACAGTACCTTTGCGATTGCCTGGGCAGCGTACGCTGCCTGGGCGCTTCTTGCCCTGAGCAATGGGCAAACCCGGATCTATGCCGAATACGGTCTGCTTGAGACAACTCAGGTGATCTTGCTTTCAGCAGCCTGTATTGCCTTTATCGTCACGCTATCGCGCAACGGTCGATACAACACGCTGCTGATGCTGTCATGCGCGCTTTTGTGCTACAGCTTTATTGTGCGTGAGCTCGATGTTGAAGATTTCGACCTGCCGCAAGCTGTTATCGCACTCACCTCGGGCACAGGCCGCAATATCCTGCTGGCAGTGGCCTTCTGCGCACTACTCGCCTATGCGCTCTATGTTGATTTCAGGCATTACCTTAAGGAGGCCCTGCAGTTCGCGGTCACGCCGGCGGGTATGATGCTGATCGCTGCCGGCCTGCTTCTGTATTTGGCGGCCTTTTTTGAAGGCTATCAGGGCGTTGAACACCCAGCGTTTTATGAAGAACTTATTGAGGTGACGGCATACACACTGATTCTGCTTTCCTCACTGACCAGCTCACTCACACACAAAACTACTTGCCAGATTCCAAAATCCCAATAGAATGCGCACTTTTTCCTCTGCGTGCGCGCAAACATGAACCTGGTGTCATTCGACGTCTTCCGAACTCTCGGCTTTCCCAATACAACCGTTCTTAAACCCCAGGATATTTTTCAGCACAAGGAACTGCTGAGCCGCGCTGACTGGGTGTTGTATCCCGAATACTGGCAACTTAACGCTTTGGTTTATGGCCTGAACTGCCGGGTATTTCCCAGCGAGGCCAGTTATCGCATAGGTCACGACAAGGTGGAGATGACGCGGGCGTTTGAGCTGATTGCGCCGGCGCACACGCCATGGACGGTCATAGAGAATAACTGTGCCGAGTCGCGCGAACGGCTCTGGGATCTTATGCCACTGCCGTTTGTTGCCAAGCTGCCCAAGGCCAGCATGGGCGAAGGAGTCTGGCTGATCAGCTGCCGTCAGGACTGGCAACAGTACTGCGAAAAAACACCAGTACTTTATGTACAGGAGTATCTGCCCATAGACCGTGATGTTCGTGTCGTAATTGTGGGTGACAAGGTCATTACTGCATACTGGCGTACCCAGTCGGATCGAGGGTTCTACAACAATGTGGCGCAGGGTGGCCGCATTGACCACAGCCCGGTGCCGGATGCAGCGACTGAACTGGCTTTAGGACTGGCTCGGCAGCTGGGCGTCAATCACGCCGGTTTCGATATCGCGCTAGTGGGTGATCATCCCTACGTGCTGGAGTTCAATCGCCTGTTTGGCAACCAGGGTCTCGAAGGTGGACAGGCCTTGAAAGCAGCCATCCTGGACTACCTGCAAACTAACGCCCAGCCTGATGACAACGACCCGGAAGGCCCGCAACCTGTCTGGCCGATTGCGGTTTGATGTTTGCCAGCTGTCGGGGTATAACAGCCTCAATGAGGACACTGTTATGACCATAGAAACTGAACAGGATTTAAAAGCGCTGCAGCGCATCGGTCGAAGTGTTGCCTTCCGGAATGTATTGACCTTGGTCTGAGCCAATGACCTATCCTGAAAAACACAGAATCAATCGCAGTGGCTGGCTGCGCGCCGCGGTGCTCGGTGCCAACGATGGTATCGTCTCCACCGCCAGTCTGATTGTGGGTGTTGCCGCTGCTGGCGCAGACGCCAGGGGTATTCTGATCGCGGGGCTGGCTGGCCTGGTAGCGGGTGCCATGTCGATGGCTGCCGGTGAATACGTTTCCGTCAGCTCGCAAGCTGACATTGAAAAGGCTGACCTGGCACTGGAGCGCAAGGAGCTGGCCGCCGAGCCAGAGCAGGAGCAGGCTGAGCTGGCAGGGATCTATCAGGCTAGAGGTCTGGAACCAGCACTGGCCAGGGAAGTTGCACGACAATTAATGTTACATGACGCTCTGGCTGCGCATGCAAGGGATGAGCTCGGTATTACGGAAGCAGTGAACGCCCGTCCTTTCCAGGCGGCTTTGACTTCTGCGCTTACATTTTCGGCAGGAGCTGCGCTACCGTTACTGGTAGCAGTCATGCAGCCGCTGAAAGCACTTACCCTGGCCGTCAGTCTTTCGGCACTGATGTCACTGACTTTGCTTGGTTATCTGGCAGCCCGTCTGGGCGGAGCCGCGCCATTAAGACCGGTATTGCGCGTCGTATTCTGGGGTGCAGCGGCGATGCTGGTAACCTATGGAATCGGTGCGCTGTTTGATGTGGTCATTTAATCGAACTCAGACTCACCCGTTGCGAACGCCGCGCAAATTCTCCAGACAGTGCGACCGGGCGCTTTGCACAAAGCTCTGCAGGTAGGCAGTGTGTTCCTGCTCCGCGCGAACCGCGGCATACAGCGTCAGCCAATGACCTGATTCCGTGGCCGGTAAAGCCACGACCAGACCCTGTCGCACATACTCGTCCAAGACCCAGTTTGGCAGCGCACAGACGCCCCTGTGGTTCGCCACCTGTTGGATCATCATGACGGTCAATTCTGTAGTGCGCACCGCGGCGGGCTCCACGCCGGCCGGGTTAAGAAAGGCATTAAATACGTCCAATCGCTGACGCTCCACCGGGTAGGTAATGATGGTCTCGCGTGCCAGGTCGCCCGGTGCTATGAAGGGCTGGCTGGCGAGCCCATGATCAGGAGCCACTGCGATTTGCATTTCGTACTGAAACAGTGGCAGGTAAGCCAGTGATTTGTAGTCGCGCGGATCAGAGGTGATAACCAGATCGAGCTCGCCGCTGTGTAAGGCTGGCAATGGGTCGAACATGAAACCACTGGAGAAATCCAGGTCCACGGCCGGCCAGTTGCTGCGGTAGGCTTCGATGGTGGGCATCAGCCAGTTGAAACAGCTGTGACATTCGATGGCCATGTACAGTCGGCCCGCGTCACCATGCACCATGCGCTGGATATCATGTTCGGCACCGGCAATCATTGGCAACACCTGTTCTGCCAGGGCCAGTAGCCGGCGCCCGGGGCCGGTCAATTGCAGTGGTCGGGTCTTGCGCAGGAACAGCTCGCAGCCGAGTCGGCTTTCCAGCTCCTTGATTTGATGTGAGAGGGCCGATTGCGTCACACACAGGCGTTCGGCCGCATCGGTCAGGCGACCCGTGTCGCGCAGTGCCTGCATGGTTTTCAGGTGTCTGATATCAATGATCATGAATAATATTCATATTGTTTCTGAGAAATATGAAGTTTATTCAATTTATTGGTATCGGCACAATAGCGCCCCTGACTTTACAGGGGATTGTTATGAATCACACAGACACGCGGCCATCAGAGCCGTCACAGATTGTACGCCATACGCTTGGATATCCGCGCATTGGCGCACATCGGGAATTAAAGACCGCGCTTGAGGCCTATTGGCGTGGCGACAGCAGCCAGCAGGAACTGTTTGCGACTGGCCGCCAGATCCGACAGCAGAACTGGCAGGCGCAGCAGAAAGCAGGCCTGGATATGGTGACAACGGGTGATTTTGCCTGGTACGACCAGGTATTGACCATGTCCGCCACGCTGGGCCACCTGCCATCGCGTCATCGCCAGCTGAGCTCAGGCGAGGACGCCGATATCGATCTGGATACACTGTTCCGGGTTGCCCGAGGCCGTGCACCGACCGGCGAGCCGGCGACTGCCGCCGAGATGACCAAATGGTTCGACACCAACTATCACTACCTGGTGCCAGAGCTGGCGCCGGGCCAGACATTTGCCCTGAGCTGGCCCCAGATCATTGATGAGACTCGGGAGGCGGTGGCCGCCGGGTATAAAGCCAAGCCGGTCATCATTGGTCCGCTAACCTATCTGTGGATTGGCAAGTCGCAGGAAACCAGATTCGATAAACTGAGTCTGCTGTCTGATTTGTTGCCGGTGTACAAGCAACTGCTGCAGACCCTGGTGGATGCCGGCGCAGACTGGGTACAGATTGATGAGCCCATACTGACACTGGATCTGCCCGGTGCGTGGCACAAGGCCTTTGAGCAGGCATATCACGCCTTACGCACGGTACCGGCGAAATTGTTGCTGAGTACTTACTTCGGCGCGCTGGACGAGAATCTGAATACGGCAGTGAACTTACCGGTCGCCGGGCTGCATATTGATGTGGTCCGCGCCCCGCAACAGCTTATTACGGTGCTGGATAATCTGCCGGTGCATCAGGTGTTGTCGGTGGGTATCGTTGATGGTCGCAACATCTGGCGCAACGATCTGGAGAAATCGCGTGACCTGCTGCGACGTGCTTACGACAGGCTGGGAGCAAGGCTATGGCTGGCGCCGTCGTGTTCTTTGCTGCATTGCCCGGTCGACCTTCGCGAAGAAACTGTGCTGGATCGCGACCTGCTGGGCTGGCTTGCGTTTGCCCGGCAAAAACTTGATGAGCTGACATTCATATCAAGCCTTCTGACGGCGCCCGATTCGGACAGGGCCAGGCACTGGCTGCAGGAGAGTCGGGACAGCGTGCTGGCACGGCGCCAGTCCTCACTGATCCATCGGCCTGGCGTTCAACAGGCTGTGCAAGCCATTGTCGCGACAGATTTTCAGCGCCAGAGTCCATTTGTTGAAAGAATTCTTGAGCAGCAGGCGCACCTGGCACTGCCACCGCTGCCCACGACAACTATTGGTTCATTTCCGCAGACGCAGGAGATCCGCAAGGCGCGCCGGCTGTTCAAACTGGGTGAGATTAGTGCTGAGGAATATGAGCAGCATATGCTGGATCATATTGCCGATGCCATCCAGCGGCAGGAGGCCCTGGGTCTTGATGTGCTGGTGCACGGAGAAGCTGAGCGCAATGACATGGTTGAATACTTTGGTGAGCAGCTCGATGGCTACGCGTCAACTCGCAATGGCTGGGTGCAGAGTTACGGCTCCCGATGCGTGAAACCGCCTATCATTTTTGGTGACGTTCAACGCCCTGCGCCCATGACAGTCAAATGGGCACGCTATGCGCAGTCGCTTAGTGAAAAGCCGGTCAAGGGCATGCTGACCGGGCCCGTTACCATGCTGCAATGGGCCTTTGTCCGCGATGATCAGCCACGCGAGAAGACCGCGTTGCAGATTGCACTGGCACTGAGAGAGGAAGTGCGTGACCTGGAGGCGGCCGGCATCAACGTGATACAGATTGATGAGCCGGCCTTGCGTGAGGGTTTGCCACTGCGGCGGCAGGCGCAGTCTCATTATCTGGACTGGGCCGTCAATGCCTTCCGGCTGAGTGCCGCAGGCGTGAGCGATACGACGCAGATTCATACGCATATGTGCTACTCGGAATTTAATGACATCATGCCGGCGATCGCTGCACTGGACGCTGATGTCATCACGATTGAAACCGCGCGCTCGAATGGAGATCTGATTCAGGCCTTCGAAGACTTTGACTACCCAGCGCAGATTGGGCCGGGTGTCTACGACATACACTCGCCGAACGTGCCCGACGCGGACGCGATCAAGGCCATGCTTCGGCGCATGGCACGCAAGTTGCCGATCCAGCATCTATGGGTTAACCCGGACTGCGGCCTGAAAACCCGTGGCTGGCCAGAGACAGAGGCGGCGCTGCAGCAGATGGTTGCTGCCGCCACCCAGCTACGCCGAGAAATGGGGCTTGCCGCGGGCTGAGCACCTGTTTGACTCCTCGAGACTGTAGTATGCTGAACACCGGCTATCTGCCTTGATGGCCGGTCTATCGCAGCCAGCCCCAGCAGATGGCGCCAGTAGTTTGCCCGGGCAGGCGGCACGGGCAGTCAAAGGAGAAACCCATGGCCGAGCAGTTTCCCGCGTTGAATGAAACGCATATTGAATTTATCCAGCGTCAGCATCTCTTTTTTGTTGGCACTGCGGGCCCAGAGGGTCGCGTAAACGTGTCGCCTAAAGGCATGGACAGTTTTAGAGTGCTGGGGCCGCAGCGGGTTGCCTGGCTTAATCTCACAGGCAGCGGTAACGAAACCGCCGCGCACATACTGCAGAATCCGCGCATGACGCTGATGTTCTGCTCCTTCGATCGGCAACCTTTGATACTGCGTCTTTACGGACAGGCAAGCGTGATTCACTCGCGTGATGCGCAATGGGACGAGCGTCTGGCGCTGTTCCCCGAGTTTACCGGTGCCCGTCAGATATTTGAGGTGGAGCTGGATCTGGTGCTGACTTCCTGCGGTTACGCGGTTCCGTTCTACGAAATGACCGGCGAGCGCCCCACTTTGACAAAATGGGCTGACAATCGCGGTCGGCCCGCCATCGAGCAGTACTGGCAGGAGAAGAATACGGCCAGTCTGGATGGTTACGAAACCGGCATTCTGGACTGATTCATGCTACGTCGCCTGGTAAGCCTACAGTGACAGATGACCTGCTGACGCTGGATCGTGGTGAGTCGCCACGCGTGATACTACGCGGCGACTGGACGCTGGCGAATTATTCACGTCTGAGGCGTGTTGAGCTGTCGGATGTCGAGTCAGCAAACGACACCAGTCTGCAGCTGGATGCCAGTGAGGTCTCGGCCATGGATACCTCGGGCGCCACCATATTGCTGAATCTGTTTGGTGCCGATACGCTTGCGAAACTGACCGAGTCTGCCAGCGGGCTTTCGCGAGAACGTCAGGCCCTGCTACAGGCTGTCGCGCAGGCTGTTGCGTCGCAGAAAGCCAGTCCACCTTCGCAGCGCTGGCGGCTTACCGACTCGCTGGCCGATCTGGGTGCCTGGACAATGCGTGGGTGGCGCCAGGTATTACAGTTTTTGGACTTTCTTGGCGTTACGCTGGTAACCCTTGCCTCACTGATCCCGCGCCCCTGGCGATGGCGCTGGACGGCACTGACGGCGCAGATGCATCATGCCGGCCTGAATGCGGTGCCCATTGTCATGCTGCTCAATTTTCTGGTCGGCGCTGTTGTTGCGTTTCTGGGCGCCACTGTTCTGGCCGACTTTGGTGCCACCATTTATACAGTGGATCTGGTTGCCTACGCCTTCATGCGGGAACTGGGTGTACTGCTGGCCGCAATTTTGCTGGCGGGTCGCACAGCCAGCGCATTTGCAGCACAGATCGGCTCCATGAAAATAAACGAAGAGCTGGATGCCCTGCGAGTTCAGGACCTCAGCCCGATTGAACTGCTGGTGCTGCCGCGGGTGCTAGCGCTTGTTATTGTGCTGCCATTGCTGACTTTTCTGTCGATCATGTCAGGTATGGCAGGTGGGGCTGTGGTCGCCGCCGCGTCACTGGATATTTCTCTCGCGCAGTATCTGACGATTGTGCAGGATATACCGATTCGTCATATGTTGCTGGGTATCAGCAAGGCGCCAGTTTTTGCCATGCTGATAGCCCTGATTGGATGTCTGGAAGGAATGAAGGTTGCAGGTAGCGCACAGTCAGTTGGGGAGCACACCACCTCGGCTGTTGTGCAGTCCATATTTGTGGTGATCCTGCTGGATGCAGTGGCCGCCCTGTTCTTTATGCAGATGGGATGGTGAAGATGAGTTCGTCTGAAACTTCAGTCATCACAGTGCGCGGGCTGGAGAACCGGTTTGGCACCCATGTTGTGCACCAGAATCTGGACCTTGACGTGCGGCGCGGCGAAATCCTGGGAGTCGTCGGTGGCTCCGGTGCAGGCAAGTCAGTGTTGCTGCGGTCGATTGCAGGCCTGCATCAACCCAATGCGGGTACGGTGTCCCTGATTGGAAAAGCAGCGGAAACGGAGCCCCGCATCGGTGTTTTGTTTCAGCGCGGCGCCCTGTACTCGTCGCTGACGGTTGAAGAAAACGTCGCGCTGCCATTGATAGAAACCATCGGTTTGTCGCGAGCTGATGCCAATGACATTGCCCGGGTCAAGATTGCGCTGGCCGGCTTGCCCGAACATGCTGCGCAATTGCTGCCCTCAGATCTTTCCGGTGGCATGGTCAAACGAGCGGCGCTGGCACGCGCGCTGGCGCTGGATCCGGACATTCTGTTTCTGGATGAACCCACCGCCGGTCTTGACCCAATCGGTGCTGCTGCATTCGACCGATTGCTGGTTACCGTCCGTGACGCGTTTGACCTGACTGTCTTCCTCATTACACACGATCTGGATACGTTGTACACTGCCTGTGATCGAGTGGCTGTCCTGTCGCAAAAACGAGTCCTGGTTAACGATACACTGGATGTGGTTGCGGCGGTGGATGACGCCTGGATTCAGGATTATTTTCATGGGCCTAGAGGCCGTGCAGCGGCAGCCGCCGTTGCTGCCAACGAGCGAGGGGACTGATGGAAACTCGGGCACACTATATTCTGGTTGGCCTGTTCACCCTGGGCGCAGGTGCTGCATTGCTGGGGTTTGCATTGTGGATAACCGGTGCCGGCGCCGACCGGGAAATTGACTACTACCAGGTACTGTTTCGCGAGCCCGTATCCGGACTGTCGGTCGGCAGCCCGGTGCAGTACAGCGGCATCCGTGTCGGCGCTGTCGAGCGGCTGGATCTGGATCCAGTAGACCCACGCATTGTCCGCGCCCGTATCTGGGTTGAAGCCGACACGCCCATCAAAGTGGACACAGAAGCCAGGCAGACACTGTTGAATGTGACCGGTGCGTCTTCCATTGAACTGAGTCAGGGGCTGCCGGAAAGCCCGCGACTGACCGCCGACAATGGCGAAATGCCAGTAATTGAAGCAACAGCTTCCTCTCTTGCGCAATTACGCTTGACCAGTGAGCAACTGTTACTGGATATGTCGACATTGCTGGAACGTGCCAACAGTCTGCTCTCTGAGGAAAATGCGCAGCGCATATCGAGTGTGCTCGACAATGTGGAAGCTGTCACAGGCGCGCTGGCGGATCAGCAGAATAATGTGCGTTCAGGTATCAGCGATCTGGCTGATGGCGCACGGGCCATGAATGAATTGATGCAGCGAGTCAATGCCACTCTGGATCGTTATGAGGAGCCAATCCTGGGCGGCGCCAGTGATGCGATCGCTGAGCTTCGAACAACAAGCGAGCAATTGAAGCAAATGCTGCAGGAAAGTGAACCCGCGCTGCGCGCCGGCGCTCAAAGTTTTGCAGAGCTGGGACCTGCCATGCGCGAGCTGCGCAGTATCCTCAACAATGTTGATGCCATTACCCGCCGCATTTCTGACGACCCGGCCAATTTTGTGCTGGGCAGTGACAATATCCGGGAATACCAGCCATGAGAGACATTTTTACCCTAACAATTATAATGTTCCTGGCGGCCTGTAATGTGTTGCCCGAACGCGAACCAATTGATCTCTATGAACTCCCGGCCAGCACAGTGCGAACGGCAACCGGCGGTGACGGCGTCGACGGTCTGCGCATCGACCGCCCGGTGACCAGTGAGGCGCTGAGTGGCAACCGCATGCTGGTGGCACTGTCCGATGGTCAGATCCAGGCCTTGCCTCAGGCGCGCTGGACAGCGCCCGTGCCACTGCTGTGGCGAGACTGGGTGCTGGATGCTTTCTGGCGTGACGGCCGCGTGGCTGGTCTCAGTGCTGCCAGCGAAGGACTGCAGTCGCGCCTGGAGCTGGGCGGCATGCTGCGCGCGTTTCAGATCGAAGACGGTGCCAGCCCGCAGGCCCTGATTCAATATGATGCCTTGTTGATCAGCACGTCCGATCGACGAATCATTGCCAGCCGCCGCTTTGAAGAACGTGAGCCGTTGAACACAATTGAGCCTGCAGAGTCGACACGCGCGCTGGGTGCTGCTGCTGACAGACTGGCACGTGATCTGATTGACTGGGTAGTCCTGCAGTCGCAGCCGGGTGCAACAGGGGAGCCGACCGCACAGCGCCGGGTGTCATTTTCATGTGAAAATGGCGAAGAGATAGAAGTTCGCTTCTTTGCATTGCAGGGTGTTGCCGTGCTGGTCAGGCAGGGCGAGACACATGAACTACAACAGCAGCGCACTGCGTCTGGTTTTCATTACACCAATGGCCCGACCGCGATGCGTGGCCAGGGTGACGAGCTAAGGCTCGAGATTGGTCGTCGGGCACCGATCCAGTGTCGCGCTGCCTGATTGAAGTAAAGACCCTGTAACAACAACGCAGGACTGCGAGTGAGTGTTATGGCTGCACAGGATAAACTTGACGACTTGTTGCGACAACTCAGGCAGACACGCGATGAGGTGGAAGCCGAGATTGATCGCCTGCTTGAGGGTAAACGGGAAAAATTCAGCTACACACTCAAGCGTGGCCGGGTGGTGTTCGATCGCAACATCCGCAAGCTTCACCAGCAGGAGCGACTTGGAAGTCTGCGATTCATTGCGCGCGCCCCGATCGGCAAGATCCTTTCTTCACCTGTCATTTATGGCATGATCATTCCTCTGGTGCTGCTGGATATCTCAATTACGCTTTATCAGCACATCTGCTTTCGAATCTACAAGATCCCGCGGGTTGTGCGCAGTGACTATATTGTCATTGACAGACATCGGCTGCCTTATTTGAATACCATACAGAAGATTAACTGCCTGTACTGCGAGTATGGCAATGGCATGATCGCCTACGCTCGCGAGATTATAGCTCGAACAGAGCAGTACTGGTGTCCGATCAAGCACGCGCGGCGTGCTCGTGGTGTCCATGATCGTGAGCAGCGGTTTTTCGATTATGGAGACGCGGATGCCTGGCGCAACGAACTGCAAAAGGTGCGTTGTGACTGGGAAACCCCGGATGCGAGTGAGACCAGAACCTGAGACCAGCCCAGACATTGATCCAATAATAATGAGCAAGGAGAGTTGTTATGAAGAAAATGAGCCAGATCGTTTTGACAGCAGTGATGTGGCTGGGTATGAGTGCTTTTGCCAATGCCCAGAACTTTGTACTGACCGTCCATGGTTTTGATGATGGCGGTGATATTCCGGTGAGATTTTCCCAGGCTGCACCTGATGCAGCTCCTGGTGGTGGTACTTCACCGCAGCTGAGCTGGGTCAATGCGCCGGCCGGAACCCAGAGTTTTGTGGTGAATATGGAAGACCTCGATTTCGCACCAAACCAGGGTGCCCGTAATCAGGCCCACTGGGTTGTCTGGAACGTTCCAGGTGATGCAACAGGGCTTGCAGAGGGTCAGCCGGAAGGGATGCAGTTGCCCAATGGTGCCTATCAGGTCAGTGCAACCGGTCGCGTTTACCGGGGACCAGGTGCGCCAGCGACGCGCCCCAGGCATCACTATATGTTCGAAGTATTTGCGCTGGATACCACACTGAATCTGGAGTACAGCGACGACCCGCTGGAAATGCGTGATCGCGTGATGGCGGCGATGGAGGGGCACGTTCTTGGCAAATCAGTTTACATTGGACGTTTCCACCGGCCGCAGTAAGCCGGTCAGCAGGTTCAAATGTATCACCTGGCGCCGCAGTGACTGAAAAGCTGATTGGTTTTCCGCCCCGTTTTACAGATCAGGCCACCATCCTGGTGCTTGGCAGCATGCCGGGGCGGGCGTCACTGGACGCAAGCGAGTACTACGCGCACCCGCGCAACGCGTTCTGGCCAATCATGGCCCAGGTGTTCGGCTTTGATGCCAATCAGCCTTATGAGCAACGGGTGGATTCGCTGCTCCAGCACAAGGTGGCGCTGTGGGATGTGGTGCATCGATGTGTCAGAACAACCAGCCTGGACAGCGACATCGTCAGTGATACCGTCGAGGTGAACGACTTTGGTTCGCTGTTTGTATCGTGCCCGCAAATTCACAGGGTGTGTCTAAACGGTCAGGCGGCCGCCAGATTGTATCGTCGCCATGTACTGCAGGAACTGCCGCAGGCACGGGAAATCGAATGGCAGGTATTGCCGTCAACCAGCCCGGCGCATGCGGCCATGCGCTTTGAGGAAAAATGCCAGCAATGGCAGCAGGCTCTGTTAAAACAATGAAGATACTCATCATTTATACCGGTGGCACCATCGGCATGAAACAGACACCGTCAGGTCTGGCTCCGGCAGGCGACCTGGCCACAGACATGCGTGCGCTTGCCGAGCTCGGGCCGGCCTTCCAGCGCCACGCACCGGAACTTGATGTGCTGGTATACGATCCGCTGATCGACAGCGCGGACATGACGCCGGCGCTCTGGATAAAGCTGGCTGCTGATATCGAGTCGCGCTACGACAGCTACGATGGTTTTGTTGTGCTGCACGGCACCGACACGCTGGCCTACACAAGTTCCGCGTTAAGCTTTTTTGTGCGCCGCTGGGGAAAACCAGTGGTGGTGACTGGCGCCCAGCTACCATTTGGTTTTCCCCGCAGTGATGCACGCAGCAATCTGATCTCGGCAATCGAAGTTGCCTGCACCACGCCGGCTCAACAGGCTCAGGTCTGTGTTGTATTCGGGCCACGGATATTGCGTGGCTGTCGTGTCACCAAGGTTTCCGCCAGGGCCTACGATGCCTTTGATTCACCACGATTCCCGCCGCTTGGCCAGATTGGTATCGAGATTCGTTACCCGGGGGCACGCCGGCAGGTCATTGGCAAGCAGCCCACCAATAAGGCCATCGACGTTCCTGCCAATGATGCCGTCGCCGTGCTGCAATTGTTTCCGGGGATCAGTGACAAGCTTTTTTCTGCCGTCGCGTCCATGCCGGGCCTGCGGGCCATTGTGCTTACCGCCTACGGTGCAGGCACAGGTCCATCGCGTGATCCCGCATTCCTTGACGCCGTGCGCAAGGCTGTAGCGAGCGGTATTGTTGTGCTGGTCGTGTCGCAGCCGCTGGATGGTGTGGTGGATTTCACTCGCTACGCTGCTGGCAGTGGTCTGGCCAGTGCTGGCGCCATCTGCGGACATGATTTGACGACTGAGGCGGCAGTCACCAAACTGTATTATCTGATTGCCTGCGGTTATGATGCTGCAGAGATCGCCAGATATGCGCGACATCCACTGGCGGGGGAAATGACGGTATGAAGACCATCGGATTATTGGGCGGTATGAGCTGGGAATCGACCCAGACTTACTATCGCGCCCTCAATGAGGGTGTTCGCCAGCACCTTGGTGGTTTGCACTCGGCCAGGGTTGCCATGATCAGTGTTGATTTTGCAGAGATCGAAGCGCTGCAGCATGCTGGCAACTGGGACGAAACTGCCGTCATACTGTCAGAGGCTGCCGAGGCTCTTGAGCGTGCGGGGGCTGACTTCATCCTTATCTGTACCAACACCATGCACAAAGTGGCGCCGCAGATTCAGGCGCGCGTGTCACTGCCACTGCTGCACATTGCTGATGCCACCGCCATGGAACTCAAGACTGCTGGCGTCAGCCGCGTTGGCCTGCTTGGAACGCAGTTCACCATGGAGCAGGATTTTTACAAAGGTCGCCTGCAGGATCACGGTCTGGAAGTTGTTGTCCCAAACCAACAGGGCCGCAAGCGAGTACATGACATTATTTATCAGGAACTGTGCCTGGGTCAGATCAAAAACGAATCGCGCCAGGTGTATTTGTCTGTGATCGACGAGCTGGTTGAAGAGGGTGCACAGGCGGTCATTCTTGGCTGTACGGAAATTGGCTTGCTGGTTGAGCCGAAGCATACTGATGTGCCGTTGTATGACACTACAGCCATTCACGCGCGCATGGCTGTAGAAGCTGCTGTCGTTGCTGACGCATTGAGCATTTTCAGCAGGGGTCAGAACACCGGGGTGGGCGAGTAAATGTGGGAGCAGATCCAGTCCACTGTCAGTAATTTTGTAGTCTCACACTCTCTACTGAGTCTGATCACCAGTTCGGTGATACTGATCGTTGGTGTCATCGCACTGCGTGCGCTGGTCAATCGCTACATCGTCAAACATGTGTCATCGACGGAGATGCGGCGCCGCTGGATGGTGCAGACCCGCAGTGCAATGGTGCTGCTGCTGACGCTGGGCCTGATCATTATCTGGGGCGAGGAGCTTAGGACACTCGCGCTGTCGATCGTCGCGATTGCTGTGGCCTTTGTGGTGGCTACCAAAGAATTGATTCTGTGCATGATTGGCTCAATGGTGAAAACCATTTCCAGTTCCTTCGACCTCGGGGACCGGATACAGGTCAAGGATTTCCGTGGCGATGTGATCGATCAGAACCTGCTGGCGACGACCATCATGGAAGTCGGACCCGGCAAATACACCCATCAACGCACCGGGCGCACTGTGGTCATCCCGAATTCCATGTTCGTATCGGATCCGGTGATCAACGAAAGCTTTACGCATGATTACGTGTTTCATGTATTTACCGTGCCTTTTCGCCGCGAAGATGAATGGTATGAGGCACAGCAGGCCTTTCTGGCTTCGGCACAGCGCCATTGTGGCAGCTATCTGGAAGAGGTACGCCGCTACATGAACCGCATCAGCATCCGCCGGGGGCTGGAAGTACCATCCGTTGATCCGCGTGTAACAATTCAGGTGCCTACGGCTGCCGAGGTACATCTGATTGTCAGGGTGCCGGTGAAATCGGGCGAGCGAGGTTTTGTGGAGCAGTCGATATTGACGGACGTGCTGTTGAGTCGGGACTTCAGTCGTGGCGTGCAGCCGTCGACCGATACGGTAGCGGCAGGCGAGACTGGTCCCGATGCCTGAATCCGCACCTGAACAAATGACCTCGATTGTTGTTGAACCGGCCCAGGTAGTCGACGCGGAGCAGATTGCCGCGATTTATAACTACTATGTTGCCAATACAGTGATCACCTTTGAAGAACAGCCGGTCACTGAAATCGAGATGGCGGGCCGTATCAGTGATGTTGCTGCACTGGGTTTGCCATGGCTGGTAGCACGGTCTGCTGGCGAGCCTGGTAGCGAACAGTCAGTCGGGACGATTCTGGGATACGCCTATGCAACGCGCTGGAAGCAGCGTGTGGCCTATCGGTACTCGGTAGAAATAACGGTTTATGTGCATCGCGACTGGCACGGCCAGGGTCTGGGGCGGGTGCTGTATACCCATTTGTTTGAGCGACTGCAGGCCGCTGGCGTGCATGCGGCCGTCGGTGGGATTGCACTGCCCAATGCCGCCAGTGTCGCTCTGCACGAGTCCATGGGGATGACGCAGATCGCCTGTTTTCGTGAGATTGGCTTCAAGGCAGGGCGCTGGCTGGATGTTGGCTATTGGCAGAAGGTGTTCTGAAAGTTCAGGGCCCTGACTAATCACGACCAAAGAGATACGCATATGAAAGAACAGAAAGTGGCTCTGGTGACTGGTGCAGCAACCGGCATCGGCAAGGCCTGCGCAGAGGCGCTGGCGACACGCGGGTTTATTATCGCTGCCAATTATCGCAGTCGCCGCGAAGAAGCAGAGCAGATGCTGGCGACGCTGGACGGTACCGGGCACCAGCTGTTTCAGGCGGATGTGTCCGAGCCAACGCAGGCCAGTCGCATGGTGGATGAGGTTGTATCATCGCTGGGGCGAATTGATGTGCTGGTCAATGCGGCCGGGCAGTTTACCAATCAGACCATTGACGGTGACAGCTTCTCCCAGTGGCAGCAGTCATGGCAGCACAGTATGGCGCTGAACCTGATGGGCCCCGTCAATCTGGCTTTCCTGGCAGCCCGGTCCATGATCAAACGCGGTTCAGGCCGCATCATTAATATCACCTCACGGGGCGCCTTCCGAGGAGAGCCGACCGCACCTGCCTACGGCGCCGCCAAATCAGCATTGAATTCTGCCACCCAGTCCCTGGCGCAGGCACTGGGTCCCAAAGGTATCTGCGTATACGCGGTGGCGCCTGGCTGGACAGAAACACCTGCAGCCTCTCCGCGAATCCGCGCGCAGGGCTGGGATGGTGTCGCCGCGCAATCGCCATTGGGGCGCATCGGGCGGCCGGACGAAATTGGCAGTGTGGTAGCCTTTCTGGCGAGTGACAATGCCGAATATCTCACGGGTGCCATTATCGATGCCAATGGCGCTTCGTACCTGAGGAACTGACATGTCTCCCGCCATGACCATTATCGTGATCAATGGTGTGATACTGCTTCTGTGCTACCTGGTGCTGTTCCCCGTTATCGTACGTGACAATCTGCAGAAGCTGGCGGTGAATGATCTGTTTGCTTTTGTGGTGGCGATGACCGTTGCCGGCTCCCTGTACATGGGCACCAATGTCGAAATCATGGTGATGGGGCTGTCGTTCAACTGGTTCTGGTTCGCGCTGTGCTGTTACATCCTGCTTGAGCTGCCGCTGGCCCTGTGGTATCTCAACAGATACAAACTGTGGCCACCTGCGCCCTGACCCTTATTAATTTTTTTTGCCTGGAGATCGCCATGTTGCGCCGCGTATTGTTTGCCCTGATGCTTGTCATGAGTCTGCCTGCCACCGCGCAACAGCCCAACATGGCAGTGTTTGCAGCCGCTGAAGCACAGAAAAATGACTTTATAGCGACGCTTCAGGAAGTGGTCGAAATTGAATCGGGCAGTGGCAATTACGAAGGGCTGGTGACACTGGGCAATCTGATCGCCGGACGCCTGCGCGAGATGGGTGGTGAAGTCGAGCTGCTGGATGCCAATCAGGATGTCTACCGGATGTTTGATACTCCGGAACAGATTGGCCCGATGGTACATGCCCGGTTTGAAGGCCGGGGCGAACGCGACATCATGCTGATAGCGCATATGGATACGGTCTACCCGGCAGGTATGATCGATGATCAGCCCTTCCGCATTGATGGCAATCTGGCCTATGGTCTGGGCATATCTGACGACAAGCAGGGCGTGGCGGTCATTCTGCACGTGATTGCCATGCTTCGTGACATGGGCTTTGATGAGTACGGCACACTGACCGTATTGATCAATGGCGACGAGGAAATCAGCTCGCCAGGCTCGCGCAGTACCATTACGCGACTTGCAACTGAGCATGATGTTGTGTTCTCAGTTGAACCGACGCGCATGGACAATGATTCGCTGTCGCTGGCGACCAGCGGTATCGGGGCTGCGACAATGACAGTTACGGGTCGTGCCTCGCACGCCGGCGCAGCCCCCGAGCTGGGTCGCAATGCCCTTTACGAAATGGCCCATCAGATGCTGCAGCTTCGGGACCTGTCGGACCCGGAGACCGGTTTGAAGGTTAACTGGACGCTGGCCGAATCGGGAACAGTCCGTAATGTCATCCCGGCGGAAGCCGTAGTGACGGCAGATATCCGCATGCTGCGCCAGGAAGATTTTGAGCGCCTGGAATCCCGTATTCAGGAACGAATCGCCAACCAGCTGATCCCCGACACTCAGGTAGCCGTGACTTTCGAGAATCGCCGTCCGCCATTGACTGCCACCGAGGCATCCCGCAGTCTGGCCGCTCATGCTCAGCAGGTTTACGCCGAAATGGGCATGACACTGGTCGTCAATGACGAGGCAGAGGGCGGTGGCACCGATGCGGCATTCGCGGCGCTGGAAACTCAGGCGCCGGTCATCGAACGCTTTGGTTTGCGCGGTTTTGGTGCCCACTCCAATAACGATGAGTATGTCGATCTGGATTCGGTCATTCCGCGGCTGTACCTGCTTAGCCGCATGATCATGGACGTCTCACGTGGCAGTGCACCGCTGCAGTGAGTGGTCGCCATGACGGCCGCAGCGGCCCTGAAACAAGCCCTGCGGCAGACACTCTGGTACACTGTGCGCCCTGAAAACATCGTAACCGAATACGGTCACACAGGATTGCACCGATGGCTGACATACTGATTCGCCCCGCCGTGGCCGCTGATACGCCGGCCATCTACCACTTTATTCGTGAACTCGCGATCTACGAGAAAGCTGAGCACGAAGTTGTGACCACTCCTGAAGAGCTGAAAGCCAGCATTTTTGCTCCGGACTCGTCGGTGCGTGCTCTGCTCTGTTATCTGGACGACCAGGTAGTGGGATTCGCTGTGTACTTTTTTAACTACTCCACCTGGCAGGGCCGTAATGGCCTGTATCTAGAGGATCTTTACGTCTCACCGCAATTCCGTGGCGTGGGGGCGGGCAAGGCTTTGTTACAATACCTGGCCCGCGAGGCGGTAGCGCTGGGCTGTGGTCGATTCGAGTGGAGTGTGCTGGACTGGAACGAACCCGCCATCAAATTTTATGAGTCAATTGGAGCACGCCCGCAAAGCGAATGGATTCGTTATCGACTGGACGGAGACGCACTGATGTCATTTGCGGCAGGAACGGAAGCGAACCCAGGCACTGTGCCGGGTTCTGATATTGAGGACAAGTCATGATTATAAAACCAAAATACCGCGGCTTTATCTGCACTACGACACACCCGACGGGTTGTTATAAAAACGTACAGGACCAGATCGCGACCACACAGAAGGCAGTTTCTGGGGCCCAAAATGACGCTGGACGTCCGCGCAAAGTACTGGTGATCGGTGCCTCCAGCGGTTACGGTCTGGCGGCGCGCATTACCGCGGCCTTCGGCTATCAGGCAGCGACACTGGGTGTTTTCTTTGAAAAGCCTGGCACAGAGACCAAACCCGGTACTGCTGGCTGGTATAACACCTGGGCGTTCGAAGAAGAAGCGCATAAAGCCGGCCTGTATGCCAAATCCATCAACGGGGATGCTTTCTCGCACGAGGTGCGGGAGCAGGCCATTGATGTGATCAAACAGGATCTGGAACAGGTTGATCTGGTCATCTACTCGCTGGCCTCACCGGTGCGTCGCCTGCCTGATACCGGCGAAGTGAAGCGCTCCGTGCTCAAGCCCATTGGTCAGGTATACAAATCAACCGCGATTGATACCAACAAAGACCAGATAATCCACGCCGAGGTCGAACCAGCCAACGACGAGGAGATCGCTGATACCATCGCCGTGATGGGCGGTCAGGACTGGGAACTGTGGATGCAGGCACTGGACAAGGCTGGCGTGCTGGCAAAAGGCGCCCGCACAGTTGCCTTCAGCTATATCGGTACCGAAATGACCTGGCCGATTTACTGGCATGGTGCTCTTGGCAAGGCCAAGGAAGATCTGGATCGTGCGGCCCACTCCCTTGATAAATCTCTGTCCGAGAAATACGACGGGGGTGCCAATGTGGCGGTGCTCAAGTCTGTGGTGACTCAGGCTTCGGCAGCCATTCCGGTAATGCCGCTGTATATTGCGCTGGTTTACAAGGTGATGAAAGAGAAGGGACTGCACGAAGGTACCATCGAGCAGCTCAACCGCTTGTTCACCGAGCAACTCTATCGCGCGGATGGCAATGCGCTGGACGTCGATGAGGCGGGCCGTCTGCGCATGGACGACAAGGAACTCCGTGACGATGTGCAGGGTGAGTGCAAGCAGCTTTGGGAAAAAGTGAACAACGACAATCTGTTCCAGCTGACCGACTACGCCGGTTACAAACACGAGTTTCTCAAGCTGTTTGGTTTTGAGCGCAGCGACGTGGACTACGAAGCCGACGTGGCTACTGAGGTCAATCTCAAGACAGTCTAGGTTTTATGCGCTTTGTACTGACTTGAACTGTGAAGTATTGCACCCCGGCCTGAGCTGGCCGGGGTGTACACGTTAAAGCCGGAATCGCGCTACCTGTGTGCGCAGGCCGGTTGCCAGCTGATGCAACGATTGCGCGACGTCGGCCGCACCTGCTACCGCGACACTGTTCTGCTCGGACATCCCTGCAATGCGCTCCACATGACGCGATACATCCAGCGTGGCTGTATCCTGTTCCTGCAGTGCGCCGGAAATCTGATCCACAACCTGTAAAACTTCATCGGCACTGCGACGAATCTGCACGATGGCGTCGCCAGCTTCCTGAGCCTGTTCCACGCCCGAGTTGACCAGTTTGACGCCATCGTTCATTTGTTTGACAGCGTCACGTGTCCCAGACTGAATCAGCTGGATCATGTCAGAAATTTCATGGGTCGATTTGCTGGTACGTTGTGCAAGCAGTCGAACCTCGTCCGCGACCACCGCGAAGCCGCGACCCTGCTCACCGGCACGGGCTGCCTCGATGGCAGCGTTCAATGCCAGCAGATTGGTCTGCTCAGCGATTTCCTGAATGACACGGATAATGCCGGAAATCTGTTCGGAGTGCTGACCCAGCACAGTAATGCGTTCGGCGGTCTGCTGAACCGTACTGGCGATCTGCCCCATGCCGTGCAGCGTTCGCTGGATGACCGCGCCGCCCTCTTCTGACTTTTGCCCGGAAACCGAGGACAGGCGCCGCGCCTCAGAGGCGTTCTCGGCGACATGACTGATACTTACTGTAAGCTGCTCTACCGTGGCGGCCATGGTGGTAGCTGCTTCAGCCTGATCCCACGTGGAAACGGAGAGTTGCGTTGAAGATGATGATACCTGCTCGGCGGCCAGCAACAGCTTCTCGGCATTGGCGTGTATGTCAGTAATCATACTGCGCAGTCTGTCCTGCATGTGGCCTACTGCATGCGCCAGCTGGGCAATCTCATCGTGACCGCTCTGATCGGCTTGAACATCCAGATGCCCATCGGCTATTTCTCGGGTAACAGCAACCAGCCGCGACAGACGATTGATGATGGATCGGCTCAGGCCACTGGCTACCAGAACCGCGAGAATGATGGCGATAATACTGGACCCGAGCAGGATGTAGATGGCCTGTGACTGGCTCTGAGCCATCTCATCGCGGCGTTCAGACAAAAGCGCCTGCTCGTCTACGGTCATGCCTTCCAGCAATTCACGCATGCGGTCCATTTTGACCTTGTCGCGCGCTTCGGCAATACGGTCTGTCATTCGCTGCGGGTTGAAAAACCCATGCTCTATACGGCGGCGCATGTCGATAATCGGATCAATATCGTTGGCGAACCAGTCTTCGAACACAGCATTGATTTCTTCAAGTCGTTGCTGCTGGGCGGCCACCCCGGCGGTTGCCAGCTGCAGGCGCTGCAAGGCTTCACGAAAATCGCTGCTGCCCTGGTCCAGCCGCTCCAGAAAAGTCTCGTTCCCCGTCAGCGCAAATCCGCGCATACCCGACTCGATGGTGACAATACTGGCCAGCAGCGTCGATTTGTCGTCGAGAATTTCGTAGCTCTGCACGTTGCGCAAAATGTTTTCGTCAATTCTGCCAAGACTGCTCCAGCTGCCAGCTGCGAGCGCAACGATCACAATCAGAATGAGAGCAAAACCAGCAAACAACTTGGTAGTCAAAGAGGCGCGCAAGAGGGTGAGCCTGCTTCCTGCCATAGCTAAAACTCCTGAGATAATCCGGACGAATTGTCCAGCGACAACAATCTCAGCGTAGTTTAGTGAGCGGATATGGCAATTTAATGAATCTGCGCACGCCACACAGTGCAGCAGCGTGGCGTGCGCAGACAGTTCTAGCGAGGGTGCAGCCGGACCGGCAGTTCGGTATAACCCTTTACAAAGCTTGAGTAAATGCGGGTCGGTTCACCTGTCACTTCGACGGTATGGAAACGCTGCATGACCTCCTCCCAGAGAATTCGCAGTTGCATCTCGGCCAGGCGGTTGCCCATGCAGCGATGAATGCCAAAGCCGAATGACAGGTGTTGTCTGGCACGTGGCCGATCAATGATAAAAGCGTCGGGATTTTCTATGGCGTCGCCATCCCGATTGCCCGAGGCATACCACAGCAACACTTTGTCGCCCTGGCGTATCTTCTGACCATTGAGCTCGGTGTCGCATTTTGCAGTGCGACGCATATAGGCCAGCGGCGTCTGCCAGCGAATGATTTCTGACACCATCGAGGGAATCAATGCCGGATTCTCACGCAGTTTCTGATACTGATCGGGATTTTCATTCAGGGCCAGCACGCCACCGGTAATCGAATTGCGGGTGGTGTCATTGCCGCCCACAATCAAGAGTATCAGGTTGCCCAGAAATTCGCGCGGCGGCATGTTGCGAGTGGACTCACCATGGGCAAGCATGGAGATCAGGTCATTGCCTGGCGGCCTGGCGGCGCGCTCGCGCCATAGTTCACTAAAGCGTGCCAGGCACTCCTGCAGGATCTGCAGGCTTTCCTCATAACTGTCGACAACGCCAGCACCAGGAATGGCAGTGGCAACGTCCGACCAGTAGGGCAGCTTGTGGCGCTCCTCGAATGGAAAATCGAACAGCGTCGCCAGCATCTGTGTGGTTAATTCACGCGACACCAGATCAACCCAATTGAAGGTTTCCCCAACAGGCAGGCTGTCCAGGATGGCACCGACGCGCTGGCGAATAAGGCCTTCCAGATTCTTGAGATTGGCCGGCGCAACAACACCCTGCACCGTCTTGCGCTGCTCGTCATGTTTGGGCGGGTCCATGGCAATGAACATCGGCAGGCTGTATTCGGGCAGCACGTCAACGATGCCAATGGTTGGCTCCGAGCTGTAAATATGCGGAGCAGCCTCGACGGTCATGATGTCCTGATATTTCATCACTGACCAGTAAGGGCCAACCGCCGAGTTCGGACAATAGTGGACTGGTGAATCACGACGCATGCGAGCCATGAAGGGTAAAAACTCGTTGGCCTGCCAGATTCCTGGATGCGCCAGATCGATCTCTTCCAGGGGGATGGTCCAAGGGTCACGCCCTGCCAGGCTGCGGTTTTGACGCTCTGTGTTTGGGCCGGTCGCGGTAGTCATAAGAAGGCTCCAGGCAATGACTCAGAACTGAAATTCGGGCAGGCGCACAACCAGGCCGTCAAGCTCTTGATTTACATCGATCTGACAGGACAGGCGAGAATTGGCCGCCCTGTCAGGGTTCAGATCCAGCATGGGTTCTTCGAACTCACCGGGCGGGCCGACTTTGTCCAGCCAGGCTTCATCGACAAACACATGACAGGTGCCGCAGGAACAAGCACCACCGCAATCAGCGTCGATACCGGGTACCAGATTATCGATGGCGGCACTCATGACGGTGTCGCCCGGAGCTGCGTCGATGCTGTGCTCTTTGCCGTTGTATTCGATGTACGTAATCTTTGCCATGCTGCTTCCTGAACTCCTGTCGTTTACTTGTCTGATGACTGTGATACAGTTCGGAGACTGATCCTAAGTGAAAACTGAACGCATTACAACTTTTCGACATTAGACAACAAAAACAGGTACATACGATGATGGATTTGCTGCGTAAATCAATGCGGAAAGCATCGGCATTGGCGTTTCTGGGTGCGCTGATACTGACTGGACTGGTGGCCTGCGGCAGTGACACCACTACCGAAACAGCCACGGAAACAATGACCGGAAACTCAATGGATCATGGTGAACACGAGGTGGCGCAGGCCAATTTCGAAGGCCTTGGCGAAGGCTGGAATGCCATTACACCCGGTGGCGACACCATCTGTTCTGATGGCTCCGAATATCAGTTTTTTGTCAAACAGGGCGACCCAGCCCGCGTGATGTTCTACCTCGAGGGCGGTGGTGCCTGCTGGGAAGGTGGCAACTGCGACCCGGATATCCAGCCCAGTTATCAAGTGAACCTGGCAAACACCGATCCGTCACGCGCTCACGGGATTCTGGCATTCGATCAGGTCACTAATCCACTGGCTGACTATACAATGGTCTATGCTCCTTACTGCTCGGGTGACGTCCATCTTGGTGATACCGAACAGCATTACGAGATGCCGGCTTTTGACCAGCATGTGGCGCACGCACTGCATATTCGTCACCGTGGCATGGTGAACGCCAACGCGGCCCTGGACTGGTTGTACGAGCATGTTCAGGGGCCGGAACAGGTGTTTGTCACGGGCTCCAGTGCCGGCTCCATTCCGTCACCGTTCTATGCCGTGAAAATAGCTGAACAGTACCCCCAGGCTGACATTGTGCAGCTGGGTGATGCCTCAGGCGGTTACCGTGGTTTTGCCAACTTCAGCCCATATGATGTCTGGGCAGTGGATCGGGTGGTCAGTGACCTGGATTATATTGCCGGCATTGCGGCCGACGAGTTCAGCTTCCATCACTTATACATTGGAGCACAGCAGGAAAATCCAAATATCCGCTTTGCCTCATATGACAATGCCGAAGACAACGTCCAGAAGCAGTTTCTGGCGCTGGGAGGAACACCAACTGAATCTTTGCAGCCCCTGCTGATGCAGAATCTGCAGGAAATCAGCGCGGCAATTCCCGATTTTCGATTTTATGTGGCAGGTGGCCCCATGCATACCATCCTGTTGCGCCCGGATGTGTACACCTATGAAGTGGATGGTACCCGCTTTGTTGATTGGCTGGCCGGACTGCTGCAGGGTGCGCCTATTCCCAACGTGATGTGTGAACAGTGCGCTGAACCACCGGCAGGGCAGGTGTCCCAGTAATTCCGTAAGGCTGCAGCCTGGTACTCGTGTATCGAGTGGCCAGGTTCAGTCCGTGAGTTCAGACGCAGCAATCTGCAAGGTCATGTTGATATCTGCATTGAGTTTTAAGTTGGCCAGTTCGTCTGCACGCGTGCGACCGCGGGTCAGGATCGCCAGCGGCTTATTTGTCAGGCTGGCGTGTCTGGCGAACCGGAACCCGGAATACACCATCAGGGATGAGCCAATAACAAGCAGTGCACGACTTTGATTGATGGCCTCGAAGCATTCGTCAACGCGCGGGCGAGGGACATTATCACCGAAAAAAACCACATCAGGCTTCATGATGCCGTCACACCTGGCGCAGTCCGGTACATTGAAGCCGGAGAAATCCATTTCCAGATCGGCGTCTCCATCCGGTGCAACATCTGCCTGCAGGTTTCTGAAATGCGGGTTGAGTGAGGCACATACCTGATGCCAGTCATGACGGTTATGCCGCTCGCCACATGACGTGCATATCACCTCATCAGCCCGGCCATGCAGATCGATGGTCCGCGCGCTGCCCGCTTTTTGATGCAGACGGTCTACATTCTGAGTGATCACCCTGTGCACGACGCCTTGTTGCTCCAGTGTCTGAATGAACAGGTGTGCGCCATTGGGCGCGGCGTTCTGCATGACCGGCCAGCCGACCAGGCTGCGTGCCCAGTAGCGGCGCCTGACGTCCAGACTTTGCATGAACTCCTGGTGCTGAACCGGTTGTTTGCGTTTCCAGTTGCCGTTTTCATCGCGATAGTCCGGAATACCGGAAGCCGTGCTGATGCCGGCTCCCGTCAGGATGGTGACCGGTGCATTGGCCCTGAGAAACTGTGCCAGCCGTTCCGCTTCGCTCTCTGATTCGGACACCGACAGTCTGGCGGCATTATTGGTGGATCTCAGGCCGTGGGTATTTTGTGGGTGCTTGTTCAATGTGGATACGGATTCTGTCACTGGGTTCATTTTGAGTTTCCTGCCGACAACGGGGTATGAGACCGGATCAGTGGCAGCTTTGTCACAACAGCCCGCCAAAAGATCGACAGGCAGGATTGTACGCAATTGATGATGACGACAGGATTACACAGGCTGGCATGCTCACCATTACTGGGATAATCTGCAGAATTCGACGATCACCCCGCATGCTGGAGACCTGCCAATGAAAACCAGAAAATTCCCGCGCCTCGCCCTGAGCCTGTCATTGTGTATCAGTTGCCTGAGCCTTGCCACCACCGCTCTTGCACAACAGCCTCGCTTTGTTGACCCCGCTGATGACGATGCCAATCTGCCAACTGGTGGCAGTATCCTGTTCTGGCAGGGTGACGAGCAGATTGCTGGCTTTAGAAACACCCACCGGCTTAGCCCGGTTCGCCATATTTACAAAGGCGACGAGGTGATGGAATTGCCGCGTGATGTGCGCGATTTTTCCATGCTGCGCTATCAGGTGGACGGTAGCGAGTACTCACTTGACGATTATATGGTCATGAACCACGTGGGTGGCATTCTGGTATTAAAAGATGGCGAAATAGCGCTCGAGCGTTATGGACTTGGCAACGATGAGGATACTCGCTGGGTATCGTTCTCAATGACAAAATCGGTGGTGTCATTGCTGACCGGGGCTGCCATACAGGATGGTTACATCAACAGCGTTGATGATCCGGTTACCGACTATCTGCCTCAGTTGCAGGGCACATCGTATGAGGGTGTGACAGTCAAACATGTGCTGCAGATGGCGTCGGGTACTGACTGGAATGAAGACTATGCCGACCCGCAGTCGGATGTAGCGACCTCGCCTGGGGACATGCTGGAATTGATGAAGTTCATGGGCAGCAAGCCGCGTATTGCGCCGCCAGGTGAGCGCTTCAACTACAACACGGGGGAGACCAATCTGGCGGGTGCCATTGTGCGCGCTGCCATTGGCAATAATCTTTCCGCCTATCTGACCAACAAGATATGGCAGCCCTGGGGTATGGAGGCAGACGCGACCTGGATCAGTCATGGCCCTTATGGTGGCGAGCTAGGCGGCTGCTGTATTGCGCCAGTCCTGCGCGACTGGGGTCGGTTGGCACTGTTAGTCCTGAATGATGGCCAGCTCCATGATGGTACTCGCGTGGTGCCCGCCAACTGGATAGAGGGTTCCACAAGTCCTTCGCCCGGCAGCGACAACTACGGCTATCTTTGGTGGCTGAATGGCGACGACACGTTCCGTGCCAGCGGCATTTTCGGTCAGGCGATCTATCTTAACCCTGAGCAGGATCTCGCCATCGTGATACAGGGCGCCTGGCCCCAGGCCACCGGCGCCCTGTTTGCCCGTCATCGTGACGCTTTCTTCCGGGCAGTCGATGACATGCTGGCAGACTGAGCAACATGACGACGCCAGACTCTCAGGAGCGCTCGCCGTTACATAGCCCTGGATTTGGGCAGAGTCTGGTGTGTTTTTGCGGCATATTGTTGACGATCGCTATTGGGCTGTTTGTGTTTTCAATCAGTCTGCACAGCCTGATGTTCCTGTGCCTTATGTGGACAGCCGTTCATGTGCGCCTGCTGGGTTATGACTATCAGGCCATTCGCGAGATGATGAACGCCGGCATTGTGCGAGCATTGCCGGCGCTTTATATCTTCATGCTGATTGGTTTTCTGATTGCTGCGCTGATGCACAGTGGCACGGTTGCTGCGTTGATCTTTCATGGTCTCAATCTATTGCAGCCCTCCTGGTTTCTGGCGGCTGGCCTGGTGTTGTGCAGTCTGATGTCAGTTGCAACCGGGACCTCGTGGGGGACGGCAGGCACGCTGGGCGTGGTGTTGATCGGTATTGGCTCGGCTTTGTCCATTCCCCTGCCTCTGGTAGCCGGCATGGTGGTTTGTGGAGCGACCTTTGGCGACAAGATGTCGCCGGTTTCCGACACCACCAATCTGGCGGCGATGAGTGCCGAGACAACGCTTTTTCGGCATATAGGTGCCATGTTGTACACCACGGTACCGGCCTTTGTAATCAGTTTTCTGGTGTTTCTGTGGCTGGGAATGCGTTATGCCGGGGAGGATCTGCCACAGGCCAGCATTGTCGAAATTCAGCAGGGACTGTCGTCCCAGTATTCGCTTGGCCTGATACCAACGCTGCTGCCCCTGATAGTCATGCTGGGGCTCAGCCTGCGACGCTACGCCGCCGAGGTTTGCATGTGTGCAAGTATCGTCACCGCCATCGCAGTGGCGATGATTTATCAAGGTGGCAATCCTGCGACTGTCCTCAACAGTCTGTGGAGCAATTCACCCGGGCAGACTGGTATTGTCATGCTTGATGAGTTGCTGGGCCGCGGCGGGCTGTTGAGCATGAGCTGGACACTGCTGCTATCCATTATGGCGCTGGCGCTGGGGGGGCTGCTGTTTCAATCAGGAATCCTGCCGGAGCTGCTTAAAGGTTTCATCGCCCGTCTGCGCAGCAGGCTGGCGTTGATTGCTGGAACCCTTGTGTCCGGGGTTGCCTCGAATATGGCCATGGGTGAAGCCTATATAACCATCATTCTGAACTGCCAGTTGTTTCGCAAGGCATACGAAGCCCTCGGGCTTGATCGTGTGATGGTGTCGCGCACAGTCGAAGAGGGGGCGACGATGAGCACCGGTCTCATCCCCTGGACGACGGCGGGCGCTTTTTATGCGGCGACGCTGGGAGTGCCGGTGCTGGACTACCTGCCTTATGCATTTCTTAACTACCTCAATCCAATCGTTTCGATAATTATGGCAGGCCTGGGCGTTGGTTTGCTGAAAGCAAAAATTAGCTGAATTAAAGGTTGACAGCTTTTGGCATCGGGTTTTACTCTGAGTCCATGTTCAACTGAGAAAGAAGAGGAGGTGATCCAATGTCTAGTGATATGGCTACGGTTTCAATGGATGTTGGTGGTATTAAATTGGCAGGAAGTAACGTCCTGCTGGATTGATAACACTCCACTCTTGACTCAGTGGACAACGGATCATCAGCCATCCGATAATATGTGGTAAGCGGATGACACGTGGTTTGCGAATCAAGAGTTGGTTCCATTGGAACCAGGCGTCACGGAAAGGGAGCTTCGGCTCCCTTTTTTGATCGGGCTCCGGCTGTGTTTTGTTGTGCCAGTGACCCTCTTAATGTTGATGCCTCGCAGTTTTTGCTCCACCCGCCTGTGTCTTTTGCTCCCAATTTTCTGCCTGGAGCGTCCATCATGATGCAACTAATCAAACATCTGTTTTCACGATTTATTTTCACTTCCTTTGCCCGATCGCCATCTTCACACACGAGCCTGTCACTGTCAGGTATGCGCAAGCCTCTGACGCAGTTTTGTCTGCTGGCTGGCCTGGCAATGGTGGTGGCGGCCTGCGGACCGTCACAAACTGACTCGGATGAAACGCCTGTCGAAATCAGTGAACAGGTGGCCGACGCCGCCAGTGATATGCGAACTGGCGCAACAGGCAGTCCCGCAAGTCAGGAGTTCGAGACTTTTCTGGAGGATGTTTTCCAGCAGGAGCTGGAAGCCTCGCCGCTGTTCAAAACGCAGATCGGCATGATCGACGATGACCTCGAGGCCTACGGACAGTGGGACGATTTTTCTGACCAGGGTGCCATTGATGCACACCAGCGCACACAGCGCTACCTGGCTGAGATGCGTGAGAATTTCTCGCTTGAAGCACTTACACCACAGGAGCAGTTGACCTATCGGTTCATGGAGTTTGAATGGCAGATGGACGATCGGCAGTTTCAGGTGCGCGACAGTCAGTATGCCTTCTCTCCAATGCAGGATGTGCTGTCGAGTCTGGTCACTTTTCTGATCAATAATCACCGAGTCAGCAGTGAAGCGCATGCCGATGCCTACCTGTCGCGATTGCAGGGTCTGGATACTGTGATCAACAGCGTTATTGAAGAAGCGGAGCGGCGGGCCGCAGATGGCGTCCTGCTGCCATCTTTTGCCTATCCAAGGCTGCTGAGTTCTGCGCAGGCAATGGTCACTGGTGCAGAGTTTGGCAACGCTGAGGAGCCCAGTGCGCTGCTGGCAGACTTCAATGCGAAAGTAGATGCGCTGGAGGTAACTGAAGAGCGTGCGCAAGAGCTCAAGACAGCTGCCAGTAGCGCCATGACTGAGGTATTTGCACCCGCTGTGGAGCGTTATATGGCATCGCTGCGTGACATGGAGTCGCAGTCCGATGGTCGCGATGGCGTATGGAAGCTGCCCAATGGCGAAGCATTTTATGCCAGCCAGCTGAACCTGTTTACAACGCGTGATGACTTAAGTGCCCAGCAGATTCACGATATTGGTCTGGCTGAAGTCGCCCGTATCCAGGACGAAATGCGCACGATCATGACAGAGGTCGGATTTGACGGCACGCTGGCGGAATTCTTTGAATACCTGCGCACTGATCCGCAGTTCTATCTGCCCAATACGCCGGAGGGTCGACAGCAGTATCTGGATGATTCAACCGCAATGATCGAACAGGTCATGGAAGTGGCACCCCAGTACTTTGACACGCTGCCAGAGGCAGCGCTTGAAGTGCGCGCTGTTGAACCTTTCCGCGAAGCAACAGCGACGGGTGCATTTTATAATCAGCCGGCACTGGATGGCTCTCGACCAGGTTACTATTACGTCAACCTGTCCAATATGAATGACAACCCGACCTATCTGATGGAATCGCTGGCCTACCATGAAGGCGCCCCAGGTCACCACTTCCAGCTGGCATTGGCACAGGAGCTTGAAGAGCTGCCCATGCTGCAGCGTCTGACGTTTTACTCTGCCTATGTAGAGGGCTGGGGACTCTATGCCGAGCAGCTTGGCAAGGACATGGGGTTCTTCACGGATCCCTACAAGGATTTCGGACGCCTGAGCTACGAGATTTTCCGTGCCGCACGACTGGTCGTGGATACCGGCATTCATCACCTGCGCTGGACCCGCCAGGAAGCGATTGATTACATGATGGCCAATACTCCGATGACCGAAGGTGATATCACGCCCGAAGTGGAGCGTTACATCGTATGGCCAGGCCAGGCGGTGTCCTACAAGATCGGTATGATGACCATTCTGGAGCTTCGCGAATTGGCCCGGCAGGAGCTGGGAGACCAGTTTAGCTGGGGTGGCTTCCATGACGCCGTGCTGACAGCGGGCTCACTGCCATTGCCCTTGCTGGCTGAACGTGTCGAAGCCTGGATCGAATCAGAACAACAGCCGTAAGCATCGGCAGCAATTAATCAGGGAGTTGGACCATGAGTAGTCAGGAGCGCATCGTATTTCTGAATGGCGAATATCTGCCGCAGTCGCAGGCCAGAGTTTCTGTGTTTGACCGCGGTTTTCTGTTCGGTGATGGAGTCTACGAGGTGATCCCGGTCATTCGTGGCAAGCTGGTCGACGAAGACTACTCGGTAGAGCGGCTGAACCGCAGCCTCAATGAAATTGACATGGCCTGGCCCTGCGAGCCAGAGGCCTATCTTGAGATGCTGCGGACACTGATATCGCGTAACGAGCTGGTTGAAGGCAGTGTTTATGTTCAGGTCACCCGCGGCGTGGCCGAGCGTGATTTTGCCTACCCGGCCGACACGCCAACGTCCCTGATGGCTTACACGGCCAGGCGCGCGCTATTGGATAACCCGCTGGCGGAGAAAGGCGTCAAGGTCGTGACAGTGCCAGACTTGCGCTGGAAGCGTCGTGACATCAAATCGCTGAACCTGCTGGCGCAGTGTATGGCCAAGCAACAGGCAGCCAGTGCGGGCGCCTTCGAAGCCTGGATGGTTGAAGACGGGCTCATTACCGAAGGCGCTTCGTCGTCGGCGTTTATCGTAAAGGATGGCTGTATCATCACGCGCGCACTGTCCAACACCATTCTGCCAGGTATACGTCGCCGGGTTATTCTCGAGCTGATCAATCAGCACGGCATGGCGCTGGAACAGCGTCCATTCTCTGTCGAGGAAGCACTGCATGCCGATGAAGCCTTCCTTAGCAGCGCCACGACCCTTGTGTTGCCAGTGACTCACGTGGATGGCACTGCCATTGGTGATGGCAGGCCGGGCGAAATTGCTACGCGATTGCGCGAGCTGTATGTTGCCAGTCTGCTGGCGGAAGCCGACGGAAAATAGTATAACCTTGTCAGGTTAGGGGGCTAACCTTCAACTGACGAGGTTGTTATGCACAAGAGTCTTTTCGCCCGCGCATTTGCCATTGCGCTGGTTGTTCTATTGCCGGTTACGCTGTTCGCCGAAGGTGGTCGTACCCCACTTCGCGTGGAGAATGGCATTGTGACCAGCGCGTCACGCCTGGCGTCAGAAGTAGGCGTTGATATTCTCCAGCAGGGCGGCAATGCCGTCGATGCTGCCGTTGCTACGGCATTTGCACTGGCCGTCACCTGGCCGACAGCAGGCAATATTGGTGGTGGTGGCTTCATGGTCTATCACGGCGCCGATGGCCACGCGACGACCTTCGATTTCCGCGAGAAAGCACCGCTGGCGTCTACTGAACGCATGTATGTCGGCGATGACGGTCAAAGCAACAACATGCAGCATCGTGGATTTATGTCGGTGGGTGTGCCCGGCACGGTTGCGGGCCTGGTGCTGGCGCATGAGAAGCAGGGCAATCTGCCGTGGGCGACACTGGTCGAGCCGGCGATCCGCCTGGCGCGCGACGGCATACCAATCACCTACGCCCTGTATGACGGCTTCAGTCGCAACCAGGCCAACTGGGACCGGTATCCATCCTCAGCCGCTGTTTTCCGCAAGCCTGATGGTTCCCACTATCAACTGGGTGATACCTGGATGCAGCCAGATCTGGCACGCACGCTGGAGCGCATCCGTGATGAGGGGCACGATGGTTTTTATCGTGGCGAGAACGCCCGTATGCTGGCCAGTTTCATGCAGGCCAATGGGGGTCTGATCACCGAGGAAGACCTGGCACGTTATGAGGCTGTTGAGCGCGAACCGGTGCGTGGCAGCTATCGTGGTTATGATGTGATTAGTATGCCGCCACCCAGCTCCGGTGGTGTTGGTATCATCCAGATGCTGAATATTCTTGAGGGCTTCGATCTTGCTGAGATGGGGCATAACTCGGCGCAGTATCTGCATGTGCTGACCGAAGCCATGCGTCGTTCCTACGCCAGTCGTGCCGAGTTTCTCGGTGATCCTGACTTCAATCCGGATATGCCAGTAGACCGTCTCATCAGCAAAGACTATGCGGACAGCCTGCGTGCCAGCATTGATATGGATCGTGCATCGGTCAGCGATGAGAGTCGCTTCTCCCAGGTCTATGTGAGCGAGGATACTACGCACTTTTCGGTGGTGGACGCCGAAGGCAATATGGTCTCGCTGACCTACACGCTGGAGCAGAGCTACGGCTCACGAATTGTGGCTGAGGGAGGTGGTTATCTGCTCAACAATGAAATGGGCGACTTCAATCCAGTGCCAGGTGTCACTAACAGAGACGGGCAGATCGGCACGCCGCCCAATCTGCTGGCGCCTGAAAAGCGCATGCTGTCCAGCATGTCTCCGACCATTGTTGCGCAGGGCGGGCGTCCCGTGCTGGCCATTGGCAGCCCGGGTGGCCGCACGATCATTAATACGACGCTGCAGGTGATCCTTAACATGATCGATCACGACATGAACGTGGCGCAGGCTGTTGAAGCTGGCCGCATTCATCACCAGTGGCTGCCCGATGTCACCAGCATGGAAGAGCTGATGTTCTCACCGGATACCATCCGACTCTATGAAGCCAAAGGCCATACTGTTCGCGTGCGTGGCAGCCAGGGCTCTGCAATGGGTGTCTATCATGACTGGGACACAGGCATTGTGCATGGTTCAGCAGATTCGCGTCAGGGTGACAGTGCAGCAGTGGGCTATTAAGCGCCGTTAAAGCCTTTAGCCACCAGATACACCTCCCGTGAACGAGCGCGGGAGGCATCTGGCTTGCGGATTACAACTTTGTTGAAACTGCTGCGTACATCCTTGACGTAGTCGTCATAGCCTTCGCCGTGAAATACCTTGGCGACAAAGTCGCCACCAGGCTTCAGTGTTTCACGAGCCATATCCAGTGCCAGTTCCACCAGGTACATCGAAGCTGCCTGATCGGCCGCATTCACACCACTGATATTTGGTGCCATATCCGACATCACCAGATCGGCCTGCTGTCCGCCCAGGCTGGCCATGATCTGATCGAACACCTCCTGTTCAGTGAAGTCGCCCTGTATAAAATCAACATCAGCGATGGAGTCCATGGGCAGGATATCGGAGGCTATCACGCGGCCTTTGGGCTCGACCATTGGTGCGACCACCTGTGACCAGCCGCCTGGCGCTGAGCCAAGGTCCAGCACCAGCATGCCAGGCTTGATAAGCCTGTCCTTGTCGATCAGCTCTATCAGCTTGTAGCTGGCTCGCGAGCGATAACCGTCGCGCTGGGCCTGTTTGACGTATGGGTCGTTGACATGCTCATTGAGCCAACGGCCACTGCTTTTGGATCGGGCCATAATTTGCTTTCGAAGAGTGACTTTTTACGGAGCAGAGCATAGCATATCCGCCCATAAACCTCTGCCGGTGTCGCCGGCCAGGACTCATCATGATTCGCTTGACTGAACTTGCTTTGCCGCTCGACCATGCCCCCGAGGCCCTGCCTGCCGCCATCGCGCATCGGCTTGGTGTCCCGCAGGAGGATCTTCTCAATGTCGTTGTGTTCAAGCGCAGCTATGACGCGCGCAAAAAGAACAGCGAAATTACCTTTGTCTATATTGTCGACGTTGAAGTGCGAGATGAGGCCGCTGTACTCGCTGCGGCAGGCAATAACACGCATATCAGGCCGGCACCGGACACCAACTACTATCAGGTTGCCAGCGCGCCTGCAAATTTGACCGATCGCCCCGTCATCGTTGGTTTTGGCCCCTGTGGCCTGTTTGCGGCACTGATTCTGGCGCAGATGGGCTTTCGGCCCATAGTGCTGGAGCGTGGCCGCAATGTTCGCCAACGCACTCAGGACACCTGGGCATTGTGGCGCAAGCGACAGCTGACGCCCGAGTCCAACGTCCAGTTTGGTGAGGGTGGTGCTGGCCTGTTCTCTGATGGCAAATTGTACAGTCAGATCAAAGACCCAAAATTCTATGGTCGCAAAGTGATGCAGGAGTTTGTGCAGGCCGGCGCACCTGAGGAGATACTGTACGTCAGCAAGCCGCATATCGGCACATTCCGTTTGACCGGTGTCGTGGCAGCCATGCGCAAGCAGATTGAGTCATTGGGCGGCGAGATACGTTTTGAAAGCCGCGTCGTGGACTTTCTGATAGGTGACGACGGTATGGAAGGCGTTGTACTGGAGTCGGGCGAACAGATCATGTCCAGGCATGTTGTGCTGGCGCTTGGTCACAGCTCACGGGACACTTTCCGTCAGTTGCATGCCCGTGGTGTATTCATGGAAGCCAAGCCGTTTGCAATAGGCTTCCGGATTGAGCACCCGCAGTCCCTGATCGACAGGGCCAGGTTGGGCAAGTACGCGGGACACCCGGCACTGGGTGCGGCGGATTACAAACTGGTTCATCACGCGAAGAATGGCCGGTCTGTTTACAGTTTCTGCATGTGTCCGGGTGGCACTGTGGTGGCCGCGACCTCGGAAACCGGTCGCGTTGTGACCAACGGCATGAGCCAGTATTCACGCAATGAGCGCAATGCCAATGCCGGTATTGTTGTTGGCATCAGCCCGGAGCAGGATTTCCCGGGTGGCCCGCTGGCAGGGCTTGCCTTGCAGGAGGCTCTGGAAACTCAGGCCTATCACCTGGGTGGCGAGGACTACAGTGCGCCGGCGCAACTGGTAGGAGATTTTATTCGCAGGAAGTCATCAGAAAAGTTGGGTGACGTGATCCCTTCTTACAAGCCTGGCATTAGATTAGGTTCGCTTGACAGTGCCCTTCCTGAGTACGCGATTGATGCCATTCGCGAGGCCTTGCCAGTGTTTGGCCGACAGATTCGCGGTTTCGATCGGGACGACGCCGTGCTGACGGGTATTGAATCAAGAACGTCATCTCCGGTCCGGCTGACGCGCGACAAGCAGACCCTGCAGAGCCTGAACACGCGTGGCCTGTATCCAGCGGGAGAGGGTGCCGGTTACGCTGGTGGCATTCTGTCAGCTGGTGTGGATGGTATCAAGGTTGCTGAAGCAGTCGCGTTGGCGATAACACAGGGACAGAAAGGCTGAGCGTTAATGGGTGAATTGACAACAGACCTGATCAGGAAGCTGCACCAGAAAAAGTACCGTCAGCAGGCGGGATACTTTCTTGCTGAGGGTGAGCATCTGGTTCAGGAGCTGGAGAAAGCTTCTGAGTTCAATCTTGCTCTGCAGGCGAGTGAATTGCTGGTAACAGAGCGTTTTGAAGGCTGGCCAGGGCGTCTTCGCAAACGTGTGGTCAGCGAAGCGCTCATGAGCAAATTGACAGATACGCGCTCGCCGCAGGGAATCATAGCCTGTGTGCCAATGGCGGCGATTCAGTCTGGTAGTGGCGTAGCGGCAAAAGCGGAACGCTCAGTCTACTTTCATGAAATACAGGATCCCGGTAATTTGGGCACCATACTGCGCACACTGGCGTGGTTCGGTGGTTTTCGTTGTCTGTTAAGTCCGGGCAGTGTTGATCCATTCAATAGCAAGGTGGTTCGTGCCAGCATGGGGGCAATCTTCCATGTGCCAGTTGAATGTGACATTACGCCGGGGCAGCTGCAGCTGTGCCACGCGGATATCGCCTGTCTCGGCATGCAGGGCGAGTCGCTGAAGTCGGCAGCGTTCCGACACAGCCGTTGCCTGGTATTTGGAAATGAGGCCCGAGGGTTGCCAGCGGGTCTGGTTTTGGCGGCGGGCACAACGGTTTATTCGATACCGGGTAGCGGCGCCATAGACTCTTTAAACCTTGCCAGCGCAGTCAATATGAGTATTTATGAGCTCATGCGCTGATCTGATTGTTGTCGGACTCCAGACGTTGCAGGTCATTGTGCCCCGCCACGCTCACCGCATTTCGGCCAGTCCGCTTGCTGTGATACAGCGCGCTGTCGGCGCGAGCGACCAGGGCATCAACTGACCCATCCCCTGGTTCTCGACAGGCGACTCCGGCGCTTATTGTGACGGAGAACTCCTGGCCTTGCTCAGTACTGTAAATATGAGTGCTGACCGTCTTCTGAATGCGCTGGGCCGCCTCAATGGCATCTTCTAGTGCTGTATCCGGCAATAGAACTGCCAGTTCCTCACCACCGTGGCGCGACGCGAGGTCCTCGGGACGTATGGACTGTCGGATCAATTTGGCTGCGATTGTCAGCACCTGATCGCCAGTTTGATGCCCATAGAAATCATTAACCTTTTTGAAGTGGTCAAAGTCCAGCAGAATCAATGACACGGGTTGATTTCGGCGCTCACTGCGCGACCATTCTTCCTGCATGCGCTGGTACAAATGGCGCCGGTTAGCCAGTTGTGTCAGATCATCCGTGTGGGCCTGTTCCTGCAAGCGACTGTTCAGCGACTCCAGGGTTTGCTGGGTGTGCTCCACTGTGCGTTGCATGTGTTTTTCGCGGGTGATGTCGCGCAACAACACGATCTGACCTCTGGCCGGTCCATCAAGCACCTGTACAGAGCTTACCCGGATGTCCAGCCATCGACCGTCGGGCAGGCGGGTCTCATTATGATCCTGATCCGTGGGCAGAGCATCCTTGGGCAGTGCGGCCGCCAGCGGTTTGCCGAGAACCACAACGGTGGCGCCCAACATTGACTTGGCGGCGGCGTTGGCATCCGCAATCAGGCCCTGGTCATCAATGGTGATCACTCCATCGCCCAATTTGTCCAGAATATGACGCCTTGCGATGGGAAGCACAGCAAACACATTTTGGCGAAGCGCGGAAATCAGAATCAAACTGGCAAGCGCGAATCCGATGGGTGTTGGATCGATAGGCAGCAGCTGTAGCCCGAATATGAAGGGGATGTTCAAGGCCAGGACAACAATCGGCGCTGAGATGACATATAAAAACTTTCGTCGGTGACCTGGCAGGAAACCGATTCGGTGAGCCAGGATGACGGTGCCGATGGTGACAGCGCTATAGCTGTAGACGGCGTAGACATTGAACCAGGGGCCGTAGGTGATTTCGAGTCCAACCGAATCAGGAGAAGGCTGAAAGTCAGTCCAGAGTTGTCCGTGGTATGAGTTGGTGAAAGCTATCAGGATTGTGATGGCTGGTGGAATCCATATCAGTGGATACCAGCGCTTGACGAAACGGTGAAAGCCACCGTAGCAGAGCGATGCGGAAAACCAAAGCACCGGGACAGACGCAATGGCCACATACTGCAGCTGCGCTACAAAGTATCGGTAATCCAGGTTTTGCCACAACAGACCGGCCCATTGCCCGGCGCACCACCAGGCTACCATAATACCCATGGCCGTCATGTACAGGCTGGCTGGAGGCCGCATGAACATGCTGGTCTGACGGGTCACGTACAGACTGATTATGGTGCCCAGCAATGAAGGCAATATCCACCAGGTCATAGGCGTACAGGTTTACAAGTCGATTTTAGGCTGCAGTCTTACAGACCAGGCCTACGACGTCAATTTGTAGAGAATTGTAAGTTGGCAAGTCGAGCATAAAGTGCGTTGGACGCCAGCAGTTCATCGTGGCTTCCCAGCGCCACCAGCTGGCCCTTGTCCATGACCGCTATGCGGTCTACGTTTCTGACGGTAGCCAGTCGGTGTGCGATGATAATCGTGGTGCGCCCGGGCATCAACCTTTCAATGGCTTTCTGTACGTGAGATTCACTCTCCGCATCCAGAGCGCTGGTCGCCTCGTCCAGCAGCAGAATACGCGGATTCTTGAGGATAGCGCGGGCGATGGCGAGGCGCTGCTTTTGACCGCCTGACAGACGAATACCCGCCTCTCCCAAATAGCTGTGCCAGGTATCCGGCAGCCTTTCAATAAACTCGCTGGCAAAGGCGGTCTCTGCCGCCGCGTATACCTCGGCATCACTGGCATCAGGGCGACCATAACGAATGTTTTCCATCACAGTGCCGGTAAACATGGCCGGTTGCTGGCTCACCAGGGCGATATGCCGGCGAAGATCAAGAGGGTCAACATGACGGATATTGATGCCGTCGAGCAGGATTTCGCCGCCGTCAGGGTCGTAGAAACGCAGGATCAGGTCCAGTAGCGTTGATTTGCCGGCCCCGGATGGTCCAACCAGTGCCAGACTGCTGCCAGCTGCGATCGTGAGATCCAGTCCATCGATGGCGGGCTGGCCGGGCCGGGTCGCGTAGGTAAAGCGCAAGCCGTTGATGGAGAGTTGCCCGGCAATATCTTCTGGCAATGCAACAACCGGGTCCGGCGTCGTAATCAGCGACTCAGCATTAAGCAGCTCCATCAAGCGTTCAGTTGCACCAGCAGCTCGCTGCAGATCGCCAATCACTTGACTGATGGCGCCAACTGCGGAGGCCACCATGACCGCGTAGACAACAAATGCGGTCAGTTCACCTGCTGTCATGCGTCCGCTGATCACGTCCTGGCCGCCAACCCAGATCATCGCTGCCAGCGCCGCAAACACCAGTGTCATGACCAGTGCAATCATGATGGAGCGGGCTTTAACCTGTGCCAGTGCAACATCAAATGCCCGTTCGACGTATTCGGCAAAGTGACGTCTGTCAGTGGCCTGGTGGTTGTAGGCCTGAACGGTTTTTATCTGCTGAATGCTTTCACCGACATAGGCTCCAACGCTGGCGATCTCGTCCTGCGTGTGACGTGATAGCTTTCTGACGCGTCGACCGAACAGGACAATAGGACCGATTACCAGAGGTATGCACAACAACACTACTGAAGTCAGACGCGGGTTCGTTATGAACAGAAAGATGACACCACCGATCAGCAGCAAAAGATTGCGCAAGGCGATGGAGGCAGAGGAACCTATGACGGTCTGCAGCAAAGTGGTATCTGTTGTGATCCGCGACTGTATTTCGCCACTGCGGTTATCCTCAAAATAACCCGGATGCAAAGACAGCAGGTGACCGAACACTGCCTGTCGAATATCTGCCGTCACCCGCTCACCCAGCCAGGACACCCAGTAAAAGCGAGCAAAGGTGCCGAATGCCTGCAACAGGGCGACCACAACAAACCCGGTTATAGCTGTACCCAGTGATTGGCTGGAGCCTGCGACAAAACCTGCATCGACGATGATGCGAACATACTGCACCAGGCCCAGCGTAATGGCTGCCGTGAAGATGAGTGCCAGCAGAGCGAGCAGAATCTGGCGTGAGTATGGGCGTACAAACCGGAGTGCTTGTAATAGGGGCGATTGATTACGATCAGGCGGGTTTGTCATGGCGGAAGTCTGTCATGCAATGTTCGGCGCGGCAAGCTCCCCGTTGGTCGCAACTCGGCTGAACCAAGTTGAGTCGCTGGCAGCGCTGCACTATGCTGACTGCGTCACTCATTAAGGAGACCCGATCATGTTTAAACACACTTTGCTTCAATGGCGCGCACCAGCAATATTGGCATCCGCTCTTTTTGCCCTGACACTGAGTCATGTGTCTGCCGCGCAGGACCATCAGATGTCAGCGATGGACGAGATGGAAGATACGATCACCGTCGGCAGCAGCGCGTTTGATCATCATGGCACAATACCGCTGACCTACACTGCCTACGGCGACAATCTGGTGCCCCAGATTACCTGGGCTGATCTCCCGGAAGGTACTGAGCAACTGGCCCTGATCATGGACGATCCGATTGCACCGACGCCTCAGCCATTTGTCCACTGGGTTGCCTATAACATTCCCGCTGCGGCTGGTGAAATTCCTGAAGGGCTGCCGCGTGACGCGCAGGTGACTACGGTTCCCGCCCTGGCCGGTATGATCAACGGTATCAACGGCATACGCCAGACTGGATACTTTGGTCCGCGTCCGCCGGTGGACGGCAAGCTGCACGCCTATCACTTCCGTATCTATGCGCTGGATACCGCTCTGAATCTGCCCGAGGGCCTCAACAAGGCTGACTTGCTTGCGGCGATAGAAGGTCATATTCTGGGCACCGGTATGCTGATGGGACACTATCAGCGCGAAGAATAATGCTGAACGTAGATTGATGCTTGAAGTGGTGGCTGTCAGTACGGTCACCACTGGCCCTCCTGCTCGCTGCAACAGCCCATAACAATAACAGTAAATGAGGTAAGCATGAACGAGCACGATACCAAAGCCAGTATGCGTAAAGTGGCGATAACGTCGCTGGCAGGCACATCAATCGAATGGTATGACTTCTTTTTGTACGGCACCGCCGCTGCCATTGTCTTTCCAGTACTGTTTTTCCCCTCTGATATGCCGCCCACGGTGGCACTGATTGCCTCCTTCAGTACCTTTGCCATTGGCTTTATTGCCAGGCCACTCGGCGGAATAATTTTTGGTCACTTTGGCGATCGCATTGGCCGTAAACGGGTGCTGGTGATTGCGCTGATGATGATGGGCGTGGCAACCACACTGATTGGGCTGCTGCCGAGTTATGAAACCGCCGGCGCACTGGCGCCATTGACCTTGATCATCCTGCGCTTTGTGCAGGGTCTGGCCATTGGCGGTCAGTGGGGAGGTGCCATGTTACTCGTTACTGAGTCGGCACCGGCAAACAAACGTGGCTGGTATGGAGCCTATGCCCAGGCCGGTGCGCCGATCGGGGTCATTCTGGCGAATCTGGCTTTCCTGAGTATCAGCTATTCTGTTTCTGAAGAGGCCTTCATGAGCTGGGGCTGGCGGGTGCCGTTCCTGGCCAGCATCGTCCTGATAGGTATCTCCATGTATGTGCAGCTGCATCTTGAGGATACGCCGGCGTTCAAAGAGCTGGCGCGACTGAAACAGCAACGTGCCAGCCAGAAATCCAGCCTGACCAGTGGTGAGCCGCTGCAATCGCCCGAGGAAGCACTGGCGGAGGTTATTGCCGACAGTCCGCCCGGGCCCGTTCGTTCGCCCGTGCTGGAGGCCCTGCGACTGTACCCGGGGCGCATCTGTCTGGCAGCGGGTGCCTTCCTGTCTATCCAGGTCACTTTTTATATTCTTATCGCATTTGTGGTGGCTTATGGCAGCAGTCCTGATGGTGTGGGGCTGTCGCGCAATACCCTGCTGGCGGCGGTACTGATTGGTTCGGCCATTCAGGTGCCCTTCCAGTTCTGGGCAGCCGGTTATTCGGATCGTCATGGCCGTCGTCGGATATTCATGGTCGGTGCACTGCTGACCAGTCTGTGGAGTTTTGCGCTGTTCCCGCTGATCGACACTGGCAACTTTGCCATGATTCTGCTGGCTATCACAGGCGGCCTGGTCTTCATGGGCATGCAGTACGGTCCGCAGGCTGCGTTTTTTACTGAATTGTTTTCAACGCATGTGCGTTACTCGGGAGCTTCGCTGGGTTACCAGATTGGTGCCATCGTCGGCGGCGCGTTGGCACCCACGATTGCGGTCCTGCTATGGACAGAGTATGGCGTGTTCTTTGTTTCTGTCTACATTGCTTTGGCTGGTGCGTTGACGCTGGGATCGGTGTGGCTGCTGACGGAAACCCACGGCACCGATATTCACAGCTGATCCACTATATGACGTAGATGGACAGCAGCAGGAACACGGCAACTACCGATGTGACGATCAGGCGCGTGCGGAAATAGGTCTTACTGATTACCGCACGCAGCCTGAGTCGTGTATCTATATACAACAGCCCGATAAAGACCAGCAGTGCCAGCATCAGGAAGATGTCGACGGGCAGGATCAGCCAGGCGACCCACAGCATCACGGTAAGGATGTTGCTGATGATAAACAGGTTGGTGAATTGTCCACTGGGCTGCTGGAGATACTGTCCCCAGTGGACGCCACACATAAATACTGCGATCACCAGTGTATAACTGCTCAACAGGCCCGGCACGCTGCCCAGCACAGGCAGGCTGAGGATATCCAGCGCCAGAAACGAGGTGCACAGCACAAACGGCAGGGTGCCCAGCAGCGCCAGTTTTGATGTCATTGGCAATGGCAGTTTCATAGCAGGCCCTCACGGTGAGTTTCTCACAGTGTGCCTTTAAACCGACCGGGTTGCCAGTGCTGGTGTTATTGCTGCCGCGCTGCGAGCCGGGCCAATCACCGCCAGTTGTCCCAGTAACAGCAGGGCCAGCATGCCTATCGGTGCATAAAACCAGTCGATACGTGGCATGTTAAAGGTCTGCACCAGAAACATGTTAAACCCAACAGTCATGATGGCGCCAAGCGTCACGCCCGCCGCGCTGATGATCAGGTTCTCGGTCATGAAATAACGCAGAATACTGAAGCGCGTCGCGCCCAGTGCCCGACGTGTACCGATCTGTTTGCGGCGACGATTGATACTGAATACTGCCAGTCCGACGATGCCCATCGCAGTAATGAACATCAATGTGCCGATAACAACTTTCAGAATTGTGGTCATCAGGGAGTCAATACGATAGCTCTCAGTTCGGGTGTACTCCAATGACTGGTTGTTGCGCAAAATGCGCTGGTGTGGCGCAGTCGCTAGACGCTCCTCGACCTCTACCATCAGTTCATCCCGGTAGCCTGGCTCGGTGCGCACCAGATAGGTGGTGCTGTTATCAAGTGTGATCTCGGGCGTCAGCATTGAATTTTCAACGTAGGTAAACGTTGGCCACGGTGCCTGTAATCGATCAACGATGCCAACTACACGTAGTGCCGAACCATCAGGCCCGTAGATATTCTGGTTGAGAGCCTGTCGCCAGTCATCAGGATACAGGGATTCGGCCATGGCCTGGGAGAGAATCGTTTCAGTGACCTGGCGTTCCTCGGTTGGTGTGCGGCGAACAATCTGCTGAGCAGTGAAAGGGACACCTGCCACAAGATCAAGGTCCATGGCCTCAAGCACATGTTCATCTACCCGGTAGATGGCTGCCGGAACCAGAGTGTCTCGTCGGCCTGGTTCGAGGCCATAACCGCTTGAGGAGCCACTACCGCTGACCGGAATGGCATTGGTTACCGTCGCATCAATCACACCTGGCAGCTGTCGGATCATGTTCAGGTCTTCATCGACGACAACACTTTCGTTAAAGCTGTTGCCGTAACCGATACTGCTGATATGAAAGGTGTTGGCTTCGTCCAGACCGCTGGGGCGTGCCATGTTGGCAGCACGGTCATTGATAATGTAAACCGCGTTGACGATGACCGTCATCGTGAATGCTATCTGCAGTGCAATCAGGATGACGCCCAGTTTGTTGCGCAGCAGTGCGCGGGTAATAGGGCCGAGTTCCATGTTTGTCTCCTATTGCGTCTTCAGATGAATGGCAGGGTTGATATTGCATGCACGCCAGATGGGATACAGCCCGGCAATAATCGTACTGGCAATGGCCAGCAGGATGGTGGTGGCGATTACCGTGACGTTAATCGTGATCCACTGTGTGGGTGCTTCCGGCCCTAACAATATCTTGATGCCTTCCAGGCCGATGGCAGCCACTCCCAGGCCCAGCACGCCACCCAGGGCGCCAATGAAACCAGCTTCAATAGTATGCTGTATGAACAGCGATCCCTTGCCTGCCCCAAGAGCCTGACGAACACCGATTTCGCCGGACTTGCCGAGGAACTTGGAGAGCAACAGGCCAACCGTGTTGAGCAGACAGACTGCCAGCAGCATGGCTGCCAGAGCTGACAGGATTCGGGTTTCGTCGGGTTGGACTTCGTTGTAGACCATCCATTCGTTGACGTCATATAAACGTTTTTCGACGGGGAACTGCATGCGTCCGAAATCGCGCTGCTCTGCGACATAGTTATCGACCATGGTCTGGTAGCGGTCAAAGGACTGACTGTCAGGCAGCTCTACCCAGAACTGCACCCAGGCGCATTCAGCATTCAGGAATGCCTCGAAACTGGAGTTCTCCGGTGCAGCCCAGCAATTGGTGTTGCCCGATCGGCGCAACTGTTGCCCGGCAATCAGCGACCAGGGGATGTAGGCTTCCTCGCCGGTGTCGATGGGGCCGTTGTTGACGTCGTAGAACTTGGGGGTGGGTTCCCAGTAATCCAGCACACCGATTACGGTGAATACATGGCCATCCATATTGATGGTTTCACCAACAGAATCTGCGCCGCCGAACAGTCTTTCGTTGAGCTCCTGGCTCAGTACAACCACCTGGCGCTGACCGTCATCTGCGGCACGGTCCCAGCCGTTGCCATATTGAAACGGCACGTCGAACATCGCAAAAAAATCCGCCGAGCTACCACGACCATTTACAAAAAATGGCCGCAGATCATTGCCCGGCGGTTCAAGGATGGCGACAAATTTCGACGTGGCTGCACGTCGGAAATCGCTGCTTTGCTCAAGCATTGTGATGGCGTCGCGATAGGCGAGCTGGGGTGGTGGTTCGAAATCAGCCACATCCGGATCGCCATAGTCAAACTGAATGTGGTATAGCTGATCACTCTTGTGTGGAATCGGATCGCCACCCAGCACGTAGTTCAGTGTGAACACGACCATATAGGCGCCGACACCGACCGCGACCGCTAGCACCATCAGCGAACTTAGAATCGGGTTACGGCGATAGCTAAGCGCAGCTAGTCTGACATAGTACATGAACATGGTTAGGCTCCTGGTTCAGGCCGCGCGGGCTTTGCTGTTGCGGTCATCGCTTTTTATCTGACCGTCCAGAATATGAACGTTGCGCTGGCTTCTTGCTGCCAGTGACGGGTCATGTGTCACCATGATTATGGTAGTGCCTTGCTGATTGATCTGCTCAAGCAGCTCCATCACACCTTCCGCGGTATTGGAGTCGAGGTTGCCGGTCGGTTCGTCGGCCAACAGGAAGCGCGGCTCGCCCACCAGGGCGCGGGCAATGGCGACTCGCTGCTGCTGACCACCGGAAAGCTGGGACGGCAGGTGGCGCTGGCGATTGGCCAGGCCGACAGCTGCCAGCGCCTGTTCAATGCGTTCCTTGCGGATTTTTGCACTGACACCGCGATAACGCAGTGGAACATCAACATTGTCGAACAGGTTCAGATCAGGCATCAGATTGAAGCTCTGAAAGATAAATCCTATTTTCTGATTGCGCAGTCGTGCCCGTTGCGCGTCACTGAGGCTGGAGACATCTTCACCGTCCAGCAGGTACTGACCGGATGTGTAAGTTTCCAGCAGGCCTGCCAGATTGAGGAAGGTTGTTTTGCCGCAGCCAGATGGTCCGGTGATCGTGACAAACTCACCCTCTTCGACGTGCAGCGAAAAGTCGCGCAGGGCATGGGTCTGAACTGTGTCAGTGCGGAACACCTTGTTTATGCCGGTCATCTTGAGCATGTCTTGTTCTCCTTAGTTATTGATCAGTACTGTATCCGCGCCATTAAACAGATCGGTGCTGGATACCACGATGGTGTCGCCCACTTGCAGGCCGTCGAGTATTTCAATGTTGCTGAGGCTGGTGGCGCCTATCACGATTGGCGTGCGGTACGCCATTCCATCGCGCACAACGTAGGCAACGCGTCCGTTACCGCTTTCCACAAACTGTCCTCTTGGTACCATCAACACGCCCTGCTTCTGCTCAAGCAGGATGCGTGTGGAAAGGCGCTGGTTCTGTCGCAGACCGTCGGGTACCGGCTGCTCAAAACGCAGTCTGGCGGTGACCTGGTTGTCGATAATCTCGGGTGAAATGGCGACCAGGGTGGCGTTGTTGACCTGGTTGCCACTGCGCACGTCAGCTACCATGCCGATTGCCAGGTCGTCCACGTAGGACTCTGGTACCAGCACTTCAATTTCAAAGGCTGAGAGATCCACAACACTCATGACAGGTTGATTGCGGATAACATTGGTTTTCTGATCGACCAGCAGGTTGCCGACAATGCCGTCGACTGGTGATATCAAGGTTAAGGAATTGACCTGGCGCTCAACGTCCTCCACCAGCAGTTTTTGCTGGTCTACGTCCAGCTGGCGGGTCTGCAGTTCAAACTCAAGTCGATTATTGTCCAGTTCGGCATCCATCTCGGCGTGACGGTGGAGAACCTCTGCCGTCTCAAGGTCGTCCCTGGCTCTGTCGAGCTCCACCGCTGTATAGGCGCCCTGGTCAAAGGCCTGCTGCGCACGTGCCAGTTCGCGGCGCGATGCTTTGAGTGTGATACCTGCTGAATCCAGAGCTTTCTGGTTCTCCAGCTGTTGCTGCTGGGTGCTGATGTTCTGTCGCTGATATTCAACTTCCAGAGATGCCAGACGTGATTTTTCCTGCAGGAGGCGATTCTGTAGTTCAGGGCTGTCGATGGTGGCGAGGACCTGACCACTTCTGACACTGTCTCCAGATTCCACGGCGAAGGTTATCGTGCCCATGTCACTCGCATATAAAACGGGGCTGACCGCCGCCACGACGCGGCCCTGTACGGAGATATCCCGTACAAAGTCGCCGCGGGTGACAGTGGCCAGCCTCAGGCGGGACTCGGAAACAGATTCTTGTGCCTGGCTCCAGCGCTGAATTGCTGGTGCGGTCATCCAGACGGTCATCAGCAATACTGCAGCACCAAAGGAGATCCACAGCAGTCTGGTGCGTCGTGGACGTGGTTCCAGGATCGTATCCTGGGAGGTTGTATCGGAAATCTTCATCAATCTCTCGAATTTTTATTGAACATTAGCGATAGACGTAGCTATTGCCGGAAACGTTTAACGACTGGTAAAAAAGTTTCTGCTGTATCGATTGACTGACGGTGCTTCATCGTCCGGTCGGGATCAGCAGCTTGCTACCAGCCTCTACAGTCTAGAGATAGCAAGATCGGGGCCAATAAAATAAGATCTTTAAAAACAGTAAATTAGCTGATTTATTGGAAAGGCGAGAGTGGTCGAATTCACCAAACGTTGTAATACAGGCCAATGCTTTGGCGAAATTGAAAGATAAAAAAAGGGGCTCTGAAGCCCCTTTTTGTTGAGTGATTCGATACGAATCAGTTGGTAACTGCCTGCTGTACCACGCGCTGTGCAGTACTGTTGTCGAACGGTGCTCCGCGGGGGCCACCACGTTTCTGCTCCATGTAAATCATGAAGTAGTCGTTATAGGGGTCAACCGCAAACAGTGTGCCGCCTATACCGCGCCAGCCGAAGTTGCTGCCAGCATCAGGGTTGGCCGGGTCATTCGGTTGCAGGTGAAAGCCCATGCTCCAGCCGCCGCGATTGCCATAAAAGAAGTATTCACGGGATACATCAGGCGTGATGCGCTCTTCTTTCATCCAGTCCAGTGTTTCTTCTTCCAGTATGCGTGCGCCGCGGTACTCACCATCGTTCAGCAGCATCTGCGCGAAACGCACATAGTCCTCAGTAGTGGAGTTCAGTCCACCACCGCCAGACAGATGGGCGCGAACAACTGTATTGTCCGACATCTCTCCATGGATGGGCTCCGCTATACGAGCCGCTTTTGCAGGATCCACAAAGAATGTCGTTTCATCCATGCCCAGCGGTTCAAAAATTCGCTCATTCAGGATCTGGTCCAGCGGCTGACCGGCAGCCACCTCAAGGACGGCGCCCAGGGTGTCGGTGGAATGTCCGTAGTGCCACGCAGTGCCTGGCTCGAACAGCAGTGGCAGTTCACCTATACGGGCACCAAACTCCCGGTTGGTCAGACTGCCGTCAGAGGGAAGTGCCTCTTCATACATCTCTCCAAGGCGGGTTCCGGTCGCGAATATTGACTGAACCAGTCCCGATTTATGAGTCAGCAGGTGTTCAACCGTCATCACGTTTTCGGCCGGGCGCAGCTCGCCGGTTTCATTGTTGATGATCTGCATTTCTGCGAATTCGGGAAAATACTTGCTGACCGGGTCCTCAACACTCAGCAGGCCATCTTCAACCATGGACATGGCGGCGACGCTGATGATGGGTTTGGTCATCGAGTAAATCCGGAAAATGGTTTGAGCATCAATGGGTGTATCGTCGCCCGGACCCTGGGTGCCGACGGTTTCCAGCATGCCTATACCGTTGTCATTGCCGACCAGCAAGAGGGCTCCAGCGATATGGTTGCCATCAACGGCTGCCTGCATTTGCGCACGAATCCCGGCTATTTCCTGATCGGTAATGCCAAAGCTGTCGGCATCGATCATCTTGATTGAGCTGCTGTCCTGTGCCGCGGCCCACGCCGAACCAAGCAGCAGGGCGGTTGCCAGCGCCGTGTGGCGCAGCATCTGAGGCATTGATAATGCTTTCATGAGAGTTCCCCTGTCATTATTGTGACCTGATCATAATCCACCCGTAGGCCAGACTCAATTGCAGTCTCTGGCAATTGCTTTGAACGGCTTATCGGGTGCCTTGGCGCGTGGTAGTATCGACCGGTCTATTTGAGAAACCGATTCCAGGAAACATTGTATGAAGCTCATCATCAAACTGCTGGCCGGCATTGTGCTGGGTATATTGCTGGGGCTGCTGGCGCCGCAGGGTCTAACCCGCATCCTTGTCACGGTGAAGGATTTGTTTGGTGAGTTGCTGTTTTTTACCATTCCGCTATTGATACTTTTTTACATCAGCAGCGGGATTGCCGCACTGCCGCGAAATTCCGGCCGGATGCTTGGGCGCTCGCTGAGCTTTGCCTACCTGTCGACGCTGATCGCAGGGACGGCCGCCTTTGTAATTGCCGCGCTTATCGTGCCCGGTCTTACCTCCGCGCCTGATGTGCTGAACGGGGACGGCGCCGTTGTTCTGGAGCCCTACGTCACGGTGACCATACCGCCACTTTTTAATGTAATGACTGCCTTAATGCTGGCGTTCATCATGGGGCTCGGCATCAGCGCGACGCGTGCTGAGGGGCTGCAAAAGCTGGCCGACCAGGGGCGTGACATTATTCAGTGGCTGCTCGAGAAGGCCATTATTCCGCTGCTGCCAGTGTATATAGCGGGTGTGTTTGCCGAGATGGCCGCAGCAGGCACGGTGTTTATCACGCTGCGAACCTTCGGTGTAGTGCTGGCGATGGCGGTGATTCTGCACTGGGTCTGGATTGTGACGCTGTTTGCGGTTGCCGGACTGCGCACGGGCCAGTCACCGGTCAGATTGATTCGCAATATGTTGCCGGCTTACTTCACCGCGCTGGGTACCATGTCCAGTGCCGCGACCATACCGGTGTCACTGATGTCGAGCAAGCGGAATGGCGTACGTGAACAGGTTGCCGATTTTACTGTGCCACTGTTTGCGACTGTGCATCTGTCAGGTTCGACAATCACGATCGTCAGTTGTGCGGTCGCCGTTATCAGCATGCAGAGCGGTCTTGATATTCCACCACTCTCCCTGATGGTTCCCTTTGTATTGACGCTGGGTGTGGTGATGCTGGCTGCACCGGGTGTGCCGGGTGGCGCGGTGATGTCGGCGGTAGGTTTGCTGGGGTCGATGCTTGGTTTTGGTGAGACCGCCCTGGCCCTGATGATTGCACTTTACATGGCGCAGGACAGCTTCGGCACGGCCTGCAATGTCACCTGTGATGGAGCGCTGTCAATGCTGGTGGATCATAGCGATGGTCCAGTAGAAGGTACACAACCGACTGTTTAGGTGTCTGCCGCCATGTGTGCCTGTCACCTGGCGGGTGGCTGCAGCCACCGGTCTTCGGTTGCCAGCGCACCGTTGAGCGCATCAAGAAACGCACGCAGTTGGCGCTTCTCAATGGCCCGCAGATTCAGGGGCTTCGCTTCATTGTGACCAATGACAGCTATGTCAGCGGCGACATAGTGATCAATGACCTCTTCCAGTGTCGCGATCTGTCCGGCATGCATATAAGGTGCCGTGTCTGCCAGGTTGCGCAGACTGCCAGTGCGCTGCGCTCCAATCATGTCATCGCCGCCGCGTGCAAACTCCAGTTCGATACACTCGCTGGCATCTGCGTCACTGAACTTGCCTGTGCAGTTGAACGGGTCGCTGCGGGCCAGGCGCAACCCCTCAGAGCGGCCTGCAGCAGGCAGGACGCCGGGCGCTGAAAGTACGGCGGTGTTATGAAAGTCGTTATTGGTGAACAGTGGACCATTGTGGCAGTTGATGCACTGAGCCTTGCCGATGAACAGTTTCAGTCCCGCCAGCTGCGCGCGAGACATGGCTGAACTGTCAGTAACGCTGCTGCTGCGCTGCAGATCAGCAACGTAGTGATCGAATGCGGCTGGGCCGGGCAGCAATTTGCGCTGATAGGCGGCCAGCGCTTTGCCAACATTGGCAAAAATCAACGAGACCTCATACTGGTCAGATTCGTCCATCCGCTGCCAGGCCAGTTTCGACTGCTCATCTCCCAGCGGCGAGGCCTGCGGCGGAAAGCGGGAGCTGTCTTCCAGAGTAGGCAGCTCGCCAAATAACTGTTCGTAGCTGTCGCGATAGTCAGCAGTCGAGCCAATCAGTCGTGCCACTTCCATCCGGGTCATGCCGTGTTCTCGCGGATCTTCCAGCGGTGCCAGTGCCTGCGACCACAGACTGTCCTTGCGGCCGTCCCAGAAATACCAGCGGCTGTAGGCGGCACCGGCCAGGGGCATTGTATTTCTCTCAGTGGTGCCTATGCCGACAGCAACGGGGCGGCCGTCGGTAAATCCCGATGTCGGCATGTGACAGGTCGCACACGAAACGTCACCATTGGAACTGAGACGAGTATCAAAGAAAAGTTGATGCCCAAAGTGGGCAGCCCGCGGATCATCAGCGACAGCATTGCCGGTATCAACGGGGAGTGGCGGCAACTGCGAAAGTGCCAGAGAGTCGATCAAAGCGCGCTGTTCTGTGCTCCACTGTGCAGGCAGCGGCATGGGTATCCATTGCCAGGCCAGGTAGCCAAACAACAGAAAGATTACAACGCCAAGTAGTTTCAGTTTCCTGGGCATTACCGTACCTGCCTGGTCACAAGTTCAGCTCGACTTGTGCCCGATAAGTAATCTCCTCGACTTGAATAAGTAACTCCAGTTGCCATAAGCCGGGCATATGGAAACGCACACCCTGCAGCAGATACTGACCGTCACCGAGCTGTTGTGTGATGCGCGGGCTGGTGGCAAGACCATGGTCGTGTTCTGGCATGCCTCCAGTGACAGTTATATCAGCATTGTTGACAGCCTGGCCCTGTGTGTCGGTCAGCGATATGACCCAGCCATGCATCTGGTTGATTGTCAGCGGCTGCAGCTGGCTCTGCATCTCGATCTGCAGACCACTGGGCGTGGATTGTGTCTGCACGGTTGCGGCTTGTGCCGTGGATGCAGTCAGCACCAGGGCAAGGCCAGTCAACCAATACATAATCCTGTTGGCAGTCATTAGCGAACTCCGCGTGCGTGTCGGTATCGCCAGGCGAGTAGCAATAAACCGGTTACGATCAGTACCCAAAGCCACACTGGCAGCGCCGGGTCGCCCACACTGAACGGGAATACGGCATGATACAGGCGGTCCTGCTGAGGGTGTGGCGCAGAGACCACGCCAATGAAATCGCCGGGATCCTGGAAACTGTGCATTACTGTCAATACGCCGTCTGGCTGTGGACCAACGGACTGGTAGAAAACCGTGATGTCGTCTAGGTCGCCCAGTGCCTGAACGTCCGTCAGTTTGACAAAGCGGCCCAGCTCAGTGGTATTGCGAATGATCCTGAATTCGACGGGTACCTGGCGCAGTGAGTCATGCAGATATTCCATGACAAACACGCTTTCACCCGTAGCCGGCAGGTCTTCGCAGTATTCACGATGGCCGGACCGCTCGGGCTGAAAGACGGTAAAGTGCGCGCTGTAGAAGTCCATGAATATGGTACAGCCCTCGCCGGCATCCACTACGCTGCCATGGGCGCTTACTCGCGCGGAAGGAGCGGCCAGTATCATCAGTAACGCGGTTAACCAGAACCCTTTATACATTGGTGGTGTTGTCGCATTTAATGTCTGTAGTGAGTTTTTGTTCCCTATTGAGCAGCAGGTCTGTAATCAGATGACCGGACGATACGTCCAGGTCGTGCACCGGTCATTGCGCCATCATTCAAGACCAGCTCGCCGGCGACCAGAACATGAACCGCACCCTCCGAATACTGGTGGGGGTCGGCAAAGGTGGTCAGTTCCCGCACCCGGGCAATTTCGAGCACGGCAATGTCGGCAACAGCACCTGATTCCAGTATGCCGCGGTCTGTCATATTCAGGCGCTGCGCAGGCATCTGCGTTACTTTGTGAATGGCAGTGTGCACGGGAATCACTTCCAGATCGCGGGCGTAATGACCAATCAGTCGCGCAAAGGTGCCGTAGTTGCGGGGATGTACCGCTCGGCTGGAAGGTCCTTCCACACCGCCGTCCGATGCAATCATGGTGCGTGGATGGCGCATGATATTGTGCACATCCTCCTCAACCATGGCGTGAAATACGGCGCTGCAGTTGCCTGCGGCAACCAGGTCCATCAGCAGTTCGGCCGCGTTGGCCTTGCTGACCTCCTGGCCCTGCTGGAGCAGAACCTGACTAAGATTCATGCCATTGAGGCTTTCGTCGTGCGGGCAGCCTGCCAGCACAACATTGGCGGGATCGTCTCCGCCACGATCTACCTCTATGTTGTAGATAATGTCATTGCGCAGTCGCTGCCGCTGGGACGGGTCGGCCATGCGGGCCAGCAGAGCTTCGCGCCCGCCATCCAGCGCCCAGCCCGGGAACAGGATCATCAGATTGGTGGACGACGCTGTGTAAGGGTACTGGTCTATGGAGACATCAACGCCGCGCGCAATGGCTTCGTCAACCAGTCGCAGACTGTCTGCCGAGGCACCCCACATGGGTGCGCCTACGACCTTGTGGTGGGTCAGCTGGGTGGGCAGACCCGCTTCCTCGCCGATCAGGATTGTCTCTGCCACGCTATCCAGGAGCGCCAGGCCTTCCTCGCGCATGTGGCTGATGTACATGCCGTTGTATTGCCCGGCGACACGTGCCAGCTCCACCACCTCGTCGGTGTCGGCGAAACGGCCGGGTGCATAGATGAGGCCCGACGACAGACCAAACGCCCCCTGTTCCATGCCGAGCGCAACCTGTTCGCGCATCAGTTCGAGCTCTTCCTCGGTGGGTGGTCGGTCGTCTTCGCCAACGACCAGCGCACGTATCGAACCATGGCCGATAAAGCTGCCGAAGTTGATGGCCGGTGGCAGCGCCGCAATGGCTTCAAAGCTGGGTTCGAGAGGTACGGGCGAGCTGCCGTCGTTGCCTTCAATGACCGTTGTGACGCCCTGGCGAATCAGGTTTTCGGCATCTGGCCAGCCAAAGATCCCCTGATCGGGCTGATCCGACAGTGCATGACTGTGGATATCGATAAAGCCGGGCATGACGGCCAGACCAGTTACGTCTATCGCCTGGGTCGCCTGGTATTCACCCAGATTGCCAACGGCTGCGATGCGGTCGCCGTTAATTGCGATATCGCCAATGACGGGAGGCTCATCGGCGCCGGAGTAGAGCGTGCCACCTTGCAATACCAGATCGTACTGGGCTGGACTGGACGTGGCTGAGTCAGGTGCCGGGCTGTCGCCGCAGGCAACCAGGAGAATGGCCACAATTGAGAGCAGTATTGAGCGATGTATTTTTATTATCATGTCTGAAATCTACGTTAAAATCGGCCATCGGTCTAGAGATGGTCACGGGATATGAAACACACTACCACAACTGAGCAAACTGGCCAGCCCGTCGAGCTTGATGTCGAGACTCTGGAACTGGAGCATATTCTCTACGGCAGCGACATCTACTATCAGACGCTGGAGTTACGTGACCAGATTCTGCGAGCACCCCTGGGTCTGTCAATATGGGACGAAGACCTGAAACAGGAATCGGGGCAGCATCATTTTGCGTTTCTGGATGCCAATGACCGTCCCCTTGCCTGCCTGGTCGCCGTCCCCCTCGGTGAGCAACGCGTGAAACTACGTCAAATGGCGGTAGCTGAGATCTGCCGCGGCATGGGCCTGGGTCGCGCCCTGATGCAGCAGGTGGAACAGTTAATCCGCGACTCAGGTATGCTGGAAGCCAGTCTGCACGCACGAGTGAGTGCACAGGGGTTCTACGAACGCATGGGTTACAAGGCGCTTGGTGACGTGTTCACCGAGGTTACAGTCCCGCATGTGTTAATGGTCAAACAACTGAACTGAACCGTTGTTATCAGCGCCCAACCGTTTTATTCTTGGCGGGATTCCCGAATTTTTCCCGGAGCTGAATAACATGTCACTGTCCAATTCATTGTCCGCCGATCGCTCGATTCGCTTTCGGCGCTGCGCACGAGCCACACTGCTGGTCGCAATTGCATCCTTTTCCGCTTCTGCCTTCGCGCAGCAGGTTCCAATCATTCAGCCAGGCGCGCCTGGACAGGACAGCCGTGAGCTGACTGCTGCCGAAGCCACCAATCTGGCGACGCTGGAGTATGTGGAGGCCGATGTTCGCTTCATGCAGGGTATGATTGCGCACCACCAGCAGGCCATCGAAATGTCTGACCTGGTGCCGGATCGCGCACAGCGCGAGTCAATCATGCAGCTTGCTGAACGTATCTCTCTGTCTCAGGATGACGAAATTGCCCTCATGCGGGACTGGCTGGAAGAACGCGGTGAGCCGACCGAGCTGCCTGCCGGTGGCCACGGCATGCACCACGGCCGCAATCACACCGGTCTGATGCCCGGCATGATTACCGACGAAGAAATGGATCGTCTGGAAGCGGCTGAGGGCGCTGAGTTCGATTCACTGTTCCTTGAATTCATGATCAAGCACCATGAAGGTGCGGTTGCCATGGTGGAGGACCTTTTGGATCAGCGGGGCTCGGCACAAAGTTCCGTGCTCTTTGAGTTCGCCAACGAGGTCACATCGGATCAGACCGCCGAGATCGAGCGCATGGAATTGATGCTGGCCGGATTTTCCCCCGACCCACGCGTTAATCTGGCTGCTGGCTTTCAGGATGCCGGCCAGGCATCCATGAACATGAATCTGGTAGCTGCACTGTCCAAGCCTGAGGGCTTCTACGATCCCGAGAACCCGGCCGGCCTGCCCATGAGCCGAGTGAGAGCGCTGGCTTCTGGTGGACAGCAGGTTGCTGCGGAAGATGACGACGAAGAGGCCGAGCCACGCCCCAGCCTTCTGGATTTTGCCAATACTGACCTGGCGTTCTCTGGAAACCAGGTGGTCGCCGGTAACTATCACGGCTTCAACATCTACAATATAGATAATCCGGTATCCCCGCAACTGCTGGCTTCCGTAGTCTGCCCGGGCGGGCAGGGTGACGTCACACTGTTTGAAAATCTGCTGATCATGTCGGTGGAGCAGACACGTGGTCGACTGGACTGCGGATTGCAGGGCGTCGCCGATACCATCAGCGACGAGCGCTTCCGTGGCCTGCGTATTTTTGACGTCAGCGATATCACACGACCACGTCAGGTGGCGGCAGTACAGACCTGTCGCGGCTCGCATACTCATACAGTGATACCTGACCCTAACGATGACAGCCGCATTCTGGTTTACAACTCAGGTACCAGCGTCGTCCGTGATGGTGAAGAGCTGGAAGGCTGTGCGAATGACAACCCCTTCGAGAATCCCGAAACATCACGTTTTCGTATTGATGTGATCGAAGTGCCACTGGCCCGTCCGCAGGACGCGCGCGTTGTTAACAGCCCGTTCATTTTCTCTGACCCGAATTCGGGTGTGCTTGCCGGTCTGTGGGAGGGCGGCGATCACGGCCCCGGAACGCAGCGCACCGCCGAGACCAACCACTGCCACGACATCACGGCCTACCCGGAACTGGGTCTGGCAGCAGGTGCCTGTTCAGGTAATGGCATCCTGCTGGATATCTCTGATCCGGAAAACCCCAAGCGGCTGGATCAGGTGGTGGACACCGGTTTTGCCTACTGGCACTCGGCCACATTCAACAATGATGGCACCAAGGTCATCTTTACTGATGAATGGGGTGGCGGTTCACGTGCCCGTTGTCGTGCGCAGGATCCGGACACATGGGGTGCCGATGCGATATACGACATCGTTGATGGCAAGCTGCAGTTCCGCAGCTACTACAAGCTGCCAGCGCCACAAAGCGAGCAGGAAAACTGTGTAGCTCACAATGGCTCGCTGGTGCCAGTGCCGGGGCGCGATATTCTCGCTCAGTCCTGGTACCAGGGCGGTATTTCAGTAGTGGACTTTACTGACTCCT
>TARA_R100000306_G_scaffold25596_1_pt1 | contig 117710 bp, 93 predicted proteins | sample TARA_R100000306 | Tara Oceans TARA_R100000306 (sample SAMEA2620824) | marine metagenome | biome: marine biome (ENVO:00000447); feature: mesopelagic zone (ENVO:00000213); material: "saline water (ENVO:00002010), including plankton (ENVO:xxxxxxxx)" | depth 1000 m | reverse complement strand
CTGGTGCCCGAGCCGATTGCGTCACCATCTGCATCCAGCACGATGTGGCGATCCATGAAGGTAACCGTCAGGTTGACCCGGTCTGGGTTTTCTGCGACAACCGGCACCACCCAGCCGTCTGCCAGTAAGGGTTTAACTGCCTCTGCATTGACCTGAAAGCTCAGTGAGGTACGTGTCTCTGCGCTCCACTCCTGGAAAGTATCAGCCGTATCGGGCTGCGCTGCGTTGCTGCTGAGTGACAGCAACGCCAGCGCGACGAACAGAGTCATGTAGCCGATTCGTGTTTTCTGGGTAGAGTATTTACAGAGCATACTCAGTGCCTGCACCTGGTCCCAGTGGCAGCCCCAGCCAGATCCAGATCACGGCCAATATCAGACCGGTGATCATCATCCAGATACTGTAGGGGATCATGGTCGCTGCCAGCGAACCGAGGCCAAACTCCTTGTTCCAGCGTTGACAGAAAGCCAGAATCAGTGGGAAGTAGGGCATCAGCGGTGTGATGATATTGGTGGCGCCATCACCCACGCGGTAAGCAGCTGTGGCCATCTCTGGGCTGATGCCCAGCAGCATTAGCATGGGTACCAGAACCGGTGCCAGCAAAGCCCATTTGGAGCTTGCGGAGCCAATGAACAGGTTGATCATGCCGGTCAACAGGACAATGAAGCTGACCAGCAACGGCATTGGCATGTTTACTGACTGGATGAGACCAGCGCCATTGATGGCAAAAATCAAACCCAGATTCGACCAGTTGAACATGGCAACAAAGTGCGCTGCTGCGAATGCCAGTACCAGATAGTAGGACAGGTCAGCCATGGCCTCGGACATCATGGTGACAACATCACGATGGCTTTTGACCGTGCCGGTGGCACTGCCGTAGGCCCAGCCGCAGGCGAGGAAAAGTATGAAAAAGCCGGCAACCAGTGACTGATAAAATGGCTGCAGGCGCGCGGGGCCGCCGTCTTCGTTGATCAATGGGGTGCCCGGGGCGAAGCACAGCAGCAGCCAGACTCCGATCACGGCGAGTGCAGCCAGGCCGGCGCGACGCATGCCACGGCTCTCGGCTTCTGTAGCAGGCTCCTCGGCATTCTTGATGGTGCCGGCGGTGCTGCTGACCGCGTTGCCCTTGAGTGTTCCCAGCCGGGGCTCGATGATTTTGTCGGTGATATACCAGATGACAGGCAGATAAATCAGCGTCATCGCAGCGATGAAATACCAGTTGCCGGCGATGTTCATTACCCAGCTCTGATCCAGGGTCTGCACAGCAGCTTCGGTAATACCAAACAGTAGTGCGTCCAGCTGCCCGGGCATCAGGTTGGCTGAGAAACCACCCGACACGCCAGCAAAACCGGCGGCAATGCCTGCGATCGGGTGTCTGCCCGCAGCGGCGAACACCACGCCCGCCAAAGGAATCAAGACCACGTAAGCAGCGTCGGCTGCGAGGTTGCCGATCATTGCCAGCAGAGCCACGACAGGCGTCAACAGAGCCGCTGGAGCCATCTTGACCGCACTGCTCATGACCGTGCCAAACAGTCCGCTGCGCTCAGCAACACCGGCACCCAACATCACAACCAGGACGTATCCGAGCGGGTGAAAGTGCGTAAACGTTGTTGGCATTTCAACCAGCAACCGCTGGATGTTCTCGGGTGACAGCAGACTGGCAGCACTGATGATCAATGGGCTGCCGTCGGCCTGCACCTGCGTCGGGTGCACTGCAGAGACGCCCATCATGGCAGCAATCACGCTGATTACCATGATCGCCAGTATCAGCCACAGGAAGATGAATGCAGGGTCGGGCAGTCGGTTGCCGGTGTGTTCTATCCAACCCAGGATGCCGGGTTGCCGTGTCTGCTCGGGAGGTGTCTGATCGGACGGAGTTTGGGCCATGCTGAATTCCTGTGCCAGTAGGTCAGAGCCTGTGAGTTTATTGTTCTAGCAGTGTGTGCTTGTCATACGCCTGTATTGAGCTTGTTTCGCTGTCGCACGTATCTGGCAAGAATAGTGCAGCTTGGCACGTAAAAAAAGAGGACGACGGGAATTGGCTGCCCGTCGCCCTCTCGTTCTCCACCGGTTGCTTCCTGCTGGTAGAAAATTGCTGGCTCTGAACCGCATGTGGTTCGTTACTAGCAGTATAAACCACATATGGTTCATTTGCGTTACAGACTGGCGAATTACGTGCGCAGTCGCCGGGGCGAGGCGACCCAGCGGGCATTTGCCCGCAAACTGGGTGTGGCGCAGTCAACCATCATGCGCATCGAGAATGAAGACCAGAACGTCACACTTCAGACACTGGAACAGCTGTGTCGTGCGTTTCGGGTAGATGTTGCGGATCTGTTCCCAACTGACATGCCTGTCAGGCATTACAGTGCTGCCAAAAATGAGCCTGCCAGTCAGCCTGGGCAGCCAGCGATGATACACGAGCAACCGGCACGAACTCTGCGTTCAGATAAAGCTCAGAGTCGCCAGGGCGTTGGTGAGATTAAGAAGAAGAAATAATACGGAAATGCGACTGATGGCCTTGCCCGGGTCCGAGCCCTGATAGGCGCGGCGGATGCCAAACAGCAGCACAAACGACCACGCGACTACCCCTCCCAGCAACATCAAATAGACCTGCCAGTTACGATCTGCGACAGCAAAACTGCCGGTGACAAAAAAAATCACTGCCATAATCCAGTACAATGTCCAGTACTTTAAGGCCAGAGATACATGGCCACTTCGCAGGCGCTGCCAAAAAGAAGTTTGCGGTGCGTTGTGCTCGGTCATAGGATAGCCCGTCGGTCAGATGACGCATTCTAGCATGGTCGGCGAAGTACGCAGCCCCACATGGGTGAATGATCAGGAAAACAGGTTAAATCATGGTACAAGCACTCAGAAGTCACTTTTACGCCTACATCAGCAAATTGCGCTGGTTACAACGCTGGGGCATGAAGCGCAATGTCATCGCCGAGAACGTCATGGAGCACAGCTGGGAGGTTGCGACCATTGCGCATGTGCTGGCACTGGCCAAGAACCGGTTCTTTGGTGGCACGGTCGACGTCAACGCGGTGGTCGTTGCTGCGCTGTACCACGATTGCAGTGAAGTCATCACTGGTGACATGCCGTCGCCGATCAAATATCACTCGCCAGAAATCACCCGGGCCTATAAGGCTATCGAGCATCAGGCCGACCATGAGCTGCTGAACCTGTTGCCTGCCGATCTGCAGGCAGACTTCCGCAAGGTGCTGGTTGAGGCAGAAATACCGCCTGACTATCACGCCATCATCAAGTCAGCTGACACGATCTGTGCCTATCTCAAATGCAAAGCCGAGGTGCAGGCGGGTAACCCGGAGTTTCGACAGGCAGAAAAGGATGTCCGGGCGCGCCTTGACCGGATTGACGCGCCAGAAGTGAAGTATTTTCTGGATACCTTTGCTCCCAGCTACGGTTTGACCCTGGATGAATTGTTGAAATGAGTCATCGACTGGCGAGCACGACATGATGTCTTATCTTGGCTTCATCCGGCGCAATTGGCCGTTGCTGGCTTTCGGATTTACGGCCGTATTCTGGGGTAACTTTGGCCAGTCGTTTTTTGTGGCCTGGTTTGGCGCGGAAATACAGCGCGACCTGGGACTTAGTGCGGGCGCGTATGGCAGTGCTTACTCACTGGCAACGCTGGGTGCGGCTATTGTTGTAGTGTGGGCTGGCGGTCTGATTGATCGTATGCCACTGCGCCGCTTCTGTCTGTTTATCAGCCTGGGGCTGTGCATTGCGATGCTGGGTCTGTCGCTGTCACAGAACCTGTTGATGCTGCTGCTCAGCTTTTTTCTGCTGCGTCTGTTTGGCCAGTCTTTGCTGCCGCATACCGGCATGACAACCATGTCGCGCTATTTCAGCGATGGGCGCGGCAAGGCCATCAGCCTGGCCATGTCGGCGGTTCCGCTTGGTGAAATCGTGCTTCCCATTATGGCGGTGGCACTGATTGCCGCGCTTGGCTGGCAGGGCACTTTTCAGCTGCTCGCACTCGGTGTTGCATTCGTTCTGATTCCGACAATGCTGCTACTGCTTAAGATTACCGGCCTGAGTGCAGGAGATACGCGACGCGTCTCAGGAGCAGCGGCACCGGTCAGCAGTGAGCTTGGCTCTCCTGAAGATGCAGGACGCCGTGAGCTACTGACCGACTATCGCTATTGGCTGGCGTTGCCTGGCATCATGGTCAATCCCTTCATAATCACAGGTGTTTTTATTCACCAGAACTTTCTGGTCGACAGCAAGGGATGGAGTGTCAGCTGGCTGGCCAGCTGCTTTATCGTCTATGGCGTTGTACACTGGCTGAGCTCGATGGTGATGGGTGTGCTGGTGGATCGGCTGAAAAGTGCGTGGTTGCTGCCGACCATTGTCGCGCCTACGCTTTGCAGCATACTGGTCGCGGCCTATATGCCGGGTGACATTGCAGCGCTGGTGATGCTGTCACTGCTGGGTATTTCAGCTGGCAGTGGATCGCCGATCACCGGGTGGTTGTGGCCAAAGGTATACGGCACAGCGCGACTTGGTGCGATCCGGTCCATGAATATGGCGCTGATGGTGTTCAGCACGTCGGTATCACCTATCCTGTACGGATATTTTATCGACAATGGTGCAACGGCGGAGTCACTGTTCGGGACCAGCGCCCTGGTGATCACTGTTGCACTGATACTGTTACTATTCTCGTATCCCATGAATACGTCACCGCGCCAGAGAATCAATCGGAACAAGACTTCAGACAAGGAAATTGACCTGTGATGAGTAATGATCCCGCCCGGTTGTTCGAAGAATTGGTAGGCCTTAACTACCAGCTCTACAGCAGCCTGTTTCTGAAATTACCACTCGACGCCATTGAACAGACGGGAACTTTGTTGCCGTTGCTGTCAGAAGCCTGTGCAGACGGGCTGTCAGAAGGCCGGACCCCGGTTGAAATTATTGAGAAGTTCTTTGAACAGCATCGCGATCATTTCTCCGAGCGGGAACAGGTACAGTTTCTGTTCAAGATCATTCAGTACGTCGAGCGCCAGGTCGTATTGATTGATGCTCTGGAGGATGCGTCCTATACAAAGATTCACCAGATCGACAACAAAAACGCACTGACTCGTCTCGCTGAGCGGGCGGAAGATGAGGGTCGCGCGGACAGGCTTGCGGCGCTGCTGCGCAATTTTGGTGTGCGCGTGGTGCTGACGGCACACCCGACACAGTTCTATCCGGGACAGGTGCTGGCTATCATCTCCGATCTCAATCAGGCCATTTCGCAGGCACGCACCGGAGAGGTGCGAGATCTGCTGCAACAACTGGGTAATACACCTTTCTTCCAGAAAGAAAAACCCTCGCCGTACGACGAGGCTGTGCTGCTGACCTGGTATCTGGGCAATATTTTCTATTCAAGCATCGGTGAGCTCGTCGATCCGCTTGCACAGCGCTTTCCCGATGCCATCAATACCAACGCCGAGCTGATCAGTATTGGTTTCTGGCCGGGTGGCGACCGCGACGGCAACCCTTTTGTTACTACGGATACAACCTTGCGTGTGGCCGCGCGGCTGCGTCAGGCCATCATGCAGTGCTATCACCAGGACCTGCGGGCAATGAAGCGTCGCCTGAGTTTCCGTGATGTATACGAGCCGCTGGATAAACTGGAGAAACATATTCGTGAGGAGCTGGCGGGCAGTCTCGAACACGAAAACATTCTGTTGCGCGATATCTACAGAACACTGGATGAGGTTGAAGCCCGTGTCGTTGAAAAACACCAGGGCATGTACGTTGAGATGATCCAGTCTTTCCGTCGCAAGCTGACGCTGTTCGGCTTCCATTTTGCCAGCCTTGATATCCGCCAGGACAGCCGCGTTATTGCCCGCACGCTGACAGAGATTGCAGAGAAACAACCAGGGCTGTTGCCGGAAGATTTCGATGATCTGAGTGAAGACGCACAAGTGGCCGCGTTGTTTAAGTGTCATGGTGATGTCGATCCCAGCCAGTTTGACGACCCGGTGATACGGGACACCATTGAGTCATTTGAGGTGATTCGTCATATCCAGCTCAGCAACGGTGAGCGCGGTGCTCATCGATATATCATCAGTAATTGCCGGGGGCCCGTCGATGTGGCGCGCGTACTGGCGCTGTTCCGTCTGTGTGGATGGGGCGATCAACCCATCACGGTAGATATCGTGCCCCTGTTTGAAACGGTCAATGATCTTCAGCATGGTGGCGCCTCCATGCAAAGTCTCTATCGGACTGAAGCCTATAAGGCACACCTGGGACAGCGGCGTCAGCGTCAGACGGTAATGCTTGGCTTCTCCGACGGTACCAAGGACGGTGGTTACCTGATGGCCAACTGGGCGATCTATTCGGCGAAAGAAGACATCACCGCGGTGTCGCGGGAGCAGGGCGTGGAAGTCATATTCTTCGACGGGCGCGGTGGTCCGCCCGCCAGAGGTGGTGGTGACGCCTATCTTTTCTACGCCGCGCATGGCCGGACCATAGAAAGCAATCAGATTCAGATGACTGTGCAGGGGCAGACCATCAGCTCCTATTATGGTATCAAGGCTGCAGCCAAACACAATCTGAGTCAGCTGCTGACTGCGGGTCTGGAGAATAACCTGATAGAGCGTCCGGACCGTGAACTGGATGATCTGCAACGCAATCTGATTCGCGATCTGGCCGAGCGCAGTTATGCCAAGTACGAAGCATTCAAGCAGCATGAGCTGTTCATGCCTTATCTCGAAGAGATGAGCACGCTGAAGTACTACGCCATGGCCAATATCGGCAGTCGACCCTCCAAACGGGGTGGTGGCGGTGCCATGAAATTCGAGGACCTGCGTGCCATTCCATTTGTTGGCTCGTGGAGCCAGCTCAAGCAGAACGTGCCTGGCTTTTATGGTCTTGGTTCGGCACTGAAGGCCCAGGAGGAATTGGGGCGTCTGGATGCCTGCCTGGACCTCTATCAGAAATCACGTTTTTTCCGCGCGCTGATATCCAACAGCATGCAAAGCATGAGCAAGACCAACTTCGCACTGACCCGTTATATGGAGAGCGACAAACGTTTTGGTGCGTTCTGGCAGGATATTTACCAGGAGTTTCTGCTGAGCCGCGAGATGGTGCTGAAAGTGGCAGGTCAGCAGGAGTTGCTGCAGGACAATGCGCGCAGCCGTTTAAGTATCAAGTTGCGAGAAGAAGTGGTCCTGCCGTTGCTGACCATTCAGCAGTACGCACTTATAAGGATTCGGGAAGCGCGTGAGCAGGACGACCAGCAGCGCCTGGCAATGTACGAAAAAATGGTTGTCAGAACCCTGTTCGGTAATATCAATGCGGCTCGTAATTCGGCCTGATTGATAGATAAATTGTGCTGGCTGGCCGGATTGAATCAGGCGCTCGCTTAAAACAGAATGAGCGCGCCCGGTTGGTGTATCCATGCCAACAGAGCGCGCGGATCTGACTGAAAGGGGGGGCTTATGGCTTACTTGGTATTGATTGCTGGTTTGGTGTTGCTGGTGCTGGGTGCGGAGGCGTTGGTGCGAGGTGCATCCCGATTGGCGGCAGGACTGGGTATCACTCCTCTGGTTATCGGACTAACCGTGGTGGCTTTTGGTACCAGCGCTCCGGAAATGGCGGTCAGCATCGGCGCTGCGCTGAGCGGTCAGGCGGATATCGCGCTGGGCAATGTGGTTGGCAGCAATACTTTCAATATTCTCGCCATCCTCGGCCTTTCTGCTCTGGTGGCACCGCTTGTCGTGGCATCTAATCTGGTAAAACTGGATGTACCCTTGATGATACTGGCTGCGATTGTGCTGCTGCTGATGGCACTAGATGGTCGGGTGTCCGGGTTTGATGGCTTGATACTGTTCTCTGGTGTTGTTGTCTATACAGCCGGATTGATCTGGCTGAGCAAAAAAGCGCCGACTGATGTGGCCATGACAGAAATCACCGGTGGTGACGTCGTTACAGCCGGTAAGTCGGCGAACACGCTTGCCAATCTGGCGTGGATTGCGGGTGGACTGATACTGCTGGTACTCGGTTCACGCTGGCTGGTCGACAGTGCCGTCCAGATTGCCCAGACATTCGGTGTCAGCGAGCTGGTTATTGGGCTGACGATTGTGGCAGCTGGCACCTCAATGCCGGAACTCGCCACTTCGGTGGTCGCCAGTATTCGTGGTGAACGGGATATTGCGATTGGTAACGTCGTCGGTAGTAACCTCTTTAATATTCTTGCCGTACTGGGCCTTTCCAGCATGATTTCGCCTGACGGCGTTGATGTCGCCTCGTCGGCCTTGCGGCTGGACATACCCGTGATGATCGCCGCATCGCTGGTCTGTCTGCCTATTTTCTTCTTCGCCAAACGCATCTCGCGCGGCGTTGGGGCTATGTTCCTGTTGTCCTATGTGGCCTACACCGTATACCTGATCACCACCATGGCACCAACACTGTGAGTCAGGCAGATAAAGAAAAGTGGGATGCCCGATACCGGGACGGGGCTTACGCAACGCGCAACTATCCATCCCCATTTCTGGTGCAGGCTCTGAAGATGATTGGCACTCCACCTTCCAATGCCAGGGCGCTGGATCTGGCCTGCGGTGCCGGCCGTAACGCCGTGCATCTGGCATCCTGCGGCTATCAGGTGAATGCCGTGGATATCTCGGAAACAGCGCTGGCACTGGGTGCGGACATGGCGAGACAGGCGGAATTGTCAGGCATCCAGTGGCACGCGCATGATCTTGATAGGCCTCTGCCGGGCACCTTGAATGGATTCCACCTGATAAGTGTCCTGCGCTATCTGAATCTGCCGATCATTCCCTCTCTTATCGAACGGCTGATGCCAGGTGCGTTCCTTGTCGTGGAGGTTCACCTGCAGTCAGAAGAGGCGGTATCAGGGCCAGGTGGCACGCGATTCAGGGCGGCGCCAGGTGAGCTGCGGGAAAGCGCCAGCAATCTGGAGGTGATCGAGTATTTTGAAGGGCTGGTAGATGAGCCTGATGGCAGTCGTGCCGCTGTTGCACGCCTGATCGGTCGACGCAAAGCCGACTAAGATCCGGATTGCCACAAAACTGTTTTAAAACTGCCATCGAACTGTCGCTCGATTGTTACAGTCAGACCCTAAAGTGCCAGTTCCTACGACACTATCCAGGGTTTGACAACAATGAGAAATAACACATTAACACGCGCAATCTGCATCGCGATCGGATCCATGATTGCCACGCCGCTGGCCTTTGCACAGGAAGCTCCGGCGGTTGAAGAAATGGTCGTGACAACACAGCTGCGGACCTTTGCCAGCAGCAGCGTCACTGAAGAAATGCAGAATCAGGTATCAGCTGCTTCCAGCGTGCTGGGTGCCATAGATTATATCCCCGGCGTGCTGGTAAATGAGGGCGACGCCTTTGGCGGCGATGACTGGTCCACAACAGTCAGTATCCGCGGATTCCAGGTGAGTCTTGATGAGCAACAGCTCGGCATGACCATCGACGGCATACCCAACGGCAACTCAAATTATGGTGGTGGCTCCAAAGCCAATCGATTCCTAGACACCGAAAACCTATTCGCTGTCGACGTGGTTCAGGGCACGTCTGATATAGCCTCCTGGTCGCATGAAGCACTGGGCGGCAGTATGAATTTTCGCAGTGTAGATCCAACTGACCAGGCAGGGCTGACCGTTTCCACAACATTTGGTGACAACAATGCACGCAAGGTTTTTGCGCGCTACAACACCGGTGAAATTGCTGACAATACATACGCCTGGATCAGCGTATCGACCTCTGATATCGATGCCTGGATAGATGCCTCAGGTGAGTCCAATCGCGATCATATCGCGGCAAAGCTGAAAGGTTACTACGAGTCCTTTGAGCTGACTGGCTACATCTCTTTTGACGATGCGCATGAGGATAACTACCAGCGCGTCACACCACAGGAGTTTGCCGAGGACCCAACCTGGGACAGACTGACCGGTGACTGGACCGGCATTCCCCACATTGACCAGCTGTATCGTCGCGGCTGGTCGACTTTGCGCGAAAACCTCCTTGCGTATGCCAAGGTTGATTTTACAGTTTCAGAAATTGACTTCAGCACCTCTGTTTATCATCACGACAATAGCGGTCGTGGGGACTGGTTGCCGCCATACATTGTTGACGTAAGAAATGATGGTGCGGGAAATCCGCATTCCGAGTTGACCACTGGAGCGCCGGTGCTGGGTGGCAGCCCGCTGGGTACGATCACTTTCGTCGACGCGAACGGCCGGGCTCTTCAGCCCAGAGCCAACTGCCAGAGCTCGCTGGTATTCCCTTACGGTGGCGCCGGCCCCGCTTATGACCCTGCATGTTTCCCCGCAGGCGCAATTCCGGTTGGTTCCTATCGCCACACGGTCTACGACAAACAGAGAACCGGCTTTATCGCTGACTTCGCCTGGCAACAGGATCTGAGTGGTTTCAGCAATGAGCTGCGTGGTGGCTTCTGGTATGAGGACAATACGCGCAATGAGTCGCGGGACTGGTTGAAAGTCCTGGACTCGCGTACCGGCTACAATTTCAATCACCTGCCTTACTGGACACAGTACGATCGGACATTCCCGCAGGAAACCATGACCTGGTATCTGGAAGATACCATCATCATGGGTGATCTGACTGCGCGTCTGGGCGTGAAGCAGTATCTGGTGGACATTGAGCGGGAAGATGAGCATCAGGGCGGCATGCGAACGGCCACTGTAGATTCTGACTCAGATGTACTATTTAGCGGTGGTCTGGTGTATGCGCTGCCTGTCGATGGCCTGGAAGTGTTTGGTGGCTACGCGCAGAGCTTCTCGTCCATCAAAGACGGTGTGCTGGAAGCCAATCAGACCGCACTGGATTCGGTAGAGCCGGAAACGGCAGACAGCATGGACATCGGTCTGCGTTACAGCACCGGCATGCTTAATGCCAGTCTGACCTACTATGATATTGAGTTCGCCAACCGCATCACTTACATCCCGGAAGGTTCGACAGACGGTATCGATTATCTGGGTGAAAGTGATGGTGCCTATGTGAACGTGGGTGGTATCGATTCATCAGGTATTGAGGCGGCTGTACAGGCGATGGTGACTGACAGTCTGAGTCTTTATTTCTCATACACAATGAATGATTCGACCTATATCGGTACACCTGACCCTGCAGCAAACACACTGCTGGGTGTATTCCCTGGCAACACGGTGTTTGGATCTGCAGAAGATATGTTCGTGCTTTCTGCCGACTGGCGCCGTGACAGATATTTTGCAGGTGTGACGTACAAAGATGTCGGTGAGCGCTGGCTGAATGCGGCCAATACTACGCGCATTGATGGCTATGGCGTTACCGATCTCTATTTTGGTGTGGATCTGACGGAAGACCTGCTGGGTCTTAAATCTGCCAATCTGCGCGTCAATGTCAGCAACCTTTCTGACGAGTCCTATATTGGTGGCGTGGCTGGAGGCTGGGGCGGCTGGATTGCTCCGCCACGAACAGCTACAGCGACTCTTACCGTCGATTTCTGATTGTCGCAGATAAAAAAAGCCTGACCCCTTTCAGGGTCAGGCATAACTCTGCCAAAAAGGTGTGGCAGCACTTACTACCTCCTTGCTGGACATCGGGCCGACAGTCGCCGGCCCGACACCTGCAGTTAGAAGCTCGCGTTCAATCGAGCATAGTAATAACCACCCTGCCAGCTCACTGCCGTGCCTGATGAGTACAGGCGACCACAGCAGTAGTCACCAATGCTGTCCTTCTCAGGGTAGTAATCAAACAGGTTACGCCCACCCAGCGTCAGGCGAAGGGTTTCGTTGATCTGGTACTGCCCTTCCAGGTCGAAAATCACTGCCGGGTCAAACTCCTGCACCTGCCCACCATTGAAGTTCTCATACGAGCCGTAGAGGTTGGCACGAGCTACCAGGGTCAATGGTCCCACCGTATGGCGGGCTGACATCATGCCGCGCCAGGACGGGTCGAAGTTTTCGAAGTCGAACTGGTTCTCCTCGTTCAGAAATGTACTGGGATCTGAAGCAAACTCGGAGGTATTAAAGTTTAGGGATGCACTAAACGTGGTATTAGCACCCGAGTCCCAGCTTACTGGCAGCGTCGCTACCAGATCCAGTCCCTGTGTCTTGGTATCAAAGGCGTTAGTAAAGTAGAAAACACCTCCAATGGTTTCAGCGCCGACTACACTGGCATTTGCCAGCGCTAGATAGTTGTCGTAAGCCGCACCTGCCGTCGGATTGGTGGATACGGGGCGTGTAGAGACTGAGTACACACGGTCGTCGACGTCGATGCGATAGAAGTCGGCAGTGAAGCTCAGTGCATCGAATTCTGCCGTCAGGCCGATGGCAAAGTTCGTCGATGTCTCGGGTCTAAGGGGGGTCGCACCGAGAGCCTGGGCAACAACTCCGCCTGCAGGGAAGAGGCCAGTTGCGACAGGGAAACCGTCCGGCAATCGGGTTGATACGTTGGTTGTGCCCTGTTGTCCAGGCGTCGGTGCCCGGAAGCCGGTGCCTACAGATGCCCGCACGCCAATGGCTTCAGTCAGGCTATAGCGTCCAGCCAGCTTGCCAACGACTTCACTACCGAAATCTGAGTAGTCTTCGTAGCGAACGGCTGCCTGCATAAACAGTGCATCCGTCAGGTCTGCACTGATGTCCGTGTAGAAGGCATAGGAATCACGCTCGTAGTTATCAGAGAATTCGGGAGAGTAACCCGGGAAACCATTCGAGCCCACGCCAACTACCCGATATACCGGGTCGCTGCTGCTGGCGCAATTGAGAGATGAGCCATTGGCAATAACGGCCAGGCCTGCGCTGGTTGCTGTGCCGTTATCGTTACAGAATCCCCAGGGATCCGGGACGGCGTATGGACCAGCCTCATAGGAGACTGGCTCACCCTCGACGATTTTGTAGGTTTCATCCAGATAACTTGCTCCAAACGCCAGCAGTGCCGGAGCATCCAGTCCGACGTCCACATCCAGGCTGAAATCCGCCTGAAACTGCGTCTCCTGATTGACCAGGTCGCCAGGCTTGAACGACGTTGGAGAGTCTGGGCCCAGAGAAGGGTTGATAGTGTTGTTGAGGGTATACTCAACTTTGCTTTCCGCAGTACGACCACTGAGGTCATACATCAGACCGTTGCTCAGCTCACCCCGCAAACCGCCAACGATTGAAAAATCAAACACGTCGCCGAAGAATCGTGGTGTGAAGCCGCCCGGAAATTTTTCCAGAGGCGTGTATATGGACCCATCCTGGCGCCGGAGCTCTTCGATCGTGCCATTGCCTGGATATCTGTAGAAGAAGGGGCCGTCCGTTTCACTGCTGGAATAGTTACCAAACCCGTACAGTGTCGCTGTCGTGCTGAGAGGCATTTCAGCATTAACAAAAAAGCGTTGAGCATCGCTATTGGGTTGCCCCCAGGGCTGCACAACCTCGCCCATATCTGCCACTGCGGCCATGTAGCCGGGATCTTCGGTGTATCGGGTATAGGATGCGGTTGGGTCATAGACGGGGTTCGACGGATCCAGACAGAACCAGGTCTCACAATATTGTTCGGCACGTATGGTTGCATCTGACTGAGATACTTCAGCAGAAAGGTTGATGAAGCCGCTATTCGCCAGCGGTAAACCAATGTTGCCCTGTACTGTAAACTGCGAACCGTCGCCCTCGTAATACTCGCCCGTGTCTACGCTAAAGCTGGCGCCTTCGGCGCTGTCCTTGAGGATGAAGTTAATAACGCCGGCAATCGCATCAGAGCCGTACTGTGCAGCCGCACCGTCCCGAAGCACCTCTACATTCTTCAGCGCAATAGTGGGTATGGTGGCGATATCGGGGCCCTGCGTGCCCGAGCCACCGATGGAAACGAGTGCAGCGCGGTGTCTGCGCTTGGAGTTGACCAGAACCAGTGTCTTGTCAGTTGGCATGCCGCGCAGCGAGGCGGGTCGTATAAAGGTGCCGCCATCACTAATTGGGTTTCGCGATACGTTATATGACGGAACCAGTGTTTTTAATACGTCGTTAGTGTCAGTAAACGAAACAGATTCGATGGTGTCGGCATCAAAGACGTCAATTGGAACGGGTGAGTCAGAAACAGTTCTGGGTCGGCCTCGAGAGCCGGTAACGACAACTTCTTCCAGTGTGGGCTCAGCCTCGGCAGGCTGTGCAGAGAGTTCTGCAGGGATAACTGCAAGGCCAGCGATAATGACAGCAATGGTTCGTGAAAGTGGGTTCTTTGACAGATTTGCCATGGTCACTCCTGATAGTTTTATTGGTATACAGGAGTGTTAACTGCAATCGATGTGCCACATCAAAAAAGATATGATATAGAATAACAATTAAAAAAAGGTCACCAGTTTGGGTCGTAATAAAAGGATGTATGTTCCATAATGGTGCCGTGAAATAATTGTGTTGAGGGGGCGGGTGCTGTTATTGCACTGCTTTTAAGCGCGATTTTAGTGATGCCTCATAATGCGGCACTATTGTCATGTTCGCTCGTGGTGCAAGGGCCCAAAAACGGAGCGCTCAATCTTCAGACCACATACGCAGAAGGTTGCTGCGCGATTTTAACAGTAAGGCGAGCGTCGCCTGTTGATCTGCCTGTTGGCGCAACTGGGTGATGCTGCGTTCCAGATCAAAAAGTATCTCTCGCTGTGCAGGATCACGCACCAGACTGCGAATCCAGCCAACGATGACCAATCGCTGGCCACGAGTCACAGGTGACACGCGGTGTAGAGTCGTTGACGGATACAGCAGCAGACTGCCTGCGTCCAGTTTAAAACTGCGCTCAGCAGATGCTTCATCGATTACCAGCTCTCCGCCCTCATAGCTGTCAGCTGCAGAGAGAAACAGTGTGAATGACAGATCGGTTCGTTGGCCGTCGATAATTGCATCGTCAACATGAAGGCCGTATTCCATGCCGGGTTCGTAGCGACTTAACAACAGCCGGACAATTGCCTTGGGGCGAGCTGCCGCCTGAACCAGTTCATTAGCCAGCAATGCGTCACCTGTCTGCCGCAGCAGCCGGCTGACCAGCGGTGAGGGCTTTGCCTGCAGGTTGCGCTTCAGCGTGCGTGCATGCCATCCGGCTGTGCTGGCGCCGTCTATGAATTGAGTCTCGTCCGCAGAAAGTTCGTAGAGCGATTGCAACAGGTGATCAGGCAAAGTCTGGCCGATGGGTAATATCATGTTAATACAATTGAGAATGATTATTGATTGTAGTAAGCTTCTTGCAGTTTACACGCTACAGTCGCTTAAACTGAAGCGTTTTTTGAAAAGACGTGTGGAAAAGAGGAGTGGGTATGGAGTCCAAGCATAAGCTCTGGCTGGGTCTTGGCGCAGTCTGTATGGCCGGAACCATGGTTTCTTGTGCGGGTTCGTCCGGCATGGACGGCATGGATCACAGTGCGATGGCCATGAGTGTGTCCGAGGGCGGTGAAGGTGGAGAAGGCGGCGAAGGCGGAGAAGGTGGTGAGGGTGGCGAAGGCGCCAGCAGCGTCGCTTCGGTCAGCAACGATGCCGTCTACCTGGGACAGCTCGGTTTTATCCGCGGGCACCTGATGGTTGGCGTTGACCTTTACCGTGCAGGCGATCGCGCTGCTGCCGAAACACATATGAAGCATCCCGAAGCAGAAATTTATGCGGCGTTGGTGCCCGCTCTGAACGCGCGCGGTGCACCCGGCTTCGCCAGCGAGCTGGAGGCTCTGGCAGTTGCCGTGGAACGTCGCCAGCCGCTGTCTGATGTGGAAGCTGCTTATGCCAACCTGCTGCAGGGAATCGCTGCAGCTGAAGATGTGGTCGAAGACCCTGACGCTGGATTGCTGGGTGAGGTTATTGTTGATCTCGTGAGCACTGCCGCTGCTGAGTACGACATCGCGGCAGGTGATGACCTGAGCCTGGAGAATGCCCATGAGTACCAGGATTCTTTCGGTTTCATGCGAGTGGCGTATGACGTGCTGGACCGAATAGAGGCGATGGGCGCCGATGCAGGAGTCACTGGCCGCATGCGTGAGCAAATGGACAGCATCATGCCCACCTGGTCTGGTGTGCAACCGCCGCAACAGTTGCCGACTCAGCCAGCTGTGCTTTATGGCGCGGCCAGCCGCATCGAGCTGGCGGCTTCTGGTCTGTAATTCAGCCTGACTGGGAATCCTCTGGCCGCTCGACCGAGCGGCCAGACTCAGTCGGTCAACTCCAGTGCTACGGCAACCGCTTCGCCGCCACCGATACAAAGGCTGGCGATGCCCCGCTGTTTGCCAAGTCTGTGTAGCGCGTAAATCAAAGTAACGATAATTCGCGCTCCCGAGGCTCCTACCGGGTGGCCCAGTGCACAGGCACCACCATGAATATTAACCTTGTCGTGGTTCAGCCCCAGTTCCTGCATGGCCAGCATGGGTACCATCGCAAACGCCTCATTAATTTCGAACAGATCCACATCGTCGACAGACCAGCCTGTCTGGTGCAGCACTTTTTCGATGGCACCAATCGGGGCAATTGTGAATTCGCCGGGATGACGCGCATGACTGGCCTGCGCACGCAGACGGGCAATAGGTTTGAGTCCCGACGCTTTCGCCACCGCCTCGCGGGCCAGCACCAGTGCGGCCGCACCGTCGGAGATTGAGGAAGAGTTGGCCGCGGTAATGGTTCCTTCCGCAGAGAACGCCGGGCGCAGCTGAGGGATCTTGTCGATATTGGCTTTTCCTGGCTGTTCATCGTGACGGACAGTGACTTCCTGTTTACCGGCCTTCACCGTCACTGGAACTGTTTCGGCGTCAAACCAGCCCTTGTCTATCGCTGCCTTGGCACGTGTCAGCGAGGAGATCGCGTAGTCATCCATCTGTTGGCGCGTGAGACCAAATTTGTCCGCCGTTTCCTGGGCAAAGCTGCCCATCAGTCTGCCCGTGTAGGCATCCTCCAGTCCGTCCAGAAACATATGGTCTTTCAATTCGCCGTGACCAAGTCGCAGGCCGCCCCGCGCCTTGGGTATCAGGTAAGGCGCCTGCGTCATATTTTCTATACCGCCCGCAAGCACGACGTCGGCATGGCCAGCGAGGATCTGATCCATGCCCATCATGACGGTTTTCATGCCGGAACCACACATTTTGTTGACGGTTGTGCAGGGCGTTGTAACAGCCAGGCCTGCTCCCAGCGCAACCTGTCTCGCTGGTGCCTGGGCAAGCCCGGCGGGGAGCACACAACCCATCAACACGTCGTCGATCGCCTCAGGGTGCTGGGCCGGATCCAGTCCGGCGCGTTCCAGTGCCGCGCGTGCGGCGGCTGTCCCAAGGGCTGGCGCAGCCGTATTGCTGAAGACGCCCTGAAAGCCGCCAATGGCAGTGCGGGCGCCACCGAGTATCACCACAGATTGGTCAGTCATGTGCGATTGTCCTGTGTCCTGAATTTGCTGAATGTGATTAGTGATTGCTGCGCATCTGGCGAAGCCGCTGACGGCATTGCCGCTCAAATTCCTTGAGCTCGTGCAGGCTGAGCTGGATGTCTTCAAGTTGCTGTTTGAGTATCTGCTTGCGCTCTTCAATTTTTTCGAGCACGCGGCTGAGCTGGGCCAGTTCGCCGGTCGAGGACGAATCATAAAGCTCGAACAGCTCGCCAATTTCATCCAGCGAGAAACCAAGACGCTTGCCGCGCAGAATCAGTTTCAGACGCGTATGGTCACGTTGGCTGTATAGCCTGTTGCGACCTTCGCGCTCGGGGCTGAGTAATCCTTCGCTTTCATAAAAGCGGATGGCACGTGTAGTGATGTCAAACTCTTTGGCCAGCTGCGAAATGCTGTAGGTTTTACTGCCACTTTCGCGTGGATCGAGCGCGTTGGTGCGCAGAAAAGTATCGCTGAGTACCTGGGAAATGTCGGGCATGGAAGTAATTCTTTTTTGTTGAATTCAATGACAAGTGTCTTGATTGACGTTGACGTTAACGTCAATATAATAAATCACCACCAGCCACACATCAATTAGAGCACTGCCAAATGCCTCAGCCTTCGCGTTCCAGCTTTCCCCGCTTCGTCACTGCGGCCAGTCTGTTTGATGGTCATGACGCTGCCATCAATATCATGCGCCGCATGCTGCAGGCGGCAGGTGCAGAGGTCATTCACCTGGCGCATAACCGCTCTGTGCAGGAGGTCGTGGAGGCGGCATTGCAGGAAGATGTGCAGGGCATTGCAATCAGCTCATATCAGGGCGGACATGTTGAGTACTTCAGCTACATGATCGACATGCTGCGCGAACGCGGAGCCGGACACATTAAGGTTTTCGGAGGTGGCGGTGGCGTCATCATTCCATCCGAGATCAAGCAGTTGCACGATTACGGCGTGACACGGATTTACTCGCCTGAGGACGGTCAGAAGATGGGTTTGCAGGGCATGATCGATGACATGCTGCAACGCCTGGCCAACGATCAACAGGCTGCGCCAGTTGTGGATCTGGATGCCATGCTGACAGGCGACCGGCTGCAGCTGGCGCGCTTTATCAGTCACCTGGAGAACGGCAATGTCAGTACTGAACAGCGCGAGTATTTGCGCGAGCATACCAATCCGGTCAATCGCGCGCCAGTGCTGGGGATAACCGGCACGGGCGGTGCAGGAAAATCCTCACTGACCGACGAAGTCATTCTGCGAATTCGACAGGACAGTGGTGATGATCTGCGGGTGGCCGTGCTTGCCATCGACCCCACCCGGCGTCGCACGGGTGGCGCCTTGCTGGGTGACCGGGTCCGTATGAACGCCATCTACCATCCTTCAGTGTATATGCGCTCGATCGCCACGCGCGGCGCAGAGACAGAAGTGCCAGCCTGCATGCGCGACATCATCAACGCTGTGCGCGTTTCCGGGTTTGATCTGGTGATTGTCGAAACACCTGGCATTGGTCAGGGTGACGCTGGCATCGTGCCATTTGTCGATGCCTCGCTGTATGTGATGACGCCTGAGTTTGGCGCGGCCAGTCAGCTGGAAAAAATCGACATGCTGGACTACGCCGATGTAGTCGCGATCAACAAGTTCGACCGCAAGGGTGCAGACGACGCGCTACGCGATGTCAGCAAACAGGTGCAACGCAACCGCATGGCCTTTGATCGTGACACTGATCAGATGCCGGTGTACGGTACCATCGCCTCCCATTTTAACGATGACGGTGTTACTGCGCTTTATCAGGCCTTGCTGGCTGTGCTGCGCAAGAAAGGTTTGAAGGAGTTTGACAGCCAGCTGCCGGCCGTCAAGCGGCGTACCTCTACTCTTCAGAGTGCCGTTGTGCCCGCCCAGCGACAGCGCTATCTGGCGGAAATTGCTGACACTATTCGCAGTTACCGTCGCCATGTTGAGCAGCAGTCTATGCTGGCACGGGAGATTCAACAGCTTGAAGCATCTGCGGCGATGCTGGGCCAGGCTGACATTGACGCTGCTGTGGCGCCATTAAAGGCGCTGGCTGATCAGCGTGCTCAACAGCTGGACGGCGAGAGTCATGACCTTCTGGCTAAGTGGCCACAACTAATGCAGGACTATGCCGCCGATGAGCTGGTTGTGCACGTCCGAGATAAGGAAGTACGCACTTCGCTGGTAACGACCAGTCTGTCTGGTACACGTATCCCTAAAATTGTACTGCCGCGTTTCACTGATCATGGTGATCTGCTGCGCTGGCTGATGCTGGAGAACGTACCGGGTCGCTTTCCTTACACGGCAGGTGTATTCGCATTTAAGCGAGAGGGCGAAGATCCCACACGGATGTTCGCTGGCGAGGGCGATGCATTTCGCACCAATCGTCGGTTCAAGGCGCTGTCGGAATACTCCGACGCCAAGCGCCTGTCCACAGCATTTGACTCGGTCACGCTGTACGGCTTTGATCCGGACGAGCGTCCGGACATCTATGGCAAGGTGGGTAACTCGGGTGTCTCGATTGCGACGCTTGATGATATGAAAGCGCTGTATGACGGATTCGATCTTTGCCACCCCAACACCTCGGTATCGATGACCATCAATGGGCCGGCGCCGACCATCCTGGCCATGTTTCTGAATGCAGCCATTGACCAGCAACTGACGGCCTTTGAACGCGAGCAGGGCCGTGCGCCGTCGACAGAAGAGTCTTCACAGATTCGCACACGTGCGCTGCAGTCCGTGCGTGGCACAGTGCAGGCTGACATCCTGAAAGAAGATCAGGGTCAGAATACTTGTATTTTTTCCACCGAGTTCAGCCTCAAAGTGATGGGCGACATCCAGGAATACTTCATCGAAAACAGGGTGCGTAATTTCTATTCGGTGTCCATCTCCGGCTATCACATTGCCGAAGCCGGCGCCAACCCCATCTCGCAACTGGCATTTACGCTGTCCAATGGCTTTACCTTCGTGGAGGCCTGGCTGGCTCGGGGCATGAAGATCGACGACTTTGCGCCGAATCTGTCCTTCTTTTTCTCTAATGGCATGGACCCGGAATATACCGTGCTGGGTCGTGTGGCGCGCCGCATCTGGGCCGTAGCAATGCGCGAAAAATACGGCGCCAATGATCGTAGTCAGAAACTTAAATATCACATCCAGACCTCGGGCCGCTCATTGCACGCACAGGAGATGTCATTCAACGATATCCGCACCACCCTGCAGGCACTGATCGCCATCTATGACAACTGCAACAGCCTGCACACCAACGCCTACGATGAGGCCGTCACGACGCCCACCGGCGAGTCTGTGCGTCGCGCCATGGCGATTCAATTGATCATTAACAAAGAGTGGGGACTGGCGAAGAACGAGAATCCCAATCAGGGCGCGTTCATTATTGATGAGCTGACTGATTTGGTGGAAGAGGCCGTGCTGCAGGAGTTCGAGCGCATCGCTGAACGTGGCGGTGTGCTGGGTGCCATGGAGACCGGGTACCAGCGCGGCAAGATTCAGGACGAGTCGATGCTCTACGAACATCGCAAGCACGATGGCTCGCTGCCCATCGTGGGCGTGAACACCTTCCTCAACCCGGATGGTGAGGACGACAACAGTGAGTTCAATATGGAGCTGGCACGCTCCACTGAAGAGGAAAAAATAAGCCAGATCAAACGGCTGCGTGCATTCCATCTTCGACACGCGAAAGACTCCGATACCGCGCTAGCTCGTCTCAAAGATGCTGCCCGTAATAACGAGAATGTGTTTGCTGAACTGATGAATGCTGTGCAGGTCTGTTCGCTTGGACAGATCACTCAGGCGTTCTTTGAGGTTGGCGGGCAGTATCGTCGGAATATGTAGACTATCGGGACTATCAGTCTTCCACAAACAGTCGCAGCCGATCTATTGCCCGATCCCACTGCAGTGAGGCCATCTCCAGATAGGATCTGGCTTCATTCAGTCCGGTCGCATCAAACACGTAACGCGTCTCGCGACCTTCGCGCTGACTGATGACCAGTCTGGCGCGCTCGAGTACTCGCAGGTGTTTCGTGACTGCCTGTCGTGTCAGGCCGCTGCCCTGAGTCAATTCTACAATTGCATGGGGCTGACCATCCTGCAATCGGCTAAGCAGGCTCAGCCTGGTCGAGTCTCCGAGGGCAGCAAACAGTGGCACGGCATCTCTTGGCAAAAGCGGTGCAGTCGGGTCAACTGACATAAGCTTTGATGTGCTCCGCCTGTATGTCCCAGCCCTGCGTGTTGTTGCGAATGATTAAGTCCCGGCTGTCATCCGGTAATGCCGCGAACCCGGATTCTGTAATCGTCAGACGTGTCCCGCCATCTATCGGTTCCAGTCGAAACTCGACGCGTGTGGTGGGTCGCTGCGCCAGGGGCAGGTGTGCATCAACATTATCGTGGTGCCAGTGAAAGGAGAACAGTGACTCTGGTTCCATGGTTTCTATGGTCGCCAACCATTCGTATCCCTCGTAACCTGGGTAGGTGGTCAGGCCCGTGGAGCGACTGCCAGGTGCAAAGGGTTCATTCAGATCAACGCGAAACCATTCGCCGAACTGCCGATAGTCTGTCAGTGCCTGCCAGACACGGGACTGGCTTGCCTTCAGGTCAACAACTTTGACCAGAGTGTCCTGTTTGTTCATGGGGTGCTCCCGGTGTCAATAGTTTATATGCAACCATAAGGTTGCATATTGTGCGTTTTATTGCAAGCGGTCTCTATGCGCAAATGTCGGGTGTTACAGATGACGGCCTGCGGTTACAATCGCGAAACAATAAATTTGAGTGGGTGCAGTAATGCTGAGCTGGTTGTTGGCCTATCTGGGGCTGGGCGCAGTGACCGGGCTGCTTGCGGGACTTTTCGGGATTGGTGGTGGTGCAGTCATGGTGCCGGTGCTGACCGTACTGTTCGCGAAACAGGGTTTCGTGTCTGATTATGTTGTGCACCTTGCGCTCGGCACCTCCATGGCCACTATTATCCCGACATCGATTGCCAGTCTGCGCGCCCATCATAGCCGTGGGGCCGTGCTCTGGCCTGCTGTTCGCGGACTGGCCCCAGGCATTATTGTCGGTACCTTTGCAGCAACATTTTTGGCAGCCTATCTCTCTCCGCGCCCTCTGGCGATATTCTTCTTCTGCTTCATGTGCTTCGTGGCGGTGCAGATGACTCTGAATCGCAAGCCGCCACCTTCCCGTCAACTGCCTGGCGCGGCATCGTTGGCCGGTGTTGGCAGTATCATTGGGGGCATCTCTGCGCTGGTGGCGATAGGTGGTGGCACCATGACGGTACCGTTTCTGACCTGGTGTAATACCCGTATACAGACGGCGATTGGCACCTCGGCAGCGGTCGGTTTGCCGATTGCGCTGGCCGGTACCCTGGGTTATCTGATCAATGGCTGGTCTATCGCAGATCTGCCGGCATTAAGCTGGGGATTTATCTACTGGCCAGCGGTGCTGGTCCTGGCGCTGGCCAGTCAGCTCAGTGCGCCTGTCGGCGTCAGACTGGCACACAGCCTGCCGGTTGCGACGCTCAAGAAGCTATTCGCAGCTCTGGTGATTGTGCTGGCCTTGCAGATGTTGAGAACAGTGTTGGGGTAATTGACGAGGTAATTGGATGACAAGCTACTGGTTGGTGAAAACCGAGCCTGATGAGTGCAGTATTGATGACTTTGCCTCACAAGCCGACAAACCGATCGTCTGGGAGGGCGTGCGCAATTATCAGGCGCGAAATTATCTGCGGCAGATGTCCGAAGGTGATGAGGTGTTCATATATCACTCCAGCTGCAAGCATATCGGTGTCGCAGGCATAGCACGTGTTGTTAAAGCGGCTTACCCTGATCCGGCGCAGTTTGATCCGCGATCAAGCTACCACGACTCAAAAAGCAGTGCTGACAAGCCGCGCTGGGACGCAGTCGATCTCGTGTTTGTTTGCAGGTTTGAGCGCTTAATTCCACTGGATGAGATAAAGGCCAATCCGGAGCTGCTTGAGTTGCCGCTGGTCAAAAAAGGTAACCGGCTTTCTGTGATGCCGGTTAGCCAGTCGGAGTGGCGGACCATGCTGAGGTCGGCCAGCTGAGGGTGGTCAGTCCGTGATCAGCCTCAGCAGGCCTTGCCTGATGTTTGCCAGCAGGCTCAGCCTTGCGCGGTGGCCGGCCTGCCACTACGGCTCCGATCGACCGGGCGCTGGTAACGGCTTATATCCAGGCCATCGCTGCGGATTGCAGGTCGATGACCGCTGATGATGTCACTCAACACTTGCGCCGAGCCGCATGACATGGTCCAGCCCAGCGTGCCGTGACCGGTATTGAGGTACAGGTTGTGCAGCTGGGTCGCGCCGACAACTGGTGTGCCGTCCGGCGTCATGGGTCGCAGTCCAGTCCAGTATTCAGCCTTGCTTACATCGCCGCCTTCCGGGAACAGATCCCCGATCACCATTTGCAGTGTCTGCAGCGGGCGCTTGCGCAAGCTCAGGTCGTGCCCTGCGAGCTCTGCCATGCCACCAACGCGAATACGCTGGTCGAATCGAGTGATGGCAACTTTGTAGGTTTCGTCCATCAAGGTTGATACCGGAGCGCGAGCATCGTCTGTCACCGGAATGGTCAGAGAGTAGCCCTTGACCGGATACACAGGCAGCCTGATGCCAAGTGGAGCCAGCAACCCTGGAGAGTAGCTGCCCAGCGCGAGGATATAATTGTCAGCAACCAGCTCTTGCGGCTCGGCACCGTTATTCCGCTTACAGATCGTCACCGATTTGATGCGGGTGTCATCGCTGTTCAGCTTTGTGATGTCTGTGCCATAGCGGAATTCCACACCAAGCGCACGGCAGCGTTTCTCCAGTTCAACCGTAAACATGTGACAGTCGCCGGTTTCATCCAGTGGCAGGCGCAAACCACCGGCCAGTTTGTCGCGGCTCTGTGCCAGGCCAGGCTCTGCACTCACACAGGCTTTAGCATCCAGCAATTCGTAGGGGACACCCAGTTCCTTGAGCACGGCGATATCTCGTGTCGCTGCGTCCATCTGGGCATTGGTGCGGAACAGCTGCAGTGTGCCACGGCGGCGCTGCTCGTAGTCGATGCCGGTTTCATTCCGCAGAGCAATCAGGCAGTGGCGGCTGTGGTCAGCCAACCGCATCATTCGTTCCTTGTTGACCTGATAGCGCGCAGAAGTGCAGTTGCTCAGCATTTGCCACATCCAGCGATACTGTTCCATGTCCGCGGTGGGACGGATTGCCAGTGGTGCGTGGCGTGACATGAGCCATTTAATCGCTTTCAGGGGCACGCCGGGCGCTGCCCATGGCGCTGAGTAGCCGGGAGAGACCATACCGGCATTGGCAAAACTGGTTTCCTTCGCCGGTCCATACTGGCGATCAATCACAGTCACCTGATGTCCGGCTTTGGCCAGATACCAGGCGCTGGTCATACCGATAACGCCGCTTCCCATCACAATGCAGTGCATAGTATTTCCTGTCGACCGTTTCATGCTGACTCACCTCAATTAACTTCGGTGTCAGTTTCTGGAACATATTGTAAGTGTTCAGCACTGCGTGTATTTTTTGTATTAACTGGTTAAGGCAGTAATTATTACTGCAAAGTTTTTAAAATTCAGAGGTAATTAATGAAAACGCGCAGAGCTTCGAGTCGTGAACTGGACAAAATAGATCGCCAGATCTTACGCATATTGCAAAAAGAGGCGCGGATTTCCTTCGTCGAGCTCGGCGAGCGGGTGGGTCTGTCGACCTCACCCTGTATGGAGCGTGTGAAACGTCTGGAGCGGGAAAAATTTATCCTGTCCTACGGCGCGCGGCTCAATCCACACAAGCTGCACGCCAGTCTGCTGGTGTTTGTGGAAATCAGCCTGACTTCCAAATCCGCCAGTATTTTTGATGATTTTCGCAAGGCTGCGACCAAGCTGCCGCATGTGATGGAATGCCATCTGGTATCGGGTGATTTCGACTACCTGGTCAAGGCCCGCATATCCGAGATGGCCTCCTACCGCCAGTTGTTGGGCGATATCCTGCTGAAACTGCCCGGTGTGCGGGAATCGAAGAGTTACATAGTCATGGAGGAAATCAAGGAGACGCTGGATATCCCCGTGCCAGAAGAGGTGATTGTATAGGACTCGGTCACCTGCATGGAGCCACCCGGAAAATTCACTACCTGCTCACGGCCCAGCAGGGTTTGCGGGTCGCTGAACAGCAGGGTTGCTTCCCCACTGGGCTGACCTGCAACGATGATGCTGAAACTCAGGCTGTCGCCTCCGCCAGTCAGACTGTCTGCCTGAACCCAGTTCTGAACTCCGCCATCAGCGTGATCCGGCGGCTGCACGGAGGTGAGCCTTGCCAGATTGTGCAGGATCCCCATGCGCGTCAGACCGATGACCAGCGCTTCGCGAAGTGCAGCAGGCTGGGCGACGGCAAACTGATTGTCACCATTGCCACCGACCAGGCCGGTATCCGTGCTGCCAAGATGCAGCGAGACCGGTTCGCCACCAAAGCTGCCGTCAGCACGCAGTGAGGTCTGATTGTCGCCCATGATGGTTAAGGTGCCACGCAATTCGGCCGCAAAGGCACCCGTGGCGATGACTTCAAATGAGACTGTTAACGTGGGACTGTTGAGAAGCTCGGCTTCCAGCGTCGCCAGTTGCTGCTCAGGTGTGGGCCTGCTTGAGCAGGCAGAGCCAATTACAATCAACAGTAATCCGCAGCAGAATCGATGGAGTCCTGTCAGAGATGTTTTGCTCATCAGTGCTGTCCCCGCATGAGTTGATCCAGGTCCAGGCTGCGCGAGGTTCAAAAAGGCTGGAAACCAGCGCCTGCTCGGTTCACAATTCCTGACATGATTATAGGCAATTCTGGAGCAAAGTCATGAGCGCGAATCCACAAACCCTGTTTGATAAACGTCCGTCCCATATCCCGGCTGAGGAATGGCAGGTGCGCGTGGATCTGGCAGCAGCCTACCGTCTGGTCGCCCACTTTGGTTGGGATGATCTGATATTTACGCATCTTTCGGCGCGTGTGCCAGGCAATCACCATCACTTTCTGATTAACCCCTACGGCATGATGTTCCATGAGATCACGGCCTCATCCCTGGTTAAAGTTGATCACGAGGGTGCCGTGGTGGCGGATAATGGCTATGGCGTCAATCCCGCCGGTTTCACGATTCACAGCGCCGTGCATATGGCCCGACCTGACGCGGGCAGCGTCATGCACCTCCACAACCACGCGGGTACTGCCGTCTCGGCTCAGAAGGAAGGCCTGCTGCCCATCACACAGACGGCCATGCTGGTGCATCCGCGCGTGACTTACCATGACTATGAGGGAGTGGCTCTGAATCTAGACGAGCGTGAACGCATTGTCCGTGACCTCGGTGACAAGGACATTATGATACTGCGCAATCATGGCACCCTGACACTAGGCAAAGGTGTGCCCGAGGCCTTCACCTTGATGTACTTTCTTGAAAACGCCTGTGAGAAACAGATTCGCGCGCAGGCCGGCGGCGAGCTGCACTTCCCATCTGCCGAAGCGATAGAGACGACCCGCAAGCAGTCCGAAACCCTTCCCAAAGTGGCCAAACTGCTCTGGCCAGGCCTGCTGCGTACGTTGGACGCCAAGGATCCCGGTTACCGACAGTGAGGCCGACATGCACTACACCAGGCTGGATATTACTGAGTCCGAAGGCTACCAGGCATTGCTGGACGCGTATCGTGTTGACGAGGCCAGCCATGTAAAACGACTTTGCAGTCAGCTGCAGTGGTCGCAGGCGACGCTGGATGAAGTGCAGCAACGGGCTCGCGATCTGGTTGCCACGGTTCGTGCCAATCGGCGCGATGGTTCGGGCGTTGATGCATTGATGCAGGAATACCAGCTGTCCAGTGATGAAGGTGTGGTGCTGATGTGTCTGGCCGAGGCCTTGCTGCGCATTCCAGACAGCGATACGGCTGATCGGCTGATTGAGGACAAACTGGCCAGCGGCAACTGGGGCAGTCACCTGGGTAAAAGTGACTCTTTGTTTGTAAATGCCTCGACCTGGGGGCTGATGCTGTCCGGACGAATCATGGCCCCGTTGGATACCGAGCAGGGCCAGCATGTATTCAGGCAGTTTGCGCAGCGCTGCGGCGAACCCATGGTCCGGCAGGCAGTTCGCCAGGCTATGCGCATAATGGCAAGACATTTTGTCATGGGTCGCACGATTGATGAGGCTCTCAAGCGCCGCGATACCGACTACCGTTACTCCTTCGATATGCTGGGTGAAGCCGCCAGGACGCAGCCAGACAGCCAACGCTATTTCAAAGCCTATGCAGCGTCCATTCACGCTATCGGAAAAACTGTGGCTGAGCACACATCTCCTATCAAGGCGCCAGGTATCTCGATAAAGCTGTCGGCTCTGCATCCGCGATTCGAAGTGTCACAGGCCGATCGTGTGATGACTGAGCTGATCCCAAAGGCACGAGAGCTGGCACTGCTTGCCAGGCGCTACGATATCGGACTGACGGTCGATGCCGAAGAAGCTGATCGACTTGATCTGACGCTCGCTGTGTTTGCTGCACTGGCTCATGATCCGGCACTGAGCGGATGGGATGGCCTGGGCCTGGCCGTCCAGGCGTATCAGAAGCGCTGCTTTGATCTGCTGGACTTGCTTGCTGAACTGGCGCGGAGTTCACAACGCAGACTGATGGTGCGGCTGGTCAAGGGGGCTTACTGGGATAGTGAAATCAAACGCGCACAGGAGCGCGGGCTGGCAAGCTATCCGGTATTCACACGCAAGGTGTGCACTGACGTTTCCTACCTGGCCTGCGCACAGAAACTGCTGAACTACCATGAGCTCCTCTACCCGCAGTTCGCCACGCACAATGCCTACACGGTGGCAGCAATTCTTACGCTGGCGGGTGACTATCGTGACTTTGAATTTCAGCGCCTGCATGGCATGGGTGGCCCATTATATGACCAGTTGCTGGCGAATTCTCGCGATCTGGTATGTCGCGTTTACGCGCCGGTTGGCAGCCATGAGGACCTGTTGCCGTATCTGGTCAGACGGTTGCTGGAGAATGGGGCCAATACCTCGTTCGTCAATCGTATTCTGGATGACCAGGCGCCTGTTGAATCACTGATCCAGCATCCGCATTTGCAGATTGCGGGCCTGGAAAAAATATCGCACCCGAGAATCCCTTTACCTGTTGAGCTTTATCCTGATCGCGTCAATTCCGCAGGCATCGACCTTCACGACACCGAAACATTGGCTGCACTGCAGGGGGACTGGAAGCGAGAGCTGCAAAGGATCAATTCCGCCCAGCACTCGCCCAGCAGCGACGCTGATATCGAGAGGGCACTGGCGACCGCCCATGCCAGTTTCGAAGACTGGGATGCCACGGAGGTAGAACAACGAGCACGGTGTCTGGAAAATCTTGCTCAGTTGCTGGAAGTAGAAACGCCAAGATTGATGGCGCTGTGCACAACTGAAGGCGGAAAAACAATCACGGATGGCGTCGCTGAGGTCCGCGAGGCAGTTGATTTTTGCCGATACTATGCGCTGCAGGCGCGCCGTGAGTTTACCGTGCGTACGCTGCCAGGGCCAACCGGCGAGCTTAATCAGTGGCGGCTGCGTGGCAAAGGTGTTTTTGTCTGTATCAGTCCGTGGAATTTTCCATTGGCGATTTTCCTGGGGCAGGTCACAGCCGCACTCGTGGCTGGCAACAGCGTCGTTGCCAAGCCAGCCGAACAGACGCCAGCAGTGGCCATCGCAGCGGCTGAGCTAATTCATCAGGCCGGGATTCCCAAAGAGGTTTTCCAGTTGGTGCTGGGTGGGGAGAAGACGGGTCGGAGACTGGTCAGGGACAGCCGGGTGGCCGGTGTTGCCTTTACCGGTTCCACAGCGGCGGCGCGCTCCATCAATCAGTCACTTGCCGCACGTGATGCACCTATCGCGACATTGATAGCGGAAACGGGTGGTCTTAACGCCATGATCGTGGACTCGTCGGCGCTGCTGGAGCAGGTGGTTACTGACGTGCTTCAATCGGGCTTTCAAAGTGCCGGTCAGCGTTGCTCTGCATTGCGCATTTTGCTGGTTCAGGAAGACATCGCAGATGAGCTGATCCGCTTGCTGGCAGGGGCCATGGACGAGCTGTGTATCGGCGATCCCGCCAGGCTGGCAACTGATGTGGGCCCTGTAATTGATGCGGAAGCTTATGAGCGCCTTGCACAGCATACTGACTTCCTGGATAGCAATGCCCGCTGCCGTAAACGCTGTGCCTTGCCAGAGGAACTTCCGTCAACGCTCTATTTCCCGCCGCAACTGTATGAAATTACCAGTATTGACCAGATTCAGGAGGAGGTTTTTGGGCCAATCGTTCATCTGTTGCGGTATCACTCTGCCGACCTGGACAAGCGCATAGATGAGATAAATGCGACCGGTTATGGTCTGACCTTCGGTATTCACAGCCGCATAGACAGCCGTGCACGACAGATTGCATCGCGCATCAGGGCCGGCAATGTGTACGTCAATCGCAATATGATCGGTGCCATTGTTGGAGTCCAGCCCTTCGGCGGCACGGGTCTGTCGGGCACGGGCCCCAAGGCCGGTGGGCCACATTACCTCAGTCGATTCGCCACGGAACAGTCAATCAGTACCAACACCACCGCAGCGGGCGGCAATGCCTCACTAATGGCCATGTCGGACGACGATTCGTGAGTCCAGACTGACGTGTTCGCTTATCTGAGCCTGTTTGTGGTGGCGTTTGTTGCGGCTACTCTGTTGCCTGCCTCATCCGAAGCACTGTTGCTCTCATTGCGTCAGCAGGGGTACCTGCTGTGGGCTTTGTGGCTGGCTGCAACGGCCGGTAACACCCTGGGTTCCTGTGTCAACTGGTGGCTGGGGCGGGAGATTCTCAGGTTTCAGCATCGTCGCTGGTTTCCGGTCGACGAGAAAAAACTGGAGCGCGCCAGCGGCCAGTTCGCGCGATTTGGCAGCTGGAGTCTGTTGTTCGCGTGGCTTCCCATAGTCGGTGATCCACTTACCTTTGTCGCCGGTATATTACGGATACGCTTCGATCTGTTTCTGTTGCTGGTAGCAACTGGCAAGGCTGCACGTTACGCCTTAGTGTTGATGATCGGACATTCTTTACTCGGTATTTCCGCCTGATTTTCGTTAACTGCTTAAAAGTCCTGACAAAATGTAACAAACAGGCCGGTCAGCTATTAGGTAGGATGGGAATCTCTTCGGCGAAGTGGGAGAACCAATGCTCAATGTAAAAACCGTTCCAATACTCATGCTTGCCAGCACTAGCCTGTTGTGGGGCATGAGCTCTGCACAAGCGCAGGAAAATACCGCTGAACTTTCCACTGAATCCCCCGCACTAGAGGCTGTTACTGACGATACTGTCATTTACCCAGCGTCCTTCTTTTCGCCCTATAACCCGGTTTCCGTCAGTGACATGCTGGACCGGATACCTGGTGTGTCGGTTGGGAGAGGTGGAGGCGGAGGCCGCGGACTGGGTACTGGGGGAGACGTGCTGATTAACGGTCAGCGTATGGCAGGTAAGGAGAATTCACCTCGAGACCAGCTTGACCGGATTGCTGCCCAGGAGGTGGAACGTATCGAAATCATCAGGGGTACGTCTGCAGAGCTGGATGTGCGCGGATCCGGTCAGGTCGTCAACGTCGTGCTTGCAGATGCCAACAACCGGTCCAGCACGACCGTTGAGCTTGTTGGGCGCTGGAATCATGATCAGACAGCAGAGGCTGGGGCTTCAGTATCGCACAGCAGGCAAATCGGCAATCTGCAGGGGCTGATCAACATTGAAGCGCGCCCCAATTACGAAAACCGCGAGAGCACAGAGGTTCAGTATGACCCGGCCGGACAGCTGATTGGATCTCTGTCTGAGAGCAATGTACGCGATCAGGACGTACTCGAGATTGCAGGGAATATAGGATATCAATGGGCTAACCAGCGCGCGCAACTGAATGTACTGTACGGAGATTCAGGATATCCGCGCCGGGTAAGTCGCGATTTCAGAGATTATCTGGAATATGAGCAGACTGACAATGATCACAGCAATTGGGAAGTTGGCGGTGACTACGATATCAGCTTCGCCAACGGGCACCGCGCGCAGTTGCTGTTCGTCGCCACGGACCAGACGCGGGATGAGCAGCGCGAGCGGTATCGTGCCGACCCCGACACTGCACAGGTCGCTGAGGACAGCAACAAGACACTGTTCATCGACTCTGACCAGCGCACCCGCGAGCGCATCGTGCAGGGCAACTACAGTTTTCCGTTAACATCTGATCAGAATCTGCGTGTCGGACTTGAGAGAGCCGTTACCCGACTGGACTCCAGTCTGCTGGTCGGTTCGCGGCAGTCGGGCAGTGGATCTCTGCCGCCATCCGAGCGCTACGGAGGCCTGAATCCTCAGCCGTCTCTGTCAAATGCTGGCACTGCCGTAGAGGAAGTCCGCTACGAGGGTTTTGCGTTTCACAATTGGGTGCTGAGCTCACGAAGCACCCTGGAAAGCAGTCTGGTGTATGAGTCATCCGAGATTTCCCAGTCAGGTGTGGTCGATAACAGTCGTCGCTTCAACTATTTGCGGCCGTCCATTGACTATCGATTCAATTTCACCGAGTCCCTACAGTTGCGTGCAACGGTAGCCAAAGAGGTCTCACAGCTCAGCTTTTCTTCATTTGCAGCCACCGTCAATGACGATGACCGTGAGCAGAACACGGATGCCGGAAACCCCGAACTGGCGCCACAGGAAGAGCTGCGTTACGAACTGGGGCTGGAATACCGGCTGCCAAATGACAGTGGGGTCGTCAATTCGCGCATCTTCTATCGTGACATTGAAAATTACATTGGCAACATTAACGCAACCGTTGATCCCAATAAGCCTTTGTCAGCAGAGGGTAATGTAGGTCCCGCGACGCGATGGGGAATATTCAACGACGCCAGTCTGCGGCTGGGTTTCCTGGGTGTGCCCGACGCAATTGTGTCGGCTGAACTCAACATTTTTGACTCCCAGATCACCAACCCCTTCCTTGGTTCCAAAGAGCGTATCAACCGGCGGGGCGAAGCGGAGCTGGGATTTCGGCACGATGTGACGGCCTGGGCATTAAGTTATGGCTTTGACTACCGATACCCTTTTCATGGGGGTGAGTACGATATTGACGTCACCACGATAACGCGCAATGATGGTCAAGCATCTCTGGATATGTTCGTGTCCAGAGTTTTTTTTGATGGCGTCACTGTTCGACTGGAATCGGACAATACCCTGGGGCAGTCCAGATGTCGCTCCCGTTACCGATACGCCCCGTCAACGATTGACGGTGAATTGAGCAGAATAGAAGACTCCTGCAGCAGCAGATATCGCCGCCTGATTTTGAGTGTCAGTTCTACATTCTAGGAGCCTGGTTTGAGATGATTCCCGCAGCTCACGGATTGCGGCTGTTTGTTCTGGACGATGATGAAAGCGTCAACTTTACGATATGTGCCATTGCCAGAACGGCCGGCTTCGAAACGCTATCCGCGACTGATGCCCGATCATTTTTCGCCAGGCTCGACGACTTTCAGCCAACCCACCTCGTTATAGACTTGCAGATACCTGAAGTAGACGGTATCGAAACACTGAAGCTGCTTGCGGAACTTTCCTGCGAGTGCAATCTTATAATCAGCAGTGGTCTGGAAGGCCGGGTGCTGGATGCCGCCGCGCGCATCGCCCGAGAGAAAGGCCTGCGACTGTCCGGCATATTGCCAAAGCCTTTTTCTGCCAATGAACTCAAAAAGATGCTGCTTCAGTCGCGCGTCGAAACCCGACCCGGTGCCCACCAGAGCGGACAGCAACTGCACTCGACGGCCTACACTGAATTAAGTCGGGCGATCAGTCAGAATGAAATCATCCCGCATTTTCAGCCCAAAATTGCCTGTTGTAGTGGCGCCCTGGTTGGTTTCGAATGTCTGGCCCGCTGGCAACACCCCCGTCAGGGAATGATCTATCCGGATGCTTTTATTCCTCTGGCAGAGCGCTCAGGCCTGATCGGGCCGATGAGCCGCGGTGTATTCAGCCAGGCAATGTGCTGGCTGAGCGAGAATTTTGCTGACTCTGATGTCAAACTGGCCCTAAATATGTCGGCACGTCTGCTGGCGGATGCAGATACGCCTTTGTGGCTGGTCAGCCAGTGCCATCATTACAGTATTGATCCACGCCAGATTATCCTGGAGGTTACCGAGACCAGCAGTCTGGAGAATCCAGAGCAGGTTCTTGAGTATCTGACCCAGTTGCGAATCAAGGGCTTCAGTCTGTCGATTGATGACTTCGGAGTGGGCTACTCCTCTCTGACACAACTGGCGCGCCTGCCGTTTTCGGAAATGAAGGTGGACAAGTCGTTTGTGATGACAGCGCCGCAGTCGCAGGAGTCACGCAAAATTGTTGAGGCTATCGTGGGGCTGGCGCATACACTGGGTTTGTCAGTGACTGCCGAAGGTGTGGAGGATGCCTGGACACTGGGCATGCTGGGCGACATTGGCTGCGATGCTGCCCAGGGCTTTTTTATCACCCGGCCCATGGCGGGAAGTGCGGCCCTGCAGTGGGCGCAGTCGCGCCCACAGCGTGACCGACAATTGGGTCAGTCCTCCGGTAGTGCGTAGACCACCAGCGCGGCGCCCTGGCTCTGCAATTGCCCCATGGGACCATCAGATCCACCTGTCATTGCCATCACGGCGCCCATGAATGTACCGGCGTGAATGGTAGGCTGACCGATAACCACAGCTATGTGCTGGCGTCCACCAGCCATGTAAGTAACCGGGAATGAAGCGGGAATGTCTCCGGTATTGGCTTCCCACAGCAGAGCGCCGTCCTGCTGGTTGAGTGCCTTGAAACGGTGATCAAGTGTTCCGCCAAAAATAAGCCCTCCTGCGGTCGCCACTATCGCAGTGGTGGGTGGCGCCATTTCCCGGTAATCCCACAGCATTTCACGTGTTTTCACATTCATGGCCTGCAGGCGGCCAAACTGACCCTCCTGGCCCGGTACTGGTGTCGGGTTTAGCGCGGCCCCGGTCGACAGAATACTCTGGCCGCCAATCGGGCCGCCATTCATACACATTTGTGTGATTGGCAAAAACAGGATGTCGGTGTCCGGGTTGATCGAGCTGACCTGCCAGTTACGTCCACCTGCGGCGAATGGGCATACCAGTTGCGTGGTTTCTGCATTGGGTCTGGCATTGATGCCCATGGTTTTGGCACCCGTTTTCGGGTCGATTGCAGTGATCAGATTCTGGAGGCCCAGATCTACGGAATACAGGTATTCTCCAGTCGCAGCATCCAGCGCGTCATACAGAGCCATTTTGCCGGCGGTAATCACGGCTTTGCGCATCTGCCCATTGACTGGCACGTTCACCACCTGACGTTCATAAACCCAGTCGAGATCCCACTGGTCATTGGCGTTATGCTGGTAATGCCAGGCCAACTCACCAGTTGTAACATTGATGGCCAGCGTGGAGTTTGTATAAAGCGCATCCGCTGTCACTTCGCCGTCGTTTCTGGGATGCAGCAGCGGCGCTGTGTCATAGGTTGGTGCGGTACCGAAGTAGACCAGATCCAGTTCCGGGTCGTAGGTTGGCGGCATCCACACAGAGCCGCCGCTGCGGGCGCTCAGCTCCAGTCCGTTCCAGGTGTTGTCACCGTGTTCACCGGGTCGCGGTATGGTATAGAAACGCCATGACTCTTCGCCGGTATCCAGGTCAATGGCAACGATGAACCCACCTTCCGGAACCATGGTGGCATTGACGCCCTGGATAATCTTGCCGTTGGCAATAATCGGGGTCGCACGCAGCGTATGTCCACGTCGCCCTACCAGTGAGTCAGCGATGCTGTGTTGCCAGATTATCTCGCCACTGCGCATATCCAGCGCCACCAGCTGCATGTCATTGGTCGGCATGATGACCTTGTTGCCGTGCAGTGCTACGCCGAATTTGGAACTGGGGACTGCTCCCTCACGAGTCGGGTGCTGATACTGCCATAGTGTTTCGCCTGTCGCTGCATCGAGCGCGTACAGGCGATCATCGCCGTTGGCCAGGAACATCACACCATCGTGAACGATGGGCGTCGGCGTATTTGAGCTGGCTGGCAGTGGCACCCGATAGGCTTCCTGCAACTGGCCAACATTGCTGGTGTTGATCTGATCGAGTGGGCTGAATCCGTATGCATCCCAGGTCCGGCGCCACATCAGCCAGTCACCGGCTGGCGGGTCTGCCAGCATGGCGTCACTCACCGGGCTGAGCTGATCAAGTAGTAGCTTAGACTCTGCGGCCATAACGGCAGGCAGGTACCAGCCTAATGTGGCAAGCGTCACGCAGGCGAGTGGTTTGGCAAATCTGTGGATCATTCCGGGCACCTTCTTATCAAGAGCATTATTGTTATTTTGGAACCGTTGACTGCCTGACTGGTCCAGACTCCGGTTATAACGAATAATTGCGTCCTAGAATAGTGCCATTGAGGTAAATATTAGTTACCGACCTGATCTTCCAGAGGTTTAGTGCGAAACCAGCCAGTCACTGCGAGACGAGGCGTTTTGGCGTAGGGCGCAACGAATGTGACGGAGTGCACGTGGGCAACATCGAACAGGACCAGCGAGTTAAACTGCGGCGTCCAGGCGTCGCGAGGCGTGCCGTCATCCTGAAAGAACTGCAGCATGCCGCCCCAGTCGGGGTGCCACTGTGGCGAAAGGTTCATGACATAGGCGACCCGTCGGCCTTCGCTGGGGTGAAAGTCATTGTGCCGCGTCAGGAAATTACCCGGCAGGTAACGCGTTGCCTGGGCTGAGGCGGCCTGTATATCAGTATGACCACTAATCTGTCGGATCTGTTCCAGAAATGGCTCAGCGTTGATGAGCTTTGCAAACTGCCTGAGTGCAGCAGGTGTGTCAGCTGCGCCCCGACCAGTAATGTCGTGGCGGCCGTACAGGAAGCCTGAGCCCTGGCTGGCGTTGTCATGGATTTTCTGTTGCAGGCTCTGAATCTGGTCATTGGACAGCTGGCGCATCTCCGCGTCGCTCAATACACCGTTGTCGCCATCGATATTGAATGCACTGCTGAACGGTGTTTCCCGAGCCAGTGTCTGCAACAGCTGGCTTGCATCATCCGTCTTCAGGAAATTCGCGACGCGAACGCGTTTGTCGATCAGGTATTGCTGTTTTACGAGCTCGGGGCTGAACGCGGTATTGATGTCGATGCTCACTTAACGAACGACCTCGGTTGTACAGTAGGTGCTCTCATCGAGGCGCCGTGTGTAATTATTAAGTATGCGCGAGCCTTCGGCCGCTTTGATGATGCCTGCGTTAATCTGCTTGCGGATAAGCTCGGTCATGCGACGGTCAAGGTCATTCGGGAAGTACTGCACCTGACTCAGCATGTCCTTGATGCTGATACCCTTCAGCGTTTCCTCTATCCAGAAATTGCCTGACTCATCATCGCGGGCGTAGACATGCACTTCATCGACGCGACCGAGCAGGTTGTGGGCGTCGCCCAGAATTTCCTGGTAGGCGCCGACCAGGAAGATGCCCAGGTGGTATGGTTCGCCATGTTTGTGCGTGTGCAAAGGCAGCCAGCTGGTGTTGGTGTTGCCACAGACATACTGGTCAATTTTGCCGTCAGAGTCGCAGGTCAGGTCGACAACCTGGGCGCGCCGCTCCGGTCGCTCGTTGAGTCGGTGCAGCGGCATCACCGGAAACACCTGCTGTATCGCCCAGTGATCGATAATGGAATGAAAGACTGAAAAATCGCACAGATAAAGGTCGGTCAGCTGCTCTTCCAGTTCAAGCTGCTCAGTTGGTGGTGTGGCAAGCTCTGCTTCTGCCAGCTTGCGCAACACCTCACGGCAGGTGCTCCAGTAGAGGCTGTCAGTGTGTGCCAGCTGGTCCAGTGTCAGGTACCCAAGGCGCATCAATTGATCGGCCTCCTCGCGAATCTCGCGAGCATCGTGATAGCACTCCAGCAGAATGCCGGTGACATCTGTCTCGCTGGCCTCCTGGAACGCGGTCTCCATTCGGGTGACAACTGCCGGGGAATCTGCAGGCGGTTCATCGTTCATCGGCGGACTGTCCGGGCGGTGGACGCCCAGTACCGGGATGATCAGCATTGAATGATGTGCCGTCAGCGCCCGGCCGCTCTCTGAAAGCAGTGTCGGAACCGGGACCTCACGCTCGTCACAGATTTCTTTGACGGCATAGACAATGACATTGGCATATTCCCTGAGTCCATAGTTGATTGATGACTCCGGATTATCATAGTCGCCACCGTAGTTGACGCCCAGGCCACCACCAACATCCAGGAACTGGACTTTAACGCCGCGCAGTACCAGGTCGGCATAGATCTGAGTAATTTCCTTGACGGCGCTGCGCAGTACCTGAATGTCTGATATCTGGCTGCCAAGGTGAAAATGCAGCAGTTCCAGGCAATGACCCTGGTTGCGCTTTTCAAGAGTCTTGACCAGGCGCAGCAGTTCAGGCACCGTCAGGCCGAATTTGGATCGTGCGCCACCGGACTCATACCAGCGTCCCGCACCCCTGGTATTCAGTTTGACCCGGACACCCAGCCTTGGCGACATCTGTCGCTGGTCGGCCAGGATCATCAACTGTTCGAATTCAGAGTACTTCTCAATGATTGGAACCACCTGCTGCCCGAGCTGTTGAGCATTCAGCATTAATGTCAGCATCACGTGGTCCTTGACGCCGTTGCACAGCAGCAGCGTTTCCGAGCCGATCAGCGGCAGTGCGGCCATCAATTCGGCCTTGGAACCACATTCAATACCATTATTGAACTCGCGTCCGGCATCCATGACCTCGGCGACAACCTCCTGCAGCTGGTTTACCTTGATCGGGAATATGCTGCGATAGCTGCCTTCGTATCCGGCTGCTGCGATGGCGTCGCGAAACTTGCGGTTCAGGCGCCGGACGCGGGAGCTGATGATGTCCTGAAAGCGCACCAGCAAGGGCAATGTCGAGCCGCTTTCCAATGCCTCGGCAACCACGTCATTGATATCAATGCGCAAGTCAGGGTTGTCCTCGATTGGGCGCACACTGACATTGCCATGCTCATTGATACTGAAAAAGCCGTCGCCCCAGACATCGACTGAGTACAGCTCGCGGGCATCGTCCAGCGTCCACGGCGATGAAGAGGTTTCTGTCATGAATTGAGTCCTTGTCGTTATTTGTTATCTGCGGCTTTGCAATCGGCGTAAAGTGCCAGCAGTTCAATTGCGATCTGTGCGCCTGCCAGCGCGGTCATTTCCGCATGATCGTAAGCTGGAGCAACTTCAACAACATCCATACCCACCAGATTGATGCCCTGCAACTGGCGGATGATGCTCAATGCCTGCAGCGACGATAGACCTCCAGGGACGGGGGTACCCGTGCCGGGAGCAAAAGCCGGGTCAAGGCAATCGATATCAAACGTAATGTATGCCGGGTGATTACCCACGCGCTCCTTGATGCGCTGCGCGATTGCAGCGGCTGACACGTCCTGCACCTGCGGCGCGTAAACAATGTCGTAGCCCAGCGTGTCATCGTTGGTAGTCCGGATGCCTATCTGAATGGAATGTTCCGGCAGCACGATGCCTTCTTTGGCAGCTTTGTAGAACATGGTGCCATGATTGACACCCTCGCCAGATGAGGGCCAGGTATCGGTGTGTGCGTCGAAGTGGATCAGCGCGATCGGGCCGTGTTTTTTGTGGTGCGCAACAAGACTTGGATAGGAAATAAAGTGATCGCCACCCAGCAGCAGCGTGGCTGTGTCCTGGTCCAGAATCTCACTGATACACGACTCCATGTGCTTGACACTGGCCAGGCCGCCGCCCTGACGATTTTCACAATCACCATAATCGACAACACGAAGTGCTGCCAGGGGATCTGTTTTCCATGGCCAGGGGCGTTCCCAGGCCAGCGACAGAGAGGCATTGCGGATGGCTCGCGGGCCGAGTCTGGCGCCGGAACGATTGGTGGTTGCCACATCAAAAGGCACGCCCATGACGGCCACATCAATGCCGGTTAGATCCCGGCCAAATGGCGTGCGGAAGAAGCTGACGGCGCCACCAAAGCTGTGCGAATTGACGGCCCCGGTGCCCGGCTGACCCGTGATTGCGTTGTCCCAACTATTACCCATACTGATGTTTGTCCTCAGGAATCGTTTGATGTCTGTTATCAAACGTCGAGCGAGTGCGTGTTAAAGGTAAACCACCTACCTGCCAAATCCAAGTGGACGATATGGGCAGTGAGTGATCTGCGAACCTGGAAGATGGGTATTTTGCGGGTTTTAGTTCAAAAAGAAATATGCAATCGATCCTGGCAGCAAATAGGGCAAAAAACTGACTTAAAGCGCTAGAGTGTCAAGAGTTGTAACACTTTTTCCACGAATTCTCCCTTTATCACGACAGATGGCATGGGATACTTCTGTTAAATCTTTAAGATTGATCTATAACCGATCATCGAAGCGTATTCAGGACTATTATGACGCATCAAAGCGCGATTAACAGGCTAACCCGAACATGGCTGCTGGTTTTCGGCCTGAGTCTGCTTGTGGCCTGTGGCTCGGAGCAGGAACAGGCGGCAGACAACCGGCCCGGCCGACCGGGCGGATTCGGTCCGGGTGGCGCCCAGGTCATCCCGGCGGTTGAGGTTGTTGAAGCGCGTCGCGGTGCACTGCCGCTGGAAGAGCGGCTGACGGGCCGGGTGAGTGCCCGCAGCCAGACCGAGATCTATCCCGAAGTTGCAGGCCCGATTACCGAAATCTACATCGATAACGGCGACTTTGTAAACGAAGGCGACCCGCTGGTCCAACTGCGTGACGACGAGTATGTCGAACGTTATCAGCAGGCGCAGGCAGGCCTGGAGATTGCGCGGGCACAAACCCGTCAGGCAGAAGCCAGTCTGCAGGTGCTGGAAAGCCAGATGCGTCGCGTGCAGGAATTGACCACACGGCAGCTGGAGACTGCTTCTGCGCTGGAGAGCATCCAGGTTGAGGTAGAAGTCGCCCGGGCCAACGTCGATCTGAGGGAAGCCCAGGAAAGCCAGGCACAATCCATTCTGGAAGAGCGCAGACTGCAACTTCTGAATACCACGGTCAGAGCACCCATCAGTGGTACCGTGGGCCAGCGGAATGCCGAGCGCGGCCAGATCGTCAACACTGGCTCTCGCCTGTTTCTGATCGGTGATATGGATGAGGTTCGAATTGAGGTTTTGATCACTGAGAGGCAGCTTAATTTCATTCGCGAAGGCATGACGGTCAATCTGTATTCCGAGAACTGGCCTGATGTCGTCCTCGAATCGGAAATCTCCAGAATCTCCCCCTTTCTTGATACCAACACATTGCGTACACAGGCCTATATTGACATGGCCAATCCGGATGGTCTGATGAGACCTGGCATGTTCCTCAACGTGGACGTGCTCTATGGGGAGTCTGCCGAAGCTGTCCTGATTCCGAACAGTGCTCTGTACCGAAACCCGCGTACCGGCGAAGAGGGCGTCTATGTCATGTCGCCGCCGGGTGAAGAGTTCCGTCCTGTGGTCGAAGTTGACGGCGCCCCTGCGGTTTCACCTCCCGCTGCGGTGCGATTCGTGCCTGTCACTGTCATTGCCAGTGGTCGCATGGCATCCGGCGTGCGTGGCGTGCAGGAAGGTGAGTGGGTTGTGACAGTTGGTCAGAACATGCTGACGGGTAATGTGCCCGAGGCGCGCGCCCGGGTCATGGATTGGAACCATATGATGACGTTGCAGCGTATGCAAAGTCGGGACATTTTCGACATAATTGATGCGGCCCGGGACGATCGCAACAACGCTGCCGAAAGCTGAGCAAGGGTAAACATCCATGGCACTTACGGCAAATTCCATCAAACGTCCCATCGCCACCACGATGGTTTTCCTGATCATTATCACCCTGGGCACTCTGGGGTTTAGATACCTTCCCGTTGATCTGTTACCGCCCATCGAGTTGCCGGAACTGTCAGTTCAGGTCAGCTACCCGAATGTCGGACCCGAAGATATCGAGTTGCTGGTCACCGAACCACTGGAAAATGCGCTGGCGGTCGTGCCAGACATCGAACAGATGACCTCAACGTCGCGTGAGGGTCAGGGCTCGGTTACCCTGCGTTTCGCGCAGGGAACCGACATCAATGTGATCACCAATGACGTGCGCGAAGCACTGGATCGGGCGCGGCGCAGTCTGCCTGAAGATGCCGATCCGCCACGTATCAATCGCTTCAACCCTGACGATTCGCCCATCATGATTCTGGGTGTGCAGTCAGACATGGATCTGATGGACCTTACCACCATCATGGAGCGTGATCTGAGTCGCCGCTTCGAGCAGATTGGTGGTGTGGGTGCCGTGGATGTCTGGGGTGGAATCGACCGTGAGATCCGGGTGGAAGTGCGGCGTGACCGGCTGCTTGCCAGCGGCCTGACCATGAACGACATATCGTCGGCGATCTCTGCCGAAGGCAACAATTCCCCAGGCGGCAATGTGCAGCGCGGTCTGTCCGACCTGTACGTCCGATCGATGGGAGAGTTCACCGACATCGAGCAGATTCGCGATGTGGTGATCCGCAACGTGGAAGGTGTACCGGTCCGTGTCGAAGATGTTGCCGATGTTCAGTACGCACGTGCCGACATTGGCCGCTACATCGAGATCGACGACATTCCGATGATCCGTATGGGTATCCGCAAACAAAGCGGTGCCAACACGGTGGCCATTGCCGAAGATATCCGTCGCGAAGCCGAGCGCGTCAATCTGGAACGCAACGATCTGAGCATGATCGTGGTGACCGATCAGAGTGAGTTTATCCAGGAGTCAATCGACAGCGTTCGCAACTCTGCAGTCTGGGGTGGCATTCTGGCGGTCATTGTGCTGATGGCGTTCTTCCGGAATGGTTCGATTACGGGCATCATTTCCGTCTCTATTCCAATCGCCATCATTGCAACCTTTGCGTTGCTGTACTTCGGCGGGCTGACACTGAATCAAATGAGTTTTGGCGGGCTGGCGCTGGGCGTGGGCCTGATCGTCGACAACGCCATTGTTGTTATCGAAAACATTGTTCGGCATCGCCAGAATGGGTCGCAGCTCAAACGCGCGGCGCAGCGTGGTACTCGTCAGGTCACCGGAGCAGTCATTGCTTCCACGGTGACCACCTCAGTCATTTTCCTGCCGGTTGTGTTCATGCAGACGCTGACCGGCACCATGTTCCAGGAAATGGCTCTCGTAGTGGTGTTCGCGCTGGTCTGCTCTTTACTGGTGGCGTTGACCCTGGTACCCATGCTTGCAAGCCGCTTTTTAACCATCAAACCGGATAGCGAAAGAACCCAAATCGGGGCCAACGAGCGTTTCCTGCAGGCACTTGAAAATCGCTATGAACGAGTGATTTCCTGGGCGCTGCGCCACAAACTGATCGTTGTAGGTTTAACCGCTGTGCTGCTGTTCAGCTCTGTCTTCAGCCTGCGCTTCATCTCTTACGAGTTGACGCCGCAGACCGAAGCCGACACCATCAGCATCGGCATGCGCATGGATGAGGGGACCAATATTGCGATCCTCCATTCTTACATGATGGAGATGGACACCATCATCCGCAACATCGTGCCGTGGGACAATGTTGTCAACTACACCCGTGATGTCCGCAACAGTAACGCAGAACTTGAGCTGACGCTGGTCGATCTGGGCGATCGGACCATGGATTCCGGTGAGCTGGCAGACTATATCCGTGCCCGCATCGAGTCGGCGATTCCCGGGATGCGCGTGTGGGTCAGGGCGCAGTCAGGCATGTGGATTATGCGCAGAATATTTGGCTCTGGAGGCGACGACGCCATTCAGATTCAGTTGCGCGGATATGATCTGGATCAGGCAGAACAGATTGCTCAGGGCATACAGCGCCGGGTCGAGGTGATCCCCGGTATCTCCGACGTTAATCTGAGCCGACTCGAGGGCCGGCCGGAGCAAAGCGTCATCTTTGATCGCGAGCGGATGGCATCGCTTGGCATCGGCGCCGCTGACATCAGTCGCGCCATTCAGGCGAGTATCGGCGGTTCCCGTGCGGGTGTATTCCGTGATCGTGGTGACGAGATCGATATCAATGTCCGTTTGCGGCCAGAAGACCGCCTCAATGTTCAGGATATCGACAATATTTCAGTACGGGCCGCAGATGGTACGGTGGTGCCGGTATCGTCACTGGTAACAACCAGCTACGGTCGTGGGCCAACCGATGTCCGCCGCATCAATGGCCAGCGGGTTACCTATATCAATGCCAACCTGGAAAGCGGTGTTGCACTGGGCGACGCAGTGGAACTCATCCGCGCCGACCTGGCGCAGATGGCGCTGCCGGAAGGGTTCTCGATTGTCTACGGTGGTGAATATGAGGAGCAGATCAAGGCACAGGCTGACTTTGTGATGGCCATCGCCATGGCGCTGATCCTCATCTACATGGTTATGGCTGCCCAGTTCGAGAGATTTATCGACCCTCTGATTGTGATGGCCTCCGTACCACTTGCCATCGTGGGTGTGGTGCCAACGCTGATCCTGACCGGCACCACACTCAACATGCAGAGCTTTATGGGCATGGTCATGCTGATTGGCATTGTCGTGAACAATGCCATTCTGCTGGTGGACTACATCAATATCATGCGCCGCGAAGAAAAGATGGATCTGGTACCTGCAGTGGTCAAGGCAGGCCATCTGCGACTGCGTCCCATTCTGATGACAACCGCGACAACAGTGCTGGGGCTGATGCCGCTGGCGCTGGGTGTCGGGGCGGGGGCAGAAATGCAGGCATCACTGGCGCGGGTTGTGGTTGGCGGCCTGCTGGCCTCGACTTTGATTACGCTGGTACTGATTCCGGTCGTCTATGTGGCAGTGCACTCGGCCAAAGAGCGTTTGGCCAAGCGACTGCCGCGCCGTCGGGCATCTTCCGGCCAGGGCTACAGCAGCGCTGGCTGAATATCCTCGGAAGCCTCAATGATGGTACTGATGGTGTCCTGGTCGTGCACTTTCTTCAGGGCACCAGAATAGATGTCATAGTGCCAGCCGGTCAGACGCAGCTTGCCTTCCTTGACGCGGCTGGCGATCCACGGGAATGTCATCAGGTTGCATAATGAATAACCGACGGCAGCCTGCTCACATCGGGCATAGGTTGCAGGGTCATCCAGTTTTTGACGATCGGCCAGTTGCGAAACCGGACCGATTATAGACATCCAGCGACCGATGAATGATGACTGGTCCAGCTTGTCGCCCTGCTGCACCAGGGTGCGAATACCACCACAACGGGAGTGCCCCAGGACAATTATTTCCGGTACTTCCAGTACCGTGATGGCGAACTGCAGCGCCGCACTGGTGCCATGATATGAGCCCTGTTCTTCATAGGGCGGAACCAGATTGGCGACGTTACGGATGACGAACAGATCGCCTGGTTCGGTATCAAATATGCGTGACGGTTCCAGTCGGGCATCACAGCAGGTGATCAGAACGTAAGAGGGCGTCTGCGTTTGCGCTGCCTCCCTGATTTTGTCTTTGTTTTCAGCGTAGTAACCGGCCTTAAAGCGCTTGTACCCGTCCAGTAGCTTGTCTGTCATAATCGTGCTCGCTTGTTATATTCCCTGATTGCAGATCGCGGTATTGTATCTGACTGGGACGATTGATTCAGTAATCTACTGCGACAAAATGCCACAGCGCCAGCGCTGTAATCCAGATGCCGTTCAGGTAGAATTCAGCCACCGGCCCGCAAGATCAGAGGCCAGACCCAATGATTGATGAGGATGTATCATGAAACTGATGATGATTCGTGCTGTAGCTGTAGTAATGATGCTGTCGGGATTGATTGGCCAGGCTTTGGCGCACAGTACCCTGACGGCTTCCATGCCAGGCGCGGACAGTGAGGTGAGCAGCCCGCAGGCACTGACTTTGACATTCAACGAACCCGTTAGACTGTTGCGTCTGACGCTGGTGCATGGCGCCGCTCACGAGATGGATATTGGTTTTGAGGCGGTCACTACAGCCGCAACCGAGTTCAGCTTTGATCTGCCTGAGTTGATGCTCGGGGAGCACACCGTAAACTGGACCATTATCGGCTCAGACGGTCATACCGTCAGCAACAGCTTTGGATTTACTGTGAACCCGAGTGCCGGCGAAGCGCAGATGCAAGAGCATTCGCATGGCGATGGACACCATCACCACTGATTTAATCAAATATGTCTGTGTGGCTGCTGGCCAGCCTGGTGACCAAGTCACTGGTCTATCTGGCCATGCTGGCCACCGGTGGTGGCCTGTTCGTTTCTCTTCTTTATCCTCTCAAGGCGATCACCGTTCGTTACCTGCTGCCTGCAACTATCATGGGGCTGCTGGCAGTGTGTCTGTATTTTCTCGTTCAGATCGGGCAGGTCAACCAGCAGGGCGTTCCCGGCATGTTCGACATACAACTGGGCGCCATTCTTGCACAGACCACCCTGGGCGAAGGACTTCGCTGGCGACTGGGTGGTTTTGCCCTGGTTCTGCTGGCAGCTGTGACGATCTGGCTGGCGGATACCTACTCCCGATTTTACCAGTGGGCCACTGCGGCGTTCATTCTCGGACTACTGGGCTGCCTGGCGCTGGCAGTGTCCGTGGCAGTGCTCGGTCATGTGAACATGCTGGACATGGCAAGCCGTGTCGCCGCAGCAGTGCACCTGATGGCAGTATCGCTGTGGATCGGCGCGTTGTTGCCCTTGTTGTGGGTGTGTCAACAGAAATTTGATAGTGGTCGTTACCCTGGTCGATTGATCCTGCTGCTGCGCCAGTTTGGGCAGCTGGGCTGGCTGTTTCTGGGTCTGATGGTGGTCAGTGGAATATGGATGGCCTGGCAACTGCTGGGGAGTTTCGGGGCACTGCTGAACACGACCCATGGACGGTTTCTGTTGATAAAACTGGCCCTGGTGGCATGCCTGATGGCGCTTGGTGCCAGTAACAAATTCTTCTGGGTCGATCGTCTGGCTGAGTCAATTGACAGGCAGGGTGCCCTCAAGGCCCTTCGTCTGACCATAGCGATGGAAATTGTACTGGCCGTTGCCGTCGTGGCAGCAACGGCGCTGATGACTACTGTGGAAGGTCCTTTGCGCTGATAGCCTGAGGGCTCCATGCTGTAAAAAATTTGTCACAAAACGAATTGTATTATCGGGCAGCTTTTACTAGACTGCGCCCCAAATGAACTACTTCGAAATTTCATACACTGCGCTGGGTGGACTGGCGATCTTCTTCCTCGGGTTGAAGTACCTGTCAGAGTCCCTGCAATCCAGTGGACAGGAAGCCATCAAGCGCATCCTGGCGTCACTGACTCGCAATCGTGTCATGGCCGTGCTGGCCGGCGTTGGTATCACTGTCTTCGTTCAGTCCAGCTCGATCTCGACGGTGATGACCGTCAGTCTTGTTAACGCCGGCCTGATGGAGCTCAAGCAGGCCATCGGTGTCATCCTTGGCGCCAATATCGGTACGACGGTTACCGGCTGGATCATTTCCATCAAAGTCGGCAAGTACGGGCTGCTACTGATAGCACTGGGCATGTATCCGATGTTTGCGGCCCAGCGGCAGTGGCTTGCCACGCTCGGCAAGACCTCTGTTGCGCTGGGCCTGGTGTTCACCGGTCTGGAATTCATGAGTGGTGCGTTTGTCCCGCTGCGTGAAGATGAAGGCTTCATTTCCTATCTTTACCTGTTTGATGCTGACTCACTGCTCAGTCTGCTGGCCTGCGTGGTTCTGGCGTGTCTGCTGACAGTTATCGTACAGAGCAGCTCAGCCATGCTCGGTATTACCATCACACTGGCAACCACCGGCGTGATCGATTTTAATACCGCAGTTGCCCTGATTATCGGCGAGAATATCGGTACCACAATCACCGCACAGCTTGCCGCGATTGGCGCCAATACCTCCGCCATTCGCGCGGCCCGCGCACATGCCATCTTCAATATCCTCGGTGCGATGGTGCTGGTTGCTGTCTTCCCCTGGTATGTCCAGTTTGTCGACCTGATTGTGGGTGGCGCAGCAGATGAGCTGGACGCAGAAGGCATGCGTCCCTACATCGGTTTCCATATTGCCGTTGCCCATACCATGTTCAACGTGATCAACGTTCTTATCTGGGTGCCTTTCATCGGTTTCCTGACCAGGACGGTTATCTGGCTGGTGCCGCAGAAAACCGAGAAGGAAAAGCACAAGCTCAAGTATCTGGGCAATCGCACTACCATGGCGCCTGAGGTTGCCCTGCAGCAGGCGGACCTGGAAATGGACAACATGGTCGAGATTACGCGCGAGATGTTCACTACGACCCGTGAATACGTCCTCGGCAATGGTCACGACAAGAAACTGTTCGAACGCATCAATCATCTGGAAGACATCACCGACAACATCGAAGAAGAGATGATCAAATTCATCACCATAGTGATGACCGGCAATCTCAGCCAGGAGCAGTCCGCGCGTTCCTATGGTCTGATGCGAATGGCGGACGAAATCGAAAGTATTGCCGATGCTCTGCAGGCCTTCAGCATTTATCGAAGCCGATTGTTCAAACGTAATGAAGACATCGGCGAAGAAGCCTGGCATGACATCATGGTTTTCTTTAACGATGTCGAGGCCTACTTCAAGGCGATTCTCAAAGCCCGTCACGAAGACGCGGATGTTGACTCAGTCCGGGTTCTGATCAAGGATTCACGTCCTATCAAGAAGCTGGGCAAGCAGATGCGTGACCGCCACCTGGATCGGCTGCGTGCAGGTCAGTATCCGGCTGTAACGGCTCAGACTTTCAGTGACATGTTCATGTCTCTGCAGCACATCAAGAATCACTCGGTAAACTACATCGAAGCCTACGCGGGCCTCTGACGCCGCTACAGGTTCAGCGCGTCCGGCGCCGGAACCAGGGTGGCAGTCCTCGTCAGGTTTTCCTCGCTCCTTGCCACCCTATTCCCGACGCCTCGATTGAGCGTTGGTCCCGAATCGCTGCTGCTTAGGCTCAATGTTCTCCAGCGGTCCGGGTCGCGGGTGGCAGATCATGCCCGGATCGCATCCTTGCACCGGACACCCGGCGGGGGGGAACTCGACTTCGCGACTGCGTCGCTCAGGACTCGGACAGTCCCGCCCGCTGATCGGGTGTCCGGCACAAGGATAGACGCGCCCTGATTGGGCATGATTCTGCCACCCGCGACCCTGCCCTTGTGCCAACGTCGGCTTTATCTATCACTGCGTAAGCCGCGGCATGGTGTCTTTGCGGTCAGGAGGGTAGAGTTGCGTTGATGTCAGCCGCTGGCGAGTCGGCTCTGGGGTATCTCGCGCCTTGATTGAAACTTGTGCGGCGGCGCGTTGGCCATGGCCTGGCACTGAAGCCGCAGATGGCACAAGGGGAGGGAGGTGGGTGTCACTTCTCGCCCAATCAGGGCGCGCTTTATCCTTTTGCATGGCGCCCGATCAGCGGGTAGGACTGTCTGAGTCCCGAGCCCGCGCAGCGAGCGAGGTCGAGACCCGCACCGCCGGGCGCCAGGCGAAAGGATGCGATCCGGGCGAGAAGTGACACCCACCTCCCGGACCGTTGTTCAATGTTTTACTGAGGCCAATGCCACCCGCTACCCGAACCGCTATTGAATAGTGCGCAAATCTCGGATTGGAAGCGTTTTCAGTTGGATTGGTGCCGTTGAGCGATGTAGAAGCTGACCAGCGACAGGGTTGCTGCGGTGAGCATCAGCAGCAGCATCGGGTAGACCGTGCCGTTGAACATCAAGGCAACCAGCTGCGCCGCCACCGCCGAGAAACCCATTTGCAGAAAACCCGTCAGCCCCGACGCACTGCCAGCCATATCCGGGAACTCATTGATCGCCGCTGCCTGTGCATTGGGTAGAGAGATGCCGTTACCGAAAGTGGTCAACGCGATTGGCATGAACAGGGCGAGCGGGTGCAGCAGGCCGCCGAGATGCAGGATCAGCGCGATTGAAATGCCTGTGATACTGAGCCACGAGCCGCTGGTGATCATGCGTTTGACACCGAATCTGGTTGAGAGCCAGCGGGCGACGTAGTTGCCAGCCATAAAGGCAGACGGCACCAGAATGAAATAATAGCCGTATTCGTTTGGAGGACGGTTCAGCACCGACACCATCACTTCAGGTGCGGCAGCGATAAAGCTGAAAAACATCACAGAGACGAATGCGACATTCATGGCGTAGGCGCTGAAGATGCGTGAGCGCAGCAAAGTCACGAAACCCTTCAGCATGCTGCCGACACCCGTAAATGGTGTCTGTTTTTTGAGTGTTTCCGGCAAGGCCCGCTGCATGGCAAACAGCATCGTAAGGCTGATGGCGGCAACCAGGTAAAAAATGCTGTGCCAGTCAAACCGGATCATCAGTTCACCACCCACCAGAGGGGACAGCATCGGCATGACCACCATCACCATGACGAGGGTCGCAATGACACTTGCCGCGCGATCGGCGGGGTAGGTGTCGCGCACAATGGCGCGAGCCAGAACCAGCCCCACGGCGCCGCCGGCTGCCTGCACAATGCGGCCAAAAATCAGCCAGGCGATGCTGTCAGCTGCCATACAGAGAATGGAGCCGATGACGGTGATTGATATGCCAGCCAGCATTACCGGCCGGCGACCGTAGCGATCCGACAATGGACCATAGATCAGCGTTGCGATGGCGATGGATAGCATCGACAGGCTAAGGGTCAGCTGCGCGGTGCCTGTCGATACTTCAAATGTCTCGCGCACGATCGGAATGGCAGGCAGCATGATCTGCATGGCAACAGGGCCAAGGGCTGATGCCGCCGCCAAAAGCAAGATCATGCCGCGTGAGAATTCTCGCGGGGAGTCAGACATGTAAGATGATTTCCGTAAGGTCAGGGCCCCAGCACTGCTTCGCGTTGTTGTTGCAGGTTGGAGTTATCCCGGGAACTGATGATGACGCTGGTCCCAAGCAGGGCCAGACGTTGAGAGCGGCTGATATTATAACCCAGCGCGAAGGTCTGGTGTTGGAACTGGCGCATCAGCAGTGCGATCTCATCCAGCTCCTCATCGTCGTCCTGAAGGGCTGGTCTGTCTTCAGGCCAGTCTCCAGCCTGTACACAGGACAGGGAATCGCCCTGACGGTCGCGCAGGCACAGCGTCGGTTCCGCGTCGCCGCCCTGCTGAATCGCCACCGCCAATCCCTGATTGTGCAGCATGAAACGTGGCGATCGCCGCAGATAGTCACTGAGGTCTGAGCTGAAAGGCGTGTTGCTTGTTGTCAGTGTAACGGGCAGGGCGATATCCAGTCGCCTGAAAAGGCTGGGATCATGACGCAGCGCGTAGGCAAAATGGCCGATGGCCTCGTCATGGCGAGCATCCCGCCAGAGTGCATCGGCCAGGCGCGCACTGACGCGGGCGCGCAGCATGACTTCCTGCCCTGGCAGCAATCGCAGCGCCTGCTCGGCGGATGCCAGCAGGCGTTGACGTCGACCCTGACGGGCATGAATTTCGCTCTGGTAGGCGAAGTAGTAACCTTCATTCAATGTAAAGGCACCTTCGGCGGCTGCGGCATCAAGTAGCTTTGCCATGACGCCGGCACCGATCAGGTCAATTAACTCATGTTCCATCCATTCCGGGATATGCACATCCAGCGGGGCGTAAGGCCGCAGTCTACTGACCAGTGTCTGTTCATCGGCGAACAGTGAGGCGGCAAGCCGCCCTGTGCGCCAGGCCTGGAAACGGGCTGCCTGCGCTTCAATCCACAGGCGCCAGTTGCTGAGCCATGGCCGGGTCGCCATGCGCTCTCTTATCTGTTGATAGCGCATCTGGTGAGCCATGCTGTTAACCAGCGCTGAGTAAGAATCCTTCTGGGCTTCATCCGCCGTGTAGGACCCGGTGCGATCTGGCTGATTCAGTGCTGCCTGTGTCAGCCGCGCGGCATCATCGGCGTATCCTGACAGCAGCAGAAACGTCGCACTAACCATAAAATGATCGGCGCGATTCATTACACCAACCAGCGGAGTCTGGTTTTCGCGCCAGACCAGCATGCGATCCAGCGCCTGTCGCGCTTCGTCAAATCGGGACTGGTTCATGTACAGGTAAAGCTTGTAGACCCAGGGGTTGCCAACGCTGTCCGGGTCCATACGGCGGGATGCACGATCAAGAAAGTCCTCGGCCTCAGCAAACTGCAGCAGATTCAGTGAGACTTCCGCAGAGTTGAGCAGATGCACAGTATCCAGGTCTTCGAAGCCCTGCGCTGCGGCAATACCGGTGTCTTCGTTCATGGCGTTCTGACAGGCGGCCAGTGATTCATTCGGACGCAGGTCTGCCAGCTCCACAGCGCACAGGGTATTCCAGGCGCGACTTCGCTCGCCGGGGCTGTTGCTGGTACTGAGAACTTTCTCGGCGCTTTCGCGAGCCTCGTCATAGCGTTTCATCTTGATCAGCGGCCAGCCACGAAACGACTCGGTGTCCTGCCCGTAAATCTGGCTGATCTTGTCCAGATAAACCAGCGACTCCTCCTGATTGCCGATCAGCTGATGAGCGTAGGAAAGCTGGCTGAGCGTCAGGTAGTGCCAGACCAGGTTGCCAGACTCCAGCGCACGTCCCAGTGATGTGTAATTTGTCAGCGATTCGGCAATATTAAGGTGATAAAGAGCTCTGGGTAGATTGCCTTCAACCCGGAACAGAACTTCAGCAAGAGCGTACTGTGCACCTGGCGAATCGGGCGCCTCGGCCACCCATTGCTGTGCCAGTTCCCGGGCGCGAACATTCTGGTCGAGTGCCAGCGCATCACATACAGCCAGAGCCTGAGGCTCGGTGATATCGGTCATGCCAAAACACAGACGTGAGGTGCTGCGGATTGGGACGTTGCTCAGGTCCTGACCCTGTTCACTGTCCTGTGCCGAAACAAAGGATGGCATGACAAATACTGCGCTTGCCACAACAGCGCAAAAAAGCTGTCTGCCTGCTTTGCCAAAGCCTTTTAGGGTCAAGTGTCTCATGCAGTGGTCGCGGTTGCCTTTTTTAATGTGCTGCGTGCCAGGTGCTCCATCGGCTCGCGCATACAGTCACGGAGCACTTTGTTGAAATCGGCAATGCCAGGCGCCAATTCGACACGATGGGCCAGTACATGCGGCAGTAGCGTCTCAAGATCCTCGGCACTGACGTAAGCCCGCCCGCGCAGTGTGGCCAGTACCTGCAGAGCGGGCAGGATTAGCACCAGGCTGCGAGTGGAGTTGCCCTGCAGCACACGCTCGTCATCCCGAAGTCTGCGCGAGATATCGACCAGGGCAGTTTTTATGGCCTGGGCAATATGTACCTGTTCATCGATGGTGCGCCGCGCGGCAAGAATGTCGCTGCGGCTGACTTTTACAGCTTCCTGACTATGATCCCTGCGTTGCTGCCAGGTGTCCAGAACCTGCAGTTCGGCATCGCGATCGATATGGGCCATCGTGATCTTGAACAGAAAACGGTCAAGCTGTGGCGTCGGCAGAGGGTAAGTGCCCACCAGGTCAAGCGGGTTCTGGGTGGCGATGACAAAAAACAGCGAATCGAGTTTATAGGTGACGTTGTCAACGGTTACCTGCTTTTCACCCATGGCCTCAAGCATCGCCGATTGTACTTTGGGCGAGGTGCGATTGATTTCATCAGCCAGCACAACATGCGCAAACAGCGGGCCATAACGAAAGTGGAAGGTATTGGCATTAGCATCAAACACGGAGCTGCCGGTGACATCGGACGGCAGCAGGTCTGGAGTAAACTGGATTCGTCTGAACGGCACTATTGGTGGTTGTTCCGCAATTGCCGCCGGCCCTTTGTTATCATCAATGATGGCTTCACCAAGTGCCTTGGCCAGCGTTGTTTTGCCAGATCCGGGGAAATCTTCCAACAGCACATGACCATCTGCCATAAGGGCAATCAGCGTCAGGTCTATTACCTCGTCACGGCCAATCACCTGAGCTTTGACAGCCTGCTTCAATTGCTGAAGAACTGTCTGTGCGGCTGATAGCGGCGCAGAAGTTTCCAGTTCAGATCCCTGTGTGTCCATGCCCATCCTCGCTATATGCAAATTACCATTATCTGTATTTGTAGTTGACCCGACGCGGTCAGGCTTTAGTGTGTGTAATACCAGGGTGCCGGGTGAATAGTTCCCAGCAGCCGACGCCAGCGTGGTACTGCCTGCGATATTTCAGCAGCGAGTTGTTTACGCAGCCCGTTCCAGTCAGCATTTGCCATGGCATGTCCCGAAACAGATTTCCCTGCCATCGCCAGCGAACCCTGCGGCGACCAGGCGTAGCCTGGTACCTGCTGAAGATGCCATTGTGTGAGCTGAGGCAGTGCCGGGAACTGGGCAGCGTAGCGTCGCGCAAATGCTTCGCGGCTCTCACCTCGACGCCGCCTGACACCGACACTGGCCAGTGTGTCCAAAGCAGCGCGGTACTGGACTCGATAATGGTCAGAGGCCGGGGACCAGGCAGGACATTGAGCACGCCATAGACGCACCAGCCACGCCAGGATGATCAGTGTTGCGGCGGCAACGAGAAGGGCTGTCAGCAGTTGTCTGAATGATGGCAGTTCGCTGGTTTGGGACTGCTGCTCCAGGAATCCCCGGAAGCTGGCATCATCACGCAGCATGTCAGCCAGCATCTGCTGCAGTGAATCCTGAGGCTCTGAGGACATATCTACCAGCGTTCGCGAGGGGGTTGGGTCGACGATTACCCAGCCCAGGCCATCCAGGTAAATCTCCGGCCAGGCGTGGCCGTGAATAGCCTGGATAAGCAATGCAGAACCGCCGGCACGGTTGTCTGCCGGGACTGAGTAGCCTATGCCCACCCGCGCAGGAATACCGAGGCTGCGATACATGTAGGTGGCTGCGTAGGCAAAATGGACGCAGTAACCGGTGACATCGCCAAACAGGAAGGATGCCGCCGGGTCGGTGGCGTAGGCGTGCTGGTTTTCCAGACTGTAGATACCGTTGTCATCCAGCCACGCCTTGACGGCGAGCGCCTTGGCATAGGGGTCATCCTCGAAACCCTCGCGCATATTGCTGACCAGATGCTCGGCAAACTCACCGTAGCGAGGGTCGTCCGGCATTGCCAGATACTGTTCCCACTGGGCGACTGTCCAGTCGGGCGACCCGGCACGTCTGCCAATAAGGTCCGGGAACTCAAACTGTGGCACCAGTGATTCAACGGTATAGGTCTGGGTAAAGCGCAGACTGTTGGGGTTGGGCGCTGGTTCAAAGCGCACGGGTGCCTCCAGCCCAAACGGGCTGCGGTGTGGTGTCAGCAGGCCGATGGTTGTGGTGACACTGCGGCGCATGTCCTGCGCGGGGATGTGTTCGGAGACTGATACCTCACTGGCAGGGAACTGTTCAACCAGATCCACGTCCAGGTCGTCCCGCTCCGCCGTCCACAGCAGCGTGCCATTAAACTCGGAGTAGGCAGACTCACGGAAATAGTAGGCGCCGTTCTCCGGTTCATAGTCATCGCGGAACAGCACAATGGCGACGGGCGCTTCCCGGTCATTGGCGTCGTTGTTGCCATCCCGGAACGGGTTTTCGGACTGTGAGCCGCCGCCAGCGCCCTGACCAGTCAGTCCCAGATCATCGGTCATCTGTGGCGTGGGCATACCAAAGGTCTGCACATACAGCAGCAGGGAAAGACAGACCAGTGCCAGCACCGAGAAATGATAGGGCAGCCTGCGCTGATTGCCCTCCAGCATCAACAGGACAGTCAGCGTCAGTACAGCCGCGACACCGACACCCATCAGTATGTTGGATGGATCCATGCCGCGAATCAGTGCAAAGTCACCAATGAAGTAGGGGCGGTCGATCATGCCGCGCTGGTGCGCAGCGAGTGTAATGACAAATGCACAGGTCACAAACAGCAACTCTGGCACACTGCCCCAGCTATGTCGGCGGGCGTAGAGCCGCAGCAGCAGGCCGACACTTGCGGCCAGCACCAGCCAGAAAAGCAGCTGGCCCAGCTGAAAGGCTGGCATGGCACCCAGCCATTGTGCGAGAAATGGCTGTCGGGTCAGCAGGTTGGCGACGCTGCTAACGAGCGCAGTGAGAATTACAAGTCCGGCCAATAGCGCCAGTGACCTGAGCTTGAATACGGCTGTGCCTGTACGGCTGTCAATCCACAGGCAAGCCAGCAGGCAGCCCAGAAAGGCCGCTGTGGAACCGGCCACCGTCGTCAGAGGTGTGCTTAACACCCAGCAGGCGCCTGCCAGCACAAAAGCACGCAGCAGCCGGTGAGCGTTGGATACGCGCCTGGCTGAATTATTGCCTGTCGGGGATGCAGCGGAGTGAGACATCATAAGTCCTCGACATTAAACCCTTTTCAGACCCTGGTCAAAAGTCTGACCAGATTGACGATCCACTATCAGCACCCGGGCACCAGCGCCCGTCAACTTCGCCGCCAGAGACTGCAGTTCAGTGAGGCCACTGCCATATTGCTGATAATCGGGCTCATACAACAGGCGTTGCCACCAGGGCGCTGAGGTCTGTTGGCTGAGGTCGTCTGTCGCCAGCACAACAGTGAAAGGGCCGGTGAATTTTCGCATCGTTGTTGATAAGGCCTGCACCCAGGCGCCGGTCAATGCGGGCGCGAAGACGATACAGGCCGCCTGATTGCCCGCCTGGCTGTGTAGAAAGTGGTCGAGTGATCCATTGTTTCCTGACTTGTCGCTGCGCCCTGCGGCCTGCCATGAGCCGCATATAAGTGGCAGCGCTGCATTCGCGGTTCTGGCGACCTCGGGGCTGCCGTCAGCTCCGAAAATCCAGGTATCACCCAGTGCGCCATTGGTCACAGCAAAACGCGCCACGCCGGCAGCGGCTTCATCGTTTTCACCAGACAACAGATAGGCCAGCGTTCGGTCGGCCTGAAACATGCTTTTTTCCGGAAGGCGAACATTCAGGTGCCTGTTGCGTGCGTAGACGCGCCACATGATGTCGCGGACAGAGTCACCTGGCGCGTAACGTCGAATGTCCATACGGTCGCCCTCAGGCTTACCACGCATGTCCGGTATGCCGTCCTCAGAATCCATCGAGCGCAGTAGTGGCAAGTGACGCAGATTGCCGGTGCGGGGCAGCACCATCAGCGACATCGGCTGTGTCATCCGCCACGAAAAGCGGCACAGACCAAGGACATCGCGTATCGTAAACAGGCGTGTGACCTGCGTGCCCAGACAGCGATGCCCCGGCACGATGATCTCCTCCAGTTGTCCCGAATCGGGGTCGAGCTCGACGCGTGTTGTCATGCGACTGGGAGCAACGACCTGCCATTCAAGCGACATCATGGGCAACCAGCTGTGACCGGATAGCTGCAAAGCGGTTTCGTTGGCATAACCGGCCTCCGCCTGCAGCGCAGGCAATGGCGTATTCATGGTGGCTGCCAGTCGCCGGCGCAGCAAAAGGCCAGTAACGGTCACCATCACCGCGCTGACCAGCACAATGCTGAGGGCGCATACGGTCAGTGCAAACACCACCAGGTCCATGCGCTGGTAGCCAAAGCCGCGCAACGCGGCCAGTGATGCGATCAGAATCAGAACACCGGTGGTGGTAATCGGTATGTGCGGCTGCAGGCGTCGGGTTCGCTGCTGCAACTGGCGCCAGTTGCTGAAAACACCAGGATAGCGCGATGCCAGGTCCATGCGGCTCATGGCGCAGGCTCCTGTTGAGGTGCCTGGGGTGCGTGCTGCACCTGCTCGAGACATTGTGCCATGATGCGATTATTGCAGCTGTGCACGAGATGCCTGGCGTTAAGTAACTGTGGTATTTCAATGACGACCACTACCATCAATACCATCAGGCCAAAGGCTGATGTCTGCGAGGCATAGACCAGATACAGCCCCCCCAGCGTCAGGCTCAGTGTGATAAGCCCCCGCAGCCAGCGGCGCAGGTAGAAATGATGGATGCCAGTGGGAAATACCCAGTTCAGTGCCCGGTAGGTAGACGGGCGCTTGAGGTGCCGCTGTTCCAGCAACTGATACTGATGTTTGAGCGGCGGTGGGAGGGCGCGCGCGGTTTCACGCAGCTCATGCTCTTCCAGGTTCAATGCTTTTTCCGAAAACATGCATCGCCTCTTGCCTTGGCATGGCTACTACGTCTGCAGCAAGATCACTGCTGCGCGACAGAACTGAGTTTATCCTGATTTCGCTGCCAGATTACCACGGCTGCCAGAAGTGCCGCTCCAACAATATGATGATAAACGGTAAGTGGAGCCCACAACAGCAGCACAGCCGCCACCGCCAGCATTAGTGCCGTTACCGCATTCAGAGGTCGGTCCAGGCGCCACTGAAGCAAACCGGCGGCAGCATACAGCCCTAAACACGACCAGAAGAAAGTATAAAAACGTTCAGGCCAGGTGCCGGAAATCAGCGGCGAGTAGGCAAACAGCAGCGGCACCAGGTAGAGTCCCTTGGCGACTTTCCAGGAGGTAATGCCGGTGGCCATGGGTTTGGTACCGGCAATACCCGCGGCGGCAAATGCTGCCAGACAGACAGGCGGTGTGACGTTACTGTCCTGGGACAGCCAGAAGATGATCAGGTGGGCACTGAGCAGCATGCCGGTCAGCAGCTCGGGGCTGAGCAGTTCAGCGCGCAGTAACTGACGCATCTCCAGTGGCATTTCCCGCAGGGCGACCATGGCGTCGCCACCAAACAGGTTCAGTGTCGCAACCACATTGGAGGGCAGGTCGGGGGCACTGAGTGCTTCCATCATCGCATCGCGGGCAATCAGGTCAAACAGGATAGGGGCCGACAGCGTTGCCAGTACGATATACGAGGCAGTGACCGGCAGGCCCATGCCCAGCACCAGTGAGGCGATGGCGACCAGCACCAGGCTGATCAGCAGGCTGCCGTCTGCCCATTCCACGATCATCAAAGAAAATGCATTGCCCACCCCGGTGGTGGTAACCACATTGATGATCAGCCCAACGGCCACCAGCAGCAGGGCGGTGGAGACCATGGTACGAACACCATCGACGGTCGCATCGAAAATGCCCTGCCATTTCATTGGGGTTGGTGACAGCCAGGATGCCGCTATCACGGCCAGGATGGCCACGGCAGCTGCCCTGATAGGTGTATATCCTGCAATCAGCAGTCCCACCAGGACGCCAAGCGGAATGATGAAGTGCCAGCCGGTACGCAGGACCGTCCATACGCTGTCGTGGTCGCCGATCTTGTCGGCGAACAGACCCAGGCGCTTGGCCTCAATGCGTACAAAGAACATGACAGTCAGGTAGTACAGCATGGCGGGCAGCACTGACATGGCGATGATGTGCAGGTAGGGGATCTGCGTGTAACTGGCCATCACAAATGCACCGGCACCCATAATTGGGGGCATCAGGGCGCCACCCGTTGAGGACGCAGCTACCACGCCTGCCGAGAACTGTGGATCGAATCCCGATCGCTTCATCATCGGAATGGTAATGACGCCGGTGGACACAGTATTGGCGACTGCCGATCCGGAAACCGAACCCATCAGGCCCGAGCCGATGACGGCAACAAAACCGGCGCCACCGGTAAACCTGCCCGCCAGGCAACGCGCAAAACTTACAATAAAGTCGCCCGCGCCGGATTTCAGCAGGAAGGAGCCAAACAGGATAAACATGAATACATAGGTCGCCGAGATATTGGCCGTTGTGCCAAACATGCCTTCTTCGCTGAAATAACTGCGGTACAGCACGGTTTCCAGGCTGAGCCCCGGGAAGGCAAACACGCCACTGATATAGCGGCCCATGAAAAGAATGTAGCTTAATGAGATCATGATCAGCACGGGCATGAACCAGCCTGTGGTGCGCCGTGTGAACTCAATGGCCAGCAGCACGGCAGTCGCGGTCACCACGTAGTCGCTCAGTATGAACTCGGCTTCGCGGGCATATAGAGCGTCTTCAAAGAAAATCATGTAGCAGGTGACCAGCACCGCCAGAGCGGCCAACACGACATTGACGGCTCTCAGCCAGAGTGGCGGGGCAGCGTGATCGACTGTTGCTTCATTGCCAGACAGGGCGCACAGTGCAACAAATCCACCAAAGTGAATGGCCGAGAACCACAATTCCGGGATGGTGGCAAAAACGTTGACGTAAACATGGAACAGGGCGAACAGGAAAGCCGCCCATTGCAGCAAAGGTGATTTCATAGGTCATCGATGCCCGCGGGGCGATCTTCTCCTGGCATGATCAGGCGCTCCGGAATTTCCAGCCCCCGCTCACGGTAATAGCGAATGGCACCGGGATGCAGCGGTGCACCCAGTCCGCGAACGGCACGCTGCAACTGCATATCCCTGGTGGCGGCGTGTATCTCCTGCAGAGCGCTGAGGTTCTCCCAGATGGTCTTGGTGATGTGATAGACCACCTCTTCAGGTACATCGGATCGCGAGGCAAGCACATTGGGGCTGGCGATGGAACGAACCGGCTCGCTCTGATTCGGATAGGTATCCGCGGGAAACTCGTACCAGTCCCACAGGTCGTAACGGCGATTGATATCGATCAGGTCCTGTTCAGTGAAATTGAGGAGTGTGAGCTCATCGCCCATCTGCGCGAAAGCCTGGGTGATCGCGCTGACAGGCGCGCCGGCCGGGACGTTCATGCCAACAACATTGCCATCCTGAATAGCGTTGGCCGCACCACCGTAGCCCATCCAGGCGAGTGACATTTTCTCTTCGTAGTTAATACCCAGTGACTCAAGAATGTATCGACCTGTCTGCTCGGCACCGGAATTGCGCGCGCCCAGCACAAAGCGTTCACCATTAAGGTTGTCCAGGTCGCGGATCGTGCCGGTTTCCACCAGATCGTTGGTGATGACAAAATGCTCGACGTTTAGCCAGACAGCCGCCACTGATCGCAAGCCGGTCTGGGGGCGACTGATTGGGCCCTCGCCATTCCAGCCCCAGGCCGCAAATGGACCCTGCAGCAGGGCAAACTGGGCCTGGTTGTCGCGCAGCAGTTTGATATTTTCCAGCGACCCTGCCGAACTGATCGCGGACAGAGCAATGCCATCCGGTCCCAGCTGGGATTTGGTGATGGTGGCGATGGCGACACCAATGGGGTAGTAGGCCCCGCCGGTGGTTGCCGTCGTCAGGATGTAGGGACGATTGCCCGCCAGTTCGTCAGAACACGAAGCCAGCGTGAGCAGCCCTGTCAGTATGATTATCAGCCGCATCTTCATGGGCGCTGATATAAGCATATTTCCTGAAAAAGCTCAATCAGCGCCGCGATGCAGGGAGCAGATCAGCGTCTGGGGCGCAGCAGATTGCGCATGTCACGCGTATAGGGGACGGCGTAATCGTAGGAGGCGACGATGACATTGTCAGTTGTACGAATCAGCTTGGCGGTGACAAATACGTTTTCATCGGCCGGTGCATAAGTGCCAACCAGCACAATTGGTGCGTTGTGCTGATCGCTGATGTCGTTAACTGTCCGTGATAACAGAAACTCGCCTTCATTGCTGTCGATGTAAATATTGTCACGCATCAGGATTTCAACGAAGGAAAAGCCCTCAATAACAAACTGGGAAACCAGTTGCTGTGAGGCCATCCTGCCGAAAGTCGATGAGGTGCTCAACTCATTCACATCGGCAAAGCTGGCGGCAATCATGCGACCGTTGGCAGGGAGCTGATCACCCGCCATCATGATCAGATAACGCGCTGCATCATGGTGAGACGAAATAACACGGTTGTTTGAAGTCTTGATGCCACCGCAGGCAGTCAGTGCCAGCAGCGCGCCAAGCAGAATCAGGCTTGAGAAGCGACGAGTCATTGCTTATTCACCTCCCTGACTGCTGACAACCTGGAACTGACGTCCCTGACCCTGGTAGTTGTGCTGGTCCTGCGCGCTGAAGTAGTAGATACGGGAATCAGCGGCTACTATCCGATTGCCGTCATGCAGGCGTGAGTTAACGATGACCTCAGTGATGGCGTCGTCAGTGTCGCGCCACAAAGCATTGATGATGTCCAGGCCCAGACCAACGGGAATCAGTGCCAGCTCCTGCTCGGTCCAGTTGCGTATATTGGCAGCGAACACACCAATAGCGAACGTGGCGGACGCCGTGCCGGGTCGAGGACGCAGCGAGCGTCGATCTTCATGCGTGACGACCTGGATATCGTAATCAATATGGTGTGAAGCTGACCCGCTGTTCAGTGCAACCTGGACATCATTGGATACCAGCTGGGATATCAGCAAATTGCGATAGGCCTGTTCAAATGGGCTGCTGGCCGGGCCAGTGTCCCGAATGGCGACCAGGTGGTTGCTGTCCAGTGCCTGACCAATCATTGTAGCCTCATTGGCCGCCAGCATGTCCCAGTGCGCCGCCGAACGCATGTAGTTCTGGTCGGTAGCCGGGAAAAGTGTTGCGCGTGGCTGTGGCGTATAGCCACTTTGGCAGGCTGTCAGCGCTACCAGCAGTGTGGCCAGTGCTATCAGTCGAGATGATCCCATGACAGTATCCTTGATGTTAGAAATGGCGTCTATGCAGTCAACTGCTGCAGATTATAGCGATATCACCGCCAACCGCGAGCATTCTGTGACAATTTGTACCCTGTATGTTCCCTTGTCCATTATCGGCCACGGCCGGAAATCCCTGAGCATCGGCATGTATGAATATGCCCCGGCGCCGACATTCTGCGATTCTGCTATGATGGCTGCCTGAATCTAAGGCCTGTCAATTGAGCCACCGAGGGTACTGGTTTGACGCTGGACATTGCGCTCGTCCTGGGAATACTGCTGGTTGCAGTGCTGTTGTTTGCGACAGAAAAGCTGCGCATGGATGTTGTGGCGCTGGCAGTTCTATGCGCGCTTGCGGTGCTGGGGCTGGTGTCACCCGAGCAGGCAATAGCTGGTTTCAGCCATCCCGCCGTGGTAACCATCTGGGCGATGTTTATCCTGAGTGATGGTCTGACCCGCACCGGTATCGCCGATGCCCTGGGGCAGCGTGTTATTCGCGTTGCGGGTGACAGCGAAATGAAGCTGGTCGCTACCTTTATGTTGCTGGCCGGCTTGTTGTCCGGCTTCATGAATAACATTGGCGTGACCGCGCTATTGCTGCCGGTTGTAGTAAGTGTTGCCAGACAGGTTGGCGCTACCCCCTCACGTCTGTTGATGCCGATGGCATTCGGCTGCCTGCTGGGCGGTGCGTTGACACTGATTGGTACGCCCCCGAATCTGCTGGTAAGTACCGCGCTGGAAGATGCCGGTTTTGAAGGTTTCCACTTTTTCGATTTCACCCCCATCGCCGTCCCCATGCTGCTGATCGCAACTGCCTTCGTCGCCCTGGTGGGTCGTCACTGGTTGCCATCAAGAGATCCGGTTGCAGAAACAGGCAGCAGTCGCGACCTGCGCGAGCTGTACAGTCTGCAGGAACGTATTTTTGCCGTGCAGGTTGCCGAAGACTCACTGCTGGTGGGCAAACGTCTTGGTGAGACCGGTATGACAGCTGCGGCAGGCTTGATGGTGATTGCACTCAGTCGTGGCGGTCAGACACAGGCCTTACCGTCGTCAGTCACGCGCCTGCAGGCCGGGGATATTCTGCTTGCGCAGGGCCGTCTGGACCGCTTCAAGCGGCTGCGCCAGTGGAGTGAGCTGTCCATCGAGCGAGAAGCCCCGGTGCTGCACGACCGGCTTCTGGAAGATGCTGCCCTGTATGAGACGACGATTGCCGACGAGCACGGACTGGTAGGCAAATCAATCAGGCCCTCTGAGTTTCACGAGCAGACTGGCGGCTGGTTACTGGCCGTGCTGCGGGGCGAAACAGTCCGGCGCACGCATTTGGGTGATTATCAGTTAAAAGCTGGTGACAAAGTGCTGTTTCAGGCACCGGAAAAAGCCCGCAAGTCGATAGAGTCGCGTTATGAATTTACTGAGCTGAAGGCTGTCGACAAGGAGCAGGTGCAGCATCACTACCAGCTGGATGAGCGCCTGCTGGTCTTGCGTGTACCCAGAGACGGTGCCCTGACGGGTAAGAGCATTGAGGAGATGCGCCTGGGTAAGGCCTTCGACCTGCGCTTGATGGCACTGTTTCGCGCCGGTGACTTTATCCGTCCTATCCCCGCTGAAGCTGAACTGATGGGCGCGGATTTGCTGCTGGTGCAGGGTCGTATCGAAGATTTTGACCTGCTGCGAGGCCTGCAGCAGCTTAAGGTTCTGGATGACGCGACACCCTATCTGAAAGTTTTTGAGCAGGGCAAGCTCGCCATGGTTGAGGCCATCATTCACCCTCACAAGTGGCTTAACAACAAAAGAGTTGCCGACTTGAAGCTGCGAGAGGCATGGCAGGTTGAAGTTGCAGCGCTGTGGCGGGGCGGGCGACCATACCGTTCCGGCCTCAAGGATATGGAGCTGCAACGCGGTGATGCCCTGTTGCTGGTGGCACCACTGAAGCAACTGGCGGCGCTGAACAATAACAAGGACCTGATAATTCTGGACCCGGTATCCGCGCCAGAAGTCGACAAGTCCCGCGCTCCGATAGCCCTGGGCAGCATGCTCGCTGTGGTCGCGATAGCATTGAGTGGGTGGTTGCCGATTTACATCGCGGCTTTGCTGGGTGCCACCGCAATGGTTCTGGGCCGCTGTCTGAGCATGGAGCAGGCCTACAAGGCAATCCACTGGCGGTCCATCGTGGTGCTGGTCGGCATGATGCCATTGGGAGCCGCCATGCAGGGCAGCGGTGCCGCCACCTTCCTGTCCGATCAGCTACTGGTGTGGACTGGCAGTCATAATCCCTGGTGGACCATAGCGGGACTGTATTTCTTTTCAGTGATCGGCACACTGATCATTCCGGTGGTGGTCCTGGTCGTGCTGATGGCACCGATAGCGCTGTCCGTCAGTGTCGGACTGGATATCCAGCCGCATGCTGCGATGATGGCCGTCGCACTGGCAGCGTCGGCAAGCGTGGCCAGCCCGGTATCCCATCCGACCAATGTGCTGGTGATGGGCCCGGGTGGTTATCGATTTGTTGATTTCCTGAAGCTCGGCCTGCCACTGACCCTGCTCGTATTCCTGGTAGGCGCGGTGCTGATGCCGATCGTATGGCCGCTGTAGGCCTTACTTCATCTGGGAGAAGTCCGTCGCGGTCATATATTCGCGCTGTACACTGTCAAGAATGGCACCATCGCGATTGGAGGCCTCGTTGACTGCTGCCCACTCCGGGTCTGAAGCAAAGGCACGCCAGGAGGCAGAAGCTGCTTCCATACTGTCATGCTTTAGCAGGTAAATAAGCGTATTGCCTGACCTGGCTTCGTCAACGGGAATCCAGTAGCCGATATTGGTCATGCCATGCTTTTCAAACAGGCCCATGGTGTGGTCGCGAAACCGGGCCAGGAGTTTGTCCAGATTGCCTGGCGTCGACGTGTAGGTTCGCAATTCGAACACCGGTCCTTCCTGGGCGGCAGCGCCGGCAGCTGACAGCAGGCTGCCGACGAGCAGAGTTGCGGCGACAAGCGTTTTTATTGATATTTTCACAGTCACTTCCTCGCAGTTGAATGGTTCGCGAGAGCGTATCAGATCGATTGCGCTTTCTCTATGGCTATCCGATACCCTGTATGAGTATTGAGTCCATGTGTTGCCGCGACCCTAAGCTTCGTGTCACATTAGCGAGAACTAAAATACCGGAGCAGCGCACGACATGACACAGGATCAAATCGCTATCCTTGCCATACTGGTCCTGAGCATGGCCATGTTCATCTGGGGACGCTGGCGCCACGACATGGTTGCCGGTGCTGCGTTGCTGGCCTGTATTGTGGCCGGTCTGGTTTCTGCAGAGGATGCCTTTGTTGGATTTGGCCATCCGGCCGTTATCACGGTAGCCTGCGTGCTTGTGCTGAGTTACGGCCTGCAGGTTACTGGCGTGGTTGATGCGTTGACGCAGCGAGTGCTGCCGTCCCGTGCTGGCCCCACTATAAGCATCTTCGCGTTGACAGCGCTGGCGGCCGCATTGTCCGGGTTTATGAACAATGTGGGGGCCTTGGCGCTGTTGATGCCGGTGGCGATTCAGGTCGCGTCCCGACAGCAGATCCCCACCGGTCGCGTATTGATGCCACTCGCATTTGGTTCGATTCTCGGCGGCACCACGACGCTGATCGGGACGCCGCCCAACCTGATTGTGTCCGGCTATCGCGCGGAGGCGGGGCTCGGCTCCTATAGCATGTTCGACTTTTCACCAGTCGGTGTATCAATCACGCTGGTGGGCATTTTATTCGTAGGCCTGCTGGGATGGCGGATCGTGCCAGCCCGCAAACGTGCTGACACAGCCAGCTTTGAGACAGGCACGTATCTGACGGAAGTGCGGATTGTCGCCGACAGCAAAGCGATAGGCAAAACCATCCGTGAGGTGGAGGTCGCCCTTGAGAAGGAAGATGCCCAGATTGTCGGTATGGTGCGCGGGGATTTCAGAGTCATTGCGCCTTATTCGCGTCGTATTCTTCGTGAACACGATATTCTGGTGATTGAGGCTGAGCCTGAATCACTCGGCGCGGCGCTGACCAGTCTTGGCCTTAAACTTGAAGAAGAAGTGATCAGCAGCAAGGACAGCGAGGGGGAAAACGCCGCTGAAGCCGAAAAATCTGGCGACAAAAGTGAGAGCGCCAAAAAGGCTGACACTGGCAAGTCTGAAAAGCGCGATGCCAAACGCAGCACCTCAGAATCTGATGAAAAGAGCGAAGTAAAAGCCCCCAAGAAGTCAGATGAGCTGATCATTCAGGAGCTGGTAGTCATGCCTGGCTCACCGATCTCTGGCCGCTCAGCGTCGGATATCGAACTCCGCACGCGATACGGAATCAATTTGCTGGCCGTGTCGCGCCAGGGGCGTCGATCGATAAAACGGCTGCGCTCCACCAGTATTCGGGCCGGTGATGTGCTGTTGATGCAGGGGGTTCCAGAGTCTGTGGCTGGCTTCGCTGCAGACTTTAGCTGTGTCCCGCTGGCTGAGCGGGACATTCGGGTTCCCGTCAAGGGGCAGGGGCTGCTGGCTGGTGGCATATTTGCCGCTGCTATTACTGTTACTGCCCTGGGCATCCTGCCAGTGGCGATTGCATTCGCTGCTGCCGTGCTCGCGTATATGGCGTTGCGTATCGTGCCTCCCCGAGCGGTGTACAGTTCAATCGATTGGCCAGTGATAGTGCTACTTGGCGCCTTGTTGCCAGTGGCAACCGCCATGGCCTCAACGGGAACCGCCGATCTGCTGGCGCAGGTGTTGCTGGATTCTCTGGCACAGGGACATCCGGTAATCGCACTGGCGCTTGTTCTGATTGTGACAATGACATTGTCTGATTTCATGAACAATGCAGCCACGGCTGCTGTCATGTGTCCACTGGCTATCAGTATCGCAGGTCAGTTGGGCGTTAATCCGGATTCGTTTCTGATGGCGGTTGCCGTTGGTGCGTCCTGTGCATTTCTGACGCCTATCGGGCATCAGAACAATACATTGATTCTGGGGCCGGGCGGATTCAAGTTTGGTGACTACTGGCGACTTGGTCTGCCGGTTGAGATTGTTGTCGTGGCTGTCAGTCTGCCCGTGCTGCTTTGGGCCTGGCCTTTGTAAGCCGTCGGCGAGCTAGCGCTGTTCGTCGTCGCTGGTTGGCTCCGGTTTCACTGATTGAATTGGTCCGGGGCGCGCTTGCTCCTGCTCTGCAGTGCGCATCAACACCCAGGCGCCGCCGAAGATGGTTCCAATCAGCGTAATTGCCAGGATCATGACCAGCCGATATGGGATGGCGATATAGACGCCACCAAAATAGTCGGCGGCCATGGCCAGCAAATTGACGACAAATAGAGCGCTGAAGAAGGTTATCCAGATCAGTTTTTTCATCGGCTCGCGCCTCCGCCGGCTGTCTTGGTTATTGTCCAGCGGGTCGACCGGTAGCCCGCCTGCTTTGCTCAGTCTGACAGAAACAGAATGCCAGTGACAGCAGTCTCATCACGCTGCAGCAGCACAAAGATGTCATCAAGACCATCATTGTTCAGATCCTGCATGGCAATATCACTTCTAGGAGTTGCCATCGGCAGGGGCAGGGCAGCATCAGGCTGCCGGTCGCTGACAGCGCGCACGTCGCTGTTGATTTCGACATCAAACTCATCAATAACCCGTCGGATATCGATCTCGTAGTTGTCTACCTGACGGCGGTAATTCAATGAGGCGAGGAAGCGATCTTCATCGGGCGCGGGCTCAGTTACCACTGCGCGGTAGAAGAGCTGAAGCTGACTGTCGACAAGAGCCAACAGATCCCTGACGCCCGCTTCAGCTGAGCTACCCTGCAGTGTTTCGGCACTGACGATCGCCCTCGAACTGGGGATAACAGCTTCCGATGAGCGCGCCCGCTCTCGGACCTCATTAACAGAGCCTATCATCCGGACAACGGAGGGGAAACGCAGAGCCACTGTAATACGTCGGGATGGGCGGCGGGCAAAATTGTCGCCCTCATTGGGGTAAATGTAAGCCTCCAGGTTGATGGTGCCGGAAATGGCCAGCCACAGGAAAACATCTCCCAGTGACACCTGGTCAACCCGCCATAACCAAAGGTCTGGTCTGCCATCTTCGTTCTCATCGTGCATAAACACAGACAGCACATTACCACTCGAGCGCAGAATCTGGTCAGCTTGCGAAAGGTCCATCCCCTGGCGACTTCCCAGATGCAGTGCTACACGCCCACCTTCACGCAGAATCAGATCGTCAATCCCGTCGCCATTCATGTCCTGAAGTATTTCTTCATGGGTCAGCGCCAGCACGCCTGTCAGATTGGCAAAATCCAGCTGATCGATATCAAACTCGCCAAGTCGCTCACGAATCGCCACGCGGTCGATTGTTATGTCGGGCTCCTGGGGAAAATAAGCATCGGCCTGCGGCGCGGCAAAAAACACATCCAGCCGTTCGCTGGTGTCAGAGATCAGGTCGGGCTGATCATCACCGTTCACATCCCGCAGGCTCATCAGCGGAATGCTTAACGCCTGGCCCACATCACGGTCCAGTGTTGCATCGGGTTGCAGGACGGAACGCAGTTGTATGTCAGAGCTGATCCGCAATGGGGACTGAAAGCTGCCATCGGTCGACCGGATATACAGGGCCAACTCGCCAGCTGCCGGAATGATAAGGTCTTCTCTGCCATCGTTGTTCAAGTCGCGGGCAAAAGCCAGCCTGTGCATGCCTGGCGGCAAAAAACCACTGACGCCATCGAGCACGGTTTCGGCTTCCGTGAACTGACGGTCCTGAAGTTGCCAGCGCACCACGCGATTGCCATCTATCAGGGCAATCAATGAAAAATCATCGCTGACATCCCAGCCAACCGACTGACCTGGCATATCGAGGCTGGCCTGTGGTGTACTGAAGTCGAAGCGGTCCTGCTCACTGCCTGCAGACTGGAAATACAGGTGAACGCTGTTTTCTGCGATCGCCAGGATGTCGCGCAGGCCATCGTTGTCCGCGTCCACGATGATCAGGCTGCTGGTGTCACCCGGCATGGAGAAGTCCATGCGCTGATAACCATCTATGGTGTCAGCGTGCATTGAACTTCCCGCCCAAAGCAGAGCGGCTGCCCCGAGGCTCAGACCCCGGACAGATTGCCTGGAAATTTTCAGTTTAAATATGTTCATGGTGCCGACACCAGCATGGTGATGGTATTGGAGTGGTATAACATTATATCTGGCACCGAATCTCCATTCAGGTCGCGCAGCTCAAAGTCGAGAATGGTGCGCGATGGTACATACTGCCAGAATGGCTGCTGTTCAAAGTTCAGCCGGTCATCAATACGTCTGGCTGTCAGTACACCGGCATCTGTCAGATAGAGTGCGTCCAGCCGGCCGTCGCCATCCAGATCACTTTGCAGGTGGATGGGGCTGGTCAGGCCACGAATGGTCTGTGCAGAGAAGCTGTCATCCTGCCGGAAGTCGGGGCGGCTGTTGAAAACCTGTGCCCCCGTACCGCTGCCATACAGTAGTTGACTGCGCACGATGCTGGCATTGCGGATCGCATTGACGACCGGAATTGTGTAGTAAGTGACGCTGAGTTGTCGCTGACCGTCACCGGCAACATCAAGCGTCTCCAGGCGCAAATCATAACCAGTGAAGCGCATGACCTGATCGGGCTGCTGCAGATTAAATCGCCCACCCTGGTTGCGATACAGGTGTACATCCCAGTCTTCGCCGTTTTCCAGAATACGCGCCAGGTCCACCAGCTCATCGTTGTTCAGGTGCAATAGCTGAAAATCGCCCTCCATTTCGACCGGCCCCTGCCATGCTGGTGTCGTGTTGCCGTTGGCAAGCTCCTCTCTCGAAAGGATATTGACCTGCCCATAAAGGTCATTGCCGATGTTCTGGAAGACGACGTCAGCCGATCCGGGAGATCGCATATCAGCCAGCACTGCGGATGGCATCCACTGTTCAGTCTCCAGCAGCGTGTCTGCGGCACCATCATTAACGTCCATGACAAAGTCTTCGAAATCTGAAGCGCTGCGCGGAATGACTCTGACCACCAGACCATCCTGTGCATTAAACGTGACCTCTGTCGAAAATCGACCGGCTGGAGCTGGCAGTAATGACCGGTCCAGTTCCAGGTTCTCGGTCGCGAACTGCTGTCGCAGCATGAATGTTTCGTGGCCCTGACCCTCAAAATAGCCGTATCCGTCTGTTCCAGGCAGCAGCAGGTCAACATAGCCATTGCCGGTCAAGTCAGTGGGTGCCTGCAGAAAATAGGTAGTGCGTCGCTGAGGCACGGCAGTGAGCAGGGGCCAGTCAAACAGGTGGCGAATATTGCCGGCATAGGTGGCTTGCGCCGTACTCAGACTGAATACGGAGCTGCCGGTAAACAGCAGCAATTCATCACCTGGTTCTTCGCGCACGTCAGCAAAGGCCACCGCGACAATTTCAGCACGAATATCAACAGTGCGGGTAGGTCGAGCCGGGAAACGGCGATCTGTCTGCTGCTGGTGAATCAGCAGCTGCCTGCCAATGCCTGGTGTCCATTGTGGAATGACAAGGTCGAGCAGTCCGTCGCCGTCCACATCCGCCAGCTGGATGTCATTAGGCCATTCGGCTGACGGAGTCTCTGAGGCAATGTAGTTGGTTTGTGCCCAGGACACTGATCCAGTCAGCACTAGCCCAAGAAGTATCATATTTTGGCACAGAGCTCCCATCATTCCTCCACCAGTTCCCCATACCCGCTGGCTGCGCGGAAAATGCCGAGTACGCTGTATTCGCGTTCAGGGCCGGTTCGCTGGTACTGAAACAGCGAAAACAGAATCAGGTCGCCCACTCTAAGGCGGGTGCGGTCGGGACTCAGGGATGACTCGTAACTGAACAGCGGCCACAGGCTGAGTTCGCTCAGGCGCGTGCCAGGATGCCAGAGCCGCAGTTCTTCATTCATCGGTTCACCGCGGCGCAGGAATTGCAGGTTCACGCGATCGCCTGCCTGATAGTTGCTGCTGATCATCGTGACCAGCCCCTGTGCAGATCCTATGCCTTGTTCGTCAACGGCCACAACAATGTCGTCTTCCCGCAGGCCCGCCGCCAGCAGGGGGCTTTGATCAAATACGCGGACTATCCTTGCGCCAGTGACCGGCTCTCCGCTTCGGTCAGACAAATGTTCTGTTGTAAATCCGGCCCGCAGCAAAACCGGGTCTGTGCGATACAGTTCCACTGGCGGCAATGTCTCATTGCGGATAGGCTGGACCGCAACCGTGGCCTGAAAAACAGTGGTATTGCGGCGGACTTCGAACTCGAAACTTCGATTGTCAGTGGTCTCAAGCGCCAACATATCCAGAATGTCTGGCTGGTTGCTCGGTAGCCCGTCGATACTGAGGATGACATCGCCAGCCCGGATACCCGCCCGGTCAGCCGGACCGCCGTTACTGACGCTGCGCACCCTGATTCCAGGCAGAACACTGATATTGGTCAGCGAGTCACTTTCGTTGACTGTTGCGGTCAGGCCGAAATCTACTTCGGGCTCGCTGGCGCCGCCATCGCCCGCAAGCACTATCTGTTCAGGCGACTGGGAAATGGTTGGCACCAATTCGCGGGGCTCGGTGCTGACGCAGGCGCTTAAAAGCAGTAGGGACATCCAGCCTGACAGAACCGCTGTTTTGCTTCGGTTGCATCTCATACCGGTTTCCTGTTGATTGCGTACCAGGCCAATAGCAGCAGGAATATCGCTTGTGGCCAGGGTACCCATTGATTCATCTGCAAGGTAGTTGGATTAATCATTACATCAGAGAAGCCGCGAACCAGGCGGCTGACGTCACGCAGGTAAGAACTGTCCAGCAGCGATACCAGGTAGCTGGCGTAGATATAGTCAGAGGCTGCACCAATGATCCCTTTAAGAATATCCAGAGCCAGGGTGATGCCCAGCGCTGCAACCAGCGCCTGAGTGCTGTTGCCCGCCAGCACGGACACCAGCAGTCCCATCGTGATGGCTGCTGGTAATGGGATAATCGCCAGTAGCAAACCCAGGCGCAGCTCGGTCAGTATTTCCGACGTGCCGATCAGTTCGTAGCCATCTTCGACCACCGGACCAAAGTCCCAGATCAGCCATGCACATAGCGTGCAACTGACTAAAAGCACCGCAATGGACGCGATGCCGAGCAAATGAGCATGCACCAGCTTGACCATCAGCATGGTACGACGGCTGGCATGACGGATCAGCAGGTGACGGAGTACGCCGCTGTCTTTGTCGTTGGCAAGGCTCCATGCGGCATAACCAGCCAGCAGCAGTCCGATCAGTGTCAGTCCGGTTGCGTAGGCATCCACCAGGGTACCCCAGGCATCAGCACCTTCGATCTGCCCGGCGCCCATGCCACCAAACATCGTTTCACTGGCCTCGCGGCTTGCCGTCAGCATGCTGGTCAATACCAGTTGTGCACAGGCAATCAGTGCGGGGAGAATAACCACCAGACGTGAGGCATGACTGCGCAGACCTACATATATTTCCGCCCTTAACGCCACCCAGAACGAGCTGATCATGACGCCTCCTGCAGCGGGCTGTCAGCGGGTGCATTAACGATGTCCTGAAAAACCTGATGCAGGCCGCGCCGCAGCGCTTGCAACTCGGATACTGAGATGCCAGCCATTACCAGTCGTCGGTTGATCTCGGCAGCGTCAATACCTACTGTCTGAAGGTTCAGCTGGTTCTGTTCCTGCGATGATATGCGGATGGCAGGGTCCGACTGCAGAAGCGTTGCTGCAGCGTCAGCCTTGTCGCAGACAATACGCAGTTGCGTGTCTGCGCTGCCCGCGAGGTTCTGCAGAGTTTCGGTCAGGGAGATGCGACCGTTATGCAGGATGGAAATGTGCGAACAGATACTTTCCAGATAGGCCAGCTGGTGGCTTGATAACAGGAAGCTGGTCCCGGTCTGGCTGTTCAGGTCTTTGATCAGTGCCAGAACGTCGTCTACCCCACCGGCGTCCAGGCCGTTGAAAGGTTCGTCCATGATAATAAATTGCGGTTGCCCAAGCAGCGCGTGAGCGATAGACACACGCCGGCGATTGCCCAGCGACAGCTGTCGAATCCGGTAATGGGAGTACCGACCCAGGCCGAGCATGTCCTCGACCTCCGCCGGACTGCGAACCGGTTGCGGGCACAGCATTCTGGCGTGTGTCAGCACCTGCCTCACGGTCAGTCCGGTGTGCAGGCCCGGCGTGTCGAATATACCAACGACTGCTCCATGGCATTGCCAGATGTCGGCCGGTTGCCTGCCGAGAATCCGGACGTCCCCCGACTGAAATGACTGCATGCCCAGCACACATTCCATTGTTGTGGTTTTACCCGAACCGTTTAGTCCTACCAGCCCATGGATAGCGCCGGGTGTCACTGTCAGGTCGATGCCCTTTAAAACTTCGACGGCAGCAAACCGCTTGCGCAGGCTTGTTACTGACAGGATTGCATCCGTTGCCTTCATGCCGGTTACTCCGAAACCTGTTTTATTCTACAAAAACGTCGTCGACACTCAGCGTCTGCACGGTCCCCAGGCGCGAAAGCGCTTCAAGATCGATCCGATCAGTATCGCCTACAATGGAAATGAATTTGGGACGCCCTGCGACATGATTCTGCTGGAACTGCAGCATGTCTTCGAAGCCAGCGCTCTGCAATTGTGCGAACTGCTCTGGGCGCGGATCGCTGGTGTAACCGAGTCTCTGCCACGCACGAACCATTCCCGGCACTTGCCGGGCGCTGGTGGTTGCGGTGCGATAGTCGTTTATCTGCGAGCCGTATGCGTCAGCAAAGCGCTCAAATGACTGGGGCATGTTGTCGATCAGGTCCACAAACGCATCGAGCGCATCAATGGCTTTGTCGTTCTGGGTGCCAATGACACCAAGCATCAGGTTTTCTGCATCCTGGCGTCCGCCCTGCGCGTAGCGCGCGGCTGCCGAGTAGGCCAGGGCCCGGGCTTCTCGCAACTCCTGAAACACGACACTCGACATTCCAGAACCGAAGTAGTTGTTGTAGAGCGATGAGGGAACTGTCAGTGCCGGATCATAGGTCGTGTCCGGGAACTCGATACGGATCTGGGCCTGTGCAGTGTCGCGATCAATGACATAAATCTGGTTGTCCCGAATCTCGCGCGCAAACATAAGCTTCTCGGCCGGCGGCGTCATCAGTTCGCTGTCAACCTGGTGGTGCTCGGAGACAATCTCTGAGACTGTCTGCAATGGCATTGAACCCGTGTAGGAAATACTGTGTTCGTACTCCAGCAGTTGTGGGATCAAAGCCAGCAGGGTTGGCGCGTCGACGCTGCGAATCTGCTCGCTGGTCAGCGACTGCAGCATCGGCGACTCGTCTCCGTAACGGTTATAGAGATAAAGCGCCTGACTGATGACCGCAGGGTTCTCCTTCTGGTCAGCACGCGCCTGCAACACGGTGCGTTTCAGGTCTTCGAGTGTCTGTGCGTCGCTCTGTGGATCGCTGATCAGCGACAGCATCAGTGCCAGCGACTCTTCGAACTGTGGGTCCATGCCGGCAATCGATATCTGGGTTTCGTTACTGCCAACGCTGAAACTGAAATCGCTGCCCAGCCGATACCACTGCTTTTGCAGTTCTTCTGCCGGGTAGTCGACAGTGCCGGCCTTGTCCAGCAGCGCAGAGGCCATACTCAGAAGTTCATTCTGTTCCGTGCCCACTTCAATGTTGATTGAGAAAGTGAACAGATCGTTTAGTTCATTGTGTGCATAATAAACAGGCACATTGGGCGCGAATTCAGCGACCTGATAGTCTGTGCCGGCTTCCAGAAATCGTGGTTCGATTTCATCATAGGGCATGGCCAGGATGTTGGCTGCATACTCTGACTGGCGAGAGGGGTCGATATTGACCGGGTCGATTTGTGGTTTCTCTACTTCAGGGATATCTGCCGGGCCATCCAGACGGTGTACAGCCACATAGTTCTGTTCGCTGAAATAGCGATTTGCGACATCAATCACATCCTGTTTGGTGACGCGTTCCAGTCTGCGAATTTCGCCGATATGTGTATTCCAGTCGGCATGAGACAGGAAGGCTTCGCGCATTTCGGTGACGCGGGCGACATTGGATTCCAGCGATCGTTTTTCCATCCGTTTAAAGTCATTGACGATGGCGGGCAGAATCCAGTCTTCGAATTCACCCTGTTTGATCATCTCGATCTGCTCCAGCAGCAGTTGCTCAACTTCTCCCAGCGTCTGGCCCTCGCGAGGTACGCCCCACAGAGTCTGGGCGCCATAGTCATTATGAAATTCCGGCGAGCTGCCTGCGGCCTGCACACGCTGGCGCTGATTAAGGTTCAGGTTGATCAGACCAGCAGTGCGGTTATCGAGGATCATGTCGAGCAGCATCAGGGCTTCTTTATCCGGGTGACCGTTGGGTACTGTACGAAAGGCCATGGTGACCTGTTCCTGGCCCGGATAGTAAACGGTGGCGCGCTCGACTTCGGTAATCGGCTCCTCCTGCCAGCTCTGGGTGCGAGGCAGAGGGCTGGACTGCCACTTTGAAAAGTGTCTGGCCACGGTATTGATGGTCTGCTCAATATCAATATCGCCACTGATAAAGATGGCCATATTATTGGGAACATAATAAGTGTCGAAGTAATCCTGAATGTAGACCAGCGACGGATTCTTCAGATGCTCGGCATCGCCTATGGTGCTTTGCTGACCATAGGGGTGGTTCTTGTAAAGCAGGTCCGCCAGCGCGTAGTAAGATATGCGGTCGCGGTTATCCAGCGTGCGATTCTTTTCCTCGTATACCACTTCAAGTTCAGTGTGGAACAAACGGAACACAGGATTTATAAAGCGGTCTGATTCTATGGTTGCCCACTGTTCCAGGCGATTGGCCGGCAGCCCCACCTTATAGACGGTCTCTTCGTGCCAGGTGTGTGCATTCAGGCCACTGGCCCCCATGATGCTGTATAGTTTGTCAAATTCGTTGGGGATGGCGTATTCGGCGGCTTGTTGTGACACCTGGTTGATCTGGCTGTAAATGGCAGCACGCTCGACAGGGTCCGCGGTATTGAAGTGTGTCTCGTAAAGCTCGCGAATCTGATCGAGATAAGGCTTTTCAGCCTCATAATCAAGTGTGCCCAGCTGCTGATTACCTTTAAACAGTAGGTGTTCCAGGTAGTGAGCCAGGCCGGTTGCATCTTCAGGGTCATGCTTGCTGCCGGCGCGAACCGCTATTTCTGCGTAAAATCGAGGCTCTTCAGTATTTCGGCTGAGGTAAACGCGCAATCCATTGTTCAATTCGTAAATATGGGCATTCAGCGGGTCAGTTGCATTCGGTGGATAGATGCGGGTGTACTGGGCTGTTGCCGGCTCGCCCCGGGCGGCGCCAGTGTCAGCCGGCGTCGTGGATTGCTCGGGACTGCAGGCGCTTGCCAAAAGGGCCAGTACAAATGTCACTGCCATTGCGCTGTGACTCAGGATACCGCGATTGGAGCGTGAGCCTTGAGCTGTACCGTACATCTTCATGTTGTTCTCCGCGTTCTGCCTTACACTTGCAAGACCATCTGAATGTCTTGTGTTCCGTCTTCGACTGCGCGCCGTCAGCTTGTTCTTCAATGTAGCGGATTTTCTGGATAAAGCTACTGTCACCAGTAGCTTTCATAGCTCAACTGGCCGCGTTTTCCGGGCTTATTGACCGCAAATCCTCTACCCTCAAGGACGCTGGCAGCGTCTTTAACCATGCCGGGGTTGCCACATAGCATGACGTGGCTGTTGTCGGGGCTTAGCACCAGGCCGATGTGTCGCTCCAGTTCACCGCTGCGCAGGCTGTCTGGAATGTGACCGGGCAGCGCCCCCAAAACCTTCTCGCGACTGATAAATGGGACCAGTGCAAAGCGTCCCGGGTACTCGGCTTTCAGGCGGTCAAACAGGGCCTGGTACTGGAAATCAGCCTGCACGCGAGCTGCATAGACAAGAATTACCGTCTCGAAACGAGCCCATATCTCTTCGGTCTGCAACATCGAGACGAATGGCGCAACGCCCGTGCCGGTTGCCATGAGACACAGCGTGGAGGTGTCCGCGACGTTCGTCAGTGTCAAAGAACCTGCGGGTTGACGATCGACCCAGACGGTGTCATCTGTCTGCAGCTGTGACAATCGTCGCGACAGATCACCTTCGAGCTGTGTATAAAAGAAAAATTCCAGGGGTTGCTCACCCGGAGCACTCAGGATGGAATAGGGCTGGCCGTGTCGCTCGCCATCAATTTCCAGTGCCAGGTTGGTGTACTGGCCTGCCACAAATGGTTCGATATCAGCGTTGATGGTGAGTGAGAACAAGTTATTGGTCCAGTGTGTGACGTTTGCCACTGTGCCGGGAACCCAGTCTGTCATTACGGTGAGCCTGCAAGAGTTGATTTGTCGGGTGATACGATGGAGATCGAACATTGTCTCATAGTTGGAAATATATTGGCACTTGACTGCAGAATTCTATAGTCTGTTGCGATCAAGGTGATGCTTGCGCCGGAGCGCTGGGGGCCGCGGTATCATTGACACACAGACAGTGGCCCAGACAAACCCAGCCCCGGCAGAGCAGGCGCAGTCCCAAATAACAAGAGGTGAATAACTTGACTGGCACAACATCAAAACTGCAATTCTGGTTCGACATCCCTCTCTGGAAACGCATTATTCTGGCACTGGTTCTTGGGGTGTTTGTTGGTGCCATCTGGGGTGAAGGTGCCCAATCCATCCGCTGGATAGGGGATGTATTCATCCGCCTGATTCAAATGGTAGTTGTGCCTTTGGTATTCATCACCATTGTTGCTGGCATCGTGTCGATGGGAGACCCGCAAAAACTTGGTTCACTGGGGGTCAAGACCCTGGCCGTGTATATGCTGACGACCCTGTTTGCGATCTCCATTGGTCTGCTTCTGGCTGCTATCGTTCAGCCGGGCGTTGGAGTTGATCTGTCGGGCGCCGAGCCCGGCGCGGTGCAGGATCCTGTCCCACTGGGTGAGCGACTGATGACCATCATCCCCAGCAACCCGATTGCGGCGCTGGCCGAGGGTAATATCCTGGCGGTGATCTTCTTTGCCCTGCTGTTTGGTATCGGCATCCTGACCGTTGGTAAACCGGCCGAGACCCTCGCGCATGTGATGGATGCAGGATCAGCCGTGATGTTGAAACTGACGCACTGGGTCATGGAAGTCGCACCCTTTGGTGTATTTGCATTAATTGCCTGGGTGGCGGGCACACAGGGTGTTGCGGCACTGCTTCAGGTAGTCGGGCTTGCACTGACAGTGACAACAGCCTGTGTCCTGCAACTGGTGGTTGTGCATGGCGGCCTGATGAAGTTTGTCCTCAAGCTGAGCCCGCTGGATTTCTTTCGGGGGGCCAAAAATGCCATGCTGGTCGCCTTTTCGACCTCATCCAGTTCGGCAACGCTGCCGGTGACCATGTCGGTTGCCGAAACCAATCTGGGTATCAGGCCAGTAGTGGCCTCTACTACATTGCCAATCGGGGCCACCATCAATATGGACGGCTCAGCTCTGTATGTCGGCATCGTGTCGGTGTTTGCCGCACAGGCGTTTGGGGTCGGTCTGGATTTTACGGACTATCTGCTCATTGCTGCCACGACCACCCTGGTATCGATTGGTACGGCGGCAGTGCCAGGCGCTTCTATATTCCTGATGGCAGCCGTGATGGAAACTATAGGTCTGTCGCCCACTCAGATCGCCCTTGTTGTGGGTTTTGTATTGCCCTTTGACAGGCCGCTGGACATGATGCGCACAGCGGTTAACGTGACTGGCGATCTGTCAGTGGCGACGGCCGTTGCGCGCTGGTCAAATGAGTTCGATGAAGAGATATTCTCGCGCAAGAATCCGGTCTCGCCTGAGAAGATAAAGAAATAGCAGGGCAGTCCTGAACAGTGCTGCTCAGAATGACCAGCTGAGCGTAAGCCCGGCTCGGACATCCTCATCCAGGAAGGCCAGCTCGTTGTCCACTTCGGCATGCGTCAGGATCAGCTGCGCGCGCAGCTCCCAGTCGTCATTCAGGCGATAGTCTGCGGCCAGGTTGAGCAGTCCGGCATCGCCGTCGAGCTGGCTCTGCAGGGTAGCTGACAGCGTCAGCTCTTCATTCATCAGCCGATTGCTATAGCGAACAAGCAGGTCACTGCGTGCTGAACGGCGTAAATCTGTCACCGACTGTCCTGCGCTCGTATCAACCTGATTCAGTTGCTCGATCCTGAGCCCGGCACTTATCTGCTGGGTGGCACTGATGCCATACTCCAGGCCGGTTGATACGCCCCACAAATCACCAGTGGACAATGCTGGCAGTCCGTCAGCTTCTGCAACGCTTGACAGAACGCCATGTGAGTAGGCGACATCCAGCGTCAGCAATAGCATGCCGATCGCCCGGTTGGCGCTGAGTCCCAGCAGACTGTAATCATTGATGTGAACCTGGGCCCGGCCATCACTGCCAGTAGGCGGTGTATACCGCAAAGGGTTTTCATACAGCCGGGCAGCCATGATGGCAACATCGCTGCCGGTGAATGACCGGTTCCAGCGAGTGCCTGCCTCGAACAGTGGCTTGTCTCGATGATAGTGGCCCAGTCGAAAAGGTGCTCCAGGAAACAGCGGGCTGTCCTGAACCGGTACTGGATTAAATTCAGGGTACAGATTCAGAAAACTGGACCAGTTGCCGGATTCTGAAAAGTGATCCCAGATCGCCAGCCACTGATTGAGCCGGGCATCTTCGATATCAATGATGGTGAGATCGCGGTATTCGGTGGTGTTGATGATGTCCAGCACCGAGTTGCCGACGGTTTCTCCCCACACAATGGTCTGCCTGCCAAAAGAGAAACTGTTACGGTCGCCACTGCGCTGCACAAAGAGTTCGTTCAGACGCCATTCCCAGTCGTCGCGGGTCGGGTTGTTGTATTCATAGTCACCCGGCAGGTAGGCGCGCAGCTGCGCACTGCCCTGCAGTAGCCAGCCGGCACGAAATGGATTCTGGTATCGGATGTTGAGCGCTGTGCGGTTGTTCTCCAGTCCCCGCGCCCGAGTCTCGGTTGAACCGTCAGGCAATTGCCGTTGATGCCGGTTGAGATGCGCCACCGTCTGATGACTGAGGCGGAAGCGGAAATTATCATTGGCATCATCAACAGAGCTGAACAGGTCGTCGTTCTGAAATGCACTGTCGTCAAACACCAGTTCCCCGTCAAACTGCGCAATGGCAGCCGAGGGCAGGCACAGGCAAACAGCCATCGCTGAGCATAACATCTTGCCGGACATTGTCAGTCTACTTGCTCTCGCAGGCGGCTCAGTTCAGCTTCCCTGAAAGCGACGTCGGTCAGGGTACGCGGTGTCAGAAACTGCGCCGGGATATCGAGCCCGGTGTTGATCTCCAGGATCGCCATATTGGACAGGCGGTTGGCCACCAGATTCATCATGGTCAGTGAGCGCGCTACCCAGGTGCCGTTGATCTGTTCGACACGCGATGCCATCAGCCGTTTGATTTCCCGTCCCTGGTCGTCATACATGTCGGCACGCAGCACCACAAACCGTTCTTTGTCGACATACTGCACAGTGCGGGCATAACGGGTCTTGCGGGCTCGCTCGGCATTGGGGACGGTTTCAATCTTCCAGACATCGCGACCGGATTCGCTTGTCTCCTCCAGAATCGAAATCTGGTAATCCTCAAGTTTGCCGGTATCCTGGTCTTCGGTGGTGAATTCCGAGCCGAAAATGGAGGCCGCCTCGGAATCATCGTCGGAATTGCCACTGGCAATACGTTTTACCTGACCAAGCGCTGACAGATACAGCCAGGTCTCATTGTCCCGCTCAGGGTCATCATAGGTGTAACTGAGCATGCCTACGCCGCGTTCGGCAGGTGGTTCCAGCACGATAGAGATGGTCTGCGTGTCGCGGTCGTCGGGCCCCGTGTTAATACCGACTGATTCAATGGCCTTGATACGGGGGCGCTCTGCACAGGTAATCTGGTTGTTCTGGAGCCCAAAACGACAGCTGGAAAGCTGGATCCGATTAAATGCGGCATCGGTTGTCGCGCGCTGGTTCTCCTCGACACGTTCCAGTATCTCGCGCCCTGTCAATTGCGCCTGGGCGCTGCTCATGGTCACCAGTAGTATGGAGACGATGGCGAACCAGTATCCCCTCTGAGTCTGCCGTGTACCAATCATGCCGTGCTTTCCTCCGCGGGTCTCAATGGAGAATTGAATCCGGCGATGTCGCCTGTCAGGCCGAACCGGGGTTTAAATATCATCAATAGAGCGGGCAACAGTAGCAGGTCGCATAACAATGCCACCAGGATGGCCAGCGATCCAAACATACCGATTTTTGCCATGCCAAGGTATTCCGAGAATGACAGAATGGCAAAACCCAGACCCAGCACCATGGTGGTGAACAGGACCGCACGGCCAACATCATGCACTGTGCTCGCCAGTGCTGCAGACATGTCGCGCGTCTTGATGAGTTCGACGCGGTAATGTGTCATGAAGTGGATGGTGTCGTCCACCGCAATACCAATGATGACGGGCGCGATCAGGAGGGTGTCGGTATCCAGCGGAATGTCCAGCAGCCCCATCAGGCCGAAGGTCAGCAGGGCAGGGATCAGGTTGGGAATGATGGCAATCAGCCCTGCCTGAACCGAACCCAGTGTGGCAATCATGATGACGCTGATGACGGCCAGTGCAAACAGAAAACTGCTGTACTGGGACTGCGCAATCTCATCCATGGCCCGCATCATCAGGGGCACTGAGCCAGTGACCGTCACCTGCAGTTCCGGATACTCATCCATCAATGGCATAAATACCTGATCGATATCTGCACTCAATTCCTCGAAAAACACCTGGTATTGGTAGGAACCCGCATTGTAGGCGTTCAGTGTTATGTGGCTGCGGCTGTAGTCATCGGACACCAGGCTGCGGCGTTCTTCCGGATTGGAGCTGTTGAACAGGTACAGCAACTGGGAAATGGTGGTCGCCGAATCAGGGATGGTATGGAACCGCGGGTCGTCCTGATTCATGACCTGGTGTGTGTCCTTAACGATATTGGCCAGTGAGTAGGTTCTGGATATCTGATCCTCGTACTCGACTTCGACCTGACTCTGAAGTGTGTCGACAGCCTCCAGTACGGCCGGTTCCATCATGCCGTCGCTGATGCCGGTATCAATCATGATGGAGATGGTCTGAGCGCCGGCCATGTGTTCGTCAACAATGTTGTAGGCGATGCGTGGTTCCGAATCGGCCCGGGTCAATTCGGCGACATTGCTGTCAATCTGGACCTGACTGGTGCCGTACATGGATGCCAGAAATACCGCAAGAAATGCGGACAGCACGGTCCACGGGCGTTGTCTTACAAGCGCCGGGCAGGCGGTAAGCAACTTGTCCTGCCAGCGAATGGCACAGTAGGTCAGCAGCACGATCAGCAGGATATACAAGGCCATGGCCGGACTTGCCAGCAGTGCCAATACCAGTGTGGCAACCGTCAGTATGCCAGTTTGCAGGGGCGCCGACAGGCGTTGCCACCTGGAGCTCAGATTCGACGCCAGGCTCGGTTTTGCCAGACCCGGTGTCGGCTGGCCCGGGTGCCAGAGGCTTAACAGAATGGGCAACAGGACGATGGTAAAGAAAAACGCCATGAAAACACCAAGCGCAGACATGGCGCCAAACACCCGGATGGGCACCAAATCGGAAGTCGTCAAGGCAAGGACGCCTGCCATCGTGGTTAAGGTTGTTACCAGTATCGCCAGTCCGGTCTTGCCATAGGCGCGTGACAAGGCAGCCTCGTGATCCTGTCCAGACTGCCGGTTAGTGAAGTAGGCACTCATGACATGGACGCAGTCAGCAATGCCTACCGCGAAAACCAGCAATACAGTCAGCGTCAGCATGGTCGACAGAGTTATGTTGAACCAGACGGTGAAACCCCAGGTCCAGACAAGGCTAAGCGCGATAGTAATCAGCGACCAGGCCACTGCACTGAAGGATCGGAACAGCGATCGCAACAGGAAAATGAATATGCCAATCATGCCTGCTGCCAGCCATAACATTTGCTGCAGAACATCGGAGACCCAGGCCATCAAAGGCGGGTTGCCAGCTGGATAGAATTCCAGTTGCGACTCGAACTCCTCATAAACTTCCCGAACGGCTGAGAAAAACTGGTTGTAGGCCAGCATGTCGACGGTCTGAAACGGAATTTCGTCTACACTGGCATTCTCATCAAATTCCAGCTCGAAGCTGTCGGCTCCGGTATCAAAATCACTGAAGAAGTCGCCGAGCTCCACGTCTGCGGCGTTCACTGCCGGCACGTAGTCGGCAGTAGGTTCGGAGCCCAATGTGGTCTGAATCAACAGCGCTCCAAAGCGTGCGTCAGCCGAGTAGAAAGCCAGACGGTAGTCTTCTTCGCGCAGTGCATTTTCGCGAATTGCAGCCAGCGCCTCCGGGTCCTGTGGTATCTGATCGGGTACCAGCCGGTCCGACCGCAGGGTATCGCCCTCCACGCTTTGCAAACGCAAGGTGGTAATGGACTGGATGCGCCGGATACGACCGAGTTCATTGAGGTCGCTGGAATAGTTGTCAGCGTCCAGGGATTGCCAGTTGCGCAGTTTATCGGTCAGCGCCTGCACGGCACGCAGCGATTCGTATGAAAAGACATCGCCATCACGCGCTTCATAAACCAGAAAAACAGAATCGTCGCTGCCAAACTGGGTGCGGAACGAATTGAGGGCAGTGATAGCCGGATCGGTCTGATCCAGAAAACTGTCCACGCTCATATCGATGCTGGTCCGCGTCGCCATGCTGTAGGCGGCGAACCCTGTAGTCAGCAGCAGGATCACAAGAATGGCCGCACGATAGCGAACGGCGATTAGAGGTGCGTTGGCAAAACTACGGCTGAGCACCAGAAGCTTACTTTCCATATTTGAAGCTCCAGTACGCGCTGCTACTGCAAAAAAACAGACACGATTCAGTTAATGATCAGATTTAGCAGCGAAACACACCAAATGTCTGGCGACCTTCCTCAATGGTCGACTCAGGTGTCACACGGTTACCTCCCATGGCGCCTGCCTCATTGCGTGCCAATACGGTTAACTCTTCCTGGAGTGTATTGGCGCCGCGCTGTACAAAAGCAATATTGTCGGCTGCGTTGACATTGGCGGTGCCCAGTCGATTGCAATTGCGCACTTCTGATGCTGGCACGACGCTGACACTCTGACCGGCCGCACTGAGCTGGACCCAGTTGCTGCTGCAGGCTGACATCGCAGCAATAATTGTGACAACTGTCATATGACGAGTGGTTCTGAAGGGCATAAAAAGACTCCGCTGGCAAAGGCTGTATTATGACGGGAATTGATGCCTTATCAACTGCTAGCCATCGCTAAAGCTGTGCGACAGATCACGTTCTGGCATGCTGCTTATGATACTATCGTGATCAACCAGAAAGAGGGAGAGTTTTAATAATGTCAACTGATCAACAGCAACAGAACCTGACCGGCAAGCAAGTTGTGGTCATCGGCGGCACCTCGGGCATCGGCCTGGCTACGGTGATTGCCGCTGCAGCACAGGGCGCGAAGGTATGGGCCTGTGGTCGCTCGGCTGAGCACCTGGACAAAGCCAGAGCCGTCGTTGGAGATCGCGTGGAACTGGTACAACTGGATACCCACGACGATGACGGGCTGCGGGCGTTGTTTGAAAAAGCAGGGCAGATTGACCATCTGGTATCAGCTGCCACAGGCGGTACCCGAACGCTTAAACCCTTTATCGAACAGACTGAAGAGCAGTTTCAGGCTGCATTCGGCAAACTCTGGGGTTATGCAAAAGTCGCCCGTATTGGTGCGCCCTATGTCGCCAAAGATGGCTCCATTACATTTGTCAGTGGTGCGCCTGCCCGACGCTTCAAACCCAATATGTCAGCGCTGAGCTGTGTAGGCGGTGCGGTAGAGAACATGGTTCGCTGTCTGGCCGTTGAGCTCAGCCCGGTGCGCGTCAATGTGGTCTCGCCTGGCATCATTGATACTGCGCTGTTTGACTGGATGGGTAACGAGAAAAACGAGCGTGTTGCCGCGATGACACAGGGCCAGCTGGTCAAGCGTATCGGCCGACCGGAGGAGGTCGCCAGCGCGCTTGTTTACCTGATGAACAATCCCTATGCCACCGGCACGACGGTTGATGTTGACGGTGGACAACTGCTGAGCTGATAGATATGAGTGATAGTCATTATAATTCGGATAGCGATCAATCCCGATCTGACATGACACTGGTGGACGCTATTCGTTCTCGGCGTTCGGTGCGCGGTTATCTGCCTGACCCGGTGCCGGATGATGTTCTGCGGCAGGTCTTTGAACTGGCGCAGTGGGCACCCTCAAACTGCAATGTGCAGCCCTGGAAGGTTTATGTGGCATCTGGCGCATTGCGTGACCGCTTGAGCACAGAGATGCAGCGTCGTGTCCGTGAGGGTGTGGCGCCTGATCCGGATTACGAGTATCGCGGTGATTTTGTGGGTGAATATCGCAAGCGACAGGTGGATTGTGCGGTTGCCCTGTATAGCGAGATGGGTATAGCACGAGACGACCGGGAGGGTCGTCAACGCGCCGTGATGAGAAACTTTGAATTCTTTGATGCCCCTTATATGGCCTTTATCGGAATGGACAAAGCATTTGGCACCACGGTAGCCATTGATGTAGGCATGTATGCCCAGAATCTGATGCTTGCGCTGGTGGCACATGGTCTGCACAGCTGCCCAATGGGCACGATGCGTAATTATCCTGATCTGGTCCGTGAGGCATTTGATCTGAGCGAGGACGATCGCATTCTGTTCGGACTGGCGTTTGGCTACGAGGACACTCAGGTTGCCGCCAATCGCACACGCACCACTCGCGACCCGGTTGCCAGCAGTGTCATAATGCGGTCAGAATAGACGTCGTCTACTGGCGATAAATATAAAAACAACAGAGATTCGCTTCGAGGAACCCATGCAAACCAAACCCGTCATCCTGGTCTATGACATCAACAACAAACTGGTTGATGAAGTGGCAGGCGAAATCGGCATCACCGGCAAATTCACCAGTATCAATACCTACAACGAAGCCAATGCCATGGATGCCGTGCGGCAGTACAATCGCGGGTTTGGCCTGTTGACCAACAAACTGGCCTGCATCGTGACAGGCTGGAATCGCCACAAGAAGCCTCGTGACCAGTTTCTGTATCGCTTACGCGAACAGGAGCGTAAAAGTCCATTCAGGCAGCCAACCCCAGTGGTATTGATCACCGAAGACCATCGTGAGGATCTCAAGCGGCGGGCGCTCGATCCAGCCGATGGCAACGTGTGTGCCTATCTGCATGCCGACGACTTCAGGTCGACTTTGGCTGGTATCCTGCAGCAGATCATCAATGAAGAGAACACCAAAGAGTTGAACAGGCTATCGCGCGAGGCGTTTGAGGCAGAGCTGGCCGAGGAGTAATCCCGGGTGTCCAAGTTTGAGTTCATCATGATGTTTGTGTCGGTCGTCGTTGCCTTTGCGATGGCCGAGCTGCTGATGGGGTGGGGGAAGCTGATCAGAGCCCGCCGTCGGGTAACACGCCCTGGGCTGCTGGCGGGGTGGTCGGTCTGGCTGCTGTTCATCATGACCTACCACTACATGGGCTTCTGGGAGTATCAGGCCTACAACTTTACCAAAGTGACACCGATGCTGCTGTTTCTGACGGCTCCTATCATGATGGTGTTGCTGACCTTCGTGCTGACGCCGGAAATCCGCTTTAACCAGTCAATTGATCTGGAGAAACACTATTTCGAGACCAAGAACTGGTTTTTCGTCATGGTCATCATTTTTCTGATTCTCGCGCGAGCCTCAGATCCACTCCTTCCGGACTACGCTGACACCTGGCTGCGACGCATGACGGGTACCATTCTGGTCAGCGCCTCGGTCATCCTGCTGCTGTTCACCGACAATCGGCAGATTCACTACATTCTGATGTGGTTTAATCTGGTTTATCTGACACTGGTGTCGAGTATCATTCCAGTGAGTGGGCTGACTGCGTTTTAGGCTGCGGCGCGGAGCCTGGTGACCGACGAAAAAAAGCGGGTAGCGACTCAAAGTGCGCTACCCGCTTTTTTATTCAACCAGGTCGCCGACGTATTCAGTCAGCAGCCGGGTAGGACCCGTCAGCATCATGCACTTCGCGACCAGTCACTGGAGGGTTGAACACACAGGCAAGTACCATGTCCTCTGTGCCGCCCGACAGGATGTGTTTGTCGTGCTGATCCAGTATGTACAAGGTGCCAGGTTTGATCTGATGTACCTCGTTAGTGGCAAGATCCTTTATCGAACCATTACCGGATATGCAGTACACCGACTCCAGATGGTTCTTATAGTGGATGGGTGTTGTTGACCCTGCAAAGATCGTCGTGATGTGAAACGAAAAACCCATCTTGTCGTCGGCCAGCAGCATGCGTACACTCTGCCAGGTCTCTGACTTGACCAGTCTTTCGCTTTGTTCACAGTCTTTCAGTTGTCGTACGATCATCTAGAGTTCCTCATTCAATATATTGCTGATTCTGCCGCTGAGACATCAGATACTACAGGGCAGTGGCTGGAGCCCCTATTCAGAGGCTCCAGACTGACCAGTCGACTTTCAAATAATGTTTCGATTCAAGGCGGGTAGCTCGCGCCGCGAGCCATTACGATGCAGCGCTATGCTCTTTTGCGAGCGTGCTGTGCACCGCTTCTTCGACGATGTCCAGACCTTTGTTCAGGTCATCCATTGATATGGTCAAAGGACACAGGCATTTCACAACCTGGCTGTCGGCACCGCTGGTCTCAATGACCAGACCTTTATCGAACGCATAACGACAGATCTTGCCGGCCAGCTCGCCATCACGGCACTCAAGGCCCTGCATGAAGCCGCGTCCCTTGGCCTTGATCAGCGACTTCTCATAACCATTGGCAATCTTGCGAAGGCGCATGGTCATGTGCTCGATCTTGGTTTTCAGTTCCTTCTCGAACTTGTCGTCAGACCAGTAGCGCTCAAGCGCAGCGGCTGCCGTCACAAACGCGTGGTTATTACCACGGAATGTGCCGTTGTGCTCGCCCGGCTTCCAGGTGTCGTACTCCGGTTTGATCAGGGTCACTGCGAATGGCAGACCATAACCGCTCAAGGACTTGGACATGGTCACCAGGTCGGGTTTGATGCCGGCTTCCTCAAAGCTGAAGAAATTGCCCGAACGTCCACAGCCGGACTGAATGTCATCAACAATCAGGATGATGTCGTGCTTGCGACAGATTTTCTCAATTGCCTGCAACCACTCGCTGCTGGCAGTGTTCAGACCGCCCTCGCCCTGAATGGTTTCCAGCATGATAGCTGCCGGTTTGTCCAGGCCGCTGGATGAGTCTTCCAGCATATTCTCCAGCAGTTTGATAGTGTCCAGGTCTTCGCCCATGTAACCGGCGTAAGGCACGTGGGAAACTCCACCCAGCGGTATGCCGGCAGCGTCTCGGTGATGCGAATTACCAGTCGCCGCCATTGAGCCCAGCGACACACCATGGAAACCGTTGGTGAACGCCACAATGTTATGACGGCCAGTCACGTTACGGGCGATTTTCATCGCCGCCTCTACTGCGTTGGTACCGGTCGGCCCTGTAAACTGAACCATATACTCCAGGCCGCGTGGCTTGAAAATATAGTTGTTCAGGTTCTCCAGAAACTGTTTCTTGGCGCTGGTGTGCATGTCCAGACCATGCGTAATGCCATCCTTCTCGATGTACTCCAGCAGTTTGGCCTTCAAGGTGTCGTTGTTGTGACCGTAGTTAAGCGTGCCGGCGCCGGCAAGAAAGTCCAGATAGGCCTTGCCGTCTGTATCGTAAAGATAAGAACCTTTCGCGCGCTCAAATATAACCGGGAAGGCGCGCGCGTAACTTTGAACTTCTGACTCAATGTCATTAAAAATGTTGGTCATGATGTTTCTCCCTGGTTGTTGGCCGCTGCGAACGGGCCAATTCTAAGTTTGAATTCGGTGTCGTGAAGATTCAGAAAGTGTTCCTCACGGTCGAACATTACGGATTCATTGATTTCGCATTCACGCCGTCTCGCCAGCGAGGCGAACATGGCGCGTGAAGCTGCGTTGTCTTCGGTTACGGTGGTCTCCACATATTGGACCGCTTTACAGTTGTCGCGTTCCAGGATGTGATTAAGCATTTTGCTGGCCAGACCCCGTTTTTGTGCAACCGTGTCGACAGCTACCTGCCACACAAACAGTGTGTCCGGCTGCTCTGGTGGAATGTAGGCAGTTACTACGCCTACGACGTCCTCGCCCATGGTGGCTACCACGCTGGTTTGCGCAAAATGTGTGCAAATGGCCAGATAACAGTACAGTGAGTTATCGTCCAGGAACGCGCTTTTGCGAATCAGATTGTGAACCGGCGCACCGTCGGTGGCCTTTGGAGGGCGAAGCTGAATATCTTGATTTGTGTCGGGTCTTTCTTGAAGCGCTGGCGCTTCTTGAAAAGTATTCATAACAAGTTTTGTGTCTCGTTTTTGAATCTCGAATTTAAGCACATGGCTTTGGTGAATGCTTCATAATTTTTTGTTATTGATTTTGAAAGCGTGATAATTATAACAAAACGATCAGGTGAGGCCAACCCGCAATCCAAAGTGCTGTCTCGACGAGGTTTTTGTCAGGAAATCATTGCGATGCTGCTTGGAATCGCAGCCCCAAAAAAAAAGCGACCCACCGGGATGGTGGATCGCTTTTTTGGTTGAGGTTATGAACATGCGCCTCAATCAGCGCCGATTAAACCTCAGGGCAGCGCCAGAGCCACCAGTTCGGCGGGGCCGTTACCGCTGACTGCCATGACGATGTACTGCTTGCCGTTCTGGACATAGGTCATTGGCAAGCCAGTCTGGGATGCTGGCAGGTCGATCTCCGCGAGGATTGCGCCGGTTGTTTTGTCATGTGCACGGAATACCGGGTTGCCACCCTGGCCTTCACCGGCGAACAGCAGGCTCTTGGTCACCAGCAGCCCGGCGCGGGTCGGGATGCCAGTACGCTCCAGTTCAACCCCTTCGAGCAGCGGGTGATTCTTGATGCGTTCCGGTGTGTCGGCGTTGGCCATGGTCCATTCAATATCGCCCTCATTCAGGTCGATGGCGGTGATTCGACCCCATGGTGGCTGCACGATCGGCAGGCCGTCCACGTTTGGTGAGCGGGCCGGACCCTGGATCCAGTCTGTGGTAGAGAATTCCGCACCAGGGACCAGGGACAGCACAGCTACCGCTGTATGAGAGGCGACGTACAACATGCCGGTTTCCGGATCGTAAACTCCACCTTCCCAGTTGGTGCCACCCAGCGTACCGGGCAGGCTCAGGGTACCAATGGTGCCGTCATCAGCATTGGCGAGTGATGGCGGCTGGTACAGCGGCCCCATGCGATAGGGTTTCACTGCTTCTTTGGCACGGGCAAAGATTTCCGGGGTGAAGTTCACCAGATCATCCTCTGATATGCCCTGACGGTCGTAAGCCGGTGGCTTGGTCGGGAAGGGCTGGGTTGGCGATGTCCACTCACCTGGCACGTCAGTCTGTGGTACTGGTCGCTCTTCCATTTCCCAGATGGGTTCGCCGGTTTCGCGATTCAGCACATAGGCAAATGACTGCTTGGTGAGCTGCACCAGAGCCTTGGTGCCGTCGGGAAGATCGGCAAGGATGGGTGCCGTGGGTGTGTCATAGTCCCAGATATCATGGCGCAGGTGCTGGAAGTACCACTTGCGTTCCCCAGTGCGGTAGTCAACAGCGACAACGGAGCCAGTGAACAGGTTGGTACCCGGACGGTCGCCACCGAAACGGTCACCGGTACCAGATTCCACCGGCAGGTAGACCAGGCCCAGCTCTGTGTCGGCAGACATGGAAGTCCACACGCCACCATTACCGGTCATCAGCGCGGAGTCGTTCAGCCAGGTTTCGTAGCCTTCCTCACCGGGTTTGGGAATGTTGCGATGTGTCCACAACAACTCGCCAGTGTGGATGTCAAAAGCGCGTACATCGCCCTTGACGTTGTCCGCGTGAGGCGGGCGCATGCTCACCTGGTGGGCAGCGCCAACGACCAGTACATCGTCAATGACCAGCGGCGGGAAGGTCAGAGTAATGTCTCGATCGTCGCGCACATCACTGAAGCGCATGCCATCCATCAGGTCCAGAATGCCACCATCGGCGAAGGACTCCAGCGGCAAGCCAGTGCTGGCGTCCAGTGCGGCCAGGTAGTAGCCAGGTGTGACCACAAAAATGACTTCCTGGTCACCATCCGTCCAGTAGGCAACGCCTTTACCGGAGTTTTTGCGAGGAGAGTCCTCAAAGCGCTGACCTTCCTGAGGGCGCCACATCCACAGCGTCTGGCCGGATTCTGCGTCAATAGCTACCACATTACGGGTAGTGCCAGCGGTTGCATACAGAACGCCATTGGCCATGATGGGTGTAGTGACACTCAGGCCCTCGGGGCGTGGGCCGAAGTTGTCCGCCTTCCAGCGCCAGGCGATTTCCAGCTCGCCGACGTTTTCGGCATTGATCTGCTCTAATGGCGCGTAGCGGTTGGCATTCAGGCCGCCAAACATGCTGGTCCAGGCGTAATAATCCGGGCCGGTATTCTCGCTGCCCTGCTCAATATTGACAGACGCCAGTTCAGTGACAGTCAGACCGGCGATTGGCGCGTTTACGCGGCCCATCTGCATGACGTGTGCGGTCAGATCCAGATACTGTTCCGGGCTGAGTGAACCGGGTGTCTCGGCAGGCATGGTTGCCATTATCGCTGCGTACAGCTCACTGGCAGGGCGGTCCAGCCAGCGATTGGCAATACGCATTTCAATGTCAGCCTGCACATGGCAACGGGCACATTCGGACTGGAAAAGTTCCGAGCCGCGCTCCACGGACGCGGTCTGTGCATGCACGTTAAATGCAGCAAGAAGTGGCAACAACATGATTAGGAATACTCTAACCACAGGTATTCTCCTCTGTGAGTATGGGTCTGAACATTTGGATTATTTTTATTAGAAGGGGATCTAGGGGGGCCGATAGTAACGCGTTTGCCAAACCCAAGGAAGCGCCGGCCTGCAACAGAACGTGACAGTGAACGGGTTCATGATTTGACGCGTATTTACGACAATTTTCCAAAATCAGGCAAAAACTGAATAGAACTGCGTACGGTTTCGTTGACATAGGACAGGACTTACACAGCTTATATACCAAGACCGTGGCAGGCCTGATAATCTGACAGCAATAGAGCCTGCAATTGGCATGTGTGATCGGGCAGAGCGTTAATGTCATTGGCCTGGCAATGAGGAAGACGGATGATGGGAGGCACAATAATGAACATGAAACAGGGGCGATTATCCAAGACAGCGCTGATTGCGGTTTTGCCTGTCGGGTTCTCGGGCATGTTCAGCCGCCTGGCATTTATGGCTGTCTGTGTAGGCGTGCTGCAGGCCTGCGCCGTCAATCCTGTGACCGGGGACCGCGAACTCACACTAGTCTCCGAGCGGGAAGAAGTTGCGATTGGGCAGGAGAATTATGGTCCCACCCAGCAAAGTCAGGGTGGCGAGTTCAAGATCGATCCAGAGTTGACGGCCTATGTCAATGAGGTGGGCCAGCGTGTTGCCAGACACAGTCCCCGCCAACTGCCATACGAGTTTGTTGTGCTCAATAACTCCGTCCCCAATGCCTGGGCGCTGCCCGGTGGCAAGATTGCTGTCAATCGCGGCCTGCTTTACGAGATGAACAGCGAGGCCGAACTGGCAGCAGTGCTGGGGCATGAGGTGGTGCATGCTGCAGCCAGGCATGGCGCGCAGTCCATGGAAAGAGGTGTCCTTTTGCAGGGCGCATTGGCTGTCACTGCAATCGCAGCCAGTGATAATGCCTATGCGGGGGCCATCGTCGGCGGCGCTTCTCTCGGAGCCCAACTGATCAGCCAGAGTTATGGACGTGAGGCAGAGCGCGAAGCAGATCTTTACGGTACACGCTATCTGGCTGAGGCTGGTTATGACCCTGCCGCCGCAGTGCAGCTTCAGGAGACCTTCGTGCGGCTGTCAGAAGGGGGCGCGCCGCAGGGTTGGCTTCAGGGCCTGTTTGCCAGTCACCCACCGTCTCAGGAACGGGTGCAGAACAACCGCCAGCTGGTCGCGCAATTGCGCGCTGAAGGTTATACCGGCGGTGAGCAGGGCGAAGAGCGTTATCAGCAGCAAATGGCCTTTTTGCGTGAAACCAAACCTGCCTACGATGCCTTTGATGAAGCCATGACGCTGGTCAGGGACGATCGGGTCGAAGACGCCCAGCAAAAGCTGGACGAGGCAATCTCCATGCTGCCTCAGGAGGCCCGGTTTCATGGTTTAAATGGTGATATTGCCCTGATGCAGCGCCGTTACAGCGCAGCCATTGATCATTACAACAGCGCGCTGGCGCGCGACGATGCCTATTTTGATTACTACCTGGGCAGGGGGCTGGCTCATGCCCGGCAGGGTAATCGCAGCCGTGCGCAGGCCGATTTGCAGGCCAGCGTAGAGCTGCTGCCAACGGCGCTTGCCATGAATGAGCTGGGCACCATGGCGCTGGCTGATAACAATCGTAATGCTGCCAAGCAGTACTTTCAGCAGGCCGCCTCTGCACCCGGCAGTATCGGTGAATCGGCCCGTTCGGCCTTCCTGCGACTGGATGTGGCTGACAACCCGGCCAACTATTTGCAGACATCTGCCTACGTCAGCAATGACGGCCGTGTGATGGTGCGAGTGGGTAATGCTGCACCGATGACTATCACACAGGCCTCAGTGGAGCTGCAGGCCAGTGTGGGTCGCGAGCGAGTGCGGCGAGTCGTGGACGTTCGCAATCTGTCCGCTGGCGATGCGCGAGACTACGATTCCGGTCTGGTACTGCCGGCCGACGTTCCGCCTCAGGCGGTGCAGGCCCAGGTGCTGGTACGCAGCGCCTCTGTTAACTGAGAAAGTAGATGCTGAATCGGACGAAAACGTTCTCTGAGTCGTGGTTTCGCTCCACGCGTGTTATCGCATTGACGTTGGCTGTATTGATAGTCGGCGCATTGCTGACACTTCTGTCATGGCAAGGTGCTGTGCGGGCCGTTAATCTGGAAGACCAGGATCGCTTCGAAGAGGAAACCGGCGAGAGTCTGGAACTAATCCAGGAGCGCATGGAGACCTATGGTCAGGTGATCCGTGGGCTAAAAGGTCTATTCGTTGCCTCCAATCGTGTAGATCGCGAGGACTTTCGCGATTACGCCGACGAGCTGGACCTGGATGAAAACTACCCAGGCATTCTGGGTGTTGCATTCGCTCTGGACTTAGACCCGGAGAATCTTGATGCGCATATCGAGCGAATCCAGGAGAGCGGTTTCCCATTCTATTCGGTTCACCCGGCGGGTGATCGTGATCGATATACTTCGATAGTTTTTATCGAGCCCTTTAGCGGCGACAACCTGAACGCCTTCGGCTATGACATGTACTCTGAACAGGTCAGGCGTGAGGCGATGGATCAGTCACAAGCCAGTGGTGAATTGACGCTTTCGGGCAAAGTCAGCCTGGTTCAGGACGCAGATCGTGGTCCCATTGCTGGCGTGCTGTTGTATTTGCCCGTCTACGAACGGGAAGTGGGCCTGGCCGGAGCAGACTCCAGCGACATCTTTGGATGGGTATACGCACCGTTCAGCATGGATATCCTGATGGAGGGTATACAACTGGACGAATCCCCAATTGCTTTCAGCGTTTATGATGGTCCTGAAATGAATGAACGCGCTTTGCTCTATTCAACCATTGCCGAAAGCGATTCTTCCACAGAATGGACTTTTTCGCGTACTGAGCAATTGAGAATCTCACAGCGGATCTGGACTGTGAGGTTTCTGGCAGACGACAGTTTTATTCAAGACCATCAGGGCGCTGAGCCTGGGGTTGTAATATTCGTTGGTGGGTTGCTTACTGCGCTGCTGACAATGCTGGTCTGGTCTCTGGCATCTGGCAGAGAGAGGGCTGAAGCCCGGGCGGCAGTCATCAACCATGAGCTTTCTGAGACAGAGTTTCGCTGGAAGTCTGCACTATCTGGTGCTGGTCACGGTGTCTGGGACTGGAACAATTTGACCAATGAAGTCAACTACAATAAAGAGTGGAAGTCCATGCTTGGCTACACCGAGGACGAAGTAAAAAACGAGTTTTCGGAATGGCGGCGCCTGGTCCACCCAGAGGACCTGGAAAATGCAGAGGCCGCAGTTGCAGATTTTATTGCCGGCAAGACATCGACTTACAGTGTGCAGCATCGGATGCTTGCTCGAGATGGCAGTTGGCGCTGGATTTTGACCAGAGGTGCAGTAGTTGCCAGAGACAGTGAGGGTAACGCAGCGCGGACTATTGGCACCCACACTGACATCGATCGGCAGAAAAAGCTTGAGCTGGCGCTCAGTGAGAGTGATCAGCGCTTCCGCGGTGCATTTGGGACAGCTGCGATCGGCATGGCGCTGGTGGGCTTGCAGGGCGAGTGGCTGGAAGTAAACCGGGCATTGCTGGACATGCTGGGATACGAGGAAGATGAATTATTAAAGCTGACGTTTCAGGATATCACCCATCCTGATGATCTCGATCGGGACCTGGAATTACTAAATGCGCTGGTCGCGGGAAAGATCCCCAGTTACCAGATGGAAAAACGCTATTTCTGCAAGGATGGCTCCCAGATATGGATCGTACTGAGTGTGTCGATGGTCCGGGACGCGAAGGGTGATCCATTGCACTTTGTCTCCCAGATAGAAAACATTACCGACCGCAAAGAACTGGCTAGAAAAGTGGCTTATCAGGCGAGTCACGACGAACTAACCGACTTGCCCAACCGTCGACTTCTTCAGCAGAGACTGGCTCAAACCATCGCTCTATGCCGGCGACACAAACGTAAGTTTGCGCTTATGTTTATCGACGTTGACCACTTTAAGCAGGTTAATGATCAGTACGGGCATGATGTAGGAGATGAGCTGCTCAAGTGGATCGCAATGCAATTAAGAGGCAGCTTACGCGTCAGTGACACGCTGGCGCGGCAGGGGGGCGATGAGTTTGTTCTGTTACTGGCTGAAATCAGCTCTCCTGATGATGCCGAGCTGGTCGCACGAAAGGTGTTTTATGCCATTCGAGAGCCTTTCGATACAGGGTTGCAGCAATTCAAGGTCTCGTTAAGCGTTGGTGTCGTTATCTTCGATCCGAATGATCCAGACGTGGCTGAGGAATTGCTGCGAAAAGCAGATGTTGCGCTGTACCAGGTTAAGCGTGGCGGTCGCAACCATTACCGTGTGTATAAGCCCGAAGACGAACAATCTGCATCATGACAGGTGACCTGCGCATTTGATCACTATATAATGCCGCCCCATGCGCCAGACGTAACCACTGCCGATGACAGTGATAAAACAAACATCAACAGTTATGCACCCGTAGCTCAGCTGGATAGAGTAGGTGGCTTCGAACCACTTGGTCGGGAGTTCGAATCTCTCCGGGTGCGCCAATATTTCCTTTTATAACAATGGTTTGAAATCCTTTAGGTAGACTGTCCTCGGGTTTGAAACCGTTAGAATGCGGGAGTTTGCGGGAATTCCCATGACCACAATAACAGTCCTATGTTCACGATTAATTATGGCGTTCGGAAACACTCCGATGGTGAGGCAGCCCCCACCTGATGATGCTGAAGGGGCCTTGCCTTGCGTGCGGCTACTTCAGGAGTTCAGAGTGCAGTTGCCACCTTTGCCATAAAAAATACACTGCAGGCAACACCAGCAGGGTCAGCACCAGGGTGCTGACCATGCCGCCCACCATCGGTGTCGCTATGCGCTGCATGATTTCCCCGCCGGTGCCGTGCCCCTGCATGATCGGCAACAGGCCCACTGTGATGGCCGCCACGGTCATGACCACAGGGCGCAGCCGCTGCAGTGCGCCTTTGGCAATTGCATCCCGTAAGCCCTCCACAGTCGGGCCGCCTTGTTCACGTGCCTCAGCCAGGTAGCGTGCGCGGTACTGGTTCAGATAAATCAGCATGATGACACCGATTTCCACCGCCACACCTGCCAGGGCGATGAACCCAACGGCGACGGCGACCGACAGATCGAAGGCAAGCCACCACAGTAGCCAGCTGCTGCCGGCAATCGCCATGGGCAGCGTGGCCATGATGATCAAGACTTCCGCCAGCCCGCGGAACGCCATGTAGAGCAGAAATGCGATTATCAGCAGGGTCAGCGGTACCACCAGTGTCAGCCGCTCCTTGGCCCGCTCCATGTATTCGTACTGTCCGGACCAGGTCAGTGAATAGCCAGCGGGCAAGGCCAGATTGTCCGCCAGGTGTTGCTGTGCGGCCTGGACATAAGAGCCAATATCACGCTCGGCGATGTCCACATATACCCACCCGGTAGGGCGCGAATTCTCGCTCTTTATCATCGGTGGTCCGTCTTGTATTTCTATATGTGCCACGTCACCCAGACGAATGCGTGCCCCTTGCGATGTTAATACGGGCAGATCCCTGATGGCATCGACCGAGTTGCGGATTTCCTGCGGGTAGCGCACATTGATCGGGAAGCGCTCCAGGCCCTCAATGGTTTCGGAAACATTCATGCCGCCGATCGCCGACGAAACAACTGCCTGCACCTCGTCGATATTCAGGCCATGGCGGGCCGCCGCCGCCCGGTCAATATCCACGGTAACATAACGCCCGCCGGCGACCCGTTCGGCAAACACGCTGGCGGTTCCCTGCACCTGCGGTAGCAATGCCTCGATATCCGCACCAATGTTCTGTATGACCGGCAATTCGGGACCGCCGATCTTGATACCCACCGGTGTCTTGATACCGGTGGCCAACATATCGATACGGGTCTTGATCGGCATAACCCAGGCATTGGTGACGCCTGGCAGATCCACCGTGCGCCGGATCTCTTCGCGGATGCGCTCAATGGTCATGCCCTCGCGCCATTCGGACTCAGGTTTGAAGCGGATGATGGTCTCTATCATGCTTAGCGGCGCCGGATCGGTGGCGGTATCGGCGCGGCCGATCTTGCCGAACACCTGTGCTACTTCCGGCACAGACTTGATCAGCCGGTCGGTCTGCTGCAGCAACTGGGTGGCCTCACCGATGGACAGTCCAGGTCGGGTGGTGGGCATGTACATCCAGTCACCCTCATCCAGTGGTGGCATGAACTCCGAACCGAGTCGGGACAGCGGCCAGATCGCTGAAGTCATCACCAGGATACCGGCGGCGACCATCACCCAGGGCGCACGCATGACCATGCCGATCACGGGCCGGTAAATCCAGCCCAGCAGTCGATTTACCGGGTTTTTGTTTTCCGGTAGTATCTTGCCTCGAATCAGGTAACCCATCAGTACCGGCACCACAGTGATTGACAGAATAGCGGCGGCAGCCATCGCGTAAGTCTTGGTGAACGCCAGCGGCGCAAACAGACGCCCCTCCTGGGCCTCCAGGGTGAACACCGGCAGAAAGCTGAACGTGATGATCAGCAGTGAGAAAAACAGGGCAGGACCCACTTCGGCAGAGGCCCTGGCAATGACACCCCAGCGATCGGTTTTTGCCTTTTCGGGATCATGCTCCAGATGTTTGTGCACGTTCTCGATCATGACAATGGCGCCATCAACCATCGCGCCAATGGCAATGGCGATACCGCCCAGTGACATGATGTTGGCGTTAAGATCCTGGCCGCGCATGATCAGCAGTGCCGCCAATATCCCAAGCGGCAGTGTGGCAATGGCCACCAGCGAAGAGCGTAGATGGAATAAAAACAGCGCGCAGATAAAGGCGACCACTGCAAATTCTTCAAGTAGCTTGCTGTAAAGGTTGTCGACTGATCGACCAATCAACTCCGAGCGATCATAGGTGGGAACTATTTCTACCCCCTCTGGCAGGCTTGCCTGCAGTTCATCCAGGCGCTGTTTCACGGCAGCGATGGTGGCCTGGGCATTTTCACCGGAACGCATGACCACGATTCCTCCAGCCACTTCGCCTTCACCGTTCAGGTCGGCAACACCCCGGCGCAGCTGCGGACCAGTCTGCACCCTGGCAACATCGCCCAACAGTACCGCAGTGCCGTCTTGTGTCACTTTTAACGGAATGGCCCGCAGATCATCCAGCCCCTGAATGTAACCGGTGGCCCGCACCATAAACTCGGTTTCCGCCATCTCGATGACTGAGCCGCCCACTTCCTGGTTGCCGGCCCGAATCGCCTGGTTCACCGCAGACAGCGTCAGGCCATAGGCACTCAGCCGATCCGGATCAACAATGACCTGGTACTGTTTGACCATGCCACCGACTGACGCAACTTCTGACACACCAGCCACGGTCTGCAGTTCGTATTTCAGAAACCAGTCCTGAATGGCGCGCAATTGCGACAGATCATGTTGATTGCTTCTGTCCACCAGGGCGTATTCGTAGACCCAGCCGACACCGGTGGCATCGGGCCCCAGCGCCGGTGCCACGCCGTCAGGCAGACGCGAGCTTACCTGACTCAGGTATTCCAACACCCGGCTGCGTGCCCAATAAGGGTCGGTATCGTCGCTGAAAATGATATAGACGTAGGAATCACCAAAGAACGAGTATCCGCGCACTGTCTCCGCGCCGGGCACCGACAACATGGCAGTGGTCAGCGGATAGGTGACCTGGTCCTCGACCACCTGCGGGGCCTGGCCAGCGAAAGGCGTACGGATGATGACCTGAACATCGGACAGATCGGGCAGGGCATCGACCGGCATGGTGCGCAGGTTCAGCAACCCGGCCATGGTCAACAGCAGGGCGGCAACCAATACCAGCCCGCGATTGCGCAGGGAGGCGCGAATGACAGCTTCAATCATGGCGTGTCTCCCGGGCCTGACGTTGTCGCCGGGCGCAACGCCGTGATGCTGTAGCCGCCGGCAGGCATCGGCATAAAGTCGAATTCGATCTCATCGCCTTCGGCGACATCAGACAGATCAACGCTGGACATGATCTGGAATCCCATGACCATTGAAGGCCAATTCAGAGCAGGTATGGGACCGTGGTCCAGCGTCACGCGGTTGTCGCTTATACTTTGGATAGTCCCGGTGCCGGTCAGCGTGGCCGGGGCGGTGCCTGTGTCTTCTTGCTGGTCATTGACCTGTTCCGGGTCGAGGTCAGAATCAGAGCCAGCGGCGTTAAGTCTTGCCATTGCCTGCTCTCCATTAGCTTCGGAGTCCAGCAGAAACTGACCCGATGTAACGACCTGCATGCCATCGCTCAGCCCGTCCAGGACTTCAATCCGGTCACCGCGGGTCACACCGGTGCGAACCGGCTGTACCGTGAAACGACCATCGCCTGCGGCGAGCAACACCCGGGCACCCTGACCTGAGCGGATCACCGCTTCTGTTGGCACACTGACGACGTTGTGTCGAGTAGGGCCTTTCACCTGGACGCTGGCAAACATATTGGGTTTCAGCCTGTGGTCTGGATTGTCGATTTCCAGCCGCAACCGCAAACTTCGGGTGACAGGATCAAGTTCCGGATAGACAAGTGCGACTTGACCCTGCCATTGTTCGGCGGAGTATGCTGGGAATTCGGCAGTGACCGGCAAGCCCACCTCCATCCAGGACATGGCGGTGGACGGTACTTCGACATCCAGCCATATCCGGTCGAGTGAGGCCAGCGTCAGAATGGTATCTGCCGGTGTCACATAGCTGCCCTCGCGGGCGCCAATGGCCGATACCACCGCATCTGATTCGGCGCGATAGGCTAGTTGGGCACTGACTTCATTGCTGCTGGCAAGTTCCGTTACCTGCGCCGGTGTCACACCCAGCGCAAGCAGTCGATCTTCAGCCGCCTTGCGAAGAACGGCATTTCCGGCGGCGTTGAGGTATTCGCGCTGAGCACTGACCAGTCGCGGTGAAAAAAGCTGATACAGGATCTGGCCAGCGCTGACACGATCACCGACGCTGGCCACATTGAACTGTTCCAGCCAGCCCTCGGCGCGCGGGTGCAGCATCTGAATAGTTGACTGATCCCACGCGGTATAACCCACAGCATCAGCCTGCTGCCGGAACTCGCCCATGGTAACTATGCCCAGGCGTACACCCAGATTCTGCTGAACAGTGGCTGAGATGGTGACGCTTGCATCTTCATCATTGTCTTCATAAACCGGCACCAGTTCCATCCCCATAGGGGAGAGCCCCGGTTCGTCGCGTCGATAATCCGGGTCCATCGGGGCGACCCAATACAGGGGCTGCCTTGTTGTCGATGATGCATGCTCAGCAGAGATATTGGCTTGCTGGGGCATTAAAATGAAATAGGCAGCTACCAAAATCAGTGCAGCGACTACGATTCCGGCAAGTAACATGTTTCGTGTGTTCATGATTCTTCTCTCTTCAGCAGATGCCGCAATTTTAGTGACCAGAGAACTCAAAGGGCCAAAGCCGCCCGCCTACCAGTCGATCTATTTCTGCATGGGCCTGATACTGGTCGGCCATGGAGCGGGATAACAGTAGTCGGGCCTCAAGCAGGGCCTGCTCAGCCTGAATAACATTGGAGAAATCCGCGATGCCCTCCTGATAGTCAGACTGTGACGCTGTCAGTGATTGCTGTGCGATAGGTATCAACTGCTCACGGCACAACTCGATGGCGTGTTGGGCTTCCTCGGCGCGTGATAGTGCTTGTTCAAGCTCGGCAAGCAGCTGATTGTGAAGATACTGGATGTCGGTTCGGGCACTGTTAAGTTGGTAGTCTGACGCGGCTTTGCGTGCAGAGCGCTTGCCAAAATCCAGGGGTATGTTGACTGATACGCCCACCTGCAGGCGCAGGTCGCTGGCATTCCACAGTTCGTTGTAACCCACATTGACCTGTACGTCGGGGAAGTCGTTTTTATAGGTCAGGTCCCGGTCTGCGCGCGCAGCATCGGCCTCAGCCCGAGCCCCCCGCAGTGCGGGATTGGCTTCTTCCAGCCAGCTGTGCAGCACTGTGTCGGCTGGCAACGTTGGCGGTTGCGGTTGCTCCTCGGTGGCGGCGAGCTCAGCCGCTGCCGGGCGATTGCGCAAGGCATTGATGCGGGCCCGGATGCGCCTGGCCTGCTGTTCAAGGACTATGTCGCGATGATCCGCCTGAATCCTGGCCGTTTGCACCTGAAGCAGATCCTGTTGCAGGCCGCTGCCGCTGGCGTACTGGGTTTCGATCACTTTCTCCAGTTCGGTAAGCAACTGTTGCTGTTCACGGTTGATGGTTAATGCCTGGTGAACATCCCACCAGCTTGCCCAGTGACGCCGGCCGGCGGCGATCAGTTGCAATTGCAGATCCTGGGTCATCAGATGAGCGGCTGTGCTTTGCGCTTGCGCGACCTCCGTGCGCAATTGCCGTTTGCCCGCCCACGGGAAATTTTGACTGAGTTGAATAACCTGACGTACGCCCAGGGTATCTCCCAGCGCACTGGGGATGTTGTCGCCGATGCTCGCCGGGGCAATGGCATAGTTTACCCGGGGGTCGTCAAGTGCGCCGGCGCTGACAATTTGTTCCTCGCGGGCCAGTGTCTCAAGTCGCTGAGCAGCCAGACCGGGATTCAGTTGGAGAATCTCCCGAATCAGACCTTCGGGGGTAAACCCTTCGGTCTGCTGCGCACTTGCGGGCAGGGAAACGAGCGTGATTGCCAGCCCAAGTGGAATCAGGGCGGCTGTTAATCGGGAAACAAAATACGAACCGATTTGTGTGTTTGTATGGTGCATGGGCAGAACTCCGTCATCGAACAAAAACCAGGAACGGCAGGCGTGTGCTGCCGCTCTGAAGTAGTTGTAACTAAGGAGTTCTGTTAAATACGGTAGCGCTGGGTTGCCTGGTAGACTGGCAGGGGAGTGCTGTGATCTCGGTCGTTGGACGGCACAGCATAGCCGCCAGTTTGCGCTGTCTGCAGCAAAGTGAAGACCAGCAAGGCCATGACTGGCGCCAGATTTTGTGTTCCCGGTTTGTCCTTGAGCAGGGCGTGGTCGTTGCCGGGGTCCGCATCAGCCTCGGGCGAAGCTTTGAGCTGTAATGATACCTTCAGTGTAAAACAAGTATCACTGGACGAGGCGGGAGTATCCGGTTTTTCAGTTACCTTGTTTTTGTGCATAGCAAGGCAGCACTCGTGCGCAGGCTGCGGTAGATCAGGCATATCCGGCATCATCGTGCAGGCGAAAGTCGACTGAACATTCAGAAGCAGGCTGGCTACAAAAAACCATGTGAGTAACTGGCGATATTTTGTATTTCTATGCATGACCATAACGACAAAGGTACAGAAAGTGCCACATCTGGCTGATGTTTAGTGAAGCAACGATATCCACTCCAATTAATAGCTTACCAAGCTTTACCGGCGAAGTATATTCATTGCATTGATCTGGATAGTATCGGCGAGATGTTAAAAAATTGTGCTCGCCTAACGGCAGGAACAATTTTAGGATTTTACCGGTAAAAAGAATGTAAAAGACGTCTTATCCCGGACAGAAGTAGCCTCCACATGCCCACCATGTGCTTCAACGATGGATCTGACAATAGCCAGCCCCAGACCCGCGCCTTCACCCTGTCTTACGCGAGAGGGTTCAACTCGATAAAAGCGGTCAAACAAATGGGACAAGTATTCGGCGGGAATCATGGGGCCAGGATTCTGTACACTAAGCGACATTTCGTGGTGAGAGGCGTTGTCGAGCAAAACCTTCACCTCTTTCCCCGGTGGAGTATACCGGATGGCATTCGACAACAAGTTGGAAATAGCTCGTCTCAGCATGGCGCGGTCACCCATGGTCATAGGTGCGCAACCCTCCAGCGTCAGGCGGATATTTCTCTCTTCTGCCAGTGCTTCGAAAAAATCAAAAAGTTCATTAACTTCATTGGTCAGGTTGAGGGGTACTTGCTCGGGTTTGAGCAGGCCATGATCACTTTTCGCAAGCCAAAGCATATCATTGACCATTTTGGCTAGCCGCTCCTGCTCTTCTAGATTGGAGTATAGTAGTTCGCGATATTTCTCGAGCGTCCTGGCCTTGCCTAGTCCAACCTGGGTCTGAGTAATAAGATTGGTAAGGGGGGTTCTTAGCTCGTGAGCAATGTCAGCGGAAAAATGCGATAGACGAGTAAAACTGTCCTCCAAACGACCGATCATATGGTTAAAAGATGTCACCAGATCTTTCAGCTCCGACGGAATTGCGGATGGATCGAGTCGCACGTGTAGTTTGTCTGCTTGAATGTCGCCCATTTTTGCAGACAGACCACGTAGTGGGGCATGGGCCTGATGTACACCATAGCCTGCAGCCAATAAAGTTATAACGCCAGCCAGACTCATGATGATCAATAAGCTTTGCCGAAAGTCTCGCAGAAACTGTAGGTGAAAGCTCATGTCAATGGCGCTAATGATGGTGTAGTTCTGTCCAGAGACTTCTAGCTGGCTGAGCACCCCTCTGTACGTCTTGGTGCCTTCGCGCCAGGTTTGTAAATTGCCAGGTTGTATCACATCGGTTGGTGTCAGGATACGTCCCGCTTGCGCCAAACCCGACCCTGCTCCGACAGTTTGGTACAGGATCTCTTCGTTGTTATTTCTTACTTGAAAATACACACCATGATGACCGGAGATGGCATTGGATAGGGCCGCGCGCAGGCGATCGGGCTGATTTCCTGCATTTTCCAGTGCATTCGTCACGGCGCTGGACATTACTACAAGTTCACTAGCATCTTGCTCGGAGAAATGATGCTCCACAGCATTCAGCACCAGAGTGCCAATCAGCATAAAACTCAGACCAATGGTCAGGCCAACGAACAGCATGACTCGCGCAGCAAGGGGGAGTGGGTATCGACTAATGGGTTTCATCGTTGGATTCCAGGTCCATTTTGTATCCCATCCCACGAACGGTATGAATCAATTTAGGCTGAAAATTGTCGTCGATCTTGGCGCGCAGGCGGCGAATCGCTACATCGATAACATTAGTGTCTGAATCAAAGTTCATGTCCCACACTTGGGAGGCTATGAGTGAGCGCGGTAGCACTTCACCTGGGCGACGCGCCAGGAGTTCCAATAGCGAAAATTCCTTCTGGGTCAGGAGTATTCTCTTGCCTGCGCGTGATACACGATGTTTGAGCGGATCAAGTGTCAGGTCCGCCACCTGAATTTGCTCTGCTGGTGAAGCCATGGATCGTCGGCGGAGTAAAGTTCGTATCCTGGCCAGTAACTCGGCAAATGCAAAGGGTTTTACAAGGTAGTCGTCGGCGCCCAATTCCAGGCCTTTGACGCGATCATCGACAGAGTCCCGAGCAGTAAGGAACAACACAGGGGTCTGATGCCCAGCATCTCGGTAAGATTGCATGATGCGCCACCCGTCTACATCCGGGAGCATTACATCGAGGATAATCAGGTCAAAAGACCCTGTCATGGCCAAGTGGTATCCGTCCAGGCCGTTGCGAACTAGCTCAACGACAAAGCCAGCCTCAGATAGGCCCTGGCGAATGTAGTTGCCAGTCTTTGTTTCGTCTTCCACTACGAGCAATCGCATAGCGTGCCTCTCCTGATTAGTGCCTTGCCACTATAGATTACTGCATCCGACAGTCAGATTACACGACGATTACAACAATGTAATGTAGACGTCATCCTCTGGACAGGTCGATTTCGCTACCCTTGTCAACTCTCAACTGGATTGTATCGGCACTATAAACGTATTGACGATAAAGGCATCGGCGAAAGGAGCTGCTCCTATGAAAAAGTCTGAACAACCATTTCCATTCCCAATCAATGTAAACCGGCGAAGGTTCGTACAGGGCTTGGCTGCTGGTGGCGTGCTGGCGGCCTTTCCCGCAGTGTTGCAGGCTGCCAGCCGGGCAGGCGCGACGTTGACTCACACGGGTACGGCGCCCGTGCTCAGCGGCAATCAAATTGAGCTTGTGATAGCTGAGTCGCCGGTGAACTTTACCGGTGAAGTCCGTATGGCAACGACTATCAACGGCTCTATACCGGCGCCGACATTGCGTCTGCGCGAAGGTGAGGAAGTCACCATTCGTGTGACCAATCACCTGGCAGTAGCGACTTCCATTCATTGGCACGGCATCATCTTACCCTACCAGATGGATGGAGTGCCGGGCATAAGTTTTGACGGCATAGCGCCTGGAGAAACCTTTGAGTACCGGTTCACGCTTCAGCAAAGCGGTACATATTGGTATCACTCTCATAGCGGTTTTCAGGAAATTACGGGAATGTACGGTGCTTTGATTGTAGAGCCTCGTGACGGCGAAACTATACGAGCAGACCGAGACTATGTGGTGCAGTTGTCCGATTGGACTGACGAAGACCCAATGCGGGTGTTTAGCAAACTGAAAGTCCAAAGCGATGTCTACAACTTCAATCAGCCTACTGTGCCTGGTTTTATGCGCGACGTATCGACGCTAGGCTTGGCGGGTGCTCTCAACAAGCGTCGCATGTGGAATCAGATGCGCATGAATCCTACTGATCTGGGCGATCTATCTGCCTCAACCTTAACCTACCTGATGAATGGTCAAACACCAGCAGGCAACTGGACGGGCCTGTTCTCACCCGGCGAACGAGTTCGATTGCGATTTATCAATGCTGCTGGCAATAGCTTTTATGATATTCGAATTCCTGGCTTGAAAATGACCGTAGTCCAGGCCGACGGTCAAAATGTCGAACCAGTTTCTGTTGATGAGTTTCGGTTTGGGCCCGGGGAAACCTATGATGTGGTGGTAGAGCCCGAAAATGACGCCTATACGATCTTTTCGCAAAGCATGGAGCGTACCGGCTACGCCAGAGGCACACTCGCAGTTCGGCATGGACTTACGGCACCGACACCGGCGCTTGATGCCGTAGAATGGCTGGCAATGCGCGATATGATGGGTTCGATGGATCACGCCGGCATGAATCACAATGACATGGGTATGGACATGGACCACGGTGAAATGGCGATGGACCACAGTCAGCATGTCATGCATTCCAATCCTTTAGCCATACCCTCGTCCAGCGTCAACCACGCGCGTTCCGAATACGGGCCATCTGTAGATATGCTTGTCCATACGCCCCGTACCAATTTAGACGACCCGGGCGTTGGTCTTCGACAAAATGGTCGACGTGTGTTAACCCTTGCCGATTTGAAGACTATCGGCGGACCAGTTGATCAGAGACTGCCGACTCGGGAGATCGAGTTGCATTTGACGGGCAACATGGAACGGTATAGTTGGTCTTTTGATGGACTAGAGTTCGGCCAGAGTACCCCGATATCAATGAAACATGGAGAGAGGATTCGGGTGATTCTGCAAAACGACACCATGATGACCCATCCCATGCACCTGCATGGGATGTGGAGCGACCTGGAGAACGACCAGGGTGACTTCCTTGTGCGGCGTCATACGATTCCGGTGCAGCCGGCACAACGAATAAGCTTTCTCACCACCCCTCATGACCTTGGGCGTTGGGCCTGGCACTGCCATTTATTGTTTCACATGGACGCAGGCATGTTCCGGGAGGTGGTTGTATCGTGATGTATAAAATTAACATTTGCAGCTCTAGTAGAGTCTTGATGGTTTTTGGTTCGTTGATCATGCCAGTTGCGCTTTGGGCGCAGCCGAATGACCCACATGCCGGGCATAACCTGAACCCGATGGTAGACGCCCATGCAGGGCATGCGGACTCAGAGATGGCAACGGCTTCTTCGGAAAGTCCTGCGACTAATAATGGCGTTATGAACCACGGTCAGATGCAGATGCAAGGAGCGGAAGCACCTGCGGACGCGCGAGACCCCCATGCGTACTCCGATGGTTATTCGCTAACTGAGGGGCCCTACGCCCGACCAGGTCCACGGCAACTGAAACTGGCCGATGAGCATCAGTTCTGGTCAGTGTTGGGCGACCGGTTGGAATATGATCCAGACAACAAGACCGCTGTGTTTGATCTTCAAGGCTGGTATGGGTCCACCTACAACAAAGCTGTTGTCAAACTAGAAGGCGAAGTCGAGGAGGGCACATTAAAGGAAAGTGAGACAGACCTGCTTTGGGCGCGTGCCCTGAATGCCTATTTCGACACACAACTGGGTGTGCGTTTCGATAACAATGATGAGGGTGAGGATCGCCAATGGCTGGCAGTTGGTATCCAAGGACTCGCACCATACTGGTTCGAACTTGATGCAACGGCATATATTGCGGAAGGTGGGCGCTCAGCGCTGACCTTCGAGGCTGAATACGAACTATTGTTTACGCAGCGGTTAATTTTGCAGTCACGAGCCGAATTGACGTTTTATGGTAACGACGATTTATCGAATGGGGTGGGAAGCGGTCTTTCAACTTCTGCTTTAGGAATGCGGCTACGTTATGAGTTTTCACGTCAATTCGCGCCCTATTTCGGATTCGAGTGGACAGGGAGTTATGGTAAAACTGCTGACTACCAAAGAGCAGAGGGGGCGCCGGTGCGTGACACTCGCCTGGTGGCGGGTGTTCGGTTCTGGTTTTAACAATCAATACATTATCGGGAAATGAATATGAGAAAAGTAAACCGGTTGACAATTTTACTGTCGAGCTTGATTTTGTTGCAAACGGGTGCGTTGCGGGCCCATACAGAGCTCTCCGAAATCGTTCCAGCGGAGGGTGCCGTGATCAATATGCCGCTATCTGCATTGGAACTAAACTTTAATGCAGATGTTCGACTTTTGCGTCTGGCCCTTTTGCATGCAGGACAACACTCAATAGATATTGGATTTAATCCCACCGCCGACACGAAGCGTCAATTTGTTGTGCCACTGACAAACCTTCAACAAGGACAATACGAGGTGGAATGGACAATTATGGGGGCTGACGGCCACACGATGGACGGCAGCTCTGATTTCACCCTGACGTCGGACGCGATGTCTGCGCACGGCAATCATATGCAAAATATGCAGAGCGAGGACACATCCGATATGGGGCACTCCGAACACGGGCACGCTCACTGATATGAGCCCCTGGGATATCTGGTACTTGGTCAGTAAATTGCTTGTCCTGGTTGGCGCAAGCACTGTTTCTGGTGGTACATTCAGTCTTTATCTGAGCCGGGATTTCGGAGACGACATCAGCGGGCGAATGCGTCGCTATATCATCCTTGGGGCAATGCTTGGAGCTGTGGCGACAATGGTGACATTTCTAACGCAGCTCGGCGCAATCAATCAAAACGGGTTGCGTGGCATGTTTGATCCTCAAATGGCTTTGATCATCGGTCAGTCACCACTCGGCTATGCCACAGGGACAAGGTTCGCCGGTTTTACGATCGCGATTGCCGCGATGCTAATGTGGCAATATCGTGAACGATCTCGGCTCTACTACCTGTACGTTGTGTTTGGCCTTAGCGCTCTGGCATCACTGTTTTTTTCGTTTACTATGATGGGGCATATCGCCGAACTTGGCATTCTTCCCCGTCTGAGCATTGTGATTCATGTTGCAGCCGCTCTTCTGTGGATAGGGTCTTTGTATCCCTTGTGGCTTTTGTGCAACGCAGATGTTTCGAGTGCAAAGTTAAAGACTGTTATGGAAAAATTTGGTCGGTTTGCCATCTATTTAGTGGCTTTGTTGCTCACTGCGGGCGTGTATTTGCTGACTCAGCTACTGTCCTCAATCGACCAATTGTTCAGTACCCCGTATGGTCAAGCCATGCTTATTAAACTACTTGCTGTGGTTGCTCTGTTGACGCTGGGCGCTTTAAATAAATTTTTTCTTGTCTCTCGTCTGTACGTAGACACTGGCAGACAAAGTCTGGCTCGCTCTATTGGGTTGGAAATGGTAATGGCGCTGGGGATACTGGCCATGACGGTCCATTTGACTACGAATGTTGGACCTTAATGCCGTCCACCGTCCACCGTGCGCAACCGTCCACCGTGCGCAAGGGGAGGAGGCATAAATTAAATCTCGAATCCGGCCCGACAGGCTAATCCGCTAATACAGGAGAGCGTTGAGCATGGTATCCGACGACAAAAATGATCGCAAATCAAGCTACGCCAAAGACAGTTTAACGTTGGGCGGCATCGTGATGCTGGGCACTGGTGTCATGATAGGTGCAGGTATCTTCGCGTTGACAGGGCAGATGGCACAAATGACGGGCGTATTGTTTCCGTTGGCATTTCTGGCTGCCGCGGTAATCGTGAGCTTCAGTTCGTATTCTTACATCAAGATATCCAATGCCTATCCGTCTGCCGGTGGCATTGGTATGTACCTGCACAAGGCATACGGGAACCGACTACCTACCGCGTTCAATGCTTTGTTAATGTACTTTTCAATGGTAATTGCGCAAAGTTTCCTGGCACGTACATTTGGCGCGTATACCATACAACTCTTTGGCGGTGATGATACTGGTCTGATGATTCCTGTGTTGGGCGTGTCTCTAATAGTTGCAGCCTTTTTGGTCAACTTGTCCGGGAATCGATGGATTCAGGGTGTCGCCTCTTTTATCGGGATCCTGAAGATAGGCGGTATACTGATTTTCGGATTAGTGGGGGTATGGATAGCAGACAGCCTCGCTGTTGATTTCTCGAACTCAAGAGAAACAGGCACAGTCGGCAACTTTCTGGGCGCTACCGCTCTGGGTATTTTGGCTTTCAAAGGCTTCACCACGATTACCAATAGTGGCTCGGAGGTTAAGGACCCAACACGGAACGTCGGACGCGCCATAGTGATTTCCATTGCAGCCTGTGTGGTGATCTACACCCTGGTAGGCTTTGCGGTTGCGAGCAACCTCTCGCTTGCCGAAATCATCGAGACACGAGACTATTCGCTTGCCGCCGCCGCACGGCCAGCGCTGGGTGAGTATGGTGTGTGGTTCACGGTAGCCATTGCCATGATGGCCACTGCCGGCGGAATCCTTGCCAGCGTATTTGCAGTGTCACGTATGTTAGCCATGCTGACAGAAATGAAGCTTGTTCCGCATCGCCACTTTGGTATGCCCGGCAGTATACAGAAACACACACTGGTCTACACCGTAGTTTTGGGGCTGGTTTTAACTGCATTTTTCGATCTGTCCCGAATAGCTGCGCTGGGTATTGTGTTTTACCTGATCATGGACATTGCCATCCATTGGGGAGTGCTGCGTTATTTACGCGAGGATATAAATGCCAATGCTTGGGTGCCTGTTGTGGCGATTCTGCTTGATTTGCTCGCGCTTGGTGGTTTCGTCTGGGTTAAGCTGAACACGGACCCCTTCGTAATCGGGGTTGCAGTTGTTGCAATGATCGTGATTGCAGTTGCCGAGCAAATCTTTCTCAAGAGAACTTCGGAGGCACGAGATGCCGGGGGTGACGAATCTCATGAAGGTCATCACTAAAAACGAAAAATGAAATGGAGGATAGCACCATGATGGGGAATGAAATGGCGGGAAATACAATGTGGGCAGAACACTGGCTGTGGATGCTGGTAATCGCAATTGTGGCTGTGATCCCGGCGTGGCGTATATGTCAACGTACAGGGTATCCAGGTTTTTTAGGATTTTTGATACTGATACCCTTGGTGAATCTGGTTCTGTTGTACTTTCTTGCTTTTGCTCAATGGCCGGCGGAGAAAGCCCGGCGACATGATGAGTGAATAACCTGGTATCTAATCGCTGAATTAATAATGATCAGCGAACGTAACGTAATATTTATCAAGGAAACATCTGGCATGGAAATCAAAACGTTTTTCGATCTGATCGAATGGTCCCGCTCATTGCATGCGCAACTGGCGCAATGCCTGTCACACTGTGCGAAATTGCACCATGAAGAGCGCACGGCCATGCTGCTGGAGTATCTTGCGTCCTGTGAAACTGCCATGGAAAAAATGGTGGCTGGCTTTGAACATCAGGCTGATCCCAAGGCGGCAAAGACGTATGTCTACGATTACATTCCTCATAATCCGATTAAGACACATCTCGATTGTGATGATCACTACGCGAAAATGGATGCTGATGCGATCAGCGCTGAAGTCATCGATTTTCATGAGCAAGTCATTGAGTTGTACCGCACTCTGCTGCGCAAGGCAGAGATCCCAGAAGCTGCAGAGCTGATGCAACTGCTGCTCGACATGGAGGAGAATGAAACAAAGCTGCTGGTTCGGCAACTCGGACGGATGGATGATTTGTAAGCGTGATTACTGATTCTGGCAACACGACTCCCAATTAATCACGGTTTTCGGAACTTAGCAGAGCCAAGGCCTATTCAGCTGAATTTAACAGCAGCAGCGGGGCGAAACCACCCCCCGGTGTGCGGAAATTGGTTGTTTGCCCCTGATAGAGCCGCGCTGCAGCCAATAGAACGGCGCCCTTGTAGGTGTAAAGACGCACATCAACCTTGAGCATCTGCTGTTCTCCATCAACCAAAACCACTCGTTCCGAAGGAGGTACATAAGCCTGAGCGATATAATCGCTGTCAAGAATACGGGCAAATGTACCTTTGGTCAGCTTGCTGCCGCGGTAGACACCTTTGCTGCCATGACCTGCCACCGGTTTAAAAAACAATTGCTTTCGCTGCTGCCAAAGCTCATCGGCGTTGGTTGCATTCACTTGCACGGTGCGCGGTACGCCATGCTGTAGGAATTCAGAATGTTCGCGGCTTAGCCCCCAGTCGAGCAAGGTATCACGATCAGATAACAGTGCCAGGTTACGCTTGTCTGCGCGAAGCGCATGAACAAAAGGATTGGGCGTGATGACAGCGCTGCCCTCCAGCCATGCCGAGCGCAGGGCCGCCTGCTCAGGAGCTTGCAGTCCGAAATCCACCAGGCGGTTATATACCATATCGATCTGTTTGTCGCCGCTATACAGTGCGCTATACAGTGCGCCATCCTTATACCGGAGATCTGAGGGAGACAGTATTAATGCATCGAACCCATTGTTCCGCAACAACTGTTGTGCCAGTCTGAATTCGGGATACAGGTACTGTTCGGCTGGTTGCTCGTCCACTATGGCTATTGTTTTGGGTCGGCCGCTGCCGCGCTGTGCGCGCCATTCACTGTCGAATTGCGCAACCACGGCAGAGTCAAAGCTCTCCGCGCCTGATATGCGTGTTGATGCACCACAACATTGAATCTGGGCATGTCCCATTACGGCGTTGAGGAATGCGCCACCGGCATTGGTATTTACTTCAATAAGGCGAGGACCATCCGCTCCCAAGTGGAAATCGTAGCCCATAAATGCGCCTGATGGTCCCGAGTCGACCTGCGCGCTCTGTGGTGCCCACGATAATACACGACGACGATAGTCGGGGAGTGTGGCCACAGCTTCCAGAGCATGGACAATGCCTTTCATTTGTTCCAGTATCTGCTCACGGATAAACACTGCGGTGCTCGAGAAAAATTGCTGCCAAGCAGCGCTGGAGAGGATTTCGTCGGCGTTGTCACCCAGTTGATCGGCAATATTGTGAACGATTGCTGACTGGTCAAGTGTGACGCAAATGCAGTGCTGGTTCAACCTTTCCGCTTCTGCTCGGTCTGAAGAATTATCGATAGAGTACAAAGCCTGCTTCTCCTGGAAACTGATGCAGAGAGGTATTGTACAGCTTTTGTCGTAATCACCCCATTGTTGCGCACAAAAGTCGGTGGCTCAACTCCCTCAGCATTCAGAGTTTCAGTTTATTGCATAGTCACAATTCCAGCGGTATGCACGAGAGTGAGTTCAGTAACACTTACTTATATGGTGACCGCAAAATAGAAATTTTACTGCAAGCACTGTTGGCTAATTCAATAATGCCCCTGACGCCGATGCTGGCCGAGACCTTGCCAGGCGGACAGCGGCAAACGGGGGAATCAGGGGCAAAGCCAAGACCATCGCATGCATGATGACAGCGTAAAGGCGAGCGCATAGGTATGGAGAATGAGGAAAGACGGGATCATATTGAGTTAATGCAGGGCATGACGGAGCAGAAGATGGAAAACGCAGAGCAGGAGAGCTGCGAACACTGATCACCGCCTCTATCAGACCATGAAAGGAGCGCTAAAAAGACGAACTCGGTCATCTCATATCATAGCTGCGTTCGTTCTCCCCCTGTCTTGCGGTCAATAATCCCGCGCGATTAGCTTGGTTTGCACGGTAAGAGGGCGGTGTAACCAAGCATGTGTCGGCGCGCCAGCCACATTATCACCGGTGACAACAACAGCCACTGAAACACAGGGGTCAAACCCACGTCAAGCATCGGGATAATTGGCATAGAGTCGGCATACGTCCATCGTTCCAGTGGACCAATCGCTAGCCATTCTAGGACGACAGTGACGACGAGAGCCGTGATAATCAGGACGACCGCAGGTTTTCGATCGCCTCTGAGCAGCCATTGTCGGTTACTGCAGGTTACCGATGCCAGCCAGAAGCTGATTAAAAGAATCACGACATCACCGCCTGTGGCGCGTGTACATAACCAAACCACCGAAGCGTGGGATGCCTCTGCCATTCCGCTATACCAAGGCACCTGAAGCATTTCCCATAAGAAATGCGTCAGAAACCCGAACCCCGCTAGAGGAAGCTCTGGAAAACGGGGGATGTATCTGTGTTCCGGACCGTCGATTGCGTCCCCGAATACTCTTTTGATCATACCTTTCTCTGTTTGGTGATTCCCTTCCGGTTTACTCATTGAAGGCTTTTTTCGAAATGATCAAGTAGCTACACTTTTAACAGCAATGCGCCCGGTCTTGAAGCTCACGTGTTGCTGCCACGCGCCAGATTTAGTTGGCCAGAACAAATGCCGTTGGAACCACGACAAGGAAAAAGCATTATGGGCGTCAAAAAATTTCAATGTCTGTCTTTTGAGGACCAGAGGTACAAAGGGACAAACAAGACGGCAATATACCAACCGTACAGATAGACTTCTATCAATCCAATTAAAAATCCCGTCCACGTAAGCCATTCAAAACCAGGTAGCAACGGTGCCCACGCCTCATACATGCGCATCTGTCCCGGGGCGACTAGGCCAAAGCCAACGCACAGCAGGTAGCTGATTACCAGCAGAAGTGACAGGGTGTTGCCTAACGGGATGATACGCAAATGGATCCCAGGTGCGTTCGAACTGTTCATAGCTAGTTTCCTCTTTTCATTGTGGTGAAAAAGTGTACTCATTATTGGGTAAATGTTGTTTCAGTCATTGTTTCTTTGTCGATTCATTCACGAGCCTAGTGGTTTAATTGGCGAAGAAAGCCCTGCTTTATGGGTAGGATCTAGGACAGCGTCGCTAGTGTGCATTAAGGCAATACCAAAAATGATCACAATGATTCCCAAGATCTGGACGAGTTGCAGCCGTTCATCAAAGAACAAATAGCCAATAAGCAGGCCAAGCGCCGGGGTCAGGAAGCTGAAAACGTTCAGTTGATTCAAAGGCGCACGAGCCAGTAGCCCGAACCACAAGAATACCATGGCGGCTGTCGCCAAAGCAGATAGAATGAGCAAGGAACCGGTGAATCGAAATGTCCACCGAATATCCCATTGTTCACCGCTGATCGCAGATGCAAGCAAAAGTATTCCGCCGCCTATTAACAATTGGACAGCCATGGGTGCGGCAATTGATCCCCCGCCACGCTTTTTTAACAGGATGTTGCCAATGGCCACTCCAAAAGCGCCCATAAGAACCCAGATGATTCCCCACAAAAAACCGGCATTGTTATTGCCAAATCCGGACCAAGAAAGCAAGGCGACGCCCAAAAAACCGACGAACAGCCCGGCTATGCCCTTGGTCTTCAAAGTTTCCCCCAGCCAAGCGGCGGCGATTGCCGCAGCAATCAATGGCTGCGTACTTGCCAGAACAGTTGCCAGCCCTGGAGACAGATGACCGGCCCCTAAAAACATGCCGCCAAAGCCCATCGCCGTGTACGACAACCCGATGAGGCCCAACTGGCCAGTGTCCTGGAGGTTAAAAAGATATGGCTCGCGCACGCGCTTTACCATGTACACCGCAAAAAGTATTCCACTGGCCAGAAAAGCACGCAAAGCAGCAAACAGCAAGGGTGGGGCATCCGGTAGCCCGGTCACGATGAACGGAAAGCAGATGGCCCAAAGCAGAGTAACCACTAGCATCCAGGCAACATTGGTAAATTTTGGATAGGTATTCATAATGAGTCGACCGAATTTACGGATAGCCGGAAGCAGAACAAGTAATCGTCAATCTTGACTTGTGCCCACCAGACCCGCGTCAGTTGAATAACGTGATTGTCCAAACTTTCTTACACCCTTTGCACGTGCAGCTGAAATGTGTCGTATGTAGAATTAGACTTGGCATATTTTTGATCGAAATCGACCTCATCCAGACCATATAATTGGCCAGTCTCTGCAATCGCTGCGCTCAAATTTACGGCATTAGCCGGTTCAAAAAGGCCTAGGTGACTATTAATGAGTTTAACTGCCGAAACACTCAGTCGATACTCATTGTTGCTCATTGTCAGGCTCCTGGAAGCTAGCTTGATCGATATCCGGAACACAAAACGGTAACCCAGATAGGGAAGCCATGATTTTTCAGGTATCACGATCACAGTTTTAGATCCACTTGCCTGCGTTTTTCTTCCATGCGGCGGCAAGAAGCCTCTTCTTCATTTTGGTGATTATGCCCAACGTTGGCATGATCATGATCGTGCGCATCGCAGTGTGCCTTGTGCATGCAGATGTGCATCAGTGGGCAATGCGGCATAATCATCAAAGGCAGATACTGAAGGACTTGGCGCCATGTTCAGCGAAGATAAAGCATAGCACTGCACCTACGAGAATGCTCGTTGTAATGCCGTGTAGACTGTGATCATCACCCTATATTTGGTCTTTTTTTCATAGAATATTTTCTATATGGTCCATTAGACGGGGTTTTCACTTTGGTATCAAATCCGTCATATAGACTATATCCAGCCTCACCCGCTTTGGACGCAAAAATTACCGATCACCGACAGGGAGTTGGTGTTCATGGCAATCGTCCCCCCCCCGATCATGGAATGTATCAGCCCTTGGTATGTTTCATTTTGTGAACTACAAAGCTTTGTCTAAGGCGTCAGTCAAGGTCCATTAAGCCTTAACTACAATTTAGAAATCGGACGCTGTAGAAAGGTCTGCCATACCTGCCCTTCGTGTAGGCTTAGAGACTGCGATTCCCCAATGTGCCGAAGATTTTGTTGTGTGAAGGAGGAAGTCGCCAATTCGGCATCTCGAAAGCACATTACGTTGAGAACCTGTTGGTCGCTTCTATCCTAGAGTGCTATGCTTGACAAGCATCCATACCCCCATGCCGAGCATCATGAGGTTTTCCGTGAGTGATATAAAACCCAATGGCACATTGCTTTCGCCTCCGACGCAAGCACATTTGAGTTCTCGTTTCTCAATATAGACGGCTTTAAAAACCGAGATGGCACCTACTGTGCCTATGACCAAGGCGATGGGGATCGAAACAAAGTTTAGCACCCCGGCAATCATAAGCACGCCGGCAATACCCTCTCCGTAGGGGTATACGTACCCGTACGGTACCCATTTTTGGGCTAGAAGATCATAGTTAAGGAACATGGTCGAAAAACTTTCCACATCCCGAATCTTTAGATACGCAAGAGCACACATTGAAAACGCGATGAACCATTCAAAAGTGCGTAGGGACAGCCATTGTCCTTCAGCGATCGAAGCTGCTCCCAATGCCATCAGGAAAGTAGTGGTAAAAAGGCTGATAACAGGCCAATAAGTTGTTTCGTCCTCATCTGTGGGTTCTTTACCAAAATAAGTCTGTAGTTCATCATAACCACCAATCCGGGCGCCATCGATAAATGTCTGTGGGGTGGTATCTACATCGTGTTCGGCCTTGAATGCCTCGATTTCTTCCCGGTCTTTTAAGTGGTGGTCTTCCACCTGAAGTCCTTGAGTTTTCAGTAGGTGTTTCGATTTTAAGCCGTAAGGACACACATGGTCCTCCGTTACCATTCGGTACAGTTCAGCTGTCTTGGAGTCTGACATTTGTGATTCCTCCTTGTTCGACTGACTTAGCAGAATAAATAGTGTTAAGACGGCTTAAACAGCCTGATTATAACGATTTTATTCCGTCTTAAACGAGTTATAACTGAATCTGGTGTTCAGGGAGGTTGAAAAGAAGCG